>ERZ779822.100-NODE-100-length-72926-cov-7.65078_pt1 | contig 72926 bp, 49 predicted proteins | sample MGYA00511069_ERZ779822 | MGnify/ENA primary metagenome ERZ779822 (study PRJEB29588, sample SAMEA2147589) | human gut metagenome | biome: human gut; feature: human-associated habitat; material: faeces | place: Denmark | collected 2008/2010 ...
CGTTACGCTTCTGTAATGAAACAATATCCTACTGAAGCTGAAGAACTGTTCAAAGCTGCTGAAGAAAACGCTAAATGGCGTTACAACAGCTACAAACGTCTGGCTAGAGAAAACTGGGGTGCTGAATAATTAATCACACTCTGATACATATAAAAATGGGAGCCTGCTCAATGCACGGTTCCCATTTTTATTTAAACCGGCTCTGAATAGAAATCAGTACCGACCTTATTTGGTTTATTGAATTCTTCTTATTTATTCTTTGATTTCGGAATCCAACTGTCGACCAATTCACGATGTTCTTTTCTCCACTTACGCGCTATTTCTTCTTCGTCCATGCGGGCGTCTTTCATAGCTGTCATAAAAGAACTAAGTTCTTCCGTCGTCAATTTGATATTTGCAAAGAATTCAGCAGCAAACGGGTCTTTCTCACTGAATCCTTTCCAAGCAACAGCATGTATCTCTTCAAGGTCACCATATACTTTCTTCGGATCATTCAGAAATTTCAAATCAAACTGGTCAAACATCCAATGTGGTGTCCAGCCTGTAATAACAATCCATTCTCCTTTATCCATTGCTTTCTTCAGAGACGCCAGCATAGTTGAGCTACTTGAAGTCATAAGAGTGTATCCGTCAAGTCCGTAAGCAGAGATCGCCTTATCTGTGGTTTTCATAATTCCTGCACCGGCATCGATTCCTACTATTTCAGAAGAAAAACGGTCTTTATTAGCTGCCAGTTCGTCTATGGAATTAATGGTAACATATTGTGGTACGACCAGTCCGACACGTGCTTCTCCATAAACCTCACCCAAGAATTCAAGGCTATCTCCGTATTGGTTCAAGTAATCTTTCATCGTTATCGGCAACCAAGCATCCAAAAAGACATCTGATTTCTTTCCTGACATAGATACGAAAATCGGAGCAAGGTCTGCGTTTTGCAATTCGACTTTGTAACCTTGTTCTTCCAGTACCACCTTAGCCAAGTGACTCATGGCAATACCTTCCAACCAATTGGCATAAGCTATTTTCACTTTCTTTTTATCTACGTCCGAATTCGTACAGGAAACCAGTAAAAGCAGGGCGGACAATACTATTCCTACTAATTTATATATTCTCATTTTCGTTCCTTTCTGTTTTTAGTCTTTCTTGTTTTTTCGTCCTGCCATACCTTGGGTAATACGGTCTAAGATGATAGCCAAGATAACCACCGCTATACCACCTTCAAATCCCAAACCGATTTTCATTTGGGTAATACCTTTCAAGACGATTTCCCCTAAACCACCGGCAGCAATCATGGCAGCGATTACGACCATGGAAAGTGACATCATTATCGTTTGATTTACTCCGGTCAAAATAGTAGGTAATGCCAGAGGAAGCTGTACTTTATAAAGTAGCTGCCAGCGGGTAGCCCCGAATGACCGGGAAGCTTCCACTACATTTTTAGGGACTTGCCGGATTCCCAGTCCGGTAAGACGAACTACGGGCGGCATGGCGAAAATGATAGTCGCAAACACTCCCGGAACTGCTCCCAAGCCGAAGAAAAGGACAGCGGGAATCAGGTAGACAAAAGCAGGCATAGTCTGCATCAGATCGAGAACGGGACGAAGTATTTTATCTGCACGCGGACTGTTCGCCGTCCATATCCCTAAAGGCACGCCGACAACCAGAGCCAAGCAAGTAGACGACAAAACGAGAGCAAGCGTTTGCATAGTTGCTTCCCAAAATCCCATTCCATAGATAAGCAACAAGCCTAATACGGTAAAGATAGCCGTTCCACGCCCGGCCTTCATCCATGCTGCGACAGCAAGCGCCAGGATAGTTATATAAAAAGGTATTCCGAAAAGTACATGTTGAAATCCTATAATGAAACTACCGATGCCTGAATTCACGGCATCAAAAAAAGTAGAAAAATGCACCATCATCCAATTAATGGCACTCTCTATATATTGTCCTATATTGATCATAAGTCTATTGCGTTTTGAATTATTTCGTTTATTTCTTCTTTATCTTTCCCCGTTACTTCGATGATTAAGGATGATAACGGAATAGTGCCCAGGAACTCACGGGTTTCGTCAATTACCCAAACGGGTGAATTGCTCTTTGTCATCAGGGGGAGAATATCTTCCAGTACCGTATCACACAATACGGAATGGACTTCCGTACGCACAACCGTTTCGATAGATTTTTCCTGTTTGTTACGCAGTTTCAACAGGTCGTTCAAGCGTACTTCACCTACCAGTTTATCGTCGGCATCTATGACGGGAAGTACTGTTATATTCTTCGCACGCATTTTACGAATCAAGACTTCGGGACCTTCTTTTTTCAGACGGGCTACCAATGGTTTGTCAATCATCAAAGATGAAGCGGTGATAATTTTACTCCTGTCAACGTTTTCTACAAAGCGGGCTACATAATCGTTAGCCGGTTCGGTCAGAATCTCTTCCGAAGTTCCTATTTGTACTACTTCTCCATCTTTCATGATAGCAATACGGTCGCCCAGTTTAATCGCTTCACTCAGGTCGTGGGTGATAAAGACAATAGTCTTTTTCATCTTTGATTGCAAGGCGAGAAGTTCATCCTGCATCTGTACACGAATCAAGGGGTCGAGAGCAGAGAAAGCCTCATCCATTAAAAGAACTTCGGGATTATTGGCTAAGGCACGAGCCAGTCCGACACGTTGCTGCATCCCGCCGGAAAGTTCGCCTACCATTTGGTTCTCGTAGCCTTTCAATCCGACAAGTTTCATACTTTCCATGGCTTTCTTTTCTCGCTCCTCTTTCTTCACTCCTTGAAGTTCGAGACCGAACGCTATATTATGTAATACAGAACGGTGGGGTAACAGACCAAAGTTTTGAAATACCATTGCCAGTTCTTTACGCCGGACTTGCAACAATTCTTTTTCAGACACCTTGGATATATCTATTCCATTCACAAGTACTTGTCCCGAAGTGGGACGTATCAGACGATTAATACAACGCAGCAATGTCGATTTCCCACTGCCGGAGAGCCCCATTATCACAAAAAATTCTCCTTCGTTAATTGAAATATTAGCATTTTTCACTCCTACTGTACACCCGGTATCTTTTAGGATCTCCGATTTACTTTTATCTTCTTTCAGCATCTTGAGAGCTTTCTGTTTCTCATTACCGAAAATGAGATATAAATCCTTTATTTCTATTTTGCTCATATAATAATATATTGGTTTAGATTATAATATTTGTTTTGTTTTCAACTGTCGCGCCTACCATTCTCACCAATGATAAACAAGTTGAAAGTTCGCTTGGTTCGGCCACATTACATGATAACATGGCAACCTTATGAGTTTTAAATGATTAAAAAACAGACTGAGTAGTTTAAAAGGAATAGAATTTGGTAAGATTATCCTCTCAATGAACAGTAAAAACAGTATTTTTATATATGAATGACAGCCTGTTTTTGCATATTATTTCGACAAAGATAGGCAAAATAGATTAAAGATACAAATTTTATTCAGAAACGGAGTAATTCCAAAGGTGCTTTTTCAGGTCTACACACCCATTTTGTTTGAAAGAAACTCCTTCTTCCAATAGGATTTGTTTTTGTTCTTCCCAACCGGGAACAAGACGTCCTGATGCATTGACTACTCTATGGCAAGGAGTGGAAACATTATCCGGCACTTGCTTCAAAGCACGTCCTACCATACGGGAACATTGAGGCATCCCCAGTAACGCAGCAATACTTCCATAGGTGGAAACTTTACCCAACGGAATCTCACACACCACCTGATACACTTCCCGGCAGAAGGTTTCAGACAGACTCGCTTTATCTACTTTATAATCTTTCATTGCCCAGGTTTCTACTGATTTCGTTCCCCAAAGCTAGATAAAAAGAAAAGAATTTGCAAATAATTAGTTTGCATCATACAATATTTGCAACTTTTCTTGCTTTATCTACAAATTATTACGAAATTTGCCACGGTAAAACAATAAAGTTACTAACAAAGCAAACTACTCTGTTATGAAAAAGAAAAATATCCTATTTGCAACCTGTTTATTGGGAGCATTCGCTTTCAGTTCCTGCGAGAAGAATCTCTATGATGAAAGTAAGCAATCTGAGAAAGAAATCAAAATGACCGATCTCAACATTCCGGAAGACTTTCAGTGGAATTTAACTCAAGTCACTAAAGGAACGACTATTGCCAACACACAGACTAAAGTTTCATTATTTCTAGATGAAAAATGTAGTAAAGATGAAAAAGTAGCAACTATCCCGGTATATAATAAGGCTATTAATTTACCTTTAAGTCTTCCGACTTACGTAAAAACTATATATGCCCAATACCAAAGTAAAAGCGGTAAAATGATTACTAAATCTGTAGCCGTAAATGCTAATGGTAGCTACACACTTAATATCCCTGATGCCATTGAAGCTATTCCGACTCGTGCTATCACACGCGATAACAATAAAAAAGATGATGATTATAATATAGAAGATGATATAAAATATGATAAAGAGCGAGGAGTCGTTTATCATCCTAAAAAAGGTTGGGGAACAATTATGTTTGAAGACCAATTTCCTTCACTCGGTGATTATGATTTCAATGATTTTGTAGCAAATTATCAAGTACTATTTGAAGTAAGCAAAGCAAAAGAAAAAGATGAATACGAAAGTAAGTACATAGTGATAGGTCTATGTTTAAAAGCCGTCGGAGGCGTATTCCCCTATAATCCTTATTTGAGGCTCAAAAAAATAAAAAACAAAAACATCGAAAGCGTTATGATGAGTCATTATAAAACAGGAGAAGAAATTGAAGTTAACCTAATTGACAATAAGAATCCAAAAGGTAATCTCATCATTGATTGCACTCCTTTAGTTCAAAACTTAGATAGACGTGGAAGTAAATACTTCAATACAGAGAGGAATGCTTTAGTAACCAAGGAGGAAGATCTGCCTGAAATTATTATTGAAATTAAACTCAAAGAACCAAAAGAAATAGATGATATATTAGAAGACGACGAGTTTGATTTATATCTAAAACGTAATGATAACGGAACGGAAATACACATGAACGGTATTGAACCAATAGCTTACCAATACCCATTCAATGACAAAAATTTATATCCGATATATGAAGATGGAGAGGAAGAAGACGATAACTACTATTATAGTAACGAACGTCTGATCTGGGGATTAAGAGTACCGGGAAATGTAGCACACACCATTGAAAAAGGTGATTTCCTGAAAGCCTATAAAGGTTTTGCCAAATGGGCACAAAGTGGTGGCAAGAATGAACAGAACTGGTATAACCAAGGAAATGCTGACGACAATCTATTGATTCATTACTAACTCATACAAATAAGAAAGTCCGCCTCCCAATAATGGTAAACTTACCCATTATTGGGAGGCGGACTTTCTTATTATATTTCGACGTAAACTATCTTGTTTTATCCTTTTCTCTTTAATAAATCTGTCGGGCTCTCCCCAAACAGTTCTTTATAACATTTGGCAAAATAAGAAGGGGAACTGAAACCGACTTCATAACCAATCTCCGACACTGTCATATCCGATGAAGCAAGCAGAGACGCGGCTTTCTTTAGACGGGCAATACGGAGTAATTCATTAGGAGAATAATTAGTCAAGGATTTTATCTTACGATAAAGCTGTACGCGGCTCAACCCCATATCTTTGCCCAAATCTTCTACGTTCAAACCGGAATCTCCCATCTTCTCATCAATCAAAGCTTTGAATTTCTCTACAAATTCCTTGTCCATATCACAAACATCTTCTTTCGCCAATGCCTGTCCGTCACCAAAGAATTGTTTCAGACGGCGATGCGAATCTATCAGATTACGAACACGTGCCAACAATAATTGAGAACTGAAAGGTTTGGAGATATAAGAATCCGCACCACCGTCGTACCCTTGAATCCTCTGTTCATCTAAAGAACAGGCTGTTAATAAGATAACAGGAATATGGCATGTTTGCAGTTCGCTTTTCAGACGGCGGCAACATTCAACGCCGTCAATACCAGGCATCATTACATCGGAGATAATCAAATCCGGGACATATTTCATAGCTTTGCGGATACCTTCCGAACCATCTGCCGCTTCAATGACAGCATAGTCTGCATGAAGTAATCCATGAACATACAGACGAATATCCGCATTATCATCAATGATAAGTACAGAAGGTTTGGAAGAATCATAGTTCTTCTCCAATTCCTCTTCTTCAACGGGCACAGCGTTATTCAAGGGAGATACTTCGGAAACAGAGGTTGCGGAAGAATCTTCCAAAAAAGATACTTCGCAGGTCCGTACCGGTAAATCGACAGTAAAAACAGTTCCTTGCTTTTCATCACTTTCCACTGATATAGTTCCACCGTGCAGTTCGACGAAAGCCTTTACTAAAGCCAATCCTATTCCCGAACCGGCATGATGCATATCTATTTTATAAAAACGATCAAAAATATTACGAATATGTTCGGCAGAAATCATCGAACCAGTATTAGATACAGTAAAACGAATCCAACGGCTATCATCTTTTGTCAAGGTGGACAAACGGACGGCAACTTTTCCATTTTCCGGCGTAAACTTAAAAGCGTTCGACAGAAGATTAAAATAAATCCGTTCCAACTTCTCCACATCGGCTTGTGTATGATAATTCGAATCCGGCATATTATCGAAAGAGAAATGGATATGCTTCTTACGGGCTGCCGTCTGGAAAGATTCATTCCACCCTTCAAAAGAAGAAAGGATATTTACCGAAACAGGAGTATATTCCATTTTTCCGTTCTCATATTTACGGAAGTCCAGAATCTGATTGACCAAGCGCAAGAGAATATTTACGTTACGCTGAATGAGCAACAACATCCGGTGCTGGTCTCCGGTCAGCGTTCTGTCTGCCAATAATTGTTCCACAGGATCAGCAACCAAAGTCAGAGGGGTACGGAAATCATGAGAGATATTCGTAAAGAAAACCAGTTTGGCATGAGTCGCTTCTTCCAGTTGATGCGACAGTTGAATCAGTTGGTCACGCTGTTCCTCCAATTTATCCCGCTGTTCTTCGAGTTGCTTCTTCTGTTCTGATAATTCCCTATTCAACCGGTTCTTGGAACGGAGAGATTTATAAACGACAAGTAGCAATCCGGCCACCAATAACAGAATCAACAAACTTCCATACATGATAACCTGCTGGGTAGCTACCCTTGAAAGATAACCACTGATACGTCCGTTCAGTGTTTCGATTTTTTGGTCGAGTTCTGAAATATGAGTAGTCTGAAGTTGCATGATATGCGCATTGGTACGGTCGACAACAGCCGTATTCATCACCGTTTCGCGAGGATAAGATTTCTTTTCGAGAATGTTCATTGCCAGTTGCAGTACTTTATCTCCATTGGTAGGATAAATGAAAGTCGCGTCCAATACACTATCGAGCACGAGTTCCAGACCATTTCCCTTACCAGGCAGGGCGTCAATGCCTACAAAAATCATTTCTTTTTCCCGTCCGGCTTTTTTGGCGGCCTGATAAGCTCCCGGAGCTATTCGGTCATTATGCGCATACACAGCATCAATCTTCGAGTGACGTCGAAGCATACTGTCCATTTCTACTTCTGCCGGCCCACGCTCCCAAGCCGCATCTGCTTTATCAATCAGCTTTATCTCGGGAAAATGACTGATAGCAGCCATAAATCCCTGATGACGTTCCATGGCGGGAGTCGAGCCACTTAACCCAGTCAGTTCAACGATATTACCTTTCCCTTTCAGGCGGGAAGCGATATAATTGCCTACCGCACGACCGATTTCATAATTATCCGCACCAATATAAGCAGTATATTTATCCGAAAGAATTTTCCGGTCGACCGTGATGACCGGAATTCCTTTCCGGTAAGCCTCCTCAACAATTGGAGTCATGGGGGCAGCCTCATTAGCTGAGATGATCAGCAAATCCACTCCCTTATCCATAAAGTAATGAATATCTTCCGCCTGTCTGCGGTTATCATCACCGGCAGAACGTATCTCGACAGATACACCATCATAGAACATCGCTTCACGAAGTATCTCATCATTCATCTTATGTCGCCACGAATCATCACTACATTGCGCCACACCGATACGAAAACGGGGAGTATCCTGCCGACACGCCGTTATCCCAATAAGGCAAAGCAGTATTGCCGTCCAACGAAAATATCTCATAGCACTGTGCTTTTCTTTCTTCATCGTACCTCTTACCATACAAAATCCTATTCTATATCGGGATAAAGATAATGGTTTTCTTTCAAAAGAACACAAAGAACAGATTGAATAAGACGGAAAAAGTTCTCCATATCTGTTATATCCGTTAATCTCATTTTACCGCCAGTAGCTTGCTTTTTCAAAGCATACGTTATCAAAACAGAACCTCTCAAAGCATAACATTTAACTTTGAGAGGTTCTACATAGATAACAGATACTGATTCAATCTGCCAATATGTAAAATAGGATTATAATAGTCTGTCTTTCAACACCTGCGGCAGTTCCGGCATCGCCCCGCTCTGCGTACAAACGTAAGCAGAGACTTCCACAGCCAGTTTGTGTGCTTCGGGCACCGGCTTTCCATTCAATATGGAAGCACAGAAGGCAGCCGTAAAGGAATCGCCTGCACCTACCGTATCGGCCACGGGGACTTTCGGAGTCTCCTGGAAGGAAACAACCCCCGGAGTAAATACATAGCTGCCATTGATGCCGCAAGTCAGAATCAGCATTTTCAGGTTGTATTTAGCTAACAGAATCCAGCACTTATCCTGCAAGTCAATGCCCGGATAACCGAACATACGACTGATAGTCACCAGCTCTTCATCGTTTATCTTCAAGACATTACAACGTTGGAAAGAGTTACGCAACACTTCTTTGGTGTAGAAGTCCTGACGGAGATTGATGTCGAATATCTTTAATTGTCCATCTATCTCGGGCATTGTATCCAAGAAACGGTTGATAGTGGCACGGCTTGCTTCGTTGCGCTGTGCCAGTGATCCGAAACAAACGGCACGTGTGTTCAGCGCCAAACGTTTCAGTTCGTCCGTGAAAGGAATGTTATCCCAGGCGACACCTTCCTTAATTTCATAGCAAGGCACCCCTTCAGCGTCCAGTGTCACTTGTACTGTACCCGTAGGATAATCTACCCGTTCAATCTGAGTATTCAGTTTCTTTTCCTTGAATACCGACATGATCTCGTCACCCAGTTCGTCATTGCCCACTGCACTGACCACACGGCTGTCAAAGCCGAATTGTGAAACATGATAAGCGAAGTTTGCCGGAGCACCGCCTATTTTCTTTCCTTCGGGCAACACGTCCCAAAGCGCTTCACCCATTCCTACTATTATATTATTCATGATAAACAGAGTTTAATTGATTCTCAAATATAAAATTATTTTCTGATACGGAACGTATAAAACAGCAAATAAAGTACACCGACAGTCATGACGGCAATTGCGCCGTTCTGCCCCATTGAAGTGTCCGAAGCCACTCCCATAGCCAGCGGGAACACCGTTCCGCCGAAAAGTCCCATAATCATCAGACCGGAAACTTCGTTTTTCTTACCCGGCAAATAAAGCAATGCCTGCGAGAAGATAACGGAGAACACATTCGAGTTGCCAAAACCTATCAAAGCGATACAAACATAAATGATTGCCTTTTCGTGGAAGATAAACAAGCCAATCATGGCTGCCAACATCATAATAACACTGACAGCGAAGAAAGACTTCGCGGACATCTTGCGCAATATGAAAGATCCGAGGAAACACCCTGCCGTACGGAAAATGAAATAAAGACTCGTTGCAAAAGCTGCGTCATCCAATCCCATTCCGATGCGCTCCATTAAAATCTTCGGGGCGGTAGTGTTTGTGCCCACGTCGATACCGACATGACACATGATACCGATAAAGCAAAGCAGGATAAACGGCTTGCCGAGCAAGGCTAGGCATTGTCCGAAAGTAGACGGTTTGCCTTCTTCCTTTTCTTCTTCAATCTGCGTGGCGTTGAGCAGAAGAATGGCGACAACGGCCACTATCATATAAACCGGGAAAAGAATCCGCCAGCCCAAATCGAAAGACGGAATAGCTTGCGTCGCTCCCCACATGGCAATGTATGGTGCCAGGAAAGAAGCAATCGCCTTTACGAATTGTCCGAAAGTCAGGCTGCTCGCCAAGCGGTCACCACGCACGATATTGGAGAGCAACGGGTTCAGAGAAGTCTGCATCAACGCATTTCCGATTCCCAACAGAGAGAAGGAAATCAACATCAACATATAACTGTCACCAAAAACCGGCAACAATAATGAAGCGAATGTCACGAGCAGACTGAGCAATACGGTTTTCTTCTGACCGATACGGCTCATCAACATCCCTGTCGGTACGGAGAAAATCAGGAACCAAAAAAAGACGAGTGAAGGGAAAATGTTTGCTTGTGAGTCCGACAGGCCGAGGTCTGCCTTTACATAATTGGAAGCAATGCCTACCAAGTCAACGAATCCCATGGCAAAGAAACATAGCATCACCGGGATCAGTTTGGAGAGAGAAGAGTTTTTACTGTTTTCCATTGTTATATCTATTATTTTATAAATTCTGTGTCCTTATGGCTTAACCGGTCCGCCCCTACGGGAATAAACCCGTTTACCGCTTATACAATTGATGTTTCATACTGATATAATAGGATGAAAGCTACGGTAATGTTGATTCTCCACGGCCGTGACGAATTCTTTCCATGGCTGTGGAAAGATCTCTTCATGGCTGTGGAGAGAAGTTACCACGGCCGTGGTGAGGTATTAATACCGTAAGCCTGACAGAAGTATACCGTTGCCTTCAGTGTACTAATCCGTAGGGGTAGACATACTCTGCCGTAGGGAATCAGGAAAAGAGCGCATAGATTAAATGGCAGAAGCTTATTGCTTCAACCGGTAGACGATAAACGAGTCTACCTTGTAGGCTCCGCCTTTGCTGTAAAAATCGATGTGATTGTAAGGTTCCGAAGGGAAGACCTGATTGGTCATTGCGAAACGCCCACCGTCACCAAATGCTTCCACGCTTGATTTATCTACAAACAAATGAAGCTTCAGCTCATTCTTACCGCTTTCAACAGCTGTCCACGTCAGTGCCGGGAAATTCTCGTTGAAGCCGACATCACCACTTTTACGACGGTCCATAGAGAATCTATTCTCTTTCATATCATATTGCATATCCACTTCTTCGCCCTTGTCATTGTAAAGACGGAAGCCGATAACGTCCGCATGCAGGTTCTTGATAGACAGTTCTATTTCGTAAGCGCCTTCGTTGACCGGAATCATTTCTTTTACCGTACGTGTTCCGTTCACTTTGAACGAACGTTTCTTTGAGATGTCACGCAGTTTCTGCAATTCGGGAGACGGGGCAGATTGGAGATAAGTCTCACCACCGACGGTAAAGAGGCCCAAATCGCGGGGAACGGAGTTCGGACTGCGGTATTGGGAAGTCGGAACATCGTTGGCATATTGCCAGTTGCTCATCCATGCGATAGCGATACGGCGGTTGTCGGGAGCATCGCTCCAAGTCACGGTTGCATAATGGTCTTTTCCCCAGTCCATCCATTTGGTTTTGGAGGGAGATTCGTTTACAAATTCTTTTCCGTTGAAGGTTCCTACAAAATATTGAGTGGCACTTCCTCCGAACGGACCGCCGGGATTCAAATTACAAAGCAACACCCACTTCTTTTCATTCGTCCCTTCTACCGGAAGTTCAAACAAATCGGGACATTCCCATACGCCACCATGTGCGCCCTGGCCTTCTCCGAAACTGCTTTCGTACGTCCAGTCTTTCAGATTGGGAGAAGAAAAAATCTGCATCTCCTGTCCTACTGCCAATATCATAATCCAGCGCCGGGTTTCTTTATGCCAAAAGACTTTCGGGTCGCGGAAGTCACGTGCATCGGATGTCAGCACGGGATTGTTCTCATAGCAGGTGAAAGTGCGTCCGTTGTCGGTACTGTAAGCAATGCTTTGTACTTGCCGGTCGCTGTTTTGCGTATAAATGGCGATGATAGCTCCCGCACCGAAACCGGCAGTGTTATCGGTATCGACAACAGCCGAACCGCTGAAGATAGTTCCCAATGCATCGGGCGCAATGGCTACGGGGAGATGTTGCCAGTTTACGAGGTCTTTGCTGATAGCATGTCCCCAGCTCATATTTCCCCATTTGGAGCCGTAAGGGTTGTATTGGTAGAAAAGGTGGTATTCGCCATCCTTGTATACCATTCCATTGGGGTCGTTCATCCAACCGTAAAGAGGTGAGAAGTGATAGGTGGGACGGAACTTTTCGCGGTTGCCGGTATCGAAGGTATCGGCCAACTTCATCTCCTTGCAGCAAACAGCAGAAAGTTTGCCCCGTACAGGGTCGTTCGAGCCCAACTTAAACTTCAATAGTACGTTTTTGCCGGTATAGCCCGAAAGGTCCAGCGGAACGAAATAGTCCACTCTGTTCACCGCCAGACGAACGTCCGCAGCCTTCACCTCTTTATTATTAACGATCATGCTGACACGCACATCAGGCATCACCTCCTCAACGGGGAGAAGCAAATATCGTTGGTTCGTGTTTATCTGTACCAGACAATGCCCTTCGCCCAGGTCCTTGATTATCAAGGAAGGTGCGTCGGCAACAGCGTCCGGAAATGAGAAAATCATCATAGCCAGCATTGCCAATAAGGTCCGTAACTGTTTAAACGAGAATAATACATTCATATCAATATGGTATTAGATTAATTATTAGTATTCATAGCCTTTCATTTGTCACAATGCAAAGATAGGCGTAACGGATAGCTACACCTATCACTTTTGTTTCAAAAGATAGAAAAAATGTTACCTGCCTATTTCTTAGCGCTTAGATAATGCAATATGTTCTTCGTCATGAGCATGATATTATCCTGATAAACGTTCAGATTACTATTCTGGTTCCATTCGTAAGCGGCCAGTCCGAGAGCGATGCAAGTTCCTTGATATTCCGTTGTCGGGGCAAATTCCACCATTCCGGCACAACAATAGTCCGTCACATGACCCCATGTTGCCAAAACGGTAGCGTTATTTTCCTCTTCAAACGCTTTCACCACATTTCCTGCATTGGGGTAAAGGCCGGGGAAACCATAAGAATTCAAATCCCACATACAGTTATGGTCTTCACGCTGTCCGGGGCCGATCAACGGGAATGTTTCGTGAGGGAATTGGTCGGAAGTAACCATACCGGTAAAAGCAGGATGCGAGCGATGGTCATACTCCATTCCGATATTGGCATTAATCGTCCAAATGTCTGCGCCTGATCCGCCTTCACCGTCTCCAAATATTCCGGGAGCCCGTTCGGTACGTCCCAAAGGTACAACCAACTGAGTCGCATGATTGCTCAGGAACAGGTTTCCACCATTCTTATAATAGGTTGTCAACGCGGCAACCGCATCGGCAGACAAAGGTAACTTGTCCCAGCCGACTCCAATACCCACACGGTCTATATGTACCCAAATAACATCATAAGCAGAAAGATCCTCGCCAGCCAATGCAGCGGCAGTAATGACTTTGCCATTTACAAACTGTTTCTTGAACCATGCATAGGAGGCCTTTTCATCATCATCTTCTATCTCTTCGGGAGTGTCATACGTTATCACATAAGCTGCGTTCGTCAAGTCCTGCGCTTCAGACGGTTTCACCTTTATATTTTCTTCTGTCACTCCGCAATCTATCACTTCGGACGATTCGCTGACATAAAAGACTTGATTGCTGTTCGTATTTTCTATCGTGAAACTTGCGAAACGGTTATTTTCCCCTTCCGCAGCATTCACAGTCACGGGGTTTTCTATACCGTCACTCCAATCCGCATGAATGGTGTTCGACGTGAAGTGGTTATATTCTCCTTTCACATGAATCACTCCATAGTCCGCCTCTTTGCCATTGAGTTGATTATCGCTCCTGTTTACGGTGAACACGTTGTCACTTATCAGATTGTTTTGCCCGCTTATATCAAAGAAGGTCATTTTGTTTCCTGTAAATTCATTATCCGAGATATTCACCCGGCTGCAACCTGTAAAGCTGGCACAACGGTCATCTTCCGCCGTCAGTTTGTTGTGAGAGAATATCAGGTTACTTTCACCGGAGATACGCGCCGCCACACCGCCCTGCGCTGATCCGAAGAGGGAGTTGGTCACCATATTCTGTATGCCGCCGTTCATTTCAATACCATTCACTGCGTCGGTTGCATCTATCCGAGCCAATGTAATGGCATCACATCCCTGGAGTTTAATACCCTGGTACATATTCTCCATTCTGATGTTGAAGAAGTGCAGGCGATCGTTATCGTGCTCGACAAAGATTCCGGTTCCCTGATGATCGGCCTTTCCCACAAGTGTAAGTCCGTTTACCTCCACACCGCTGATACGGTTCTTACGTCCGTCTATATCGGCAACAGGGGCAACGTGTAATGCATATTCGGCATTTCCCAGTATCAGGCGACTTTCCCGGGCATCGGCAGCAGTAGCAGCGACGTCGTCATTCACGCCTTTCAGCGTCACGAAATTGCGGGTGAGCTGAATGGGACTATCCAAACGAAACGTTCCTTCGGGAATAAGTATCGTACCTCCCTCGGGCGGAAGGTCGGCTATTATGGCATTGATGAGGTCGGCACAATCGGTAGAGCCGTCGGTCGGAAGCCCGAACTGGGTTATATCTATTATCTTCTGACCGTTACATTCATCACAAAGCGTATAGTTATCGTCATTACTGCAAGATGTGCCCAGTATAAAGAGCAGTCCGCTTATTAAGAATTTATTTATCTTCATGGTGTTATTATATTAATAATGGTATATGATAGGGAGGTTATTCTACTATGCTCACCTTATCGGATGATACACAATTGGAGACTTCGGTTTGTGCGTTCACCAGAAATACCCGATAGCTCTCCAAGTTGTCAACAAAGCAATTCTTGAACACGTTACCGGTTCCCTGAACGGCATTTACAGTCACAGCGCCGGCATAAGCCCATTCGCACGACAAGCTATTGGATGTAACCATATTATTGTTGCCCTTTACGTTGATGATGCCAAAGTCGTCGCCGTGGTCGAGCAGCTGGTTCTGAACAGCTCCCGTAAGCCAGAAGATGTTCTTATTCACCGTATTATCATTACCGTTCAACACCAGAATACCATTATAGTAGCTCTTGAAATTGTTGCCCTCAATCACACAATTATTACAAGCGTCAAGTACCAGATTTTCACGTCCGTCGGGATAAACCTGATTATTGATGAACGAAAGTTTGTTCACTTCCTGCACCTTGCAAGTAATCCCCGTAGGTTGAGCACCCAATTGGCAGTTCTTCACAACAATATTTTCACCGCCAATCAACTCGATACTATTAGGGAGTTCGCATACCCAGCAATTGACTATCTGCATATTTTTTGCCTGTTCTATCTTAACACCGGTATGCAAATTTATACCGATAATATTAGAAAGCATTCCATTATCGGTCGCGCCGACAAAGTGTATGCCGATGTTCTTGGCTTCCGTGCCGCCTGACACCATCAGGTTCATAATCTTTACGCCTTTCATGCCCGTCTCCACTTTTATGGCAGCCTCAGCATTACGCGCCACCAATTTACTTCCACCGCCAGGACCCAAGAGGTCATTTATTCCATTCACGTCAATATTGCTGCGCATACCGGGATTCAATCCCTTGATCGTCACATTATGCTTATTGATTACAATGGGAGCGTCAAGTACAAAATCACCTTCGGGAATCACCAATACTCCCCCTTCGGCGGGCAACGAGGCTATTGCACTATTTATAGCTTTCGAACAGTCGGTCTTTCCATCGCCAACAGCTCCGAATGCAGTAACATCACCTTCGATGTCAGTATGGGTACCATAGCACAACAGGTTATTGTCATCACTATCGCAGGCCGTGAACATACACAGGCAGAAGGCGCTCATCAAGTATCTTTTTATTTTCATCATATCTATATTTAAGGAGTTTATATTAGTTAAACTTACCATATCCGGGGTTTTGTACATAAGTACCTTCAGAGAAATTATATTGTGCATTGGGAATGGGTAAGTATTCATCCCTGCCACCGATGAAGCGGGCACCGCGATAATAAACACGCTTGTTTTGCTCCACAACGATGTAACTGTTCATGGTTTCCTCAGCAATCCCCCAACGTACCAGATCGAAGAAACGGTCACCTTCCATGGCAAACTCCATGCGACGTTCCCAACGTAATGCTTTGCGGGCAAAGTCCTGATTCCAACCTTCAGCCGGATATTCGCCTATCAGGTAATTGGCCGCATTTTGTTCGGGATGCTTAAAGTCCTTCACATAAGGACTATTCTTGGCACGCAGACGAATACGGTTAATAATCTTGCGGGCTTCTTCCAGTCCGGCAGCTTCGCCAATCTCTATCAAGGCTTCAGCCTTCCACAATAATACATCAGCATAGCGGATTATCTGCCAGTTAAGATGAGAGGCTCCCCAAGGCCACCCCTGGAACATATCTTCACTTTCAGGCGAGATGTAAAAGCGCTTGGTGCAGTTAAAGCCATATTCGCCACTGTTACGTATCCAGTTTGCTTTGCAAGGCTCAACTGTGTAAGTTTTCCAGGTAATGCCCGGACGACCGGTAACAAAATCCAGACGGGGATCTACTGTTGCCTCAACGTTAGTGAGCTCATTCCCTTCGTACGTTCCATAATCACTGTTGTTGAAGGTATCAAACAAAGGCAGTCCATAGGCATCTGTCTTATACGCGTTTATCAGATTCTGACTGGGCAGGAAGAATCCGTCGCCACCGTAAGGACCTTTGGGGGCATTGAGCAGGTTGCTCCAATTTATGTTTCCGGCACCTTCGGTTTCATCATCCATCGAATATTGTACGGCAAACACAGACTCTACCCCATTTTCATATTCCAGTTGGTCGAGCTTCTGAAAGTCATTCAAAAGATCATACGCCTTCCCTTGCGCACCTACTTTATCACAAAGAGCCGCTACTTCAGCAAGCAACTGTTTGTCGACAGCAATGACCTGATTATTCTCATCTTGTTGGTAAGCTTGATAAAGTTTGGCTTTGGCAGCGTATGCGTATGCTATGTTCTTGGTGATACGGCCTATTTGGGATTGAGTGTCAGGCAAGTCGTTAGCGGCGTCAAGAAACTCCTGCGCAATCTTGCCAAGAAGTTCTTCGCGGGTAAACTGATTGTTGGGGATGTATTTATAATCATCAATATCCACGTTTTCGTCAAAGTAAGGTACTTGTTTGAAAAGGCGGACCAGTTCGAAGAAAAAATGTGCACGAATCACTTTCATTTCAGCTTTACGGCTCTTAAGTACCGGCAAGGTGTTCTCATCAAGTGTATTCATGACTCTCAATGCACTGTTGCAACGTTGCAAGCAACAATAAAGTTGAAACCATTTTTCATCGGCATTAGCCCATGTAGCATCTATCTTAAAAGTTTCAAGCAGTGTACAAAAGTCACCATCGTTTACACCACCGCCACCTTTATAGGCATTGTCCGAACGTACTTCACCATACGTCCAATTGGTCATCGGTACCCAGTGCATATCACGATTGGGACCTTTCAGCCCGGCGTAAGCCGAAGTGACCAGGAGTTCCACACCTTCAGCCGACGACAACAAATCGTCATTGAGTGTACCCTGAGGTTTAGTATCAAGAAAACGACTCTCATCACAACCGGCCAATAGTGCCACAACACCTGCCGCAAGGATATATTTCAATTTCATAATGTTCTGTATTTAGGATAAAAGATTAAAAACCAAGTGATAGACCGAATGTGTAGGTACGAGGCTGAGGATATGGATAGCCCAATCCTTCAGGGTCGGCACCAGTATAATTAGTCAACGTGAAAACATTCTGCGCTTGCAGATATACACGCAAATTAGAAAGACGTGCTTTCTTAATCCACTTATCGGGGAAGGTGTAGCCCAGTGTCAAAGTCTTCAACTTCACATAAGAACCATCTTCAATAAAGAAAGTAGAACTGCGTGTTTCCACATTATTATCAACCACCGTCAGTGCAGGGATATTACAATTATAGACTCCGGTTTGCTCATACACATTCCAAGCATTCATTGCATCAATCAGACGCGTAGAGTGATTGCCCGTCCAGCCTTGGAAAAGATCCGTATAGAACTTTGAGTTATTCCATGCATCGCGAATCATACCGTTGAAGAATACGGAAAGATCAAACCCTTTGTAGGATGCACCTATGTTCAGACCACCGATAAACTTAGGCTGGTCACTGCCTTGCCAGTCCATATCGGCAGTATTGATGATGTTGTCGCCATTAAGATCCTTATAACGAATACGTCCTACGCCGGGAGCACCAATCTGCACATCATACTTGCTCAGGTATTCATATACCTCTTGTTTGGTTTTGAATATGCCATCGGCTTTATATGACATCCATGAACCGAAAGGCTGTCCTACAATAGTCTTATCCACACCGTTACCACCTCCCCAAGTGTATTTGATGACATCCGGAAGTTCGGTTATCTTATTTTTGTAATAAGAGAGGTTGAATGAGATATCATATTTGAAGTCCTTTATTTCGTCCCGCCAGGTCAAAGTCGCTTCTACACCGTTATTATCCATACTGGCAGCATTATACCATTTATAACCACCTTCACCGATCACACCGATATATGGTTTCTGAATTAACATATCAGTGGTTTTCTTTTGAAAATAGTCCAGAGTCACCCCCAAACGAGCGTCAAAGAAGGCTGCATCAATACCGAAATTCAATTGTTTGGTTTCCTCCCACTTCAAATCGTTGTTGCCCGAACGGTCTTTCTGTACACCGGGTACCACCGTCGCCCCGTCGCCGTTGAAATTGTAGGAACCATTGGACATATTGGTGTAATAGAGATTGTATGTAGCATTATTGTCAATCTGGTCGTTACCATTAATACCCCATGATGCACGCAGTTTAAGGTCTGACAGCCAACTTTGTGTACGTTCCATAAATTTCTCGCGTGAAACTCTCCAGCCGGCTGATACCGAAGGAAAGATTGCTGAATTGTTACCTTTACCGAAACGTGAGGAAGCATCACGGCGTACCGTTCCTGATATCAGGTACTTATCATCGAACGCATAGTTCACCTTACCGAAGTAAGAAACCATAGCATAAGTGGAAGCATTGTTACTCACACTTTTTCCTTCGGTCACTGTGTCCAGATAGCGATAGTCGAGGTCTTCTATCACCAATCCGCGACCATACCCCTGCAAATGTTCACCGTTTTCTTTCTTGGCCTCGGTTCCTATCACAGCACTGATATTGTTCTTTCCTAATTCTATGCTATAATTGGCGGTATTCGACCATACCCACTGCACACTATTATCCTGCCGCACAGTCAGCTCATTTATATCGACCTTACGATCGGCTTCGCTCCACTTCGGGACGAAGGTTGAGTTGAAACCGGTAGTGTAGTTCAATCCAAACTGACTCTTCAATACCAGGTTTTTAATTGGCTCTACTTCCAAATAAGCACTGCCAAAGATACGCCAGCTTTTATGACGATTATCAGCTTCGTTATCTGTCAAGCGAACGGCATTCGGCTTATCCCCCAATATGTCTACGTAACCACCGGCATATCCTCCGTTTTCATCATACACAGGAATAGCAGGATGCTGGGCAATCACAAGTTCTTCTATACCAGACGGATTGAGATGTTCCAACCAGTGGTTCACGGAAATGCTTTCACCCACACGTACTTTGCCATCAACAAAGCGGAAATTAGAAGCCAGGCGAGAATTAAAACGTTCATAGTCAGTGTTGCGACAAAGACCATCCTGATTCATATAGTTTATAGTAAGAGCTACATTACCGTCTTTGAATCCCTTAGAGAGAGAAAGGTTGTAATTCTGCATCAAAGCCGTACCGAATATCTCCTTTGCCCAATCGGTGTTACCCGATTTTATTTTGACTCCGTTCTGGTCGAAATAATATTCCTGCAACTGGGCTTTTTCCCCATTTCCATACACTACACTGTTCGGATGAGTTCCGTAAGTATTTTTATAGGCTTGCCAATAAACATCTCCCCATTGGTAAGCATCGAGCATATCAACACCACCGGCAAAAGTCTGGGCAGTGAGTGACATATCAAAACTCACTTTCACATCACCTTCCTTAGCACGCTTTGTGGTAATGATAATGACACCGTTGGCGGCCTGCGCACCATAGATCGCTGCAGAGGCCGCATCTTTCAGCACCTGAATAGATTCGACATCATTGGAAGAAATAATTGAAGCGACATTGTCATGTGTCTGAATGCCATCTATCACATAAAGAGGGGAAGAATTATTAATGGTAGTAATACCGCGCAACTTAGTATCCGTGTTCCCACCACCGGGTTTACCATCGGTTGTTACATTCATACCGGCTACACGACCCTGCAAGCCCGACATCACATTACCTGTGGGAATATCAGCCACTTCTTTCATCTTCACCACGGCTACCGAACCTGTCAGGCTGGCTTTCTTCTCAGCCATATAACCTGTCACAACCACTTCATCAATCATCTTGGAATCTTCTTCCATTACTATCTTCAACGAAGGTTTTGCTGCAATAATCACTTCTTTATATCCTATATAAGAGATAGCTAATGATGCATTCTTCGGTACACTAATAGTAAAGTTACCGTCCAAGTCTGTAATAGTCCCTGTTGATTTCGAATCGTTTTGCACCACGGAAGCACCGATAATCGGTTGCCCGTCCGTCTTGGAAGTCACATTTCCCTTTACCGTTATGTTTTGCCCCCAAAGGACTGACACGAAAGCAAACAGGAAACAAACACTACAAAGAATTTTTTTGTTCTTCATAATACTGAGCATTAGTTTAATGTTATTAATTTAAAAGTACGAATATTCTCTTTATCGCTGTTGCAAATTACGGTTGATTTATGTCAATCGACTAAAAAAAATGTTTCAAAGGCTGTAATATTTGTTGCATACCTCCTTATTTTATGGGATTTCAGAGGTGTTTCTCCTTGTCATAGGCTTAATCTATGTACTTTAAAAGTATCGACTTTGAATGTCCCGCCCTTGCTGTAAAAACACATACGATTGTATGGCTCTGTCGGGAAAACAAGATTGCTCATCGCTATCTTTCCTTCGTTCAAAAAGATCTCTACCGAACATTTATCTACGAAAATATCCAATCGGTACTTATTCTCTTTTCGGACAGGTGCCCATGTAGCTAATGCAAAATCATCAATGTAGTTGATAGAAGTCGTTTTCCGACGGTCGTGCACCTCTATCTCATGTGTCACACTGTTTTTGCCAAAATCTACGATACCGCTCTTTGTACGATCCATTACCAGTTTCCTTTCAGGAAGATTAAAGTAAATATCCACCTTCTCACCTTTATCATTGAACAGGCTGAATCCAATAATTTCAGCTTTTTCTGCCATAATGTCCAATGAAAGTTCGTAAGCACCTTCATTATCCGGTAATAAAGATTCAATATGATAATCATTTGCAACGGTAAAAGCAGGAATTTCTTTTGTCTCTTTCCTTAGATTTTTCACTTCCGCTACCGGAGCTGCAGAAAGATAAATATCACCGCTTTGCGTATAAAGCCCCAGTTCACGCGGCAAGGCGTTGACGCCACGAAACGGTTTGGTCGGGACATTATTACAATATTGCCAGTTACTCATCCAAGGCACTACAATCACACGTCTTCCCATATTCGAAAAGGAAACTGTCGCATAATGGTCTTTTCCCCAGTCCAACCATTTCGTAACATCCGGTTTGCTATCACAAATAAATCTTGTTCCGTCAAAATCACCTATGAAATATTGGGTCGCACTGCCTCCGAAATAACAGCCGGGATTTACATTGACAATCAATGCCCATTTCTTATGTTCCGTATCACCGTCTACCGGTAACTCTACCATATCCGGACACTCAAACTGACAAGGCTGTACGCCATAACCTTCACCAAAGCTACTCATATAATTCCAGTCTTTCAGATCTTCTGAATCATAGAAACACATCTCTTTATCGGCAGCAACAATCATTATCCATTTATTTCCCGGAGCATACCAGAATACCTTCGGATCACGAAAATCTTTCCTTCTATCGGAAGAACGCAAAATCGGATTCTTATCATATTTGGTAAATGTGCGACCGTTATCATTGCTATAAGCGAGACATTGAATCTGCCCGTTTTTATCGCTGGCAGAAGTATAAAAAGCTAATATGGTACCTGTACCGTAACCTGCCACATTTTCCTGATCAACAATAGAACTGCCGGAAAATATATGTCCCAACGTATCACGAACTATAGCAGGTGCCAAATGTTCCCAATGCATCAAATCTTTGCTTATCGAATGCCCCCAATGCATATTCCCCCATTTAGAACCATAAGGATTATACTGATAATATAAATGATATTCTTCATCTTCATAAACCAGCCCGTTCGCATTATTCATCCAACCATAAAGGGGAGCATGGTGATATACAGGGCGAAACTTATCTGTATGGGACGGATCGAATGTATCGGATAATTTCATTTCTTTCCAGCAAAGAGCATCTCCAAGGCTCTTTTGCACACGTACTGTTACAGTTTTAGCATCAGCAGGTAGGACAAACGGAACCCAATAGTCTACTTTAGTCTGTGCAAGCCGAATATCCATATCAGTATCCGCTACATCTCCTATGTCCAGACGAACCCAGCTTTCTTCTGCTTCCTCTTCGATCGGAAGCAATATATAATTAGTAGGATTGGTGATGTGAATGAGAGTCAAGCTGTCTCCTTTCTGTTCCAACATAAATTTGCTTTTATTCGTATGGCAATAAATCAGTCCGTAAGAGACCGCCAATGCAAGTACCGCACCTTTACATAATTTCATCCAAGAGGTTGTTTTCATGGTAACAAAGTATTCTGTTTTATACAAGTATCTAATCAAAATTGACGGAGGCAAAAATAGGTCATATCTTCACCTCCGTCTATCAACTTTGTTTCAAAGGGTATCACTTTTGATGCAAGTCCTGAACATTTTCTTTTTTGCCTGTCACATCGCAATGAAGCTATCCCTCTCTTCGCATACCTGAATTTATTTTCCTACTTTTGAGACAAAGCTTTATTCTTCTGCTTATGCCAGCTAATAGAATACTTTCTTCGATGATCTGGTAAGAGTAACTAAAAATTCCGGAAGCAAAGCAGAAATAGTGAGCTTCAAAGTAGCGGCTGCCGAACAGTATAAGTAACTTACTTCTTTCATCTAAAAAATAAAGCTATAGAGATGTAAGAATCTGTTTATTTTTCGATCAAATTTCTTGCACATTCGTACCCTTCCTCATAAAATTCTGTCAGTTTCTGCACATCCCGTTCAATACGATCTACCATCACAGGATTCTGCGGACGGATAACGAAAATCTTTCCTTCATCCTCCATTTTCTCAACCATTTCCAACTGTTCATTGTAGACAGCACAACGGCGGCTGAGTGCTTCACGGAGTTTAGGATATTTCCGGTATACAAACGAAGGGACACGAATATCTTTTGAATCTTTCCGGTATCCCCGGTTGCGGGTAAGTACTACGACATTTCTCGTATAACCATCAGCAATCGCTCTTTGCAAAGGAATAGAATCTACAATTCCCCCATCAAGCATGGGAATATTATCTACATAAGTAATAGGACATACAAAAGGCAGACTACTAGACGCACGGACAATGTCTATCACCCGGCGTTTATCTTTCTTTTCTTCAAAATAGTTAGCTTCCCCTGTGATACAATTGGTAGTTACCATAACGAAACGTTCCGAAGAAGCGAAATAAGTTTCGTAATCATAAGGAAGAATATGTTCCGGAAACTCATTGAACAACAGATCGAAATCGAGAATATTCCGTTTTTTAAGCAGATGTTTCAGACCGATATAATTGTATTTCTCCAACAAGTCAATATTACTGTATTTAGCACGTCCTCGTTGGCGCGATGCATAGGACAGCCCGTTGCACGCACCGGCAGAAACTCCTATCGCATAAGGAAACCGGATATCATGATCCATAAAATAATCAAGCACGCCGCAAGTAAATACTCCGCGCATTCCCCCGCCCTCCAACACCAACCCTGTAGATTCATCAATTTTCAAGTTCTTCATCTTAATCTTCCCAATTTTATATTTATCACTCTCTTTACATACCCCGTTTTATTACTGTTTGTTGCATATATATTATAAAAACAAACAAAAAAGGCAGAACATTTGGCAAAAATAGCAAATATTTAAACAAAACCTTGCTTTTTTGCTTCAATCTACGTAACTTTAGGCTAGCTTAATTGTTTTAAGGAGGAAATTATAAAAAAGTCCTGCCCGCAGGCAAGCACCATGAGAATACAGTTTGAGATTAAAGAAAAGTTGCCGGAAATTATTGAAGAAATCATGAATTCCGGAAAATGGCAAACTTCCGTGAAAGAAGAACTTAGCGGTCGGACGACCGTTGTGATCCGTGACCAAGCGTATGGCTCAGAAGCAACCATTGAAATCTATGCCAAATCCATTGAGATTAAAACCGCATGGTCAAAGTACTCCTACCGTATATTTGTCGCTAACGATATTGTATGGTGTGAATATAACGGGGCTTATCGTGGCCTACTGGAACAAGTACTCTTACCAACCATTACCCCTAAGGAAAGCTTGCTTGATTCTGACGTAACCGAAAGTTCACTCTATGGACGTGAACATAAAAAATTAAGAGAATATGCTGAAGACAATCTGAAACTGAAACAATTCCGACGGGAAAACTTCAATGAACAGAGAAACGGAACAGCAGCATTTGATCATCCGAAGCGTGTATACGACGAATTTATTAAAGAAGATTACGTAGTAACACCTAAAGACAATAAATAATGAAGAAGAGGGTATCCCCAAAGGATACCCTTATACTATTATCTATTTTATTTTAATTTAGCTCTGTAAGTCTTTTCCGAGAAAGTGATATTCAGGAAGAAAGCCAGTTTCTGTCCTTGAAACCTCCCTGAACTTACCTTAAATTGATCTGTATATTTTACCCCTAACGAAAGCGTACTGCGGCTACGGTATTCAAAATTAATTCCGGTACTGAGATAATAATTAGTTGTCGTCTTATTCTGAATAGAAAGATACGAATTCCCTATTCCGGCCCCGAGTAACAGACGTACAGGTTTCCGATAGGGATTCCCTAATGTATAACTCCCTCCCAACATCAAACGGTGCTGGTTATGAAAACTAACACTAGAACGAGAAGACTCCAACCGACTCCAGTCAACAAACTTATAATCGGCGGAAGCCATCCAACGCAACGTATTATAAGATACCCCTACTCCGAAAAACTGCGGTAAGCAGGTACGATACTTCTTACCTTTTTCTGTAATACTCCCACTACTACTGCTACTACTTACCGAATGATCGTTGTCTTGAAGCAAATCCTGGGAATATCCATATACAGCACCCGCTACCAACGAACGGTCACGCTCTATCTCATAAGTATACTGTAATCCAAAATCAACATACACTGTATGTTTATACGAACTGTTTGTTTCCGTAGCACTTCCCTGACTCTCCGATTGCGTAATAGTACCACCCACATAAGAAAAGTTAGCTCCCAGCGAAAGCCCTTTCCACAACTGATGAGCAACGCTGATTCCAACTTTGGATAATCCGCCTTCCCCTTGAAAAAGTGAAGTCACAGTCTCGCCATTTGTACCCGCTACATCCTGCTCGAGCGATATGGCATACCCCACACTACTGACAGGAGCCATAAAAATAGCCCCATACCACCGGGGAGCAATACGAAACCCAGCACCCAAATTATTAAGATTACCATTAAAAGAATGATTGTTTGCACCGGACTGTGAATACTTTTCATACGCTCCGCTAACTCCCAAATCGAAGAAAAAATACTGCGGCATCAATCCCGTCAAAGAAGCCGGGTTCGCACTATTATAAGCATTTTCTCCCCGCAATGCGACACCAACTCCCCCCATACCGGAATAGATTCCTCCTTCTCCGGTAGACAATTCACCCAGTCCGAACATAGAAGCCGGAGAGTTCGTCATGTTTTGAGCAGTAAGATTCAATAAGTTTGCACTTAATATGAAAATAGATAAAACTTTTCTTTTCATTTCGTATATGTCTTGTAATAAATAGTGAGAGATACATTATTATTATGGTCATTCATGGGATGTTTACTATCTCCGAAAATGACTCCCTGAACTGTGTTATAAAAATCATTGTCGGAGAGAAACAACTGTAATTTTTCGCGGCTCTGTCCTGCCGTCCCCAGATTATTCTGAATGAACGAGGTAATATCAAATGAATAATGAGTATCCTCATAATAGACATTGTCTTCTACCAGATTTCCTGTTTGTACGGAATTTCCGGAAAGGTCCGTTATGACACTTTGGGTTGAATTATTCTGGTCTGCCGTATAGAGAGTCAATGATTTCGGCAACGGATATTTTCCGTTATAAGTACCTTTTATAGGATAGAGTTTAAGTACCGCACTTTCAATGGAGACAAGCCTCCCTTTCTGGTTCAGATTATTCAGATGCGGAAATTCGAGATTGATATACATACCGGTCAATCCTTGCAGATACACCTGATGATCACTTTCAGAAGAAAAAAGATTATAATCAGTACCGGCTCTGAGAGATTCTATGGGAGTACCGGTACGGTCGTGTTCCACCTTTGTATAATTCAATGAACTGCTGGCCTTAAACACTAAAGTCTGTTCCGTAGGCTTTTCTTTGAGTTCATGATAATAAAGAGTCAGACAAAAACTGGAATCATTCACCTGAAAGCCGTTAATGCACGTCCCATTTTCATCGGGTATAAAAGCTATTCCTTTAAAAAAAGCGCGGAAACGCTCCTGCGATTCCATACATTCTTCATCTTCCAACATCAGATTAAACCATTTTTTTCCCCATTCGTCAGGCAGACGTAATTCATGCATCTCGTTACGGTGTCCGGGAGTAGGACGTATAGAAAGAGTAGCAAGAAGATTATTCCGGTTATAATTAACATTGGTCTTATTAAAAAGGTAACCATTATCTTCCAATGAGATTCCTTGTGACAGACTAAATAACTCAATACGATGATAAACCAGTGTATCGCCCAGATAATTCCCTGAAGAATACCATTTGAAGGTAATAGAGTCAAACTGATATTCAGTTGTTTCATTAAGGGAATGAGAAGGTACTTCATATTCCGCATAAAACGAAGTCTTAATTTCTCCATATAGATTGTCTTTATATCGCCCGATCTGGCAAACCGTATCTCCCGAAGTTGCCAAAGAGTCACTTAGCAAAGTACTTAACGTTACTGTACACGTATCTGTTACAGCATTCATAAAAGAACTATTCACCCATTTAGCCCCAATGGAAGAGGATTCATCCCTGCAAGAGAATAGGATACAAAACAACAGTAAAGAATAAAAAAGTGTAATAAATAGTCTCATAACGAATCTTATTTTTGAGTTGCAAAGGAACCCCTTTAGGAAAATATCCCCAAAATTTATCGACTATTACCCGCTATTTATAGACTCGCATTTTTTAGATAGAGGAAATAAAGCTGTTTGTCGATAACTTTTTTCTCAAAACGCATTGATAGCTACATTTGCGCCAAGTTTAAAATGTAATAAAACGAATGGAAATAATGAAAAAACTACAACTATTATTAGTGTCGGTAGCTATGCTATCAATTTTCTCATGTTCGGATGATGATGATGACACATTAGGAGTGTGGTATCGCCGTTCCGACTTCGATGGAAGGGCAAGAGAGGATGCAGCCGGATTTGTGATAGGTAACCGGGGGTACTTATGCGGAGGATATCGGGGAAAAGACCAACGGGAAAAAGACTGTTGGGAATACAATATTGATAATGACTGGTGGACACAATGCAAAGATATGCCCGACGATGCAACAGCCCGGAATGGCGCTGCCGGATTCGCAGTAGGCTCGAAAGGATATGTGACCACCGGATACACCGTATATAAAGATGATGATCCGATGCATACCGGAGGATACGCATATCTAAAAGACACATGGGAATATGACCCGGCAACAAATGAATGGAGACAAATGGATGATTATCCCGGAGATGCGCGAATCAATGCAATAGCCTTCACTATCGGTAACTACGGTTATGTGGGAACCGGACAATCCAAAGACGATAAACAGACAAAGGATTTTTATCGTTTCGACCCGACAGCCCCTTCAGGTAGCCAGTGGAGCATTGTAAACGGATTCGGCGGTCAGAAAAGAACCGGCGGCTTATCCTTTATCATCGACAATGTAGCTTACATCGTAGGAGGAACCAACAACGGTCAGGATGTTACTGACTTCTGGAAATTCGATCCCAGCAAGAGTGAAGAAAATAAATGGACCCGTCTCCGTGAAATCAAGGATGACAGCAGTGATGATTATGATGATGATTATAATTCAATCACCCGGACATACGGCTGCGCTTTTGTTATAGACGGCCAGGCTTATATCACTTTAGGGCAGACATCCGGTTCAAGCCTACGAAATAACTACTGGATATATGATCCCGACACAGATTTATGGCGTAGTAGTGACACGGAAGATGATTTTGACTATACCCCTTTCGAAGGAAGTGCACGCACAAAAGCGATTTGTTTCTCTACCGGCAAACGGGGTATTATAACTACCGGAGGAAGCAGTGGATACTATTATGACGATACTTGGGAATTACATCCGTATGAATGGGAAGAAGATGACTAAGAAAAACAGCAGCCGGCTCTTTGTTGCAGGAATATTAACAGCTGCCATTTGCCTGGCGTTTTCCGTAGCAGCCACCTCCGACACGCATTATTCGATCGAAATAATCGAAGTAAACGGAGGATACGGTTATCAAATATCCCACAACAACCATATAACCATATTCCAGCCTTTTATTCCCGCCATTTCGGGAAAAAAGCCTTTCATGGAAAAAGAGGATGCCAAAAAGGTAGGGAAATTAGTCATGAGACGCATGAAAACCGGAGAAAACTATACTGTTACCCGTCATGACTTAGAGAATCTCGGAATTAAAATAAAATAAATAAAAAGCGGAAAGTGAATTGGAAATAATTCTCTTTCCGCTTTTTGTTCATGAAAAAATAGAATATACACTATTTTTTTATTCTTTTTTTATGCAAATTGTATACAGGAATATGGAATTACCCCAAGGATTCTCTATCTTTGTAACCAAAACAAATTTAATATTAATGTCATAAGAATGAAAAAGAGTATCCTTATCGCTGCTCTAGGCCTATTCAGCCTGAGCACAATGGCACAAGACGCAAAACCCGAAGAGGGCTTCGTTTTCACGACAGTGAAAGAAAATCCGATTACTTCAATCAAGAACCAAAACCGTTCGAGCACTTGCTGGAGTTTCTCAACTCTCGGATTCGTTGAATCAGAATTGCTACGTTTAGGCAAAGGCGAATATGATCTGGCTGAAATGTTTGTGGTACACAAAACGATGCAAGACCGTGGAGCCAATTATGTACGTTATCACGGTGACAGTTCTTTCTCGCCGGGAGGAAGTTTCTATGATGTGATGTACTGCATCAAAAATTACGGTATCGTTCCACAGGAAGTAATGCCGGGAATCATGTACGGCGATACTCTGCCGGTACACAACGAATTGGACGCTGTTGCTTCCGGCTACATTAATGCTATCGCTAAAGGTAAACTAAGTAAACTGACTCCGGTATGGAAGAACGGTCTGGCAGCCATTTATGACACATACTTAGGAAAATGTCCTGAAAACTTCACTTATAAAGGAAAGGAATATACACCGAAAACTTTTGCCGAATCACTGGGACTGAATCCGGACGACTATGTTTCATTGACTTCCTATACACATCACCCGTTCTATTCTCAATTTGCTATCGAGATTCAGGACAACTGGCGCAATGGCCTCTCCTACAACTTGCCTATCGACGAGTTTATGGCTGTAATGGATAATGCAGTGAAGAAGGGATATACTTTTGCATGGGGTAGTGACGTCAGTGAACAAGGGTTCACACGTGATGGTATTGCCGTAATGCCGGATATAAACAAAGAATCTGAACTTTCCGGTTCGGATATGGCCCGTTGGACTGGCCTGACCACTGCCAACAAACGTCAAATAATGACAACCAAACCACATCCGGAAATTGACGTCACTCAGGAAATGCGCCAGGTGGCATTCGACAACTGGGAAACTACCGACGACCACGGAATGGTGATTTACGGTATCGCTAAAGACCAGAACGGAAAAGAATATTTCATGGTAAAAAATTCTTGGGGTAAATCAGGTAAATACAACGGTATATGGTATGCTTCCAAAGCATTCGTCGCTTACAAAACGATGAATATCCTTGTACACAAAGACGCACTGCCTAAAGAAATTGCTAAAAAACTGGGAATCAAATAAAAGGAGTATCTCCACTTCTTAAAATAAAAGTCTCATTAGCTATAAATAGCTTCTGAGGCTTTTATTTTTAAGTAGTTATTTTCCGGACAACATACCGCATCGGATAAAGCATGACCAATGTTTAAGAGAAGCTTAGCTTACTGATAAATTCCGTAAACCGTTCTTTGTAATTATCACCCACAGGGATGTACGTATTCTTATCGAAGATAATACGGAGACGGGAGATTTCGGTAATCTTACGCAAGTTGACAATATAAGAACGATGCACACGCATGAAATGTGCGGGAAGCCGTTCTTCCATTTTCTGAAGACTGGCAAGTGTGATGACAGGCTTGTTCTCCCCCTCCACAAAAATACGGACGTATTCGCTCATACCTTCTATATAGCGGATATTATTAATATCGATGCGGACTACCCTGCAATCGCTTTTCACAAACAACGAATCGCCTTTTACCTGCGAAGCATTTCCCAGTTCACTCTGTTGCTCCAACAATTTATATTCAAACTGTTTGCGGGCCTTATCCGCCGCCTTCAGTAAGTCCTGAAACTCAAATGGTTTCAACAGATAATCCACCGCATCCAACTTGAAGCCGTCCACCGCATATTCGGAATAAGCGGTAGTGAAAATCACCAGCGGAGGACTTATCAAAGAACGGATAAAATCCAGCCCGTTCAAATCGGGCATATTGATATCTACAAATATCAGGTCGACATCTTCGTCGGACAATACCTTCATTGCCTCAAACGCATCCTGACAAGGTTTCACTAACGACAGGAAAGGGACGCGGGATATATAATCCGATAACTGTGCCAATGCCAACGGTTCGTCGTCAATTGCTAAACATTTCATTATAATAAAGGTATAATAAGTAATACATCAAATTTATTCTTATCCTGTGTGATAGAAAGCGTATAATCATTACCGAACAGAAGTCTTAGCCGCTTACGGATATTATCCAGCCCGATGCCGTGGTGTTGTTCGTCAGCCCTTCCGTTATTGCTATTCGTACAGCGGAAAGTCAATCGGTTTCCCTCCTCTTGTTGCACGATGACACGGACGAAAGAATCATTCCGGTAACTGACTCCATGCTTGAAAGCGTTCTCCACAAAAGAAATAAAAAGCAAAGGAGGTATCTGTACTTCAGGAACTTCGATGGGAAACTTCATTTCAATGGAGACTTTATCAGTATAGCGCAATCCCATTATGGCAATATAATTCTCCAGAAACTGAACCTCCCGTTTAAGAAGAATTGTTTTGTTACTAGCCTCATACAGCACATAACGCATCAGTTTGGAAAGCTCTACAATCGTACTTTTCGCCTTCCCCGTATCAATATCTACCAATGCGTGGATATTATTCAGCGTATTCATAAAAAAATGCGGGTTTATCTGATACTTCAGATATTGCAATTCGGACTGCAAGCGCTGGTGTTCCAGTTCCTTCAACATTTCTTCATCGCGAAAAGACTTAAAGAAAAGTTTAATGGCTATATTAAATCCTACCATAAGAAAGGCAATCATAAAATGAATAAGATAGCGAACTGTGATAGGAGGATAAAGAAACGGAACAGGTTTAAGGAGAGCCTCCGGACGTTGAAACTTTTCCACGGGATATTTCACCTGGTCCGGTAGTTCCCAATTAGCCGTCTCTTTCTTCCGCGCCTTTTCTCTCATTTCAATAATCTGATTCCGTCGGCTTTCCTTTGCTGAATGATACACAGGCTCCTGTCTGAATTCTTTCGGGAAACGCCCTTTCATCGGAAACGGAACAATCAAAAAAATAACACCTATTGCAAAAACTAAAGAAAGTGTATATTGCCAATATTTTTTTTTAAAAAGGAAATAAGGAACCAGCACATAGTTATTCAACAGAAAAAGCATAAAAAAAGGAAGAATTCCCAACCAGGAGTCACGTACAAGCGTGCGAACTTCTTCTTTCTCAAGTCCACCACTTACGGCAAAATATTCTCCGATCAACGGAAGAAAGAAAATAACACTCCAGATTACTCCGTAAATGCTTTGTTCCAATAATTGTTGCTTGCGCACTCTTTCCATGCCTCATTGTTCCATGTTAGCAGAAACAAAGATAAAACCGACACTCCTTTCATACAAAAACAATCGACCAAAGGACATATTTCAACGACAGTACATCAATCAGTGACGAATTTCACAACTTACAAAGTTGCCTGTAAATACATGTAGAGAATCTAAATAAACCTTAAAATGGATGTAACATTCTAAAACGGCTCTTTTCTTAGTTAGAAGTAGGAAAAAATAAGAACGGTTTCTTACACGCGAAATGTGTGGGACAGCGTTCTTTTATATACATATACCTTGTCTTGTTCTATCTTATTCCATTCTTCACTATGTTTCTTAAAAGAAGAACATATTACATTAAAAATAGAACATTAATTCAAATGCTTTTATATCATTTTTCTCCGTATAATTAAAAATAGAACATTAATTCATAAAAACAGACCTTGTAAATAAATAGATGTTAGCCGAACTTTGCAAAGTTTTATTAATTACGCAATAAAAACAAAAAAGAATGAAAAACTTACGAAAACTATTTTGTGTAGCTTGCGCAGTACTTTTCTTTACATCATGTGAAGAAACCTATAACGACAAGTTATTTTGGCCGGGAGAAATCAGCCAGGAATATGGCTCGTACATCAAGCCGTATACACTGGATTTAACTTACAGCGGCGAGAAACTAATCGGAAAGACTGCCAGTTTCAAAACGGAAGATAGTGAAACGGGAACACTGACACTAAACGGAATTATCCCGGGAGAAGTTACTACTCCTATCAGTCGCATCAAGCTTAATGAAAACGGAGAAAAAGATGCCTATACCTTTAGCGGAACGAATATCACGATGGGGGGAGTAACGGTGAAGTATAATGGAATCATTACTCCAAAAGCAATGAAACTCTCACTGGATGTCACAATGGCTCATGCCAATAATCTGGCTCATACTTATGCATTTCCTGCATATTCACATACTACAAATGAAGAAGCAACCATTCGTAATAGTGGAGCAAGCTATGTGAATATTACAACGAAAGAAGGAGCCGAATCCATTGCTCCTATCGTTTTGCAAATGCAGCAAATGGCAACTAATATATTAGATGTACTCTTTCCGTATGTACTAAAGAATATTACATTAGAAAAAGATGGTATTGTTACTGCCAACTACACCACAAGTCCCATAGACATGAAAGAGATCATGGAGGTGGCTAATGCAGGTAAGACGGATGCAGAATTCCGTGGATTAATCGGCCAACGTACTTATGTTTCTTCCCCGAAAGGTTTGGCCTACTGGAATCAGACGGGTGATAAGGCATTTGTAGTACAATTGAACATACCAGCCATTATTTCACTCATCGCCGAGAATAACGGTCAGCAAATTGATCCCCAACTTATTGCAGGTATCAGCGAAGCTCTTTTAAAATCGGACCCTGCCCGATTGAAGCTAGCATTAAGTACGCTCAACATGATTTTAAACAATGAGATAATCACCTATATTTTAAAAATGGATGATAACACTTTTGTAACTTTACTTTCATGGATGAGAAATGGTATTCCAATGGGTATTAGTCAGGCTACAAAAGATCATACTTATATCTATTTTAAAAAAGAGACACTAACTCCATTTATCAATATCATTGATATTTTATTAAAAACAAACTTAGATGAGGTTGTAGCATTATTCGACAAAATGGAAATCGGCGTAGACCTTACTATTCAAAAATAAATCATTTTAAAATAAAAAACGATGAAAAAATTATCTATCTTATTCATAAGCTTCCTTACCGTAATATCCGCATTCTTAATATCTTGTGACGAAGACCACTATGGACCGGCTCCAGTAGACGTGACAGCCAATTATTCAAACAAGATTTCGAATCCTAATCCCAATTTAGTTCTTACATACAACGGTGATGCAATGAACGGGAAATCTGTTGATTTCAGTACTGTTACAGGAGAAACTGCTATCATTACTCTCTACGATATTCTTCCGGGAGAAAAGGCAATAAAGATTACATCCATTCCCCTTTCCGGAGATACAGAAGGATACTCTTTTTCCGGTAATGGTATGGGAAATGAAACATTGACTACTTTTAGATACGAAGGACGTGTAACAAAAGGAAAACTCACCTTAAACATATCCAATATCCAAATGGGTAATGCCGATTTGTGGGCAAATACTTATAAGTTACCCGAAGTCGTTAACGGCGTAAAAAAAATATTAGTTGGTGACACTTGGGGAAATGAATATACATGGCAGGAGGTTGATGGCCAAGTATTAAATGCGTCATGCTATTTCCATGCAGATGTAGAAGCTACAGAAAGCGGAGCTACAACCCAAACATGGGGTAATGGAATCCAAAATATAGTAAGTTACATTTTGCCACAAGTTCTGCAAGACATCACTTTAGGAGCAGACGGAAATGTAACGGCTTCCTATTCAAATGATCCGTTGTCAGGAGTAGATATAGACGTTATTTTTGGATTTCTAGAAACTCCATTAACACAGGAGATGATTACTCCCAACATTGCTGACCGTAAGTATATCCCTTCTCCAAAAGGGTTTGCTACTTGGTTTCAAAAAGACGGTAAGTTAATATTAAAATTAAACTTAGCTAATATCATTTCCTCAATAGCCAGCAGCAGCGATACATATATGGATGTGAACATAATCAATGCTATCATTGATGCTGTATCTCAAATGGATGCCATGAAAGTGAAAGAATTGCTAACCACACTTAATCAAAGTTTAAACAATGAAACACTTGGATTCTTGGTCAATGTCAACGACACTTCCTTCAACGCTATTTTCAATTGGTTAACTACCGGAATCCCGATGCAGGTTACTTCAAAAGAAGGACATACTTATATTTACTTAGATAAAGAAGGATTTACTCCCATAGCTAAATTACTACCAGATCTTAGTCCGCTAATAGTTAGTATGCTTCCGGAGGATATGCAAGGGCTGGGATTTATAATTTCAACATTCTTAAATGGTATTTCAGAAGCTTTTCTATCTCCTGAGAAAATAGAGTTTGGTTTAGAACTTGTTCCGAATAAATAAAACGTAAGAAACAATGAAGAAAATATATATACTAACTTTATTAATCTGCCTTACTTGTTTTGGGACAAGCTTTGCCCAAACACTGAAAGGACATATATACGACGCCAAGACCAACGAACCGTTGGTCGGAGCAGCTGTTACCTACAAGCTCCACGGCAATCAGGGAGTAGTATCCAATATTAACGGAGAATATGAAATCAAACTTCCCGAAGGTGGAGTCGACCTCGTATTCAGTTATGTAGGCTATGATGATGTACTGATGCCTATCGTTATCAATAAACGCGAAGTAGTCACCAAAGACGTCTATATGAAAGAGAGCACTAAACTGCTGGAAGAAGTGGTAGTGAGTGCTGGACGCTTCGAACAGAAGCTAAGTGATGTAACAGTTTCTATGGATGTGGTGAAATCCGGTGACATTGCCCGCCAGGCACCGACAGATATTTCATCTACCCTCCGTACCCTGCCGGGGGTTGACATTGTAGACAAGCAGCCTTCCATGCGTGGTGGCAGCGGGTGGACTTACGGTGTAGGTGCACGTAGCCAGATTCTGGTAGACGGAATGAGTACACTGAATCCGAAAACAGGAGAAATCAACTGGAACACCGTACCTTTGGAAAATGTGGAGCAGGTGGAAGTTATCAAAGGAGCTTCTTCTGTGCTATACGGTTCCTCAGCATTGAACGGTATTATCAATATTCGTACCGCACGCCCGGGTTTAACGCCCAAGACACGATTCAGCGCATACGTAGGCATATACGGTGATGCAGAGAATGATGAATACCAATGGAGCGATAAGAATTTCTGGAAAGATGATAAATATGCAGTAAAACCTATTCTGCGTGGTAGTCTCCTGAGTGGAGTACGGAATCCGATTTACGAAGGTTTCGACCTCTCCCACTCCCGTCGTATCGGTAATTTCGACGTTAGTGGAGGGATCAATCTTTTCACCGATGAAGGATACCGTCAGCAAGGATATAACAAACGTTTCCGCATGGGTGGCAGTTTGACCTATCACCAACCGGATATGGGACTGAAAATTCTGAATTATGGTTTTAATGTAGACTTCCTTTCCAATCAATACGGGGACTTCTTTATCTGGCGTTCACCGACCGAAGTATACAAGCCTTCTCCTTTCACCAATATGGGACGCGAAGAAAACAACTTCCATATCGATCCGTTTATCAATTATGTAAACCCGGAAAACGGAACTTCACATAAAATCAAAGGACGTTTTTATTATAGCGCAGACAATATCGTCCGCCCAACCGAAGGTTCATCTATCACAGATATTCTGGGAAACATGGGAACCGATGCGAATACGATTAAAAATATCGTAAACGGCGATTACAGCTCACTATACCCCGCATTGGTCGGTATCGGTTCGGGAATTATCAACGGCAATCTGGATGATGCCATGAACGGTGCATTCACTTCACTGGGAAACATCTTTCCCAATGCAACAACTGCCGATTATTGCGACCTTATCTCATGGGTTATGGATAACGGGCTGCCTGATCTTAGCGGAATACAGAACGGACAATTGCCAAGCGATCTCGTACCGTGGCTGTCTAATGTTATCAATCCGTCTCGACTCAACCCGAAAACTCAAACAGACAAGAACTTTGACTATTATCTCGACTATCAGTTCAACAAGAAATGGAACGGTGGCGCACAGATCACTACGGGAATGACTTTCGAACACATCCGTTATGACTCTGCTGTAATGGATGAAGTGTACAAAAGTGATAATGCAGCCCTCTTCTTCCAATATGACCAACGTTTTTGGGATCGTTTGAGTGTATCCGCAGGCGTACGTGCCGAATACTACCGCGTAAACAACCACCGCCGCGAAGCAGAAACAAAGGTATTCGGAACAAAAATTCCGTTCCGCCCCGTTTTCCGTGCCGGATTGAATTATCAATTAGCCGATTACAGTTTTATCCGCGCCAGCTTCGGACAAGGTTACCGCAACCCGTCTATCAATGAGAAATATCTCCGTAAAGACATTGGCGGAGTCGGTGTTTATCCGAATCCGAACATTAAACCTGAGAAAGGATTTAATGCAGAATTAGGTTTCAAGCAAGGATACAAGATCGGTAACTTCCAGGGATTTGTCGATATTGCCGGATTCTATACTCAATATAAAGATATGGTAGAATTCCAGTTCGGCCTATTCAATAATGCAAACAATACGATGATAAATAGTATTGGCGATGTATTTCAGATGTTGACAGACGGCAAGGGCTTCGGTATCGGAGCACAATTCCATAATGTATCGAAAGCACAGATCTATGGAGTGGAGATTTCAACAAACGGTGTATATAACTTCAACAAGAACACAAAATTATTCTATAATCTGGGATATGTATATACCGAACCGCGTGACGCGGATTACCAGGAACGCAATGCTGTAGAAGGACTGTATACCGACCCGCTTCAGATGAAAGAGAAATCAAATACGGGTAAGTATCTGAAATATCGTCCGAAACATAGTTTCAAAACAACGGTAGACTTCCAGTGGAAACGCATCAATGTGGGTGCCAATGTGGCATGGAAAAGCAAAATCCTTGCAGTGGATTATCTGATGCTGGACGAGCGTTCTAAAACACAAAACGACTTAATGGATTATGTACGCGGTATCCTTTTCGGTTATTCAAAAGGAGAAACACTCGCTACCTACTGGAAGAAGCATAACACAGATTATGCAACCGTTGACTTCCGTTTCGGTGTAAAAGCAACGAAAGAAGTTGCTTTCCAGTTTATGGTAAACAACTTGTTTAATAAAGAATACAGTTACCGCCCAATGGCAGTAGCTGCTCCCCGTACTTTTGTGCTGAAAATGGACGTCACATTCTAAATAACTCTTATTATTTACACATTAATAAAGGAACGGCTGCTCAATGCAGCCGTTTTTTTTGTTTCATTTGTTACTAATCAGCCATATATTCCGTATATTTGTCACCCGTAAATCAGGAAGAACAACTCGATAAAATGAAAAAGCAAATCGTACTTATTGCAATCTTATGTTGTACAGCCTTTGCACAAGCACAAGAAGTTTTTGTAAATGCCGATTTTGTCAGTAGTTACATTTGGCGGGGAATAGACTCGGGCAATGCCTGTATCCAGCCAACACTAGGTTTTAATTGGAAGGGACTGACAGTTTATGCCTGGGGTTCAACAGAGTTTCGCAACAAAAACAATGAGATTGACTTGTCGCTAGAATATGAATACAAGAATCTAACCCTTTATGCTAACAACTATTTTACCCAGACAGAAGAAGAACCTTTCAAATATTTCAATTACAGTTCACACTCCACCGGACATACTTTCGAAGTCGGAGCCGGATATATATTTAGTGAAAAGTTCCCGCTTTCCGTCAGCTGGTATACAACGTTTGCCGGCAATGATTACCGGGAAAACGATAAACGCGCCTGGTCCAGTTATTGCGAGCTAAGCTATCCCTTTAGTGTGAAAGATGTCGATATGAGTATTGAAGCCGGCTTCACACCGTGGGAAGGTTTCTACTCTAACAAGTTCAATGTTGTCAACATCGGATTATCCGCAACCAAAGAGTTAAAGATCACTTCCGGCTTCTCCCTTCCTATTTTCGGAAAACTGATAGCCAATCCCTACGAAGAACAAGTCTATTTCGTTTTCGGACTTAGTTTATAGCAAGACATATTTATTAATAAATCACTAATAATTACCCCCATGAAAAAACACCCCTTGATTCTTTGTGCAGGAATTACTTCTCTTTTATTGAGTGCCTGCAATCCGGTAAAAGCTCCGGAAGCAATCTTACCCGTTCCCGAAGCCAAACAAGTGGAATGGCAGAAAATGGAAACCTACGCTTTTGTACATTTCGGCCTTAACACTTTTAACGACCGTGAATGGGGATACGGAGACTCCGATCCTAAAACATTCAACCCTGCGAAACTCGACTGTGAGCAATGGGTAAAGACCTTTGTAGAATCGGGCATGAAAGGAGTAATCCTCACTGCCAAACATCACGACGGTTTCTGCCTGTGGCCTACCCAACTGACAGAGTATTGTATCCGCAACACTCCCTATAAGAATGGACAAGGAGACATTGTGCGCGAATTATCGGACGCCTGCAAAAAGTATGGTATCAAATTCGCCGTTTACCTATCCCCCTGGGACAGAAACCAAGCTAATTACGGAACTCCCGAATATGTAGATTATTTCTATAAACAACTCCATGAACTACTGACCAACTACGGTGATGTCTTTGAAATCTGGTTTGACGGCGCCAACGGAGGCGATGGCTGGTATGGCGGAGCAAAAGATTCACGTACTATCGACCGCAAAACATATTACAACTATCCGCGAGCCTATAAAATGATTGACGAACTGCAACCGCAAGCAGTTATTTTCTCCGATGGGGGACCCGGTTGCCGTTGGGTCGGAAACGAGAAAGGATTTGCCGGAGCCACCAACTGGTCTTTCCTCCGTGCCGGAGAAGTTTATCCCGGTTATCCCAACTATCGCGAACTGCAATATGGCCATGCTGACGGTAATCAATGGGTGGCAGCCGAGTGTGACGTTTCTATCCGTCCGGGTTGGTTCTATCATCCAGAAGAAGACGGCCGTGTGAAAACAGTGGACGAACTGACCGACTTGTATTACCGTAGCGTAGGACATAACGCAACGTTATTGCTGAACTTCCCCGTAGACCGTGACGGACTCATTCATCCGACAGACTCCGCCAACGCCGTTAACTTCCATAAGAACATACAGAAACAATTAGAAAAGAATCTGCTGGCCGGCCTTTCCCCCAAAGTATCGGACGAACGGGGAAAAGCATTCTCCGCTAAAGCTGTCACAGACAACGACTATGATACTTATTGGGCTACCAACGATGATGTAACTTCCGCCACTATTGAATTTGACTTGCCTCAACCGAAGAAGATCAATAGAATGATGTTACAGGAATATATCCCTCTGGGACAACGTGTGAAATCATTCGTAGTAGAATATAACCAGGAAGGTGAATGGCTTCCCGTGAAACTCAATGAAGAGACAACAACCGTTGGTTACAAACGTCTCCTCCGTTTCGAAACGATCACGACCGATAAGCTCCGTGTCCGTTTCACGGATTCACGTGCATGTCTCTGCATCAATAACATCGAAGCATTTTACGCAGGAGCAACTTCCGATACATACTCTGCAAAAGCGGAAGAACTGAAGAGTTTCCCGTTCACTCTCAGCGGAGTAGACACAGAAGAAGCACAAAAATGCATGGACAAGAATGACCAAACGGCCTGTTTCGTCAATGGAAACACACTGTTAATCGACTTGGGAGAAGAACGTACGATTACTTCATTCCATTATCTTCCCGACCAAAGCGAATATAATAAAGGTGTAATCGCCGCATACGAAATATCTGTCGGTATGGATAGCAATGCTGTCAATCAAGTGGTAGCAAAAGACGAATTTTCTAATATAAAGAATAACCCGATCCTGCAATCTGTCTACTTCACCCCACTCAAAGCCCGCTATGTCCAGCTGAAAGCAACGAGGATGATACATGACGGAGAACCATTAGGATTGGCCGAGATCGGTATACAATAACATAAAAAAAGAACTTTATACTTACATACAAATTTAGCAGTTCTTATTGTCAGACTATCATTTCTATTCTTAGCATATTGATTTCCATTAGATACTGACGATAAGCCCTGAAAATAGGCTGGCAATATTATCTTATACATTTTATTGTCAGCCTATGATTTTATTACTCCCTCATAGTTACTGTCCGTCCGGCTTTGCTTACCTTTCGCGACAAGCCCCCTTTAAACATACGTTATACAACCGCTATACTTCTGTTAACCAATAAGTATTGTTCTGTCGGGATACCGATATAGTTACCTCGCCACGGCCGTGGAAAGAATTCGCCACAGTTGTGGTAACTTCTCGTCACGACCGTGAGGAGAAATTACCACGGCCGTGACAAACTAAAGATGAAGACACTCTAACAGTACTATACCGGTATTCCGACAGTACTATACCGGTTTCCTTTCCTATAAAGTCCTGCTTAACCACTCTGCAAATAAGCAACTTGCCAGAAAAGCAGTAGTAATATCGAGCAAGAACAAATTCAATAAATATACTTTCACCCCCCAACCAAATCTATAAAAATCCTTCTTCTTTTGCTCAAAATCCTTAAACCTGTGCATTTTTTACTCGGATTTCTTGTCAGAACCAAGTGTTTGCGTAAATTTGCACGCTGATAGTTAACCGGATAGTTTGAATAGCAAGAGATTACTACTTGACTACTGGCTACTACCTACTTGTAGAAATACTAATACTAAAATTAATAACATGAGTTTGAAAATTGTTGTATTGGCAAAACAAGTTCCCGACACACGTAATGTTGGGAAGGATGCCATGAAAGCCGACGGAACCATTAACCGTGCGGCACTCCCCGCTATCTTCAATCCCGAAGACTTGAATGCTCTCGAGCAAGCTCTTCGACTGAAAGATGCTCATCCAGGCTCTACCGTAACCATCCTGACCATGGGACCGGGACGGGCAGCCGACATTATTCGTGAAGGACTTTTCCGTGGCGCAGATAACGGTTACTTGCTGACCGACCGTGCTTTCGCTGGTGCAGATACACTGGCTACGTCTTACGCACTGGCTACTGCCATCCGCAAAATCGGTGATTGCGACATTATCATTGGTGGTCGTCAGGCTATCGACGGTGACACGGCGCAAGTAGGTCCGCAGGTAGCAGAGAAGCTAGGATTGACGCAAATCACATACGCAGAAGAAATTCTGGAAGTGGGCGATGGTAAAATCAAGGTGAAACGTCATATCGACGGTGGTGTAGAAACTGTAGAGGGTCCGCTGCCTATCGTGATTACCGTAAACGGTTCTGCCGCTCCTTGCCGTCCGCGCAATGCGAAACTGGTTCAGAAATACAAACACGCCAAAACAGTTACCGAAAAACAACAAGGTAACCTTGATTATACCGATTTGTATGACAAGCGTGATTATTTGAATCTGGTAGAATGGAGTGTAGCCGACGTAAACGGTGACCTTGCACAATGCGGTCTGTCCGGTTCGCCGACAAAAGTGAAAGCCATCCAGAACATCGTGTTCCAGGCTAAAGAGAGCAAAACCATCAGCGGCAGCGACCGTGACGTGGAAGACCTGATTGTTGAACTATTAGCTAACCACACCATCGGATAATCATGAATAACTTATTTGTATATTGCGAAATAGAAGAAGGTAACGTTGCAGACGTTAGCCTCGAACTTCTGACCAAAGGTCGTTCGTTAGCCAACCAGTTGAACTGTCAGCTCGAAGCTGTAGTTGCCGGAAGCGGCCTCAAAGATATTGAAAAACAAATCCTTCCTTACGGAGTAGATAAACTTCACGTTTTCGACGGTGAAGGCCTTTACCCTTATACATCACTTCCTCACACAGCTATCCTGGTGAACCTCTTCAAAGAAGAGCAACCGCAAATCTGTTTGATGGGTGCTACCGTTATCGGTCGTGACCTCGGTCCGCGCGTTTCTTCTGCTCTGACCAGCGGATTGACTGCCGACTGTACTTCACTTGAAATCGGTGACCACGAAGACAAAAAAGAAGGTAAGACTTATAAGAACCTGTTATATCAAATCCGTCCGGCATTCGGTGGTAACATCGTTGCTACGATTGTGAACCCGGAACACCGCCCGCAGATGGCAACCGTTCGCGAAGGTGTGATGAAGAAAGAAATCCTCTCTCCGACTTATCAGGGAGAAGTAATCCGTCACGACGTGAAAAAGTATGTAGCCGACACGGACTATGTAGTGAAAGTCATCGAACGCCATGTAGAAAAGGCAAAGAACAACCTGAAAGGTTCTCCGATCATCATAGCCGGTGGTTACGGTGTAGGTTCGAAAGAAAACTTCAACCTATTGTTCGACCTCGCTAAAGAACTTCACGCAGAAGTAGGTGCCAGCCGTGCTGCTGTTGACGCTGGTTTCGCAGACCATGATCGTCAGATCGGTCAGACTGGTGTCACGGTTCGTCCAAAACTCTACATCGCTTGCGGTATCTCCGGACAGATTCAGCATATCGCCGGTATGCAGGAAAGTGGTATCATCATCTCTATCAACAACGACCCGGACGCTCCGATCAACACGATTGCCGATTATGTAATCAACGGAACGATTGAAGAAGTTGTACCGAAGATGATTAAGTATTATAAACAAAATAGTAAGTAAGGAACAATGGCTAATTATTATACAGACATACCGGAACTCAAGTATCACTTGAACAATCCGATGATGAAGCGTATTTGCGAACTGAAAGAACGCAATTACAGAGATAAAGATGAATTCGATTATGCTCCGCTGGACTTCGAAGATGCCGTAGACTCTTACGACAAAGTACTGGAGATCACAGGAGAAATCACAGGAGAAATCATTGCTGCCAACGCAGAAGGCGTTGACGAAGAAGGCCCTCACTGCGCCAACGGACGTGTAGAATATGCTTCGGGTACGAAACAGAACCTCGACGCCATGGTGAAAGCCGGCTTGAACGGTATGACCATGCCCCGTCAGTTCGGCGGACTGAACTTCCCGATTACTCCGTACACCATGTGTGCAGAAATCGTAGCGGCTGCTGATGCCGGTTTCGGCAACATCTGGTCATTGCAGGACTGCATCGAAACATTATACGAATTCGGTAATGCCGACCAACACAGCCGTTTCATCCCCCGCATCTGCCAAGGCGAAACAATGTCTATGGACTTGACGGAACCGGATGCAGGCTCCGACCTTCAGTCGGTCATGCTGAAAGCGACTTACAGCGAAAAAGACGGCTGCTGGTTGCTGAACGGTGTAAAACGCTTCATTACTAACGGTGACGCGGATATCCACCTCGTACTGGCACGTTCGGAAGAAGGAACTAGAGACGGTCGCGGTTTGTCTATGTTCATCTATGACAAGCGTCAGGGGGGAGTTAATGTCCGTCGTATCGAAAACAAACTCGGTATCCACGGTTCTCCTACTTGCGAACTGGTATACAAGAATGCAAAAGCCGAACTTTGCGGTGACCGTAAGCTTGGCTTGATTAAATATGTAATGGCGTTGATGAACGGTGCCCGTCTGGGTATTGCCGCACAATCGGTAGGATTGAGCCAGGCTGCTTACAACGAAGGATTGGCTTATGCCAAAGACCGCAAACAGTTCGGAAAGGCAATTATCGAATTCCCGGCTGTTTATGATATGCTTGCCATCATGAAGGGTAAGTTGGATGCAGGACGTGCACTACTGTATCAAACAGCACGCTACGTAGACATCTACAAAGCACTGGATGACATCGCCCGCGAACGTAAACTGACTCCGGAAGAACGTCAGGAACAGAAGAAATACGCCAAACTGGCCGACAGCTTCACTCCGCTTGCCAAAGGTATGAACTCCGAATATGCCAACCAGAATGCTTACGACTGTATACAGATACACGGTGGCTCGGGCTTCATGATGGAATATGCTTGCCAACGCATCTACCGCGATGCACGTATCACCAGTATCTACGAAGGTACAACTCAGTTGCAGACCGTAGCCGCTATCCGTTACGTAACGAATGGCTCTTACATCGCTACTATACGCGAGTTCGAGGCTATCCCCTGCTCACCGGAAATGGAACCGCTGATGTCTCGTCTGAAAAAAATGGCAGATAAGTTCGAAGCCAGTACCAACGCAGTGAAAGAAGCACAAGATCAAGAACTGCTCGACTTCACAGCCCGCAGATTAATGGAAATGGCTGCCGACATCATCATGTCTCACCTGCTGATTCAGGATGCAAGCAGATCTTCCGAACTGTTCTCTAAATCTGCACACGTATATCTGAACTATGCGGAAGCAGAAGTGGAAAAACATGCTAACTTTATCAGCAACTTCGATAAAGAAGACTTGGCTTTCTATAAGAAGTAACAGAATATTATACAACGCAAGGGCTGGATTTGCCTGCTCGAATATGATAATCTTTACGTATTCGGGCGGACAAATCCGGTCCTTTCTGTTTGATATCCCCTCCCCTTCGTTCGAACCGGCTATGTCTCACCCAATTAAGTTTCTCTATATCTATAAAAATATACCCCACTTATTTCTACTTTTTCTCATTATTATTCCATACATTTGTCTGTCAGGAAATAGGCAATCATTTACAACAATTAAAAGAGAATAATATGGCATTTAGACTCAGGCCTTTACATGAGGACACACTACAATTTGCTGGCTTATCAAACACACAAATTCTGATTTTAGCCCTTGAAGCTTCTCAAAAGTTAGAATGGAATATTGAAGAACTCACTCTTGAAGGTGTCCGTTTTGATGTCCCTATGAGTATAAAATCCCATGGAGAGGAAATCACAGTCTCTATTCAGGAAGGAAGTGACGGAGAAATATCTGTTCGCAGTCAAAGCATTGCCATGCAACTGGTAGACTATGGCAAGAACAGAAAAAACATCCAAAGTTTGCAGAAGGCAATGGAAGAAATAAAATCAACTCTTTCTCCGGAAGAATTAGAGCAAAAAGCCAAAAAACTGGAAGATGATTTTAACCGGCCGTTGACCGAGGAAGAAGAAGCATATCTCAAAGAAATAGAAAAGAAATCATCCTTTATCAGTTTCTTCATTCCCCGGAAAGGATTTATAGCGACTCCTATCCTAATGGACCTTAATCTTCTGATCTTTATCTTAATGGTGGCTTTCGGAGTGGGAATCCTGGAACCTTCCACACTGGCCTTACTGAAATGGGGGGCTGATTTTGGACCGCTAACCCTTACCGGAGATTGGTGGCGCGCCATAACCTGCAACTTCATACATATCGGCGCTTTCCACTTGCTGATGAATATGTATGCTTTCATGTATATCGGACTTTGGTTGGAGGACCTGATAGGAACGCGGCGTATGTTCATCTCCTATCTGCTCACCGGGGTTTGTTCGGCAGCCTTCAGTCTTTATATGCACGCCGAAACAATCAGTGCCGGAGCTTCAGGAGCGATCTTCGGACTTTACGGCATCTTTCTGGCTTTCCTCCTTTTTCACCACATCCCGAGAGCACAACGGAAAGCATTATTAATTAGTATCCTTCTTTTCGTAGGCTACAATCTGGTATATGGCATGAAAGCAGGAATCGATAATGCCGCACATATCGGTGGATTGCTCAGTGGCTTTCTTTTGGGAATCATTTATGTAATCAGTTACAGATTTGAGAAGAAGGATGCACAAAGAACTATTTCTATTGTAGGGGAACTGGGGATCTTCGGAATCTTCCTGTTCAGTTTCCTCGGACTTTGCCAGAACATCCCTTCAACATATCGGGAAATACGTAAGGAATGGGAAAGCGGAATCGTGGAAGCTTATCTTAACGGTGAACTGGAAGAGGAAAATGACAACCAGCCTGCAACGAATACGCCAAGCAAGTCGTCCACCCTGCAAATGCCACCTTATACCCCTGTCGGCAACAATGACACATGGCTTTCTTTCTATGATGCAACAACAAATTTCAGTTGCCAATATCCTACAAACTGGCATAAGATAACAGGTGCGCGAGGACTGACTCCCACTGCGGAACCTCCTTTTCTAATGCTCGTCAATGGAGGAAACCAATTAACTGCCGTCGCGCTTACCTATGACACACGGAAAGAGTTTGAACGCATAAAAGAACTGACACTCCTGCTCCCGAGAAATACAAATGGAGAGCCTTCGGAGGATTATAAACAAAGCAACGTAACGATCAACGGCCTGCCTATGACACAGACCTCGAATCCATTGCATATCGGAGCTCCCGATGAGCCAGGGCATGACGTACAGCAAATTGCATTACGTTATTTCCAGGAAGATCAACTAAGAGTCTTTTCCATAGTAATGCTTGTCTACGACAAGGAAGCACAAGCAGACTTGGAAGCTATTGTATCAAGCATTCAAATAACCAAATAAAGTAAACAATGAGAGTATACATTCAAGTAAAACAACTGGGAAAGCGAAAGTGCTGCATTGAAAAGCTACCCGTCGACTTTTCTGTTCCTCCCACCAATGTGCAGGAGTTGATTGCAAGTATTGTCAGCTGGCAAGTAAGCAAATATAACGATCGCCTGCAACAGAGTGAAGTATTGCAATATCTCACCCGGGAAGAAGTTGAGGACAAGGCTGCCTCCGGAAAGGTAGGCTTCGAAGTAAACTATAACGGCAGACCGGCCGCAGAAACTGAAGCAATCGTCAATGCGCTGCAATCTTATGAGGACGGAATTTTCCGTATCTTTATAGATGACACGGAAGCAGGCGGGCTTTCTTCTCCTGTTGTATTAAAAGAAGAAACTACACTGACCTTTATCCGACTGACTATGCTATCGGGAAGATTATGGTAAGTATCTATAATAACCCCCAAAAAACAGATAATCATGAGAATCATTTACAATGAAGATTTGAATAAACGAATCATCCCGTATGTGGACAAATTAATAAAGAATAAAAAAAAGCTGGATAAAGAAACGGCTGTTCTCTTCGATGTATTCATTCAATATCTTGACATGGATACCCGCTACGGGACGTATGGCGAGCAATTGGAACCTTGTATCACCGAAATCATCCGAGAGGAAAGTATCAGGAATGTCGCCCATCTTTTTGACGGAAAACTAAATAAACTACTTCTCTACTTATTGGGGGACGAATATGCCGGGCTGTTTCATACTTACTTGAAAATCAAGGCCCGTTGCCCGTATACTTGTGGGTATTCACGACGTTCACAACGTTCGGTTGACCCGACCCTGCATCTCAACCATGTGACAGATGCACTGACCCAGTTTCTGAAACTACGTGCAACCGGGTTTAACGAACAGGCCATACTCAACGGAGGAAGAACACCGGAAGAAATAGAAACAATCAAAGACGCTATGAGTTGCCAGAGTTGGATGGCTGCCCAAATAGCGGAAGGAAATGCCACCGTCATTGAGTACTTGCAAAACGTGTTGACCAGCGAAAACAATGCCAACCGTCTGAATCAGGGACACCTTCAAGCTATCGCTGCCAGCGGATACCGTCCGTTGCTCGAACTGGAAGGGAAGTTATTGTTGGCTGCCAAACTGCAAGAAGGACTCCGGCAAGCTATCGTAGAGACAATGGACGAAGGCTGTCCCGAAAGCTACCTCTACCTATTTTCCATTATCTACGACAACGGACTTCAACGCTTTGCTTCCGTGAAACGCGGCATAGCAGTCAGTACAGGTATCGGCGAACAGGACAGCAGTGACCGTATCACCAATAAATATGTAGAACTCATCCGGCATTTCCTGAATAATCAAGAGGACGCCCGCAAGGCTCTCCAAAGCAAAGACACAACCAAGCTTTACCTGGCATTATGGAGTATCGGATTCTATAATACGGAAGACATTCAGGCACTTATACCGCAAATCATCAAAGAAGGTGCTAAATATCAGGTAGAAACTCTCCTCTATTTCCTGCGTTGCACGCAATATACAGGGATGAACCATCGCATCAGCAAAGAAGCGCTGGAAGTATGGCACAACGAACCTTCGGTGGTTGCATCCATTCTTCCTCTCTATATGAACGGGATCTATCTCAGCCGGTACGGCAATTACCAAGAAGGTCCGCAACTTATCGACTACTTCGAAACAAAAGAAGAAGCGGTCCGCCACTATGAATACCTGAAACAAGTCTATCAGTCAATCTCTGCCAAAGAGACTTACTCTCCGTACATATTCTTCTGGGAAAGTGCATTCCTCACCCGTTCGGACATTGTACTCAAAATGGCATACATCACCTGGATGCTGCATGACTCGGCATTAAGGGACGATCTCTGTGCTTATCTGCCTACTCTAGAAACTTATATGAGAGCAGGATATATCGGCATTGTACTGAATCCTCCCACCAGCCAATTACAAGAAGAATACGTACTTCAATCACTCGGTGACCGTTCGGTAGATGTACGCGACGAAGCTTATAAAGTATTGTCCGATATGACTTTATCGCCCGAACAGAACCTGAAGGTAGAGGAATTGTTACGATTCAAATACAGCGAGATGCGTATTAACGCTATCAATCTGCTGATGAAACAGCCGAAAGAACAACTGGCAGACAGTATCCGCCGCTTACTGACAGATAAGGTATTGGAACGCCGTCTGGCCGGTCTGGATATGATGAAGACTATCCATAATACAGAATTTCTACAGGATATCTATCAGGAACTTCTTCCTGTTGTCAAAGAAATCCGAAAACCGAACGCCAAGGAAAAGGTATTGATAGAGTCTCTGATTGGCGACGGAACGGAAAAGACAGTCACACAGCACTACACGAAAGAGAACGGTTTCGGACTGTACGACCCTGCCCTGGAAGTCAACCTGCCGGAAATCACTCCGGACAAAGGATTCAATGTGAGAAAAACATTTGAACTTATCTGCTTCGGAAGGGCAAAGCTCATCTTCAAGAAGCTGAATAAATACATTGAAACATATAAGAACGCGGAGTTTAAGAATAGCTACGGGGAAGCGTGCCTGATAGGCAATAGTGTCTTGATAAACTGGAGTAACTACGGAGGATTGAGCGGACTCGGACGTCCGGAACTTTGGAAAGCCTTCTATGAAGAAGAGATAGGCAGTTATGACAAATTACTGATGATGAGCTTCATGCTTGCATCGACAGGAACTCCCCAGGATGAAGACGATTACGACGAGGAAGATGAGGAAGACAGAAAAGCAGACCAGAAATCGGCCAATAGCTTCGATCCGCTTATCAACCGGATGTATACAGGTGTCGTCTATCGCGGGCTGCAAAAAGAACTCCGCAAGCTGACATATTACGATCAGATTAACGATATCATCGAAGCACTGGCTCATGAATACAGGGATGAAGCTGCCTATCAACAGTTATCCGTCAATATGCTGCTCCAATTATTGCCATTGCTGAATACAGAAAACATTTTCCGTCAATATACCAACAAGCACGCATGGCTCAGGGATAAAATGGAATACGGAAAGAAACAAATCGTTTACCCGATACACAACAACAAGTTTGTGAACTTCTGGCTCGAAATACCTCAAAAGCCGATCAGCGATGATCTGTTCGTACGCTACTTCACCGTACGCTACCAGCTCTACAAGCTCACCAATTACATGGAGCATACACCCGAACTGGAAGAAACGGACTCTTACCTCCAGGCTACGGACTTCGCCCGAGCATGGATGCTGGGATTAATTCCGGCCGAAGAAGTTTACCGGGAAATGATGGGACGTGTCAACTCCCCCAGCCGCGTAGAGGCTATCACAAAAGTATTGAATGACAATTTCCGTTTCAGTAAAGAGAAAGAAAGGTATGCCGATATCAAAGGAATCGACTTCTCTCTGTTCCGTTCACTGGCACAAAAGGTGGTCGACAGGATTCTGGAAATAGAATTGAAACGGGGAGATTCCGAAACGCAGGTAACCAGTCTTGCCGAAGAATTGTCTTATGTCTACGGAGCCAAAACGTTCATCGGCATCCTGCAGGCATTCGGCAAAGATACCTTCATTCGCGACAGCTATAACTGGAACAATACGAAACGCGGAGTATTGAGCAGCCTGCTCCACGCCTGCTATCCACTGCCGACAGACACAAGTGCCCAACTGAAAAAGCTTGCAAAACAGGCTGAAATCAGCAATGAACGACTGGTAGAAGCTGCCATGTTCGCCCCGCAATGGATAGAACTTACCGAGAAGGCGATCAATTGGAAGGGACTGACAAGCGCGGCTTATTATTTCCATGCCCATACCAATGAAACCTGCGATGACAAAAAGAAAGCGATTATCGCCCGCTATACCCCGATTGATGTGGAAGACCTCCGGGAAGGCGCATTTGACATTGACTGGTTCAAAGATGCATTCAAGACTATCGGCAAACAACGCTTTGAAGTAGTCTACAATGCCGCCAAATATATTTCATGCAGCAACAGCCATACCCGTGCCCGCAAGTTTGCCGACGCAACCAGCGGCACGGTAAAGGCGGCAGATGTAAAGAAGGAAATCATTGCCAAACGGAACAAGGATTTGTTGATGAGTTACGGACTGATCCCATTGGGACGCAAAGCAGACAAGGAGTTGCTGGAACGTTACCAATACCTGCAAAAGTTCTTGAAAGAAAGCAAGGAATTCGGTGCACAAAGACAGGAAAGCGAAAAGAAAGCCGTCAGCATCGCACTGCAAAACCTTGCACGTAATTCCGGCTACGGAGACGTCACCCGCCTGACATGGAGCATGGAAACGGAGCTGATTAAAGAACTGCTCCCTTACCTGACTCCCAAAGAGATAGACGGTGTGGAAGTATACGTGCAAGTCAGCGAAGAAGGCAAGTCAGAGATCAAGCAGATCAAAGCGGGCAAAGAACTCAACAGTATGCCCGCCAAACTGAAAAAACATCCGTATGTAGAAGAACTGAAAGCGGTGCATAAGAAGCTGAAAGACCAGTATACCCGTTCGCGCATTATGCTGGAGCAAGCAATGGAAGACTGTACCCGTTTTGAAGAAAGCGAGTTGCGCAAGCTGATGCAAAATCCCGTTATATGGCCGTTGCTGAAACATCTGGTCTTTATCTGTAACGGACAAACAGGTTTCTACACTGACGGATTGCTGGTGACGGCAAACGCCGTCTGCCTCCCGTTAAAAGCGAAAGACGAGTTACGCATCGCCCACCCCACCGACTTGTATGCAAGCGGCAACTGGCACGCATATCAGAAATTCCTGTTCGATAAAGCAATCCGCCAACCTTTCAAACAGGTGTTCCGCGAGCTCTACGTTCCTACTTCCGAAGAGGCGGAAGCAACACAATCCCGCCGCTACGCCGGCAACCAGATTCAACCGCAGAAAACAATTGCCGTACTGAAGGGACGTCGTTGGGTAGCCGACTATGAGGACGGACTTCAAAAGATCTATTACAAAGAGAATATCATTGCCAATATTTACGCAATGGCCGATTGGTTCTCGCCTGCCGACATCGAAGCTCCTACGTTGGAATATGTTTGTTTCTACAACCGGAAGGATTATAAGCCCATGAAGATTTCGGAGATTCCTCCCGTTGTGTTCTCCGAAGTAATGAGGGATGTAGACCTTGCCGTAAGCGTGGCGCACGCCGGAAGTGTAGATCCGGAAACCAGTCACTCTACGATCGAAATGCGTAGCGTATTGGTGGAACTGACAATGCCGTTGTTCCATTTCAACAATGTGAAGGTGGAAGGCAACTTTGTCCGTATCGAGGGCAAGCTGGGCAAGTACAACATTCACTTGGGAAGCGGTGTGATTCATCAGGAAGGAGGCGCACAGATTGCCGTTCTCCCGGTACATTCACAAAACCGCGGACGCTTGTTCCTGCCATTTGTGGATGAGGACCCGAAAACGGCTGAAATACTGACGAAGATTATCTTCTTTGCAGAAGACGACAAGATAAAAGATCCAAGTATATTAAATCAAATCAAGTAACAACCGATATGGCAGAAAATTTATCAATCAACGCGGGAAGCAAGGAGGAAAAGTATCGTGAACTACTCCCGCAGTTATACGCATTAATAAGTACGGAAACGGATTTCATAGCCAATCTTGCGAATCTTTCCGCCGCATTAAAGCAGACTTTCAATTTCTTCTGGGTAGGCTTTTATCTGGTGAAAGGAGATGAGCTTGTGCTAGGTCCGTTTCAAGGGCCTATCGCCTGCACTCGTATCCGTTTTGGCAGAGGAGTTTGCGGCACGGCCTGGAAAGAAGCACATACGCTGATTGTTCCTGATGTAGAACAATTTCCCGGCCACATTGCATGCAGTTCCGATTCCAAATCGGAAATAGTTGTACCGATGATGAGAGAAGGGAACGTGATCGGAGTGCTGGATATTGACAGTGATTCATTGGATAGTTTCGATGATATTGATGCGCACTATCTGGAAGAAATCTGTACATATCTCCGATAGTCATATTCTCTCGGAACAGTCTTATTAAAACAGAGGCTCTGATTGAGTGAATCAGAGCCTCTGTTTACTATAAATGAAGCCTCTGTTTAGTACAAACAGAAGCTCTATTTTTCTACCAGTCAGTATCTTCTATTTCCCGTTTGCGGTATAGCGTAAGCTGCTTACGGAGTGAGTCCATTTCGCGTTTCATCTCCTCCATTCTTTCCAACAAGTGATGAATGGCGTCAATGCCTTCCATATTAATGGACAAGTCATAATACATCCTGCTATAACGTTCCACGTCCGGAAGTTCAGACACGAGCAGATAATGTTCACTACCTTCAGTGTGTACGTTAATTAAACCGCCTTCTTCCAACAATTCAATGAATGAAGGCTCAATATGACATTTGTGACAGTATTCACTGACAATAATTAATTCGGTCTGCATGGTACTCATTCATTTTAGTTCATACTCTGTAATTGACGGAACAATTCCTTCTGTGCATCCGTCAAATTCGTAGGAATCTTAACGGAATAGGTAACAATCAGGTCACCGAATTGTCCTTCCTTCTTATAAACCGGGAATCCTTTTCCTTTCAAGCGTACTTTCGTACCGTTCTGTGTTTCCGGCTTTATCTTCAGTTTCACTTTACTGTCCAAAGTGTCGACTATCTTCTCACCTCCCAATACGGCAGTGTAGAGATCTATTTCCACATCAACATACAGGTCGTCGCCCAAGCGTTTGAAAACAGGATCTTCGGCAATGACAAATGTAATGTACAAGTCGCCTGCAGGTCCCCCGTTGATACCTTCGGCTCCGTAGCCCTTCAGCTTAATCACCTGACCGTCGGCTACACCGGCAGGAATAGTGATACGTACCTGTTTACCGTTGACGGTCAATATCTGTTTATGCGTCTGAGCAGCATCACGAAGCGACAGATGAAGCTCCGCATTAAAGTCCTGTCCACGGAATCCCGCAGCACCTTGTCCCTTGCCTCCCCTGTGGCCGAACATCGACTCGAAGAAGTCAGAGAAGCCACTGGCGTTATCTCCGGAAAAGCCTTCTCCATCGGAGCTATACCAATATGTTCCGTTACCATCGGAGAAACTTTGTCCTCCGCCACCGAATCCGCCAAAGCCGCCCGCACCACCAAAGCCTCCGGCCTGTTGCTGCGCTCGTTTCTGTGCTTCGAATTCATCAGCATGCTTCCAATGTTCTCCGTACTCATCATACTTTTTACGTTTCTCAGGGTCACTCAGTACCTCATTGGCTTCATTGATTTCCTGAAACTTATCCTTTGCACTAGGGTCGTTAGGATTCAAGTCAGGATGATACTTCCGGGCCAACTTACGAAAAGCCTTTTTGATATCATCTTGTGAAGCACTCTTGTCAACTCCAAGAATCTTGTAATAATCTATATAGGCCATGTTTTATGAATTTAATCGTTCATACATCATATTGCAAATAACACGCCAATCTGTCTTTTGGATGAAAATTTTAGCAAGTATTAAGTTTAGGTGTTGATTTCCTGTTTTTCCAACATATGGAAGTCCTGTTTCTTCATCCCTAAATCATCCAACGGACGAGGTTCGTTATGGTCGTTCAGATAGACTCTCGGCCTCATTTTATAAAGAGGGGTTGCCACAGATTGCGAATCATCCCGGTAAGGAGTTTTTATTCCTCCCAAGTCCAGCATCGTCGGAAAGAAGGAACTGCTGGAGGAAATATTCTTTTCTTTATTAGCCGTCACAGCTTCCCAGTGTTCGGGATAGGTTTCCCGATAACTGTCGGACATCCAGATAAGAAACGGAATATGAAGCTGATAATAGGACGGTACAGGTGAGGCATGAAGGAAAAGATGACGGGGGTCGTCAAAAATATCTTCTCCATGATCGGATGTATAAATCAAGGCTGCATCTGTACCTTGATTCTCCAACATACCGATAAGGCGTGCCAATAAGCTGTCCGTGTAACGGACAGAGTTATCGTATGCATTTACCAGATTATCCCGAAATTTCCTTTCCGCCTCAACCGGATAGTCCGGTGTAAAGAAAGCGTCTCCCGACGGATAACGTTCCCGATAGTTGAAATGAGAACCATAGGTGTGAAGGACGATAAATTGTTTTTTTGCACCTTTGGCCAGTTCCTGCTCTACCAATTTCAAGAGTTCATCGTCAGAAGGATTATAGGAAAAATCCAACGAATCCTCTTTTATAAAATCAAAGGTATCGGCTTCCCTTCCGAAAAAGTCGATGAAAGAATGATTAAAACGTTGGTTAGAGAAAAAAGCTGTCCGGAAGCCCGCTTCTTTAAAGGCAGTAATGATTCCTTTCCGATGGTAAATAGAGTCATAACTGCAAGCAGTAACGTCAGACAATAACATAGGCACACTTTTATGCGTGGTATTCGATTCTGTCAGCACTTTCGGGAAAGCAACCAATCCCGACTGCTGGACAAGCAACGGATTCGTTTCCCGTTCATAACCATACAGTTGCCAGTTTAATGCACGGGAGGTTTCGCCCACTACCATCACGTACACCTCTTGTTTCTCCTCCGGATGCGTAGCTTGGGCATGGAAGGTAAAGTCTTTGGAAGTGTGGTGATAGTTCTGCGTCAAGGCAGTCCGCTGAAAAGCAAGCCCTACGTTATAACAGACATTCAAAGGGTATAAGTCCGATTTCAGTTCATAGCCGGGATCCTGTACGTATGCCCCGGCAAGGCTGAGAAAGGAGACTCCGAAGACGACGAAAGCCCTTTTACGTTCTCTGCGGATAAACGCTGCCGATAACATTCGTTTTCGGACGATTGAAATGGTAGCCAACACCAAAGCCGGTATATACAGTATCACCACAACGACAATGGCAGGCGTCAGATTGCCAAGCAGTTCCATAGCTTCGCTCGAATTGGTGGTCACCAGGTTCAGAAACATATCGACAGCAATAATGGACTGCCCGAACAGATAGAGCAACACAATCTGGAACGCTCCGAAAAAGAGAAACAGGAACAAAATCCAAAGCATTTTACCGCAATTTCTCGATAGTGTCATTAGCAGGTAATAACATCCAAAAGGTAACAGGACATTGCAGACCTTTGCTATAAACGACAGCGGCTCCGTAAAACAGAGCACAATATTAGGTACTATCAGGATGAACAGAAACAAGTAAAACAGATGTTCCTGATTCTCCAACCATTTCTTTATGTTCTTAAAAAGCTTCATTTATATTAAAAATAAATCCGGTCTGGTGTTTACCAAAACCTAAATCCAAACGTACATTTACTCTCTTTTTAAATTCCCAACGATAACCAAAACCATAATTAGGAAGAATATGTTTCGGAGTAAACGCAGAAAATTCCGGGAAGATTGTTCCTGCCCCTGCCCATACAGCTACCCCATTTCGCTTCCAGACATGCTGGCGAAGTTCTATTTGTGCATCCATAGCACACTTGTCACGATAACGTCCTTCATAATATCCGCGCATCGAATAAGAACTTCCCAATGTTGCCATTAATCCCCAAGGGGTATCTCCATAAGTCAGCAGAGTGTGAAACTGTCCGGCCAATATCCCTCCCTTCCATATAGGGTGATAATAACTGGTGGTCAGTTCCGTACTGCTGAAAGCATATTTATTACCAAAGAAGGCGGGGCTGAACCGTTGGTCTATCCTCAGATAATATCCACGATAAGCATTGGTCAGGAAATCACGTGAATCATAAAGAAGGGAAAGGCCGAGACTCGTATTCGTTGTCCGTGCCGCCATTCCTTCCCAAAGCTCCGGTTTTTCTAAATCCCGTCCGTCAATATAGTCGAATACGGCCATTGGACCGATATAAAAGTTCTTTGCCATTCGGAACATAAAATCGACTTTTACCTGTGCCTGAAAACGTTTATAGTCACTTTCGTTATCGGAGTTTGCCCCATTGTCGTATCCTCTCCCCCAATAAAGGCTGGGGAAAGAATAAAAATAAAGGTTATAATTCAACCGATATTTATCCTGCGGAAACAAATGATTTCCACGAACTCCCAACAAATAGAAGCCGACAGTCGACACATCTCCATAAAGAGAAACATTTGAGGGAGGAAGAATCGTATCAGCAGAATCGGTACGATACAAGCCTGCCGCCACCAGCCCGAGCTCAAACTTGGTATCACTGGAGTAGTGAGGACCACCTATCACACTGAAATCAAACTTTTTATTCTTTTTCTCCTTGTTGGCGTCATTGAAGTAGTCAAGGAATTTCTTGAAGAAGCTGCGCTTTGCCGGAACAGAATCGTTAACGGCCGCAACAGATATAGAGTCTTCCGGCAGTTCTATTTTAGTAGAATGCGTCTGCGCACTAATAAAGGTTTGTGTCAATAATAATAGTGCGAATAAGATTAGCTTGTTCTGTCTAGTATTCATATATAATAAGAAGTTGAAAACTCTAGAGACAAAGTTAGTTTCAAACTTCTTATTACAACAGCGTTATGTGGGCTTTTGTTGTCCCCTTTTTCCCTTTTAACGTTTTAAAAGTCGAATGAATTCATCAACATCTTCTTCCGTTGTATCAAAAGAAGTTACCAGACGAATTTCATCCTTATCTTCATTCCAAAAATAAAAGAAATAAGATTCCAACATTCTATCAATAATAGGACGGGGCATTGTAAGGAACAACTGGTTACTTTCTACCTTTTGAGTAAAAGTTACTTCCGGGAGTTTCTTTAACTCTTTGTAAAGTTTAGCTGCCATTACGTTGGCATGCGTGGCATTCTTCAACCAAAGTTCATCCGTCAGATAAGCGGTGAACTGGCAAGAGAGATAGCGCATCTTCGAAGCCAGTTGGGCAGACTGCTTACGGACAAAACGGGCTTCTTTCTGCAAGTCCTTATTGAATACAATAACACACTCCCCCATCATCAGTCCGTTCTTCGTTCCGCCGAAACTAAGGACATCCACTCCGCAATCCACAGTCAACGCCTTAAAAGAAAGCCGGAGGGCGGCACAGGCATTGGCAATTCTAGCTCCGTCCATGTGGACATACATACCGTTCAAATGAGCAAAGTCCGTCAGACGTTTCAGTTCCTCGGGCGTATAGATAGTTCCCATTTCCGTACATTGGGAGATGTAGAGGGCTCTCGGTTGAGAATGATGCTGGTCACCGAAACCATGCAAGTAAGGTTGCATCAGCTCGGGAGTCAGTTTACCATCGGGAGTAGCAATCGGACGAATCTGACAACCTGTCATCTTCACGGGAGAGCCGCATTCGTCAACATAAATATGGGCTGTTTCGGCACAGAAAATAGAATGATACGGACGCGTCATTAACTGCAACGCCACCACATTGCTACCCGTTCCGTTGAATACAAACAACGGCACACAGTCTTGTGTAAAAGTCTCTTTTATTTTTGCAACGGCTTCTTCCGTCCATTTATCGTCTCCATAGCCTAATGCATGGTCTGTGTTTGCCCGGTTCAACGCTGCCATTACTAACGGATGCACACCGGAATTATTATCAGAGGCAAAACTTCTCATTGTTTCCTTACATTTAAAATTGGATGGCAAAGTAACAGATTTATTTTCAAAAATCAAGTAGCACGAAGATATATCTAAAAACAAAAATCCCCGAAACACTAACTACACGTTACCACTCCGGGAATTTCTTTGTTTTCAGCAAGTACCAAACTCCTTTAGCCGATGTAAACATTTACACAGAGATATACATAGAGTTCTTCATCACATTGGTCAAACTCTATCTTATTCTCTCTTGATAACCAGCCTAAAGCGGCACCCAGCTCTTTATCTTTCAGCCCGGATTTCCTTTTCAGAGTTCCGTAGCCCCATTTCTCATTATTGCTAAGCAGCTGCCAAACTTTACCGGCATTCAAACCGATTTCATTTCTGTCCATTTTTCTAGAGTTATTTAGAGGTTTAAAACATTAGGTTAAGATTTTACCTAGAAAGGTAACAAAAGGACATTACATTTGTTTATGCTACTTTACCAAAAACCTGTTACTAATTTATTTTTAACATAAAAGCCGCGATGTGTACCGACACAATACCGGTATTAGCGTATGTTAAAATAGAACTTTTCTTTGCAGACATCTGTTATTATCAGAGAATCAATCCTAAACCTATTACAGATATGGCAAAGAAAATAGCAGAACAACTGATAAACACTCTGGCAGAATCCGGAGTAGAACGTATTTACGCCGTAACGGGCGATAGTCTGAATGAAGTAAACGAGGCTGTCAGGAAGAATAATAAAATAAAATGGATACACGTGCGGCACGAAGAAACGGGAGCGTATGCCGCCGCAGCGGAAGCGCAACTGACAGGACGTCCGGGATGTTGTGCCGGTAGCAGTGGTCCGGGACACGTGCATCTTATCAACGGTTTGTATGACGCACAACGGTCGGGTGCCCCGGTGATAGCCATTGCCTCCACTATCCCGAGCGGAGAGTTCGGTACTGAATATTTTCAAGAGACCAATACTATCAAGCTTTTCAATGATTGCAGTTATTATAATGAAGTAGCCACTACTCCCAAGCAATTTCCGCGTATGCTCCAGTCGGCCATTCAGACAGCTATCACCCGCAAAGGAGTAGCCGTGGTCGGCTTACCGGGAGATCTGGCAAAGGCATCGGCTGTTTCTGTCGATTCGTCAGTCCGGAACTATTTCACCCAGCCGGAAGTCTGTCCATCGGAAGAGGACCTTATACTGTTGGCCGATTTATTGAACAGTCATGAACGTATCACCTTATTCTGTGGCATCGGTTGCCGTGGGGCGCACGAAGAAGTGATTGCCCTTTCCGAGAAACTGAATGCCCCGGTAGCATATACTTTTAAAGGAAAAATGGAAGTGCAATACGAAAATCCGTACGAGGTAGGAATGACCGGATTATTGGGAATGCCTTCAGGATATTACAGTATGCACGAAGCGGAAGTACTTCTCATGCTCGGCACGGATTTTCCTTACTCTGCTTTCCTGCCCGATGATATCAAAATAGCCCAGATAGATATAAAGCCCGAACGCCTGGGACGCCGCGCCAAAGTAGACATCGGACTTTGTGGAGATGTGAAAATGACTATTCAGGCATTATTACGTATGCTGACCCCGAAAACAGATGATACTTTCCTGTTGAAACAGCTCAAAAGATACGAAGAGGTAAAGAAAGATTTAGCTGCCTACACGAAAGATAAAGGAGAAGTGAATAAGATTCATCCCGAATACGTGATGTCGGAGATTGACAAACTTTCTTCAGATGACGCTGTATTTACAGTAGATACGGGGATGACTTGCGTATGGGGAGCGCGGTATCTGCAAGCGACAGGTAATCGCCACATGCTGGGTTCTTTCAATCACGGTTCTATGGCAAATGCTTTGCCGCAGGCTATTGGTGCTGCCTTGGCTTACCCCGAACGCCAGGTAGTCGCATTATGCGGTGACGGAGGTTTGTCTATGACTTTAGGAGATCTGGCAACGGTGGTTCAGTACAAACTGCCGATTAAAATTATCGTATTCAACAATCGTTCGCTGGGAATGGTGAAACTGGAAATGGAAGTTGATGGGCTACCGGACTGGCAGACAAATATGTTGAATCCCGACTTCGCTCAAGTAGCGGAAGCGATGGGAATAACAGGTTTCAATGTCAGTGACCCGGAGGAGGTATTAACGACCCTATACAATGCCTTTGAAATGGACGGTCCGGTACTTGTTAATATTATGACCGACCCGAACGCACTCGCCATGCCTCCCAAAATTGAGTTCGGACAAATGGTAGGCTTTGCCCAGTCGATGTATAAGTTATTAATCAACGGGCGTTCGCAAGAAGTTATTGACACAATCAATTCTAACTATAAACATATACGGGAGGTATTTTAGATTATCGGGTAAGGTGATTATCATTTTATTTTCTTATGTTTGTAATCATCAAAAAGTATAAAGCACATGGAAAAGTCAGACTTTTCACCTTTGCCCCGGCAAGCTCTCTATGCGAATAAAAGACAATGGAATCAATTTCTTTCCATTTTCTTGTTAGCGGCAGGCATTGGTTTTACAGTAACAGGCATTATCTTCTTCTTTGCCTACAATTGGGATGAACTCCCCAAATTCGCCAAACTGGGAATGGTAGAAGTTTTACTGGCAACCTCTGTCCTGCTCGCCGTATTCACCCGGTGGAGTACGCTCGTCAAACAGGTTCTCCTTACCGGAGCAACCTTTCTGACAGGTACGCTTTTTGCCGTATTCGGGCAAATCTATCAGACCGGAGCCGATGCATACCACCTATTCCTCGGGTGGACACTTTTTACCTTTCTTTGGGCAGTAGCTATCCGTTTCGCCCCGTTGTGGCTGACATTTATCGGACTACTCAGTATAACAATATGGCTGTATGTAATACAAATAGTACCCGGTCATTCGTGGACCAGCGCTTTGCTCACCAGCGCAGTAACCTGGATATGCGCCACATCAACGATCGTTGCGGAGCGAATGAACATAAAAGGGCAGTTGAATAAACGAAACCATTGGCTGATCAGCTTCCTGTCGTTGGCTACAATTATACATACCAGTTATCTTACAATGGCAGCTATCTGTGAAGATAATACCATTCTATCCGTCCCGTTAGCAAGTACCATTCTTTTGTTTTCGGTAGGATTGTGGTTTGGCCGGAAACAAAAGAATCTGTATTATCTCGCTACCATTCCTTTTGCAACTCTAATGATCCTGCTGACTACCTTTATATCACACAGTAATCTCAAAAATGTCAATCTGTTTCTCTTTGCAGGAATTATCGTTATCACAGGAACGACCTTGATTATATATTTTATTCTCCACCTAAAAAGGCAATGGTATGGCACAGAAGAATAACCTGACAATCCAAGTAGTATCAATTATCGGAGGAATCCTGACTGCTATCTTCTTTTTGGGATTTCTGGTAGTTGCCTCGATTATCCGCACTGAAACATCCAGTCTGATAATCGGATGTTTATTCATCATTACTACCCTGACAATAAGTCGCCGGCTCACAGTTCCTTTTCTGGATGCAATGAATATCACTCTGTACATCGCCGGATGTGCACTGATTGCTTATGGACTAAACAAAAGTACAAATGCTCTCTTTATTGCACTTGCGATAACCGGCATTTTCACTTTCTTCTTATCGAAAGGTTTCATCTTACCTTTCCTTTCTGTCATTCTATTTATTATTTCTTTTCTCGGAGAGTTAGCTTATTTATCTTCGTCAATACAACTTTTGCAAATAGCAGTAGTCCCGGTTTTAGCAGTTTTCCTGTTCACCAATCTATACGAAAGGGATATCCTGACCGGATTAAAGGAAAACTTAGTTTCCAAATACACACCTTTCCATTCCGGCTTATTCGTTTCCTGTATCTGCTTATTAGCCGGATTGTCTGTTAATTATGGAATACCCGCACCCTATTGGTTACTATCTATCTTTATCTGGATCGGGATTCTTCTTATTATTCAACGTATCATGCCGGTAATGGAAGTAACGAACCCAGTAAGTCAGATCGGAATATGCATTCTCTGTATCCTTATCTGCCTGCCGACAATGTTCGCCCCATATCTGTCGGGTAGTCTCTTACTGATACTGATATGTTTTCATTATGGCTATAAAGCAGAATGTGCCGCCGCACTCCTACTCTTTATCTATGCCGTTTCCAAATACTACTATGATTTGAACCTAAGCCTGCTTGTGAAGTCAATCACGCTTTTCTTCACAGGAATCATATTCATGATCGCTTGGTATTATTTCACTCAAAAAAGAACGAAACATGAAAAAACAGAGTCGGATACTGATTATCACTAACCTGTTACTTTTGTTAGGATACCTCAACTGGTCCATTTACCAGAAAGAACAAACACTGAGAGACGGTCAACTCGTATTGTTTGAACTGGCTCCCGTCGACCCTCGTTCACTTATGCAAGGTGATTACATGAGCCTCCGTTATAGAGAAGCTACATCGGACTTACTCGGCGATACACAAGTAGCTACACATGGATATGCCGTATTAAATATCGACAGTAACCGGGTAGCCCGTATTGTCCGACTTAAGGATGCATTGGAACCTTTGAACGATAACGAACTGATCATCAACTATAAAATTGTAAATGATCGTTTATTTCTTGGTGCCGAATCTTTCTTCTTTGAAGAAGGTCAAGACACCCTTTATCAAAAGGCAACATACGGAGGCCTGAAAGTGAACGCCAAAGGAGAAAGTTTACTTGTGGGATTGTATGATAAAGACTTTCTGCTGATTAAGCCTGATAGATGAATATCGAAAAGCCCGGACTTTCACAAGCCCGGGCTCTTTGTATTCTTAAAACATCTCCTTATCTATAGGGAAAAAGGGACTAGCAAATTGCTTCTAGCGTAATAAGTGAGATGCCTTAAGAGCTATAAAGGGATGTCCGTGGGAAATAAGGGAGGCATCCCTTCCAAGGAACAGTGATTTGAATGGTACACTTTCACAAGCATCTCCATTCAGCTGTTTCCTTTTATAGTATTTCATTCTGTAATACAAATACTTACACGATTTTCTTTCGGAGTAGAATAAGGTTGTACTGTATCTCCTTTGAAGTCAACTTTTATTCTGTCTGCCGCAATGCCTTTAGATTTCAATGCTTCAGCAACATTCTTGGCACGAGCCTCGGACAACTTAAAGTTTATTGTTACATTACCTGTATTTACATCTGCATAACCTGTTATGCAAATCTTTGCCGCAGGATTTTTCTCCAGATACTCAACCAAAGAGCTAATTTTTTGCTGTTGCTCATCCTGAATACGAGCAGAGTTCAAAGCGAAGAAAATATTCTGCTTCATAGGTTCTACAACTATTTTGTCTTCCTTCGGCTTCGATTGCTCCACTACCGGAATCGGTTCAGGACGCTGCTCCACTGTCGTAACAGAAACAGGTTGTTCGGGTTCATAAGAAACAGGAGCCACCTTCCTGGAGCTTTTTCCTAATGTGAAAGAGAGCCCAACCAATCCATTGAATTGCCAATCAGCATTCACACCTTTCTTAGAGTTAAACTTGTCAGACAACATATTTGTATTCAACTCAAAGTTGATAGCCACATGATCATTCAGACGAAGATTTGTCCCCAGCCCGATACGTCCTGAAGCATACAGTTTCTTACCTGTCCACAAACGTTGCAAATTGTACCCGCTTGCGTTCAAAGCTACAGCCTCATCATTGTCAAAAGCGCCATTCAAGCCTATACCCAGAAAAAGATATGCATTGAATATACGTTTTGAATGGAAACCATAACACAAGTTACTTAGATCAAACATAGCATCTAGGCCACCCTGCAAATATTTATATTTATAAGTAATTGCCGGATTTACCCAACCTCCTTTAGCCTGCCAGCCACTTGCTTCTGCCCGAACTGCAAACAACGGAGTAAACTTATATCCCAAAGCTACCGCTACGGACGGAGATACCAAATCTCCGAAAATCGCTTCACCTAAAGTATAGGCACCTCCTCCTTGCAGAGACAGAAACCAATGTGGATTGAACTCAGTTTTTCCTTCCTCTTTTCCGGAAAACTGTTCTTTTGTGTAACCAGACTGCCAAGCAAAGGCAACATTAACGTACGTCAGGAATAGAACCAACAGAATGTGATATTTAATCTTCATATTTATTATATAATTCAACTCAAAACAGAGGACGCCCCGTTTGTTTACTGGAACGTCCTCCGTAATTTATCTACAAATCAAGTTTCTTTATAAGAGAATCATGACTTTGTTATTTAATTGCTTTTTCTGTCAATGTTACAGGAATCTCACATCTTACAACTGACAAATCTTTGAATGTCACAGTTGCAATTACCGTAAGGTTGTAATCTCTAGTCAAAGTAGAACCTTCGTTTTTCCAAGTAACTACACCTGTAGTAGCATTAACCTTTAACTCTGAATTTGCAGACATATTCTTGTCAAGTATAGCCCAATCACCTTCTTCAACGAAAGCATATTCAACACTTACCATGTCAGCATTCAGTTTATAAGTATTTGTAGCTTTATCACTCAACACTAATGCAGTAGCAGTAGAGCTATAAGAGTAAATAGCGCTTCCTTCGTTATCCTTCACAAGAACTTCAGGCATAGTAGCTCCGGTGTTTACACCAATTCCATTACCAAAGATCTTTATGCCGGTAGCTTTTGTAGCAACAAACGGATTAATGAATACGATGTTATATGCAAAATCACATGTTTCACCATTTTCCAAAGTTACCTGATAAGTCATGTTCTTAACATCATCACGTTCGGTCATCGGCTCAGTCAACTTAACTGTCTGATCTGTTGAGAATGAAGCCAGAGGAGACGGAGATACACCTGTTACACCAGAAGCCCATTGGAACTGAAGTGCTTTTACATTATTAACTTTATTATAGTATGTGAAGATATTCTCACCTGCTTCATTATTTTCAAAATGCTCGCTCACTACAGAAGACATTTCCCAACCGGAGTTTTCCTGTCCTTTGACTACAATACAATCCTTATAAGTCTTTCCATCAGCAAGAGACTTATATGTCTCGTTATAATACAAAGGATTATAAGTATAAGCAACACATTCTTCCTTCACATAGAATACTTGTTGAAGTACAATATCACCATGAGATGTATCATTAGAAGGAATAATAATCTTAACTGAGTATTTAGCACCCTTACCGTCTACGTCTTTGTAAGTATTCTGAGTCTTGATCAGATTATTGATACCCACTTTGATAGCAGAGGTCTTGGTTGCATCATCGTTCAATTTAATATTCAGAAGAAGACCTGATTCATCATTTATCACTACATCTGTACTCTGTTCTGCCTCCTGATCAATAATAGTCAGTTCCTGACCATTTTTGTCAGTTACAGTAACCAATACATTATATTTATGATCATCACCACCATAATAATTCCAGAATGTAGTAGAAGTCAATTTTGCAGTACCGTAAATCTTATTGTTGATAGCCTGATAGTCCATGCTGACATTATCAAGATTATAGTCATTAGTGAATGCTTTTTCACCACCTTCTAACTTATGATAATCAGCTGCTTTATCAGCAGACATATCAATAATTCCATAATCAGGTTTTTCGTCCGGAGCCTGAGATGTTTCTGTAATCTCCAATTTGATATAAGATGAAGCTACGAGTTTCTTTTCACCTGCATTGCTAGTTAAGAAAGCGTCTACTCTAACAACAGGAGTACGTCCGATAGCCGGAGTTCCGTTTTTCACTTCAGGATTAACTTTAATAACACCGTTACCGGCAATGTTTTCTCCTTCTTTTACGATAAACCATTGTTGATTTGTCTTTTCGTCATCTTCAGCCAAATAGTTCTCAGGTATTGAGAATTCATAACTCATGCCTTTGAATCCCAATGCTGCCAACCAATTATCTTTATCATTAGAATACAATCCTACATAATCTTTCAAATTAATAGTAGCATCATATTTAAATGTAGCGTTTGCAGCAGCGTCCAATGCAACAAACTGTTTGATGAAATCATCTGATTCACCATCTTTATTGATAGATTTTGTACGCTCATAGAAAGTAATAGCAGCATCGTCACCTTCCTTAGTTTTTACGCTATCAGCAAGTACCAAGTCAATCTCGCTAGATGTAGCATATACATAATCAGATGTCATTGGTTTTTGACCATACCATGCCTGTAAAGCAGCAATATTATATTCAGCATTTTGAGCCAATGCATTCGGATTAATTGTTGTTCCGATAGTTACAACACCATCCGCCACCTTCGTCTCGTCAACATTCAGCAACACTTTCTTGTCACCAACTGCACGGGTTTTCACTTTACGATCGATAAAGCCGAATACAGTTTTTCCGTCAACATTTGCATCTTCCGGATTCAAGCGATAATTCAATGCCACAACATTTGATTTACCCCAATCTTTCTGTGCAATGAATTCGCCACTAGTAGTATTAAACTTAGCTTCATTTAAATAACTCTGGATATGATAGAAAGGCTTACTAGTAGTTGCATAAGGAACATCTGTACTTACTACATCAGGAATGAATGCGATAGAAGATAAAGCAATGCCTGAAGTGATGTCTATTGCTATACCATCCGGTGCTCCTTCAACTCCTTGAAGTGTCAATACATTACCATTAAGAACAGCAGTAACTCCACCTTCAGATGCTGCGGTTTTCCAACTAATATCTGTTGCTTCTACCAATTTACCATCCTGATAAATATCAAAACAGCCAGTTTCTTTGTTAGGTACATAGTACTTACCGTTTTCACCGGGTGTACCTTCTCCACCAGCCGGTCCGGCAGCACCGGGTGCTCCATCTACTCCGACAGCTTTATATTCGGTTTTCACACCATTTTTGTACCAATAGCCATCTTTCTCACCAATCGTCCAAACATCAGCATCCGCACCATTTTTACCATTAGTCAGTTCATAGCTTTTGCCGTCACTAAGCGTCACAGTAATTCCGTTCTCTCCTTTCACAACATTTGTTATAACGGAACCGCTGTTAACCTTTGTCTGCAACTCCTCGAGTGACACCTTTACAGCGTCAATCTGTGTTTGCAGATTGTCGATGTCATCATCGTAGTCCTTACAACCTACATAGGTGACAGTAGAAAGTGCCAACGCCCCGAAGAACATCACTTTTACAAATTTTCTTTTCATAACTACTTAAAAATTACATTAATAATATATTATTAAACACTAAGTTTCAATAATAGACAGCCCGTTACTTCATAGGTAACAGGGAAACCTTTGTTCCTGCTCTTTTAGAGTAGTCAATACTGAAAAATGATACGATAGATTATGAAAGTTCTTTACCCCTGCTTCTGATAAGCGGCAGAGGGGAGGGAAATCTTGTGCAATATTTAGAAGTTAACAAAGCCCTAATACAAAGAATCCACGTGTTTTATCTGTCCTAGTTCCGCTTTTAAGTAGTTTATTAGAAAAAATGTGTGATTTCGTTTGGTTGTTTTAAGAAATATGCTCATATTTGCACCGATATTTATTCCCGTTACCTATGAAGTAACAGGCTATTTATCAAGACATTAATCCACCGGCAGATCGTCGGACAAAGTCAACAACCTGTCTATTAGCTTCATCAATTTTCTTACTCCTGAAAGGTTTCAAATAAGTCTCGGTTACAGTGATAGACGAATGTCCCATAGCTTCGGAGATAATACCCGGATGAATTTCGCAATAATAAGCCGTCGTAGCCCAAGTGTGACGGGCGGTGTACGAGCTTAATTTATCGCCTAGTCCTAATAACTCTCCCAGCAACATTAGTTGTTGATTAAAGCTGCGTAACGCCAACTGATATTCCCGATACGCCTCTTTCGTTCCTTCACGGCTTTCCAAAAAAGGAAAGAGATAAGGAGAAGAAGAATCACGGTTCATGTATTTCTTTACCAGAATCATTGCTTCCGGAGTCAACGTCACCGACAGGGGACGGCCTGTTTTACGCCGACGATACGTGATTACATTATCACGCAAATCACTCTTGCGCAGATAAGCAAGATCAACAAACGGTATACCACGGAGCGAGAACATAAGAATAAACAGTTCCTGTGCACGGCGCATATTCGGAGATACACCCGAAGACTGCGACAATTTACAAAACACTTTCTTCATATCGTCGTCACATAGGGCACGTTTATGATCGGCACGAGTGCCCGTATACACCGAACGGAACAGATGCGGAACGTATGGTGCCCGATGAAGATCGACGGCACGATTGTAAACGGCACGAAAGGTACGAAGATAGGTAGAAACCGTATTCCAGCTACACCCACGACTACGAAGATAAACTTCGAACCCTTTTAACCACTCTGAAGTTACCTCATTGAAGGCAAAATCATCTTTCCCACGATAAGCAATAATGGCATTGAGACTGCTGCGATAAACATGAGCAGTTCCAAAGTTTCCCTCCACTTGCAGCCCACGGGCCACTTGCTTCATAAATCCTAATACTTTTGACATCTCACGATTGTTTTGATTAATTTGATAATAAAGATACAAGTATTCTCATAAAAAGAATACCTCATACAAACAAAACGAAATATAAAGATGTTTTGGAATGCACCATAACGATGAAAAGCCCGAACTTTCACAAGCTCGAGCCTTTTGTATTCTTAAAACATCTCCTTATCTATAGGAAATAAGGGACTAGCAAATTGCTTCTAGTATAATAAGTAAGATGTCTTAAGAGAGAGATAAAAAGGGATGTCCGTGGGAAATAAGGGAGGCATCCCTTCTAGAGATAAACATTTGAGAATATACTTTCACAAGCATAATTTTCAGTCTATCCCTGAATATATTTCTTCTCAAAAGATTTGATTATATATTATAGAAGGCATCTTTAATCTTAAAAGGATTAAGATGCCCTCAATTACAGATCTTTTAAATCCGGTTTACTTCAACACTTTAACATAAACAGTTTCAGTAGTCTGTCTACCCCATTTATCAGTAATGATAACGTTTACTTCACATACCGGAGGAGTAACGATAGGTGTTTGAGAAGCTTTCTTAGAGATTACAACTTTGTCAGTTTTCGTAAAGTCAGTAGCACTTAATGTTACATAATCTTTAGCATCCTGGTTTGCCAATTCAAGTACAACAGATTTAATTCTCTTGTCATCAAAGTCATAGCCAACACCATAAGCATCTGTTTTTTCGAAATCTTTAGCTAACAGATCTTGTGTATGTCCTCCATCTACTTCAAATGGCTTAGCTTCAGTACCTGATTTGCCAATATACTTAAATGTACCTTCGAAGATTTCCGATTTCACAGTCAAATTAAACTTATCAGTGATAACATTCAGACGGTCATTTCCAAACGGAGCATAAGCTACTGTAATGTTACGACCTTCATAAGCACCACCCCAAGCATCATAAGGCGCAACTGTGATCTCATCGCTACTCTTATTTGAGGACAACCATGCATCAGCATAGACTTTCGTATCATCTACCATTTTGGACGGTATTTCCTCATCAAATGAAATAAGTGCTTTCTCTTTAGCAGAAATAGAACCTTCCTGGTACAGTTTGTAAAGATTGTAAGTAATCTTACCTGCTGCATCTTCATCATTTACATTACCATAAGCAGTAGCGTTATCACCACTAAAGTAAGCACCTGCACGTTTGAATTCAAACAATTTACTATCCTGCTGGTCTACAGTAATCTTAAATGTCGTTTCATACAGAACATCATTATCCAATCCCGGAGTCGGAGTTGCATTTTTGAATTTAACTGTTGCAGTATGAGGAACAGCAGCAACTTCAGCAGGATCAAATGTAGCTTCGATTACAAATTTAGTAATATCAGCTACACCTGTAGACATATCAGCTACGGGTTCTCCGTCTTTGTCCAAACCTACCAGTTTCAAAGTAATACCACCTTCATATTCCAAATCCTTCACTCCGTTAATTTCAACTTTACCATCAGTATAAGCGATTTCCGTATCTATACCAGCTGTTATATTTGCTTTGATTACATCTACTGAAGGACCAACAATTTCAGAAGTAGCTGTTACTTTTTCGCCATCTACGACCCAAGTCATATCTTTAATCTCTGCTTTTTCAGCTGCATACTTGAATGTCAAATTCAACTTAGCTTCTTTTTCATTTCCAGCAGTAGTAAAATAGGCAATAGTAACAGTCAATTTGCCTTCCTTATTAGCAATAATTGTTTTATTTTCCTTGCTAAATGTAGCCTCAATTTTCTTAGCATCGGCTTCGACAACTGAATAAGTATAATCTACTACATCATTCAATTGATCACCAACCAATTCATCCAGATTATGAGTAACTTTGAAATCTACATCCTTATTTACATCTACAAGTGTCTTTTCTTCTTCTTTAGCTGTAACTTTCACATCATATCCGGAGATGATTTCATTCCCCCACGCATCTTTCGTTGTAAGTGCATAAGCGATATTTTCATTCAAATTATCCGGATCTATACCTTCAGCAAATTTAAGAGTCAAGTCATAGATACCTTTATTTGCTGTATTTTCAGCACGAGTTAAAGCAGTTTCACTAACATTAGCTGCAATACTAGCTACAACAAAGTTTGTATTTCCTTTAGAATCAGTCAAGCCGATTTCATAAGATTGAATATCTTTAACCTCCAAGTTCACCGGATTAATCAATGCATGAATCATGCTACCTCTAGCAGACAGGAACGTTCCTTTTGGATAAGATTTTCCGTTAAATTTAACATCTTTTCCTACTACTCCATAATACAAGGTAGCGTTTGCCTCAGTAGAAGAAAAATCGATACTTCCACCTTGTTCGCCAAGTGCACGCATACTAGTGATACGAGCAGCCTTAGGCATAGAAACAGTTTCCCATTCTCCCGTTTCCTTATTGAGTATATTCAAAACCCAAACCAATGGATTATTAGCATCAGCAGTTACATAGATATCTGTAGCAGCTTTAACATCTGTTTTTTTAGGTTCTCCGGCTTCTGCATCCCAAACCATCCAATATCCGTCTTCTGAAATTTGCGGTGCATATCCATCTTCACCTTTGTCACCTTTATCGCCTTGGTCACCTTGGTCACCTTGATCTCCCTTATCACCTTTCTTTCCTTCAGAACAAATACCGGTGTCTTTTCCATCAATAATCCAGTTCTTTGTTGCCGAATCAATCTCAATCTTTGTACCTGCTGCGCCATCGGCACCACTTACGATAGAATAGCTTTTACCATCGTTAAAAGTAATTTTAAATCCATCAGTAATTGTCTCTACAGCGGTTACCCATTTGCCTTCTTTCACAAAATTCTGTAACTCGGCAATGCTAGCTTTGTTTGCGTCAATCTGTGTTTGCAGATTGTCGATGTCATCATCGTAGTCCTTACAACCTACATAGGTGACAGTAGAAAGTGCCAACGCCCCGAAGAACATCACTTTTACAAATTTTCTTTTCATAACTACTTAAAAATTACATTAATAATATATTATTAAACACTAAGTTTCAATAATAGACAGCCCGTTACTCTGTAGGTAACGGAGAGACCTTTGCGCCTGCTCTTTTAGAGTAGTCAATACTGAGAAATGATACGATAGATTATGAAAGTTCTTTACCCCTGCTTCTGACGAGCGGCAGAGGGGAGGGAAATCTTATGCAATATTTAGAAGTTAACAAAGCCCTAATACAAAGAATCCACGTGTTTTATCTGTCCTAGTTCCGCTTTTAAGTAGTTTATTAGAAAAAATGTGTGATTTCGTTTGGTTGTTTTAAGAAATATGCTCATATTTGCACCGTCATTTATTCCCGTTACCTACAGAGTAACAGAATAATAATCAGGCATTTAATCCTATCACAGAACGCTTCACAAAATCAAGAACCTGTTTATTTGCTTCATCAATTTTCTTGCTTCGGAAAGGCTTGAGGTATGTTTCCGTTACAGTGATAGACGAATGCCCCATAGCTTCGGAGATAATACCCGGATGAATTTCGCAATAATAAGCCGTCGTAG
>ERZ779822.175-NODE-175-length-48512-cov-9.83761_pt1 | contig 48512 bp, 66 predicted proteins | sample MGYA00511069_ERZ779822 | MGnify/ENA primary metagenome ERZ779822 (study PRJEB29588, sample SAMEA2147589) | human gut metagenome | biome: human gut; feature: human-associated habitat; material: faeces | place: Denmark | collected 2008/2010 ...
ACCCGTACGTCAGTTTAGCAAACTGGTGGTTTCAGCCACTCACCCAAACTTCCTTCTTATCAGAAGCGTTATCTCTCAAACGCGGTGCAAAGATAAGGGGATAAATTGAAATATGCAAACCTTTTGCTCTTTTTTTTAGATATATTTTTTGATGGAAATAATAAGGTGCTGATAGTGAAGTGTTAATAGGTGGAATTAATTTTTCTCCCAAAAATCCAAACATTCTTTAGCCACCTTTATTGGACAATGGTGTTTTTTAATATATTCAATGCTGTCGGCAGATAATTGAGAAATTTTATTTGTATTGGCTAATAAACTCTCTAGTTTGTTATAAATGTCATTTCCTTCGGGGCGTACGTTGATGATAGGGCGAAGTCTGTCTTCGCCTAATAAGTTGTAATGTTCCTCTTCTGCACCTCCCACCACTACAATTCCTTTGCTCATGGCGTATAATGCATTTAATCCCGGAGAATAAGAATAAAGCTGATCTAACATTACATCGCACCCGTCCATAAAATGTTCACATTCATCATACGGAGTGAAAACGGTTTGTTTGATTTCGCATGCAGATGGATGTCTGTAATATAATTTATAGAGGGCGCTATAAAGTTCGTCTTTTCCCTTCCATTCTTCACGATGATGTTTTAGACTGATATAGAATTTTACTTTTTCTATTTTTTTAAAAGGGATTTGTGGGTGAGGCAATGATTCTATCGGGAAAGGAATGTATTTGGTTTTTCCAGAGAAATAGGGTTGGTAGGCTAAATAGGATTCGTAAAGACTGGTGATGATTCCATTACAATTGTTCGCGATGATACGGTTTAATTTTCCTCTGAATCCATGCATCCAATTTATAATTGCCATTTTGTTGTCAATGGTGTCACGAAAAGTGCCATTGGCATAAAAATCATTATATCGGAGAGCGTTTTTATTTAAGCACATGTAAATCCAGTAAAAATCATATTCAAACCCTCCTAAAAATATCTTCTTGTTGTTCTTTTTAAGATATTGGAATACGTACTGAAGCAGTTCGGGTTTTAATTCTAAAAAGTAAGGGTTGACAAGTTGTACCACATCATATCCTCTGAGTTGGGGAAGGGTTTTCAGTAAATTGAACGTGTTTTTAAGAACTCCCCAACGGATTGATGACCGGTTGGGATAGAGATAGTCAGAGTTGTTTAGCCATAAATTGCTGTGGGATAATACATCGACTCTATGTCCCATATTTCTTAAGGCTTTTGCTAAAGTCCAATGTATATTGCTATACTCTCCTATTAATAAGATTTTCATAAACAGTCAATCATTATTTAATTAAATAGTTTGTGCATTGGTAGCAAGTCGTTTTGCTATTCTTATTTTTCTATTTAACAAACAAGTGTAGGCTTTAGTTCTTATTGTAGGGTGATTTTGCAATAAAAAAGGATAATTTGTCTTCTGTTGTAGCTAGTATTGTCTATGAAAATTAAATCTATCAAAAATATATATTCTTGTATTACAGAAAAATGTGTGTAGTGGAATGATTGAAAATGTATGGTTTGCAAAAAGATTTTGTATTTCAAAAAAATGAAAATAAGTCCTTCTTCAATTATGCATAGCGGTGAGAAATTGCTAAACCTTTTCTTTTAGAAGATTGTTTTCATAATTATGTGAGGTATGGTGTCCATTTTGATATGGTCTTTTGGGGAATTTATTGAGTAAAGAATATTTAAGTGTTAATGAAAGAATATAGGTTAAGAGTTAAAGAAAAAATAATGAAGGCTGATTTGGCGACAATCAGGAGGGAATATACAAAGGGTGGTCTCAAAAGGAGTGATCTTCCTGATAATCCACTTGTCCTTTTTACAAAGTGGCTGCAAGAAGCGATAGATGCGGAGGTAAATGAGCCTACGGCTATGTTGGTAGGTACTGTTTCTCCGGAAGGGAAACCGGCAATACGGACTGTGTTGTTGAAAGATTTGCATGATGGCAAATTTATTTTTTATACTAACTATGGAAGTCGCAAGGGTAAACATCTGGCTCATAACTCATCTATCTCTATATCGTTTGTATGGCATGAACTGGAAAGGCAAATTCATATAGAAGGTATTGCGGCTAAAGTATCTCCACAGGAATCAGATGAATATTTTAGAAAAAGGCCTTACAAGAGTCGTATTGGCGCCCGTATTTCTCCTCAAAGCGAACCGATAGAAAGCAGGATACAACTTATTCGTGATTTTGTGAAAGAAACCACGCGCTGGATAGGGAAAGAGATAGATCGCCCTGAATACTGGGGAGGCTTTGCTGTTATGCCTGTTCGTGTTGAATTCTGGCAGGGTAGGGTAAATCGTTTGCATGATCGTTTTCTCTATATGCTTCAATCTGATGGTGTTTGGAAAATAGAAAGACTCGCTCCTTAATCTTCGGAATAGAGAAATAATTCCAGGTTCTTTTTCAAACTGAGCCGAGAAACCTTTTGAATGTAGGTGTAAATAGGAATACTTTTGAGTAATTGAAGGCGTTGCTTTTTATATATTATATGCAAAAGGGAATAATCTATGGATTATTCCCTTTTGCATATTTATTTTTGAAGTGATGAGGAGGTTCCTGGCGGATTTTGTTAAAGCTTGAGCCTCAATTTATATAGCATTGCTTTGTTCTACTTTTGTTCGATTGAGATACTTTATTGGCTTTCTATTTAGCCAAATTGTCCTCCCCTTTTTGAGATAGTAGAATCTGAATGGTTCTTTCTTTCTCTTCTAAAATTCTTTTTAGATATATATTTTCCTGATATAAACTCATGGTTTCATTTTCATCTTGCACAGATTCTTCTTTTTGGGGAGTATCCCACTTTACATCCCTATCAAAAAAGTAATCAATAGGAAGTTTAAAAAAATCAGCTATCTTTTCTAAATTGCCCGCTCGGACATTGCTTCCTTTAATTATACTATCTAATCCTACAGGAGTTATATCAAGGTAATCATATAAATCCTTTTTCTTTTTTCTCCTTTCTGTTAGTAAATCGGTGATTCTTTGACCTTTAAACATATTGTTATTTATATTAGTTCTAAATATATAATATATACATTAAATAATTTAATCTATTCTTTGTATTATGCAATAAATACCTTAAGTTTGCGATATAAATTTAAAACTAAAAATTAGATTGACAATGGAAAAAGAAGGAAAAATAAAAAAAATGGGGCCTAGGGACCAATTTGGTTTATTATCCAAGGATGACAAAGTTAAGTTTCGTGATGAATATCTTCTGATGACAGGTATGCCTTATCCAACCTTTTATCAGAAATTGCAAAATGATGGTTTTCGCCCATTAGAGTTGCGGGCCTTTAATGACATGATTCAATGTTACATTTCAAATCATAATAACTAAAGCATTACAGATAATATCCCAACTCTCTTCTGTCAAACATAGAAGGGATTATATAAATCATTTCCGGCAGTCGAAGCCTTTGGAAGGAATTTTCTTTACGGACTTTATGCAGGATATTGTTGAAAGGAGAATACGGCGAAAGTCGGAGCACTATCCAGCTGTTTATGATGCGATAATAGGTCATATCAACAGATTTTCTCAATTATATGATTGTGACATATACACTAATTCTGTCACAGAAGAGTTCCTTGACGATTTTATCATTTATCTCCAAAATGAGGGCTTAAGACATAATACTATTGTAGGGTATGTACAAAAAATACAATCTATGGTTCGTAAAGCCTCACAATATAATTATGCAGTGGATACCACATACGATGAAATAAATATGCATGAAGAGGAATCACATGCTGTTTTTTTAAGTATGAATGAGATTGCTCGTATCTACTATTATAAATTTATCCATCAGGATAAGCGTAGGGCGCGTGAACGTATCAGAGATTTGTTTGTAGTGGGATGTCTTACAGCTCTTCGTTATTCTGATTATTCAACTCTGACAAAGGATAATTTTCAGGATGGCTTTATTATAAAGCGCACAAAGAAAACTAATGTGACGGTCAGGGTTCCAATGCATGATTATGTTCGTGAGATTATAGCTAAATATGATGGGGATATTCCTAGTGGACTTTGTATACAGTATTTTAATAAATATTTAAAGATAATAATGAAGGAGATAGGGTTAACGGATAAGATTACGTATTCTTATACTGTAGGGGGAGTTTTAAAGACTGTGACAAAGGAAAAGTGGGAATTGATAAGCAGCCATACGGCAAGAAGGAGTGCAGCTACAAATTTATATATGACAGGGAGAATGAAAACATTGGAGATTATGAAACTTACTGGTCATCGTAGTGAGCAAAACTTTTTTCGGTATATCCGGCTCACTCAGGATGATACAGCAAGGTCGATCAGCGGAGATAGTTTTTGGAAAAAATAAGTTTTAAAGATAGAAGAGCACAGTTTAGGTAAGCCGCCTTAATCTGCGAAGACGGAAACGGCGAATTTGGGTAATTGGTCTAATGGTAAGATGGGCGATTATGTAATTGTAGGATAAAGGTTCGAATCCTTTATTACCCACTATAGTATAGAATAATAAAAAAATAAACAATAATAAGAATGAAGGTAATTAAAAATTTGACAGTCAAGATGACTTATAGAGTTGGACTTTGCGATGTAGAAGTTCCAGATGATGTTTACGATTCTTTGGCAAAATGTTATGATGAGGGTGGAGATGTTCCAATGCCCGGTGAAAGTGACAAAGACTCTGTGGAAGCATCTGAATGGCTTTCTGATAATATCAGAGAAGCAGATGCAATGGATTGGGAATATGAGATTGAAGACTTTGAAGAATAATCCATAACGATATAGAAATGAACGATATACTATTCAAAAAAATAAAAAGAGCAAACAGTAAATATGCTGAATACTTATTGGCTTGCGATAAAGTAGCTAAAGCAGCCCAAAAGCATATAAATTGGAACGATAGCGTAGGTTGTGCCTATATGCCGGGTGACGGTCTTTGCATAGAGATTGATGCCCATGTTTGCCCAGCTACAAGATTTTTTGAGCTACCTGAGATTATCGGTAATGATATGATTGATGAATACACATATCGAATCAGTTGCATTTAATTTAAAAGTGATCAGATATGAGTGAATTATATATACCGCCTGAGCGATTTGAGAGAGACTTTATTACCGGACGATTTTTAAAAGGTTGTGTTTCTCACAACAAGGGGCGTAAAATGGTTTATCATTCAAAACATTCCAAGGCCAGAAGTATAAAAAATCTGTCTAAAGGACGTGGGGCTTGGCATAAGACTGGTGCAGGCATGAATAAAAAGAGCGTTGTTTTGATAAAGGATGAGAAATTATGTGGAGTATTCCCTTCGATACAAACGGCTGGTAAGATGATTGGCGTGGCTCCTTCTTTGATCAGTGCTATATGTCGGAAAGTGAGAGGCAAACATACGGCTAATGGATACAGATGTTTTTTCGAAGATAGCAATGATTGGTATAATTTAATTAAACAAGATTATGAATAATGACAGGCAGAAGATATTAACTGATTATATTTCCTACTTATACACAACAGGCAGGACTTATGATACTATCGGGAAATATATCAAGCATGTCACGGATTTTTTAGAGATGGCCAAAGAAGTGAACCGCCGTGGTTATTTGAATTACAAGCGTGAAAATGCAGATGTCATGGTGCGTCATTCGCTAATGTGCTCAGCTATATGCGATCTATTATCCTATCTCAACATCGGATATGGAAAAAGGATAAAGGCGGTGAAACCTTTGGAAAAACTTGATGTCATTTCGGGTAAGAACAAGAAACAACTTAATGATTTCATTGTATGGCTGACCGACAACAATGATTACTCTTCTCATACAGTTGATATATATTACACATCAATGAAGAAGTATTTCGAGTATGCCAATGAGGTAAACATGGATAATTGCAGGAGGTTTGTAAAAAGTCTTGAAGAAGAAAAATTATCTCCTGCTACCATCCGTTTGCGGATTACAGCAATCGAAAGATTTTCTAAATGGCTGAAGAAGCCTATAGAACTGAAGCGTCCCAAAATAAAGCGCAAGCTTGATGTGAACAATGTGCCGACCGAAGAGGAATATAACCGGCTGTTGGAATATCTCAAGGGAAAAAACAATAAGGATTACTATTTTTTTATTAAGGTCTTGGGAACAACGGGCGCCCGTCTGTCGGAATTCCAGCAGTTTACGTGGGAAGACATCATATCCGGGGAAGTGACATTAAAAGGAAAGGGTAACAAGTACAGACGTTTTTTCTTTCAAAAGCAATTGCAGCAAGAAGCGAAGGCCTATGCTAAGGAACATGGTAAAACCGGGATTTTTGCGGTAGGGAGATTCGGCCCGATCACACAGCGTGGCTTTTCCCAGCACTTGAAAGCATGGGGAAAACATTGCGGCATTGATTCAAAAAAGATGCACGCACACGCCTTTCGCCATTTTTTCGCTAAGATGTTCCTGAAAAGAAACAAAGATGTTATTCAACTGGCCGATCTTCTCGGTCATGGGAGTGTAGACACAACAAGAATTTATTTACAGAAAAGTTATGACGAACAAAAAAAAGATTTTAATCGAAACGTTACATGGTAGTGTAGCGCAGCTCAATGAGTTGTCATCTATGACTGAAGGTATAGATGTTTATGACGCAGCCGGATATGTTGATACTGAATTTCTCATGGAAGCGCTATCCTGTGTCAATACCTTCGTGAATGCGAGCAATACGGTTGTTCAAAAAATATCTTCACTTTTAGCGCCGGACGCTTCAACGGACGAAAAGAAAAAACAGGATGAAGGTAAGAAATGGAGTGTGGAAGAGATATTGAAACATTGTACTCTTGAGGATGGTGTTCTCAAACTTCCCCAAGTACAATTCAATAAGAAATCCTATGCCGAAGCAAAAAAGTGGATAGAAGAAGCCGGCGGCTCATGGCAAGGTTGGAAGGTACAGGGATTTACATTCCCTTTTAATCCGGAACGTGTGTTTTCCATACTGAAAGATGGTAAACGGTGCAACCTACAGCAGGATTACCAGTTTTTTGAAACTCCGGCCGATGTTGCTGACTGGCTGGTTATGCTTGCCGGAGGGATACATGAGGATGATACGGTACTGGAGCCGAGTGCCGGCCGCGGTGCCCTTATTAAAGCCATTCATAGGGCTTGTCCTTCCGTAACAGTGGAATGCTATGAGCTGATGCCGGAAAACAGAGAATTTCTTCATACCCTTAGCAACGTAATATTGCTTGATGAAGACTTTACCAAAAACAGTGTAGGTAGTTATACTAAGATAATTGCAAATCCTCCGTTTTCCGGTAATCAGGATATAGAGCATGTCAGGCTTATGTATGATCGATTGGAAGAAGGCGGCACGCTTGCAGCAATAACCAGCCAACACTGGAAATTCGCTTCGGAAAAAAAATGTATTGATTTCCGCAACTGGCTGAAAGAAGTACATGGAGAAGTGTTTGAAATCAGCGCGGGCGAGTTTAAAGAGAGTGGCACATCTATTATTACAATGGCGGTAGTTATAAAGAAATAATTCAAAATCTGAAAAGATATGAGTAAAAAAAGAACAATGCAAATAGACGTAATTGAGGAAGTAAAAGGAACTCAATTCATGCAATGCAAACTGTATATAGATGGCAATGCGAGTGTTATTCTTATGAATAAATTCGATTATGAAAGGCTGTTAAGCGATAGTTTTTTTGTGCGTGATGGTAAAAATTGGGATTCAGCCGGAGTGTTGAATACTACTAACACTTTCATCGAAAAAGATTAATATTTAAAACCGAATAGGTAAGAAAGTAATGTATTTCGATTAAATAAACAATGGAACAATGAAAGCAAGAATAAAAAGAAAAATACAAAAACGACCATTTTTATATAATGTAGGACAAGTTTTTAAGGCTTGTGATTGGCTTACTAGTATTCAACGTGGAAATATGGTTTGGCGTAGGTATCGTTCATTTGGTACTATTATTAAATCAGAAAATTAAATATGAAAGCAAGAGTAAAATCAACAGGGGTTTTGGTAGATGTAATTCCCCGATTAAACATCAACTCTCAACATAGCAGAGATTATTTATATGTATGTGATAACATGGTTTTCAAGGAATGCGAACTTGATTTTTCAGCTATTGACTGGGAACAGCGTAGATACGAACTGGCTAAATCCGCAATGCAAGGGATTTTAAGTGACATCAATCAATCACATTATGCTTGTTCTGAAGAAAATTATGAGAAGTACATACCTAAAGGCATTGCCCGGTTTGCAATTGCTTGTGCTGATGTTTTAATTAATGAACTAAAAGGAGAATAACCATGACCGAAGAATTTGTAACATTAGAAACAGCGAAACTGCTGAAAGAGAAAGGATTCAAGGAAGATGTATTTACTTTTTATGAAGTAGATTGCGTAGAAGGTGATATGATACTGTCTGAAACTTACGATGAATCCGAGAATTTCAATGAAAAAAATGATTGTCTTTCTGCACCTACACAATCTCTAGCCCAGAAGTGGCTACGTGAAACCAAAAACATTCATATATGCGTATATAACTGTGCTTGTGGCTATGGATACGAAATATCTAAAGCTGATAATGGAACTCATATAACTAGTTCTGTTTATGAAGGACCTAACGATGGAGGAGAATGGGACACTTATGAAGAAGCACTAGAAGCTGGTATTTTGGAAGCATTAAAACTTATATGATTATGGAAAATATTAATTTAAACGAACTACGGGATCGAGCTTATAAGACCGCTTGCGAGCACGGTTTCCACGATAAGGAACTGAGAGATCAACATCTAATAATGCTGATCGTAACAGAACTTGCAGAAGCTGTCAACGCATACAGGGCTTCACAAAAGGCAAATAAAGAACTATTTCGAAGAAGATATGAAACAGACAGTAGAAGAAGCAGCAATAGAAAGCTGCGTGATAGATAGAAGCATATACAATGACGAGTATCAGCCGTATTACTTGGATGGCTTTAAGGACGGTGCAGAATGGCAGTCCAAGCAATCCCCGTGGATAAGCGTGAAGGAACGGTTGCCGGATGAAAATGAAGACATCATCATTCTATGTAAACATGGTGCGATTTTTAACGGTACATATAGCAACAATGTATGGCTCTGCATGGATGGTTATATCTATGATACGTACAAAGGTAATCCGATTTACTCTTCAATGAGCAGCATACCTTCATCATGGGAACCGATAGCATGGATGCCAAGACCTAAATTTGAAGAGAAATGAGAAAGAAAAAATCAGATGACCGTAAACAGCTTTTAATACGGTATAAGATAGACGAAAAAGGACGTATATCTTTCATAGATCCTTGCTGCGATGAAATCCCAATTCTGCTTTTCGGGAAGATCATGGAAGCTCTATCAAATGTAGAGAAAGAATGGAATTTTCGTGAGGATAATAAACTCAGCGTAAAATGAAGAAACAATAAATATTCTTGGATTAAGGTTTGTGAAATGTAAAAAATAGCACACATGAATATTATAGTTAGTTATGTATTCACTTTTCTATGTGGGTGCATGTTTACGATACTTGGAATTCTTTATTTGGTAAATAAAGGACCTAAATAATAAATCAATATGCTGAAATTAAATAACATAGAATTTTACAACACTCCTTCCGGAGGTGTTATGGTATCCGTTGAAGGGCAGGAGGCTTTTATTTTATTGCCTACCCACTATGATTTGATATCCATTTTGCATGATTATATTATGCAAAATTATCATGGAGCCTATCTGGCATTATCTTCTTTATATAAAGGGAGTGCTCAGAATCCTTCTTACTATCGTTATCGGATTGTGAGTCGTTTTGCCCGATGCAATTTCGGAGAATATGAAACCAATGTGGTTGACATAAGTAAACACACGTTCCATTTTGAGCAGGTTCATTGCCCGCTGCGTGGCACAGGTGATTGTCAATTGGAAAAAGTTGTCTGTAACCCCCAGTATACTTTGCCTTTGACAAAGCAGCAGATTAACATCTTCCGTATGTATGCGGATGGACTTAATACTGAACAGATTGCCCAAAGGCTTTCTCTTTCGACTAATACGATTGATCGTCACCGTTCTGACATACAATCTAAGCTTAATCTCCATTCCATAACGGAGATGATACTATTCTGGACTAACAATAATTTAAAATAACAACGATGTATTATTCAAACACTTTTGAAGCTGCAATGATTATATGTGGCTATCACCTTTATCGCCTTTTTTACACAGATCGTGCTCGTTATATACGTAAGGCTGAAGGATTTATCCGCATCCGTAGCAAACGTGTGATTGATGGTAAGGTCAAGCGCGTAAAACGTCAGATTCGTGTGCGTTGGGATGCTGCTGGTATTTGTTTTCGCGCCAATGATAACCAGCGTCTTCCGCAGTATGATCTGCCTCTCAAGTCTGTTCAAAGTAAAGGATACGATATAAAATCAGGTCAGTTATGTATGTAGATGTAGATCATTCAGGGCTTTTTTCCATAATGGAACTTACCCCTAACGAATTGTACGTTATCAGCGAGGCAATTGTGTGTTACTCTCGGATACAGGATATATCTACTGATAGTCAGGAGATATCCCGTAGGATAGCAACAGCAATCAGCCGTGAATATGATACAGGCAAGACAACACGTCCTGTTGAAAACAGTAAATGAATTAAGCGTCAAAGTATTATGATTTTATCAGATAAATCTCAAGGGGTGGACTTCTCTTCGTGTCGTTTACCGGATAATTATGGAGAATGGATACTTGATACCATCCATTTCATGGGTTTGAAAGAATATACCGAATACGAAGGTAAGGTGTTTTCCGCACTTGACGGTTTACGCGAAGGAAGATGCTTTGATGTTACCCTAGTCCCGGAAGATATGCGTGAAATATTCATCAGGATATGTTGCTTGTATATCCATGATCATCCGCAGGTAGTTTTTAATGATACATACACTCGAATTTATAAACAGGAGAAATATGAACCAGGGAAGTTGGACCAACGCCGAAAAAAGATTTGTCCGCGATAACGCTGGAAAGCTGACTGTGGAGGAAATGGCCTGCCGCATAGGCCGTACTACCAGCGCAGTCAAGATGTTCCTGATCAGAAACCGGATAGCGGTAGGGACTCAGGTCAAGCGGAACATCCTACAGGAAATTTTGAAAATAAAGTTCGTTCACCCAGAGTATTTTAAGCCTACCCGTGCCTTTTATAAGGCAGTAGGTATGTCACAAGTACACTTTTGGGATTTATATTATGGCCGTGTACAAATTACAGAGCCGGAATATGTAGCAATAACCACGCACCTAGAAATTACCCTACAGGAAGCATTCGAGGCGCGGCAATTAAACCTCTTTGAAGGAGAAATAACAGATGAGCAAAATAAGTCAGAATAGCATAGATAAAGTCAAAGCGGCAGTTGATATCGTAGATGTGATATCCTCATTTGTCAGACTGGAGAAAAAAGGACCGGGGTATGTCGGAGTATGTCCGTTTCATAACGATCGTCATCCGTCCATGCGCGTCACCCCATCCCGTCAGATATACAAATGTTTTGTATGCGGAGCAGGAGGGGATGTGTTTGATTTCTTGCAAAGACATGAGAATATGTCATTCACAGAAGCTGTATTATGGTGCGCCCGGCGTGCGGGTATGCAGGTGGAGGAAACCGAAGTGACCAAAGAAGAGTTGGAAGTACGGAAACATCGTGAGGCATTATATATAACAATGGATGCCGCCACCAATTTTTTTCAGTCCCAGCTTCCTTCGGCCGGAGCCTATTTGAAGGAGCGTGGCTACTCCTTGGATGATGCAATTTTGAAAACGTTCCGTATCGGATACGCGCCACAGGGGAACAAGGCTTATACTTCTCTTACTTCATCCGGATATCTGTCACAAAACCTTGTTGAGGTGAATGTAGTGGCTAAGGGGGATTATGATTATTACGATGTATTTCGTGACCGTATAGTTTTTCCGTTCCTGGACATGCAGGGTAGACCGGTGGCATATAGTGGCCGCATAGTAACTCCCAACAAAAAGGTAGGGAAATATGTCAATACTACCGACACACCGCTTTTTAATAAAGGGAAACACCTTTTCGGGCTGTATCAGGCTTATCGTTCTATTAGTCAGGTGGGATATGTGTATCTGGTGGAAGGACAGTTTGATGTCATGAGCCTGTACGCAACCGGTGTGAAAAATGTTGTTGCCGGTTCGGGAACGGCTCTGACCGAGGAACAGGTGAAATTGATTTCCCGTTACAGCAACAAAGTGGTACTGGTATACGATGATGATGAAGCGGGTATCAAGGCATCCATGAAAAATTGCGAAACAATGCTTCGTGCGGGGCTTAACATTAATTGTGTACGTCTTCCTACAGGTAAAGATCCGGATGATCTGGCCAGAGATAAAAAAGAGCAGACTTTGGCTTGGCTGAATAATAATACGGCCAGTTTTGTAACTTATTTCTGCAACATATTTCTTCCGGAGAAAATAGAAGATCCGGTAGAGAAAGAAGAAAGATTGACGGCTGTCTGTCGGTTAGTGGCATGTGTGGATTCAGAAACTCTCCGTCTGGATTATACCAGGAACCTGGCACGTCGGTTCTCACAGGAACCGGATGTAGTAGACCGTAAGATTCGTCAGATGCGTTCCAATATGCCGGAAGCTCCCACAGTTGAGACACTAAAACCGGGTGTATATGGTCTTGATGTACTCCCGGCTTTAGTGACGGAGCGTACCGGCATTCATATATCAGCATCTTTTGATGAATTCTTGGAAAATTATGAGACGGTGCCTCAGATATACTTCCACGAAAGTCTATCTATGGAAGATATTCAGAAGGTACGCCGTGATTGCCAGTTGCTGGATGTGTCCGCTGATGCTCTTGTAATTTCTGCTACAGGGGAGGAGAGTACCACTATGGCAGCTTTGGCCGACTGCTACAGAAATGGAGTCACCAACATTTCCGTACTTGTTCCGGGAAGCGATATCGCGTCTATCAACAAGAAAAAACAGTCAGACGATTATATTGAGGAGGAACAGCCGGATGAGGAATGGATATTCATCAATGCCTATGTCTTTAAGTATAACCAGTTCCTTAATCGCTATAAGCCGGTAGACCGTACGCCTTACCTTCAGCGTTGTGCCGATCTGATAGCCTGCACTGAAGAATCCGTTCGTATTGTCAACTTCAGTAAGTTTACAACATGGATGGAGCTAACCAAGACTGATCTAAATACATTGCTGAAACCGTACTTGGCAAAGCGAAAATCAAGGGTTGCTATCAACGCGCAGCGTGATGATCAGGAGGAAGGGTTCTATGATCCCGATATCATTCCTGATTATGTCGAATCGAATCCCGTCTATCAAAAGATGCTGGATGATTACCAGTTCTATCCCCGTCTTAACCGTAACGGGGAACCTGTGGCGTATATCTTTACGAATAATAAGCAGGGAGGTACTTTGGTGGGAGATTTTTTCATGGAACCGCTAATTCATATTGTCAGTGACAAGGATGAGGACAATAAACGTATAGTGCGTATCAACCGCCGATATTATAAGAAACCTATTTATCTGGAAGCACCTTCCAAATGCTTTCTTAAAAAATCAACCATTGAGGAAAGACTGATCATGCTGGAAGCTGTCAACTTCAGTAATGGAGAAGAAAAGCATTGGACAAAGATCCGCGAATGGATGTCCCGTAATTTTGTGTCCTGTAAAGAAGTCCGTACTTATGGGAACCAGCAACCCGACGGATTCAGTCGGGACCAGTCCACTATGTTCTTTGCGTTTGCCAATGGTATATACCATGAGCAGGACGGACAGTATCGTTTTGATCCTGTCAACGAATTGGGTGTGGCAACTCATAACAACGAAAACTGGTATCTGCCGGCTTTCTCCCAATTATATATGAATTCGGACATGAAAGAGAAGTATGAAGTAATCAGTAACCTACTTTATAAGGACATACCTGTTGAGAAACAGTGCACGTTCCAACGATGGGCGGATCTGATGAATCGGGTGTATCAGCTTAATGACAATGGGAAATGGGCTATCATGTTTGCTTTGATGTGCCCGTTTCGAAGTAACATCCATTGTATAGACCGTTTGTTTACAGCTCCGTTTTTTATGGGACCTATGTCTTCCGGAAAGACACAGATTGCAGTCAGCATCCGGTCATTGTTCATGAATCCGAAGGTTCCATTGACCAATCTTCCTTCCACCACTTATGCAGGTCTGTCTTCCATGCTGGCCATGTTTCGTGACGTTCCTGTCGTTTTGGACGAATACAACAACAAGGAAATAGAGGATAAAGTGTTTCAGTTTTTGAAAACCGCCGTATATGACGGTGATGGAAGGCAGAAGCGGAAAGGAACTACCGGAAAGGAAATTGAGGTTGAGAAAATATATGCTCCTATCATTATATGTGGACAGGAAACACCTCAGCGCGATGACAACTCGCTGATGTCCCGTATCATTGTATGCGAAGTTCCAAAGCCTTCTAAGGAGCGCACACAGGAAGAAATAAATCTCTTCAATGAGCTGAAGGATATAGAAGAACGTGGCCTGTGCAATGTGCTGCTGGAGATACTGAAGCTTCGTCCGTTGGTTATGGACAATATCCGCAGGCTTAAAACCGAATGTTACAAGGAGTTGAAATCGCAGATGCTGGCTCATGGTGAGATAGACCGTTTGATGAAAACAGCCTCTCTGTTTCTTGCCATGTGCCGTCTAGTGGAAGAATATACGGATCTGAAACTGCCTTTTACCTACAAGGAGTTTTTCAAAATAGCTTGTGACAAAATTCAGTTCCAGGTGGATCTGATTTCACGTACAGACAAGCTGGCTACATTCTTCAAGGCCATGGATGTTATGATAGATACCAAGGCATTGGTTCCGGGCCGTGACTTTGACTTCGATTATCCTCAGAAGCTTACTCTGATCGGACCGGGAAAATCATCTGTTTCTTATCCTGTGCCTGACGGAACATGTGTCATGTATATCCGGCTATCTGTGATTTATGCCCAGTATGACCGCAGTTCCTTTAACCGGGAACAGTCTAGTCAGTCCACCATTGAGCAGAATCTTCGTTCCAATGCCTGTTATATAGGTCCTATAGCAGCTCATCGTTTCAATTGGAAGGAAACGGAAGAAGTACCCCGTGGAGAACTGGAGAATGAAGGCAAGGATATTCCGGAAGAATATATAGCACAAGGCAGCGATACCATGATGGTTCGCCGTGTCAAGCCTCTGAACAAGAATACGAGCTGTATCGCTTTGAATTACGATATACTGGCCTCTATGTATGGCCTTGATTTGAAACGCAACGAAACACCAAGAGAAAAAAACATGCAGGATCCCGAAGTGGAACGCCTGCCATTTTAATAACCAATAAAACATAAAATTATGACTACAAGTATTATTGCAAGAGTGAACAACGTGGATATTTTATTATTTAAGGGAAAAAAAGAACTGATTCCTATAAGACCTATTTGTATGGCATTAGGAATAGATTTTGCATCTCAATTTCAAAAAATAGTAATACATCCTATATTACGTAATGTAGTCTATAAAGAGTATATGGTAGGTGCTGATAATAAAAAACGTAAAATGATATGTATGCCTTTAAATCATATACTAATTTGGTTGTTGTCTATTTGTTATAAAAATGTTAATAAAGATGCTATAAAACCGTTATTAACTACACAGATGAATCTTTATTATATATTATACAAGAGAATACAAATATCAAACAGTTTGAAGGTTAATATAGAACAAGAAACTGAATTATTAAAGGAGATTGAATTGTTATACAAAGAACGAAGAAAATTGGATGCTCAAATTAAAGTACTGGAAGAAAATTTTATCAAAATGAACATGAAAACTGAAAATTATGAGTAAATATCAAATAACTATTGAAGGCAATCTCTATGAGAGTGCTAATTGATCTCAATAACACCTTTAAATTACGTTGCGATTCGCAACGTAATTTAGAAAGACGTCTAAATTAATATCTGATTGGTAGTCTTATTTTTAGATTATGAATTAAATATCTATTTTTGCATAAAACATTTGCTGCAAACTAACCGTTCTCAATTATAAAGGAATGAAGTAAGAGTATGATAGAATTGGAAAAACAAAAGATAATAGAAGTGGTACTTTATATCCTCAACAAGGTTGGGGGTATGGATTATTATCATCTGTTTAAGATACTGTACTTCGCCAATCAGCGCAGTTTGGTTGAATGGGGGCAGTTGATGATAACCGATAAATTCTGCGCTCTTCCCCATGGTCCGGTTCCTACGGAATTGTATAATGCCATAAAAGGTCAAAAAAGTGTCATCCCTAACATGAAAAATGATATAAATGTTGTGGATTATTATCTGTTGCCCAAACGGGATTCCGATACGGACTATTTGTCTGATTATGATATGGAGGTTTTGGACGAATGTATTTCCAAATACGGTAAGATGAGTTTCACGGAACTGGAAAGAACTTCTCATACGGATTGTTGGGAAAAAGCCAGATCCAGAAAGGGGAATCATGTAATCTATCCGGGAGATATCGCCCGTGACGGGGGAGCCAGTGAGCAGCTGGTTGAATATATCAATGATTCAATAGAGTTTAATGAAACCTTCGGAAATTAAGATCGGTGATGTTTTCCGTATTACCATGAACAAAGCCAACGGTATAACTCCTAAACCGGGGGATAACAGCCGTGATAAATTCTTTGTAGTTCTTGGCTTTGATGGGAACGGAAATGTTTATGGTGGTGTTATTTTCAATTCCTATGTCAATATAAACCTGCCTCCTTTTGTACAAGCTATGCAGCATCTAGTAAAAGGGGATGATTATGAATTCCTTTCGCATGACAGTTATATAGATTGCTCCTCGATCAAGACAGTGAAAAAGTCCAAACTACTTAAAAGTATCAGTTTAGGTAGATTGGGCACGGGTGATGTGTCTAAGGTCTGTGAGAAGATTAAGAGCAATTCCCGGATCAGTAAGGTTGAATTAAGAAGATTCGGGCTTTTATAATTTGAAATTTTCCCAAAAACACTTGCATAGACTGATTTTAATATTTAGATTTGCAGTGCCAAAATTACCCACGAATAAATTTCGTATTATAGAGCGTGTGAATGCTCATATTTTTGATGGGCTTTTTTTATGCCCTAAATTATCATTTTGCTGTTTTTAGCAAAATGATGCATAAAAGGATACTGTAGAAGTCGCAACTTGTTGTGCAAACTACGGCTGCCTTTCCCGACTACATTTTTGCTCTATGAGCGAAATCTGTGGGTGTTTTGGCGAACTCGGGAAACGGCGGCCGTTCTTGTGTTCTATATAATTGCCGAAATGCCAAAATACTCACAGTTATGAAACAAACAGTTTCTATTTCTGCTCCCGACATGAGTGTCGCTAGCAAATCTTCAGCTATTCAATTATGGCTGAATTCTGAGAACGCGTTGTTCTCAATGGTCATGGAATCTTCCATCAACAATCTTCAAATGTTATTGATGGGCCACGCCTGTCTTTCATTCTCCGCACTGATCTGTGCCTCATGTGTGTCCGTGGTTTCTGCACTGCTATGCCTTCCATGGTTTGCCACTTCGTTGTATCTCTGCTGGAAAGGAGGTTTGCGATGAAGACTGACATATTAAAACTGGCTGAAGAAACATCTGGTGCGCCTGAAGATAACTTCTTTACCATTGAAGGCATCAAACTTACCGATGAAGCGGTGGATCTCATATATGATTTGCAGGATGATGATAACAGCAATATAGAAGGGCTTCTCAACGGTATTTATGAAGTGGAGGAAATAGTCCTCAATCCTGAAGCTGATGCTTCCTATGGAGACCGTCTGGTCATGATGCAGACTCTCCGCGATATCCGTCATTTGCTGGAACTGCTTAAAGTCCGTTCCGCATCCGGTCATTGACTGTATTCGCGTGGCTTCGGCCATGCGGCAGGTCATTTATCTTAATACAATAGGGAATATGGTAAAAAATAATAATACCGTATTCCCTATGTTTTTATAATTAAAATCCCCCGAACCCCCTTATTTTAAAGAAAACATAGACACACACATTTTTGCACGCAGAATTTTGCAAAAAACGCGACCAACAGACCAACAGACCAACATTTCAAAAATATAAAAATAGCCTTTAAAACGTAACTATCTCATTTATAATATAATATATATAATTTATAAAGTAATAATATATATATAATATGTGTTGGTCTGTTGGTCGTTGTTGGTCGTAGTTGTTTTTTGTTGGTCGGACTGTTGGTCTTCCGTTTTTAGGCATTTGTCAATAATTCAGTAAAAATGATAGTAAACTATACCTTATGTTGGTCGTGTTGGTCGCTGACCAACAATATAAATATACAAGGTATAGTTTGTTTATTGGCTGAAAATCACTAACTTTGTTTTATACTAATAGCCTATTGTTGGTCTGTTGGTCTGTTGGTCGCAAAAATAAGAACTTTCAACTAAAAAAAATAAAAGTATGATCACTACCACAATTAACATCACTCCCTATTTGGCGGAATATTTGCGCGGAAAATATGCTTCAGGTTCAAATGATCCGATAAATATTCCCGACAATTCTGATTTGTACCATGTGATATGGAATTATATGTCCCGTCGTCCAAATAATATGCCGCATTCGGATGGAAATATTGTATTGGCCCTTCCTAACCGGCGCGAGGGAAAGAATCCCGAAGTGTACAACTATCTGTCCGCGCGTGCGGTGACGTATATAGAACTTGCCATCCGTCGTGAGTTCAACGAGGAGCTGCACGCCACCCTGTTGGATAATGACCAGCGCGGACACCTGTTCGATAACAATGCCGTTGTCTACCAGTTTCTGTGCACCTATGGCATTGAATCCGTATCTGAAGAAGCACTGTTGAAGAACTATTATCGGTGGCGTGAGAACTTGCGTAAACGGAAAGCCCGCCGCGAAAGAAAGAAGGATATGATACAGGTTATCTAACATGGTTAAATAATATTAAATCAACAACCGACCAAGTGTATCGTTTTGTCCGTTTTGACGGTAAAACTGTCCTCTATATGGCGGTAAATGGCGAACTTATTAATTATCAAAGTGTTATGAATCAGCGAAATAAAGAATTCTCTATTGTCGTTACTTTTGTCCCCTCAGGTGGTATGAATCAGGAACAATATGTTTTTCTGGCCGAGGAATTTTCATTTGAACCTGCGGTTTCGGACAATGCTTCGGGAACCAGTTTCAATTGTGACAAGGAACTTGTCATATCACGCCCTGATAGCGGTATATTGAGGGAGTTTTCCATCTTCCGTTCCGGTATATTGTATTTTCGTGATACTTCCGGAAAAAGCTATGGGGTTGGAGATGCTGACATTCCTGCTAGGGTGTGCCTGTCTCCCCAGCTTAATTCTGCACGGCTCATAATGAAGTGCATCATGCTGAAACCGCCCGTCTTATAGTCTTTTTTATATATATAAGGTATGGATATTTTTGTAAAAACAAAAAACAGAATGATACAGTCACAGAAATATCTTCAGCAGCTTCTCTTATCCCGACAAGGATTGCTCATTACGGCAGATGGTTACGCCTCTGCCGTAGCTGAAGCGTTTCCTAATATTCAAGATTCCGATTCTCCGGAAAAGGGACATGCTGATATGCTGTATACCGAGGTGGTTTCCGGTGCTTTGGATTTATGCTCCTCTCAGGTCTGCATGGCTTTTCCTGACAAGAATATCAGCATCGTTTCCGATTATGCTTCTGAAGAACTTCCCGATAACAGTATTGCTTACTATCCCGTATTCGGTATAATCACATCAAACAGTTGGTGGCGTTTTTCCAGTAAACAGTTTGAGAAGGATCTGCTGGCATCCGAGTCCAATCCTGCCATCATTGCACATTTTGTTCATATAGACAGTCCGGGAGGCGAGGCTTTTTATATGGATCGCCTCTCCGGGACTATGAAAGCATTGAGTAAGCCAGTGGTTGTTTTGGCCGAGCGCGTATGTGCATCTGCCGGCTATCTCATAGCCTGTCATGGCACTAAAATTTTTGCTGCTACCGGTTATGACAAGATAGGATCCATTGGGACAATGGCCGAGGTCTGGGACTATTCCGGATATTTCAAGAAAATGGGTATAGAGGTGCATACATATCATGCTTCCGCATCGGATCTTAAGACCAAGTTAATGGATGACGCGGCTTCAGGTAAGGGTGATGAGTATGTGGAACGTATGTTGAATCCTCTTAATGATATGTTCTTGTCCGAAGTTCGTTCCACCCGTCCGGCACTTAAGGATGCTCCGGATGATGAGCCTGCCCTTCGCGGGGAGATTTACCTTACGGACGAAGCGATCGGAAAAGGTTTGATAGATGCAAGGGCCACTCTGACAGAAGCCATATTGGAAGCATCCCGTCTGGGGCGTGAGTATGCCGACATTCAGCGGGCCAAAAGCCAGTTATTAAGTATAATTTAATTAGTATCACAATGAAATTTAAAGAAAACGTACAGAAAATTCTTCAGAAGCTTGGTTTTGCTGGCTCCGAGGAATCCCTGAAGGCTCTTACGCCGGACGAATGGAAACAGTTTTTTGCCTCCTACCATGAGGAATTCGGAACGGATTTTCATGCCGATATGCAGGCCTATCAGGATGAACAGCGTGCCGTTCCCGACCAGGCACAGATCAATGAGGCGTTCAGTGTATTGTCAGGATTGATCAACCCGGAACAAAATGCGGAAGGCGCTACCGCGCATGGAGTACAGGATACGAAAACAGAGCAGCCTACCGCACAGCAGGTGCTTGATATGGCGAAAGCTGTATCCGCTACCTTCATGGCCATGGGTAATCATGCGGCTGATGATGTTCCTATGGCTACGGTTGCCGGTTCGGTTGTAGGATTTACAGGTTCCGGAGACCGTGAGAAATTCCTTTTCGGTATTGAGAACGAATTCTTTTCCATGGATAAGCCATGGAATCGGTTCACGGCCAATCCTGCGTCAGATCAGCGTCTGGGGGATAAGAAGATAGCCGCGTCTTTCGGAGCCGAAGTGGAAGCCTATTCTTCTTCTTTGGCCGAGCGTTACAGTTATTTGCAGTCTCACAACCAGCTAAACCCGGAAAAATTGGCGGCGGGTGAGTTTGCCGCTGATTATTCCCAGGTTACGGGGATGAAGGGTGGAGATCAGTATCTTATCCGTCGTCAGGATGCCATTATCGCCCGTGTGCTTTCCATTCGCCAGCTTACCCAGTATTTCCCTGTTCGTTACGGTATTCAGGATCGTGATGTAATTTTCAACGCTTTCTTTGGCGAAGTGTCACAAGCATACCAGGTAGGCGAGGTCTATAAAGGTGATATGGAGATTGAACCGGAGATGGGATATGTGGACGATGCCATGATCAAGATGAAGTTCGGTCCTATGAAGGAACTGGAACGCATGTATATAGGCTACCTTAACCGTGAAGGCTCGGATCCTATCAAATGGTCCATGATTGAATATGCCATTATGGGATCTCTTGAGAATGCGCAGCGTGAACAGAATATGCGCCGTATGAGAGGTTTGTATGTGAAGCCTGAGACGGGCGTAGCCGGTTCCTATCTAAATGCCGGTACCGGAGTGCTTTACACCCTTATCCGTCTACACCACGAACATAAACTGTTGTTGACCGACAATGTTGCATACCGCACTTATGATGATGCCAATATGCTGGAAACCGTACAGGAATTTTACAAAGAAATTCTGGCCAAAGTGTCCGAGGACATGAGCCTTGACCAGCATGTCATGTATCTGAATGAGAACCACAAACAGTGGTGGATTCAGAATGTGCGTGAAGCTTATGGACAACAGCAGGACTTTACAGGGCCTAATAGTTACTTGAACATCATACCGGACAGTTCCACGAACATGCGTATCATCTGGCTGCCTTATCTGGGTCAGATGCCGTTCATGATGATGCAGGTTCCGGGTAATATCCAGTTCCTTGAGAATCTGCCGGGAGAGATGCTTTCCATGCAGACAGAAATGCAGATGGAGATGGTCCGCGGATGGTCTACCTGGAAAGAAGGATGTTCGCCCGCATTTGTTGGCCGTAATTTCTCTTCTGCCGACAAGCTGAAGGATAATAACTATTTGTGGCAGCAGATCTTCCTGAATAAACCTTCCGTAACCTTGGAGGCGGATGCCACAACAGCTGACGCATCGAAAGGATTCTGGTTCATATCCGGAACCAATACCGCGGCGAAAGAACTGACTGCAATAAATAATGCTAAGAAAGGAGTGGCTTATATTATAGAATGTGGAGATAAGACCAATGTTACCAGTGTTCCTAAATCAGGCTCTTTTGAAAGCATTTCCGAGGCATGGACTCCGACAAATGTAGGAGATTATCTTATGGTCATACTGAACAGTCAGAATAAATTCATTGAGCTGGAACGCTGCACTGGTGGCGTACGCAAAGTCAATAAGACAGCACAGCCCAATGTACCTGGAGCTAGATAATTTTTTTGGTTGGTTATTAAAAAGGTTTTTAAATCGGGGGCGGGTGTGGTAGCCCGCCCTTTTTATTAAACAGAAAATTTATGAGAACAAAAATTAATTCCCGCATATTTTTATTTCAACTGGCGGTGCTGGTTGTAGTGCTCTCCTTGAGCTTTGTTTTTGAATCCTCTGCCGATACTGCCGTCGGGCTGTCAATGGCTGTTACCGGAATGATGAATATTGGTGATATTGAGGATGTGTCCGACCGTCAGACCCATGGATCAAACATTGCATATCAGATTTATCTGATCAGTATTGACCAGGTGGATAACTCTCAGCTATTTCCGGCTCCCAATGCCAACAGGGAGGTAGGGCAGGTTCCGATGAAGAATGGTGAGTATATGAAGTATTTTGTGTGCCATACCATCCCCACTTTTGTAGGCAATGGTGAGAAGGGGGATATCACCACTTCCGGAACCAATCAGTTTGTGGCGGTTATGGGTGGACAGCGGGACAAGCTGCTTTCTTTCACGGAAGAATATGCGGGTGGCAAGTTTATCATTCTCTTCAAAGAAATTGAAGAAAGCCAGTGGTATATCATCGGTTCTTATGACCGCCCGATGATTCTTCAAACGTTTGAAAACAAGCATGACGCAGACGGACGTTATGTGACATTTACGTTCCAGCGTACTTCCATTTCACAGTATTACAAATATACAGGTGCTATTGTACGCCAGCCTGCCAAATCCAATCCGGCGGATGCCACTAATCTTACCATTACGCCGGGACAGGACTTGTATTCCATTCCTGATTGTACCTCCTCATCTAAGGCTATTGCTACAGTTTCCGGTCTGGCGGCCAATGACAAGGGACGCTATATAACTCTTATAGGTGAGGGTGTGGAGTATCCGGCTACAGTTGCTGAGAATGATGTGTTTATTCTTGAGGATGGAGCCACATGGACCGCCCGTGCTGGAAGCCGTATTACTTTCCGCGTAATTGATACTGACACTTTGGTTGAGATTGCCGGATCCCGTATTCAAACTGTTGTCTAATTTTTATAATTAATCCGGTGCGGATATATATGCTTGTTTTACAATGTATTATCATGCACCGGTTAAACTGATAAGTTATGTATTCATTCAAAGAAAAGAAGCTTCATTATAACCGTCTTCAGAACCAGTACGCCGCTTCGGCCGATCTGAAGCTTTTACGGAGTATTAATCCTGATGCGCCTGTGTTGCCTGCATGGGAGCGATCACCTGAACGTTTTGCAAACAAGATTCTTTATCTTCTGCTTGATTATGCAACGGCAGAACAGATCAGAAAGAACCGGCGCAATCCTGTCAGCTCGGTAAAGGAGAAATTGGAAGAAACAGTACACGAGTTGCAGGAGAAATCGGCCGAATTGAAAGAAACGAAAGATACGGTGCAGGAATTGCAGGAGAAATCGGCCGAATTGAAAGAAACGAAAGATACGGTGCAGGAATTGCAGGAGAAATCGGCCGAATTGAAAGAAACGAAAGATACGGTGCAGGAATTGCAGGAGAAATCGGCCGAATTGAAAGAAACGAAAGATACGGTGCAGGAATTGCAGGAGAAATCGGCCGAATTGAAAGAAACGAAAGATACGGTGCAGGAATTGCAGGAAAGAGTAGAGGAATCGGAATTTCGTGCGGAAAAGGCGGAAACATCTTTGGACTTTGAGAAAAAAAAAGAGGTTTAAGGAAAGTACAGAAGCATGAAGAATATCCCGCTATTGACTGGGATAATCTTGATGATGAGAATGTACAGACTGCCACCCTTATCTATAATGACCGTGTTGTAAGTTGGAAACGGATGAAACAGATAGACGAACGTATGGATGCTGACAATATTACCAAAGATGATATATTTTCCCTTGTACGTCTTCGCATCCGTAATTTGCAGGCTTTCTCAGAACTTAGAGCCTATAATGATACCGGTTCTTTCCGTTTCCTTCATCCTCTTATAGCAGGGCGCAGTGAACGTGCCTTGCTGGCTTCCATTCTTGAAAAGGATCCTCAGGAATTTCTCCGCAAACACCGCAATGTGCTTGACAGTATACGGCGTTATGAAGCGTATTTGAAAAATCCCGAACGTGAATCCCGACGGAAACAGGACAGGAATTTGTTACGCAAGTATCGTGATCGTGAAACTTTGTTTAGAGACATACTCAATGAAAAAACTAAAGGTTGATTTTATGGCTGTTTCCCTGTTCCTTACCATGGTAGGGATGATAGCCGGTATTTCAGTATTAATATGCTGTTTGCTATGACTGGGAATAAGGATATTGTGATTGTCAGCGATGATTATCTGCCACGGGTACGCACCTATGCCATTATGGGGTATAGCCGTGAGCGCGTGTGCCGCCTGTTGGAGTTGCCACGAAATATGCAGATGGCATTGGCTGTCCGGCTGTCGTTGCCGGGAGATGTGTTCTACGAAACCTATGAGTCGGGACTGGCTCAAGGAGAGAAGAATATTGATATGGAACTGGCGAAGAAAGCGGAAAACGGGGACATTGATGCTATTGAGCTTCTTGAAGAGAGAAAGAATGAACGTTATTTTAAAGATTTGCGTAAAGAGCTATTTGGAATATGACCGTACTTGAGCGTCTTGATAAGATACATCCCGATATGATTTCAGGATTTCTCACTACCGGAAAGTGTAATGGCATTCCGGAAGATGTGCAGAAATTTTTGAAACAAATACAATGGGCGGCAGAAATATATGAATATGAGCCGAATATAACCCGTGCTTCCAAGAAATTGCGTCTGCGCATTAATGCGGAGCAGAAGTTGGCTTTAGATGAACGTACCTGCAAGGAACGTATCTATCAAGCCATTAATTATTTTAATGTCGATAACAATGTCAGCGAGAAGGTATGGGAGAATCACTATGCGGACAAGCTGGAATCCATGGCGCAGTTATGTGCGGCCAAGGGGGATATGAAAACGATGGCTGCATGTATCGAAAGAGCCAGCGAGCATCGGATTCGTGCCGCCCAGATAGCAGAGGCTGCTACCAATCTTGGTATTACTTTCATTATTGATCCTAACCTCCGTCCGGAAGATATGGGATTGGAAAGCAAATCACTGAAAGAGATAGCGCGTAAGCATAACGAAGGGTTTTATATCCAACTTATCGACGGTCTTCCTATTGATAAGAGGGAAAAGAAACGCTTGTTGCGGGATGCCGATATTCAGGATGTAGAGGAAATATTAAATGAAGAGTAATCATGAGTCAGAACGATATATCCAATGATGATTTTTCAATGGAGATGGAACGTATCTACATGAATTCCATGCAGGTAATGGTCAATCTTCTTGACCCTAACAAAGTGGTGGTGGAAGCTGCACGTGCGTCAGGTAAGACGAGTGAGGTTACAGTAAACCGCATTGTCCGTGTGGCAGACAGTATGCCGGCCGAGTTGTCATTTTTAGCGCATCGTACCTATGTTGCGTTGCTTACCAATATATGGCCTAACATTCAGGCTGCTTTTTCCAGGCAGATTACGGTTAACGGCCGTCCCCGTTGTATGCTGGAATATGGCATTGACTATATTGCGGGAGAGTCGAAGATTCCAGAGCATTTCCGGAAGCCGCGTTATCCAATTTCTTATCCCAAGCATAGCATCCTGTTCCGGAACGGTCATCATATCCAGCTGGTAAGTTCTGACCAGCCGGACTCAGTGGCGGGTAGAAGTGGTGTTCATGCTTTTGTAGAAGAAATGAAACACAATGACGGAGAGAAACTCAAGACACGTCTGTTTCCTTCTCTTCGTGGATCTTCTGCGGAAATACGTAAAAGCCCGTATTACCAGGGATGGACTGGGGTTTCTGATACTGCCCGTGTGGATTTGAATGAGGACGACTGGTTTGAACGATATGAGGATCAGAACAATCCTCAGCTTCTTTCCGAAATAGCCACAGTAGCCGTTCATGTGAACAAAGCGGTTTATAAAAGAATGGAACTTTTTACCGCCCAGAAGAATACCACCAACCCGGTCACGCTTGAAAAGATACGCCTGGAACTGAAAAAGTATGACAGACAGATATCCATGTGGACACCGCGTTTGGCTGATATGCGGCGCAACGCCACATTGTATATCCGGGCCAGTTCATTTGTCAATAAAGACATATTGGGACCTAAGTTTTTTAAAACTCAGCTTGACACATTGGATATGGACGAATTTCTTACTGCTATATGTGCTGTCCGTCATAAGTCTGTGGTTAACAAGTTCTTTGCAAATTATGATAAAGAAAAGCATCAATTCTCTGACGGGTATATTTATGATTCTATCATGAAGCTTGATCTGAAGGATCACTTTATCATCACTGCCCGTTATTTGAAATACTACGACAAGAGCGCTCCGCTGTATATAGGGTATGATCCCGGACATTTCTCAAGCCTGGTATGTGGGCAACCCAAAAAGTACGGGAAGGAATTCAGGCTGTTGAAAGAGTTCTTCTGTTTCTATCCGGATGAGCAGCCGGAGCTTGCTAGACAGGTTTATGAGTTTTTCGGGCGTGACTGTCGGAACAAACGTATTGTTTTATATCCGGACAGGGCCGGTAACAAACGCAGGGAGGAACTGGAACAGATAACGACTGACAGCCGTGCACTGAAGAGAGAACTGGAAAGTTACGGGTTCGAAGTGCAGCTCATGAACGAAGGACAGGCCACAATCTATCATTGGCAGCAGTTCAAGCTGATGTTGCTTTTGTTTGGTGACAGAAGCAATGCTTTGCCTCACGTTTTTATTGACGAAAATGAATGCCCTAACCTCTGTAGTGCTATACCTCTCTCACCACGTAAGAGCACCAACGGACGTATAGAGCTGGACAAGAGTAGCGAGGTTAAGATACCGCTTCACCGTCAGGCTGGACTGACAACGCAGATTCCTTCTGCATTCATTTATCTGATGTACGGCCTGTACGGGGATGCAGTTCTTAACGAATTGACCAGCATTCCTGATGATATTCCGGATAATTTCAGCTTATAATTAAAATTTGGCTTAAATAATAAGTTCAATTGATTTAATATAAGTGTCTGTTTGACATTTAAATAAGCATTATGTGAATCATGGATAAACGATTGACTTTTTGAAAAGTTTTTGAACTTTTTTCAAGAGACGATTGACCCCACGCCGCGCTGATAATTCGGATTGAGCGGCACAGGGGGTGATAGGGTGAAAATATGATTCAGTCTGTGGAATTTCGTCTTTTCTATTGTATCGGAAAACGAATAAATTCGTAGCATGGAAGAGGTAATAGATCATAACGTTACGATGTCGGGCACACAGGCCATGCAATGGGCCAAAGAGATATCCAAGCTGCCTGATGGATGCTTTACCATAGCATTCTATCCATGTAGCCTGCAACGTAATGAGGCATCCACTAAGATCGTAATAAAGGACGGTTGCAGATGGCGCACCCAATTGCCTCATGAACGTTTCAGTGTGGACAGTGATAACTTCTTCCTGTTTACCGACAAGGACGGAGAACCCCGTATGTGTTACACTATATTGATACGCTATATGGGATTTCCGCAAGATGGATTTAAACTACATAAAATAGATTGGTTATCATGAGTCAACAAAGTAATATAGAGATACAGGGATGCCTTGGCGTGTATGTTAATGACGGAAGTGTGATATCTTTCCAGCTAGGGGAAGGGAATATGCAGGATGCCTTACAGCGTAACCGTACTATATCTGTTAATCCGGTGGCATTGGAAGGACAGGTGAGATGGCTTACGGTCAAAGGGTATAACATCGCTTCTCGTGGCTGGAACAATCTGAAATGCCAGGAAGTAGCAAGCGATATCAAGCATAACAGGCTGCTTCCAAGATTGATAACCAAACAGGTCAATATGCTGTATGGCTCCGGACCGGCTGTCTATAAGACAGAACTTGTCGATAATAAGGTCAAGAGAACTTGGATTATGGAACCTAGTATACAGAGATGGCTGGAAAGCTGGGAGCAGAATGGAATGGAGCAGGGATACCGGGCGTTTGCCAAACAGAACATCAAAAACTATTATTATTTCCGCGATTTCTTTGTAAAGTGGCGGTTTTCAGCAGGAAAAGGGATTGTTCCGGGTGTGTTGCCGGTTGCTGGTCTGGAAGCCATGGAGAATAAGGATTGTCTTTTGGCCACCACCCGGACGGATGTGGCTTATGATATGGTTTATTATAAGGATTTCACGGCTATAGCTGTTGGTAAGTTTATCAATGGAATCAGTACCAGTTTGCGCATTTATCCTAAATTGCGTATGCAGGATGTATCGCGATACAGGTTCGCTGCTGTTTCCCATCATCGTGAGAAGTCCATTGATAATTTCTATGGAGAGAATGAGACACACGAGGGTACACAGCCTTATATCAAGGGTTCCAATGAAAATGCAGTATATATTAACAGCTTTCTTCGTAATTCGCTGGCGGCTAAAATACATATTATCATTCCTAACGCATGGGTTAATTCGAAGAGAACCCAGATTACCAATCTTTGCAACGAAAACAAGGAACGTGCTTCGAAAAAGGAGAAACTATTGCTGTACAACGGGCTGGAGATTGGGACTGAGTTCAAGGAGTCTACCTTGATCCGCTATATAAAACAGGAATTGGACAATATATCCGATTACTTGTCCGGAGCCGATAACCAAGGAAAGGCTTACGCGACTTTCAGCTTTCGGAATGGAAGCAGCGGGGAAGAGGAGAGATGGAAGATAGAAACCGTCGATTTAAAATATAAAGAATACATTGACGCGATTATCAGCTACGATAAACGTGCTGACGAAGTGTTGCTGTCAAGTGTCGGGTTGGATTCCTCCATCTCATCGGTCAGCAAGGACGGTGTGATCAGCAAAAGCGGAAGTGACGCTTATTACAACTATTTGATTTATCTGCTTCAGTTGGCACCGGAAGATGAGATTGTATGTGAGCCGTTTAACCAGGCTATCCGTATTAACTTCCCTGAATTGTACGAACAAGGTTATCGGATAGGCTTTTACCGGGAAATACCGTCACGCCAGGAAGATGTATCACCGTCTAACCGTCTTAATAATCAGCAGCCATGAATGTTTTAGAAGAATTGTTTATAGATGTGGCCCAGTTCCACCTTTATTCCCCTTATGCGGAGAGTAATATGAATTTCAAGGATCTTGCATCAAGTGCCATGAGTGCCATTAAGCAGGTTCAATCCGTCATATCCCCTGATATCTACAAGAAGATAGCAGCAGGAGAGGACAACGATGAAAAGGCTGCATTAAGAAGTGCCGTGGCTAATCTGACATTGGCAAAACAGCTTATATTCAATGTGCTGTCACTTCGTAAATCGGATGTGGATATCTACAAGAATGAGCAGGAGCAGATGCGCAGGGCCTATCGTGATAATTACTATAATGCAATGGATACGTTGCTTCAGCTGCTTGATTCGGATGAGGAATGGAAGAAGACCAAGACTTATAAGGCTTTGGAAAACCTTAAGCTGAAAACTACCTATGAGTTCGATGCATCTTACCCTATTGATAATTCATTCCTGTACTTTTTCAGGTGTGTCCCGATCCAGCAAGAGGCATTGGATGATTATGTATCCGGCTATTATGAGCGTTTGTCGGAGAATGATCAGACGAACCGTCGAAAATTGGACAGATGTCTGGCTAAAATAACAGTGGCATTGTCATTACGAAGATTTGATATCCTTGAATTTCCGTCAACCATCCGTAATTTGTTTGAAGATTCAAAAGTTATGCGTTATGGTACCCAGGAGCAGGAGAGGATGTTAACTTTATCTGACGATCTGATGTCACAAGCTTTGGAAAGCCTTAAAAATATTGATTTGTCTTTATCCGGAAATACGGATGCTGATATTGTAACTGAAACATCTTTCAATCGTCCGGATGATAAAATTTATTTGATGCCATGAAAAATGATATTGAATTTACCCTGAAAGGAAGCGTGTATTCCATTCCGAACAGTTGGGAGGGGTTGAACACTTTTCAATTTAAAGAACTGGTTGCGGATCTGATTTCCATGTCCGCAGGTAAACTTTCCGCCGGTCTTGTACGTGTGCGCCATGTATGCAGGGTGATGGGCTGGGATATCAATAAGATAACCGATGCGGATGCCATGGGAAACATTGCTTGCTTGGCTGAGCAGGTCACATTTCCTTTTCTCATCTGTTATCCGGATAATGATGCGGCACTGGCGGATCTTGACACCGATTCTTATGAGTTATGCAAACGTGTTCCTCCGGAAAGGCTGACAGGAATAACCATATCCCGCTATCTGTCACGGCTTGATTATAAGTTTGTGGTAGATTCCTGTTTTTGCAAACAATTTATAGCATCGGTCCATATTGACGGGCAGGATGAACCTTGTCTTGGTTATACCATTGATACAGGATTCTCTATGCTGACAACCTCATTGACGGCACAGCAGTTTATTGACGCGCGTGAGCTGGCGGATTGTCGAGATGAGCAGCTTCCCCTGCTTGCTTCCATCCTGTATTCTTCACTGCCTTATGAGAGTGACAAGGCGCATCAACGTGCCGTTCTTTTTTCAAAAGTGGATATTAAAACATTGCAGGCCATCCGTTTCAATTTCAAGGGATTCATCAATTATCTTTTCAGCCGTACAGAATACAAGATTCTTACTAAAATCATACCAGGAAAGGAATCTGTGATAAGCACAGGGGCACAGGATGCTTTGTACGGTTTGAGTGCTGACGGATATGGAAATTTGCGTGAGATATCCCAGATGAGCGTCTTGCAATATCTTGGAATCCTGAGAAAGAAGATGATTGAATCCGTGCGTAGCCTTCATGCTTCCAAAATGGATGTTGCTGAGATCGCCAATACCACCCGGTTGCCAATTGATGTTATAAATGATATACTATGATTCTTGAGTATTTAAAATATTTTTCCCGGTTTCCTGCCCGTGACGGGGTTTTGGATATGTTTATCAACGGAAGTTCCGATCTGTATGAATATGAGGAATTGAAGAGGTATATAGCCGATCTTCCCGGACCTTTAGTACCCGATATCTCCAATTTTGTTTTCGGACAGCGTTTTGAAGATGTTAAAAAACGGGTGGATGCCCTTATAGGAACTTATCTGTTCTGCGATTTTGGAGAGATACAAAGCTCTCAGGACAATATAGGTTCCATAGAGGATACGCATAAGCGTGCGGTGACGGTTGCGGTCAAATTAGGGAATAAGTCTGATATGGTAGAGGTTGCCATTCAGAGTGACCGGACTTTGAAACTATTGAATGAGGTGCGCGCTTATATGATGTATGATTCCCGTAATATGTCTTGGCTCAAGCCTATATCGGAGAATCAGACAATTGTACCTTTTGTTTCTCCCGAATTATCGTCAATAGGCTGGAGTATGAGCTTTGTCGCATCGGCTCCCGACTGGATGAATGTAAAAGAAATAATGAAACACATAACTTAAAACAGATATGAATACAAGTTCTAAAATCACATTTTCGGTTTTCATTACCGAATTTTATAGTTTGATGTGGGATATGAGATGGTTGATGCTGCTGGCTTTGATTCTTATTTCTACAGATTTATGGTGGGGTATCAGCAAATCCAAACGCAGGATGGAGGAAGTGCGTATAAGCCGGGCTATCCGGAGAACTCTTATAAAAATGGGGGATTACGTATGTATAATTCTATTGGGGGCTGTTTTAGGAAAAGCTATTGGTGAACCTTTGGGTATTCCTTATTCCACTATTTCTGTATGCTGTATGTTGATAGCCTGTTACTGTGAACTTGAGAGTGTGATCAGTAATTATTGCGAATGTAAAGGTCTGCATTACCATATCAGTCTGTGGAGTGTCTTTAAAGGACTGGTCGGGATGAAAAGTAAAGAATTGAAAGATGTTATAAATGAGATAGAAAATGAAAGCAAACATGAAAATCTTAATTGATAATGGCCATGGAGCCAATACACAAGGCAAGCGTTCTCCGGACGGTCGTTTGATTGAGGCGTTGTATACCCGTGAAATTGCCGTCCGTGTGGAGCATGAGTTGTGTAAGAGGGGGTATGAAACACTCCGGATTGTGCGTGAGGAAGTTGATGTGCCGCTATCGGAGAGATGCCGCCGTGTGAATGATATTTGTTCGGAATTGGGAAAGAGCAATGTTCTTCTGGTATCCATCCATTGTAACGCCGCCGGAAACGGGGCGCAATGGATGCAGGCTCGTGGATGGGAGGCATGGACCAGTATAGGGCAGACAAAAGCGGACAGGCTTGCTGATTGTCTGTATGCTTCGGCTGAAAGATTCCTTTCTGGAATGAAAATTAGAAAAGATATGGCTGATGGTGATCCGGACAAGGAGAGCGGATTCTATATATTAAAACATACGGAATGTCCGGCTGTATTGACGGAAAACTTATTTCAGGACAATATGGAAGATGTAGCTTTCCTTTTGTCTGAAGAAGGAAAGCAAGCGATAACAGCCATTCATGTTGAAGGTATCATTAAATACATTGAATCATGAAATCTGTTCCTTATTTATTAATTGTTTTATTGAGCGTAATGCTTTCTCTGTCGTGGTGTTCCCGTCCGGCAGAGAAGCCTGAAACGTTTACAGTGGATACTGTGTGGATGCCTCCTGTTATTGATACTATCAGGGATACGGTTTTTCCGTTTCCTGTAACAGAACGTTTTGTGAAGTATGATACTGTATTCATTGCCGCATCTGGGAAAGAACCTGCTGATACATCACTGAATGATTATGTTCCGGACAGTGTTCCAGCCAGCATACCTATTGCAGAACGGGAATATAAAACGGATGATTATAAGATATTGATAAGTGGATACAACCCATTGCTGAAATCTGTTGAATTATATCGTCCTACTTTCGTAGGGCTTATAAAACAAAAAAACAAGCGGTGGGGATTGGGGCTCTCTGCCGGATATGGTATTGGTGCTGACGGGCTGTCGCCTGTATTGGCTGTTACCGTTAATTATAATCTGTTGCAGTGGTAAAAAAAATCCCCGGCTTGCGGTCTTGCTCTTATTCTATTGACAGTCGAATTTGAAAACCTTTGGATGTGCCGGGGATAGATAAACAACAATGTTATTTAATAAATTGTTTCTAAATTTTGCATTATTATGAGCAAGACCGCACGTTTTAATGAAATCCTTGAATCAGTCGCCTCTTTCACGGAAATACATCAGGAATTTATCCTGTCAGACAATCGGGCCGCCGAAGTGGTGGATGCCCGCTGCATTTTGGTAAAACTGTTATCCGAAGAAGGTTTCTACCCTTCCCAAATCAGCAAGTATATGGACCGTACAGAAGCTAGTATCCGGTATCTGCTTGCTTCCTATTCATCCCGAATTTCTGCCAGCCTGTGGATGGAAAAAGATGTCGAAGTTATTCGCAAACATCTTGAAAATAAGTCGAAAGTAATTGGTAAATAAGAAGCAAATAACTGTAATTCAGTTGATTATTATAGTCTGTACCTTTGTGATGTCAGGTTATAGCCTGGCCTAGTAACTTATTAAAACATAATATTATGACTATCAAAGGTATGAACGGTGAGAACTATAATGTCACCGGCCAGGGACAAGGCAATTACAATACTGTCGGAGCGTCAGCAGGTATCGCATCATTTTTGGGTTTGAATGCGGGTAATATTCTGGGAGGCGGCTGTTATAACCGTAATATGGCGGCAGGTCCTGTGGAAGTGATTACTTCGGAAGACAAACCTATTAGCCGTTATGAAGCGGCTATGATGGACAAACTGGCAGCAAAAGATGGAGAGATCGCATTGTTGAAGGCGAACACTTACACTGATCAGAAATTGGCTGATGTGTACGATCGTTTATTGACCCGTATTAATTTGGACAAGAACGAGCAGAATGCCATCAATATGAATCAGGCTGTATATAATGGTACTAATACTGCCACTCTGGCTTGTATGAAACAGCAGATTGCTGATTTGGCTGCGTTAAGTGAACTTGTTGTCCCGCAACGTAAGGTATGTGATACCGGTTGCTGCGGTTGTAACCAGTAAATCTCATTGAAAGGGCGGTTTCATTCCGTCCTTTCCTCTTTTTAAACTCAAACAATATATTATATGTATACCAATTCACAAATATTATCAGCAGTGCTGAATAAATGGCTGCAACCTGTAGTACAGCAATTCTCCGCACAAAAAATGGGATCGTTCCCTTTTGTGCAGATGATTGAAACTAAATTGAAATCAACAGGTTTCGTTAAACCCGGATGGAGTCTTGCTGCGGAATTATCTCCGATAATGCAGAATGTCAGCGGGACTATCATAGAACCTGTCATTAACCGCTATATCTCACAAGTGCCAGATGATGCGTTGCCCGAAATGGCTCACAAAATAGTGGATGATGCCATCAAGAATGGAGGTTTGTCATTGATGGATGGAAAGGTCATTTTTGAAAAGGAAGACATGGAGGAGCTTAAAACCTTGCTTGAATATAACCTGCCTTTGATTCTCAAAGAAGAATACATCGTCAAGACAGCGCCTGATAAGGAAGCTGACGGAAGCGATGAACCCCAACCGAAATCGGACGGTATAAGTTCCGATGCAGAATAATTCTTAATATATATCATTATGATTCAATTGACTCCTATTGCAATCGCCGCTACCAGCCAGCAATATCTGACTAATGTAGTGGAGAATTTATGCCAGGCTTATTGCGCTGAAAATGGTGTGCAACCTACCGGCATAGTTAATTTTACTGTCGCAGAACAGCAGACGGTGAATACCCAGACTGTTGTAACCATCAATGCAGCAGTGCTTGTTGCTTACACTCCTAAAGGATCATGCCGTTCTGTCACCAAACAATGGGTTGAGCAGTTTAAGGTAGCCTTTATCGGTGCGGCTGGTGCTGTTCCTACGATTACACTTACTCCTCTTGTTACTCAGGTTACTCCTGAGAATGTGAAGTGCTGTAACCGTGCGTTTGGTGTGAGCTTGGCTACTCCGTTGACCATTGCGGCCACCTTTCCGGCTGCTCCCACAGCTTGATAGGACTTTAGTGCAAAAGTCATTAAAGCCTGTAAAAAAGAAAAGGGAGAAAAAAGTTTGAGTTTGCTCCCCGCTTCATTGTGGGGAGTTTACTTTAATATCAAATAATGATGAAGACTAAAGAAGAAATGATAGACCGTTACCATGATCTTTATGAGAAGATGGTGGCAAGTAAGGATCCGAAGAATATGAAGATATTTGGTGAGACCGAAAAATATATGTTCAAAGCGGTTGCAGCGGCTCATCCTGATCTGGCCGAAAACTGGCTTTCGCATTTGGAGGCTGTTTGTTGGGACAATTATCTTTCCGAACATGAGGCGATGAATATCGGCAAACGTATCGTCAACCAGGATGGAATGAAAGGATTCCATTGGTCCTATGATACTTTTGAAAAAACTGTTGAATCGCTCGGAGGAGTATGTGAAGACAAACCGCATTATAACAGTTATGCTTTATGGGTAACTGCCAATATGATTTATTCGGATCATGCCAGAAGCATTGCGGAAGACATGGGGCATAAATTGCCGGCAGAAGTTCCTGCCGAAAAAATGGCTTTATCCTGCTATCGCAAGGCTGTAGAAAACCTTAAGGATGTTGATTCCGGGTTTCATGTACGAAGGTATTTTAAGCACAAAATGTACGACGATTCAGCTATGTGACCTGGATAAAAAATTAGATAAAATAATCTCCATGATTGAGAAGCTGGACGGTCTGAAAGGTTTTGGCTCCAATGTACTGGCAAATGTTGTAGGAGATATAATCATGGGTAGGTAACTGTAAGGTGTTTTAGAAATAAAGCACCTTACAGTTGTGTTATATAGAACAATGTTTTTTTGATTGGTTTCAATGAATATTTAGTCTAGTTTTAATACTAATTAAAAAGTAATTGTTAGCTTTGCAAAAAAAATATATATGAAAATCTTTTATACTTTAAAAATATTAGCAATATTGTTGAGTCTTTCTATAAGTGTAGAAGCAATGTCTCAAAGTAGAAAGGAATTGAAAAATGAAAATTATTCCTTGAAAGTTGCATTACAAAAGAGTAATGATACTATCCAGCAAATGAAAAATAGTATTGATTTATTGAATCAGGAAATTGTCTCATTAAAAAACAAATTGTCTGTTTTAAATTCTAAACTGGTTTCAAATGAATTGAATACTAATATAAAAGATAAAGATAAATCTGATGTTGAAAAAAAGCAATGTAAAGCTTATGCACTTAAAGGAACTCAATGTTCTAGGAATGCTCAACCTAATAGTGATTATTGTTGGCAGCATCAGTCTAAGTCTAATAGTTATAAAAATTCTTCTAATGGAAAATCTGATAAAACTATATATACAGGCCCACGGGGTGGGAAATATTATATTAATAGTAATGGGAAGAAAGTTTATTTAAAGAAAAAATAGCATGAGGAAAATTGTTTTTTTATTAATGTTGGTGCTTAGTAATTTTGCATATTCTCAAAAAGATGAAATGCATCGTGTTTATTGTGAATTATTAGGTTCTTCAAAATTCTTGAGTACAAAAGTAACTGTTTCTGTTGATTTTGGTCAAGATGGAAATATGTGGGAGTCTAAATTGGTAGATGAAAATGGTAAAGCCATGACATTTAATTCTATGGTTGATGCTATGAATTATATGGGGCGTTTAGGATGGAAATTTGAACAGGCGTATGTTGTAACTGTTGGACAACAAAATGTTTATCATTGGCTTTTGAGTAAAGAGATATTGGAGAATGAAGCTATTAAAGATGGATTTGAAACACGCCGTGGATATAATGAAACATCAAAACAATAAATTAAGCGGAACTCTAAAAAAGTTCCGCTTTTGTTTTGCTAGTTCAAAAATAATATTCATCTTTGCAGCGTACTCCTTTTTGACATAGGCGAGTAGGCTCGCCATTATAGCTGCGGGCATTTTTTATGTCTTCGGCAAAACATATAGTTCCGTCCCGTGTGGAGTCTTAATGGACCCACTGCCTATGTCAAGGTGGAGTACAACGGGGAGCGGAACTTTTTTTGTTCCCTTCCTTTATCTAATTTTATTAATTCATTTTAAATGTACTCAAAAATGAAAACGACTGTATTTATTGAAAGAGCAAAGTTTGATTCTTTGCAAAAAAATCCGCATTTTTTATTGAAATGCATTGATGTTCATTATGTTATTATTTTTTTAAGTAAAAAAGGAAAATTCTTTAGAACATTTTCACGTTTGGTATTGTTCATACTACGTGCCACATTGCTTCGTTTCGTTCCCTGCATTAAGCACAATTGCCTGTCCTATATGTTTCATCATATTTGTTTTATCTTTGCTGCATACAGCAAGACAATACAAGCAGTGCACCGTTGAAAAGCTTGCTTATAGCTAATATTATGATATTGTAATTTAATGATTTAAAAGAAATGAATATTAATGGAATTATTCTAAGCGACGAAAGTCTTAATGTGTTGCGTCGTATGCAGGAAGACGGTAATAGCGAAATTGATAATGTTCTTGAAGGACTTGACTGTATAGCTGAACTGATTGAGAATCCGGAAGCGGATGCCAGTGATGGTGATCGTCTGGTCATGTTGCAGCAGCTTCGTGGTGTGCGCAAGATTTTGAAAGATCTTAAGGCTTCTTCTTTTGATGAGTCAGAATAATGAAACCAAAATAGACAATTACATCACTGCCTTGATGACTGTCTATTCTCCCGCAACCAATGAGTCCGATGCGACTCATTGGTTTTCTACTGAGGATGTGTATGAAGCCATAAAGAAGATTGATCCGGGAACATCCGTCAGCTTGGAGGATGTCTACGACTCGCTTCTTATGGGAGGGTTTCGTTTCCAACCACGTCCCGGAACATTAGGCTGTGAGTTCCGATGGATGTTTAAACAGAAATAATTATAGATAAAATACGATATTTCTTTTAGTCTAATTATTATATTTCCATTTGTTTTTTATACTTTTGCCATAAAAAGTGAATGATATACTATTTAGGAAGTTAAAAACTAATAGAAAGTATAGTAATTCATATGTAAAAAAATAGTTTAAATACAAAAATAAACGCATGGGATGGACATTTGTTTTTGTAAAATAAACTGCTAAAAGATGATGTCGTAACCGGATTGGATGATAATATAAGATCACATAAAAGTGAATAATTTAATAGAGAGGACGTGTTGCTTTTGTAAATAGACTACCAATATTAATAAATATTGTATGAAAGAAAAAATGACCGTTGTACAATTAAGAAGTACAATTTTTTTGCAGCAGAATATAGGATACACTCCCGAAAATGCAGAGCAGTTTAAACAGCTGCTGATGCCTGATTGTAAAATATATGGTATAGCACCTGCGGGTGTGCCCATGCTTGGGGTTAATCCGGCTATGCCTATGTATGGTATGCCATGGAGACTATTTAAGAAGTTTGATAACGGAGATGAGTACAATATAGCTTTCCAGCCTGGAAAAATTGATATAGTTTTAGCTAAAGAAGAAGTTTATGGAAGCAATATAGAAAAGATTTTTTGCGACCAAAGCATTAAATGGTTTACATCTATATTGGAAACGCAAGGTGATATGCAGGTAACACGTATAGCTTATGCTCCTTTATATGCCATCTTTAAAGATAAAGATCAAAATAGTGATGCCATTTGGAATCTTTGGTTAAAGAAAACTGTTTTTGATGGGGTACAATCGAAAGATATTAATTTAAGTTTCCTGTTAAAGCGCTTAATTAAATTTGGTGATACGGAAATTCAAATGAATTTACTTCATAACATTTTTGACGGGAAACAGACAAGAAACGACAATGATTTACAAACAGTTCGTGATGTACTTTTATTGCAACTTGATTTAAATTCTGTTCCTGATAAAATATTGAGTTTAGGAATAGAAGGAGTGAGCTCTTTTTTTAATGGCATATTGGATATTAAAAATAAACTTGTAGATAATGTCACGGCATAGTACAAATACTTTTTCTTCTTTACTTGTTGCTGCTGTAACAACAGCGGCGACAAGTAATAATATACAGCAATCGTTCAATGAAGAATTATTGCCATATCTAGAATGTGAGATTTGTGAAGGAACCAAATCTGGAATGCCGATAATGTTCTATAACCACGCATCAGAGGATTTTGCTCGTTCTATGAACATATCTAGTCCTGTTGAAATTGGTTCGATTAAAATGCAGCTACGTCATACAGCCATTGAAAATTCTTTTTTTAAGCATAGCGATGGATTTCCGTCTAATAAAAAAGAATATCTTTTAGCTTTGTCAAATACTGTTTGCAGATTGCAATTTAATGATATTGTTTCGTCATATAATGAAGATGATGAAACAATAGATACAGTTCTTAAATTACCCAATGGATTAACACTTAGTATTTCACAGTTTTTATGTGATGAAGTAAAAGCCCCTGTAGTATTCTCAATTCATAGAGAAAAGACTTTACTTGTTGCTGATGAGATGTCTATTGATGAGCTTGTTGATACAATAAATTCAGTTGTTGCAAAAGTTTGTTGATAGAAATGATGCCTGAATCTTATCCAACGGAAATATTGCCTTGTCCTGGTTATAAAGAAAAAATGGAAACGGACTATTTGTTAACTAAATATCCTGATTTATTAGTGGTAAGATTAGTTGAAGGACGTGTAGAGGATTATTATGTGGATACTGAAAGTAATGATCGTGTACTTAGTGATAAGGTTTTTAAAAATAATATGGCTAATCTTTCAATGAATTTGGCGGGAGGATTATTTAATACGTCTAGTGATGCTCATTTAAGATTTTTACCGGCTACAAAGGAGGCTACAGAAGCATGGGACGGTCAATGTGTAGACCCAAAACTATATACAACTGAAGATAGTTATCATTTTTATGGTACATGTTTTGGACTTTGTTTTTTTGTCCGTGATATTCATAACCGAACTTTCCCTTTTTATAAACATTTTGAGTCACAAGAAGAAAGAGATAAATATGAAGAGAATGTAAAAAAAAATATGTCGGAAACTGAGAGGAGCTATGATGCTCATTTGGTAGGTGCATTTGAGAATAAGAAAAAAACGGCTTTAACTTATCCGCGACTAAAAGTTCATCATGCACCAAGCAAGGTAAACTATTGGCACATGACACTTGATACTTATCGTCCGACAGATATAAGTTATATACATCCTGAAGATAAACAGAATAGTGGGGATAAGAAAATGTTTAAGGCTCTCAAACAAGATTTGCTGCAATGTTATTCTATAGATCTAAACCCTGATTATCGTATTGATTTGATGGATTACAGTGAATAATGGAAATGTGTACCATAGGCTTGAAAATACTATCAAGTACTTATTTTCTTATTTGATTTATATTAAATATATGGGCGAAGGCGGTATAAAATCTGTCCTTCGCCTTTTTCTTTTCTATAACTACTTTAGCTTCAAATTTATGAAGCTATGGTAACAGACCAACTTATCAAAAAAACATTCATTCACAATGTTGTATCGGTCGGTTTTCAAAAAATACGTCAGATACAACAGGAAGTCATATCGGAGAATTTGAATGTCATATCCGGAAATTTGCTCAAATCTATTCAAAAATCTCCGGTGGAAATAGGAGGAACCGAACGTCAGGTATATTATATGGGCGTTCTTCCTTATATGCGTTTCTTGGATATTCGTTTTCGGCAGGATCTGCGGATACGTAGAAAACTTTCCATCTATAACCGTGTCATTTGGGGGGTGCTTTATGGTGAAGTGCTTCCTAATCTGCGTTATGGCTTTACTCAGGACATACGTAAGTATATCACCCGGCAACTTCAAGAAGGATCGGATATTGATCAATTAGATTTTCAATCATATATAGACTACTGATTATGGCTAAGAAACTTAATGAAGACGAAATCAAGTGGATTTTATCTGTGGAATCGTCCAAAGCACAGCAGGAAATTCACAAACTCACTAAGGCTAATAGGGAGTTGAATAAAACAAATAAGGAACGTCGTGAATTGATGCGTGAGTTGGAGGCTCAAGGGGAAAAAGAATCGGATGCATATAAGCGTCTTGATGAAGAAATAAAAAAAAGTAATAAGACTATTTCAACCAATAACAAGCTGATTGGTGAATTGGAGAAGAAGCTGGATGTTACAGGGCTTACTATGGCCCAACTACGAAAAAAAGCTAAAGATCTTCGCCAACAGTTGGATCAGACAGTAAAATCAACACATCCAGAAGAATATGCCGAACTTGAAGCGGAACTTGCCAAAGTAAATAACCGGATGGAGGAACTTAGGGGTACTGGGAAATATGCCCAACAACAGCTGACTGCATTTGATAAAACGATGAATATGGCCAAAACGGCTGCTAAAGGTTTTATTGCCGTGCAACTTGTCAGATACTTGAAAGATGTTGGAATGAAATCCTATGAAACCCGTAAGGAATATGCCCGTTTTGAAGCGACTCTTCGTAACGCTACCGGTTCCTCAGAGGAGGCGGCAAAGGCAATGAAGATGTTGCAGCAGCTTGCTAAAGATACGCCGGCCAGTGTGTCAGAATGGACTGAATCATATATTAAATTAGTTAATCGTGGAATTAAACCAACGACCGATGAACTGACAGCAATGGGAGATATCGCAATGTCCCAAGGCAAGGATATAGACCAGTTTATAGAAGCATTGCTTGATGCCATGACGGGTGAGAATGAACGTTTGAAGGAATTTGGTATCACCGCTTCGAAGAATGGAAAAACTACTGCATATACATTCAGGGGGGTAACTACTGAGGTGCAGAATACGGATATGGCAATTAAAAACTATATTTTGTCATTGGGTAAATTACAAGGTGTACAAGGTTCTATGGCTACCCAGATGAATGAACTGGCTGGCTTGGAATCAAATATAGGGGATCAGATGGAATCTATCTATAATAAGATAGGACAGATACTTGAACCGGCTATCAAATCCTTCATGGGGACATTGGGTAAGATAATGGGTACTATTTCAGGCTATTTAGATTCTGCCAATGAAAAATTTGAAGATCAAATAGGAAAGGTTATTTCATTACAGACTAAACTTGGTCCTTTGCTTGATCGATATGATGAACTGAAAATCAAAACAAACTTGAGTGTTGCTGAGCAATCAGAACTTAATAGTCTTATAAAGGAAATTGCGAGAATAGTACCTTCTGCTGTGTCTGAATGGAATGATTATGGGGAGGCTATATCTGTAAATACTGAGAAAGCGAAAGAGTTTATTGAAACAGAAAAAAAACGTTTGGCTTATATCAATAGAGGACAGATTGAAGAAACACAAAACAATATTGAATCCTATAAAAAGACTGTTGATATTTATACTAAATTATTGAAAGAAGGAGGAAAATGGAAAACAGACCGTAAGACGGGAGATATGTTTTTTGTTCAATTTTCCAATGAAGAATTGCAGGATTTTAAAAAGAGGCTGGACGAAGCAAAACAGTTATTGGAAGGATCTAATGAACAAATGAAGGTGCTTACAGGACAAACCATTGAAGAGCAGATTAACAGCCGTATTGAAAGAAATAAAAAAATGGAGGAAGCTCAAAGCAAGTTTAATAAAATGAATAAATCTATGCTTGCATCTTGGATCGCTGATGAGAAGAATGCAACTAATGAGTATTTAAGTCTTGCTAATGAAATTTATAAAAATCGTTTTCCTGATATTCCTGTAGATCCTAAGGAAATAGAGAAAACGGCCCGAAAGGCTAGGCAAGCTGCGGAAAAGGAAAAGAAAGCCATACTAGACACTGAAAAAGATGTCTTTGAGAGTATGAGAAGTATGCGCGAAGAAGAACTTATTGCACAGGATAAATGGTATAATGATCAGAAATATGCCTTAAATATATCTTTGCAAGAAAAGAATATATCACAAGAACAGTATAGTATTATGATGCTTGCGCTTGATAAGGCCAATAGTACAGCTCGGTTGAATATTGAAAAAGCATATTATGAGGATTCACAATCTTTACTTGTTACCAATATAAAATTGAAAGAAGATTTTATTAGAGAGTCTAATAAACGCATTGTTGAAGCAGAAAAGAAAAATAATGAAGATTTAATAAATGAACAACAAAAAATAAATGATATTGTAAAAGAATTTAGACAAGATTTTAATCTTATAACTCCTAAGGATGCTTATCAAATGGAAATAGATGCTTTAAATGCATCGTATAATGCTCGTAAAGATTTGCTGATAAGTAATGGTAAAGATTTACTCGAATTGGAAGAATCGTTTGAGAAAGCAAAATTAGAAATGACAGTAAATTATGAAAAAGCAAGACAGCAAGCTTTGGATAAATATGGATTAGTAAGTCTAAAGGAAAAATACAAGCTAGAATTAAATGAATTTGCTATTGCTATAACAGAATGGGAACTAAGTACAGAAGAAATAATTGCAGGATTTATTAAAATTAAGACTGACTATATTAATAAATTGGTAAATACATGGACTGATATTTTTTCTAATGCTTTTCAATCATTACAAGACGCTGAAATAAATAATATAGAAACAAAGTATAATAAAGAAATTGATGCTGCTAAAGGGAATGCTGATGAAGTAGAACGTTTGGAGAATGAAAAAGAACAAAAGAAATTAAATGTTCAAAAGAAATATGCGGATATTAATTTTGCAATAAAAGTATCACAGATTATAGCTGATACTGCTGTTTCTGTAATGAAAGCTTATGCGGATTTAGGACCCATTGCAGGTGCTATTGCAGCTGCTGTAGTTTCTGCTACTGGTGCTATACAAATAGCAGCAGCTAATGCGGAACGTAATAAGGTCAAAAGTATGACTGCATCAGGTTCGTCTAGTGGCGTTTCTTCTGGAATTTATACCCGTGTTCCCGGTAAACAGTCCGGAGGATATATAGATGTCACTCGTGCCCAGGACGGAAAAGAGTTTCATGCTGTCTATGATCCTAAACGTCGTGGCTTTATAGACAAGCCTACTGTCATAGTAGGAGAGGGACCTGCCGGATCATCCAAGGAATGGGTAGCTAGCAATGAGGCGGTGAAGAATCCTACCATTGCACCCATATTGTCTATTCTTGATCAGGCACAACAGGCTGGAACCATCCGTACTTTGGATTTGAATAAATATCTTCAGGCACAGGCTATAGGTAGACAGTCTGGAGGAGAAATCCAAACCGCTACTGTACTTTCTCCCACTGTTCAGCCGGATCTCGGATTAAGCCGTTCTATAAAAGAACTTAATGACACTCTTCTGCTATTGAAAAAGGATGGCTTGCCTGCCTATACTCTTCTTGATGATTTTGATAAAGCTAGGAAACTACAAGAACGATCACGCAAAATAGGAAGTAAACGATGAAAATTACAAATGTAGATAAAGGGAAAGCTTATCATCTTTCCTCTGACACTATGTTACAAGTGGAACGTCCGAATCTGTTTTTTAATGAATATGGTGAACAGACCAATCCGGTGAGTCTCCCGGATACCGATGCTAATCGGGAAATTTTGGATTATCCGGATATTATGGCCAGAAAGCAGAAACCGTCTGCTTCTATTGTTGCCACTATTGAAGATGACGGATATTTTATGGCCTGTCGACAGGCTGTATTGTCCGCTAAAAGAAAAGAAAGTATAGAAACTTCGTTTTATATGAATGAAGGTTCTTTCTTGTCGAAAATATCGGAAACGCCTCTATCCGAAGTGTTCGGGACAGAGACCATACCAGGATTGTCTACTGTTGAACAATGCATAGATTTTTGTCGGTCATTGATTAGTGGAAACAATCCGGAATATGCTATATTCCCTGTGCTCATTGAATCAGACCGCACTTCTTCCAGCGGATCTCCCAAATTTGATTATATCAATCGTTATGGTTTCATGGTGGATGGCACGTTTTATGACAGTCTTAATACACCTCTTACAGGTACACCGGATTTTTATAATGCCGTTCCGCGTACTGTGACGGACGGAGATACAGTTATAAATCTTGCTGCCGGGTACTATATGTCCCCTTTCATCCGTGGAAATTATTTGCTCAAGCGCATATTGTCGTATTTCGGTTATACATTGAAAGATAATTTCTTCACTCGTACAACTCCCTTTCCAGATATGGTATTTATAAATAATTGTGCTGATACGTTGATATCGGGAAGCATCCGGATAACTGATTTATTACCGGATTGTTCCTGTAATACTATTTTGGATGTATATCGGAAAAAGTTTTGTTGTGAGTTTATTCCTAATGAAGTGGGACATACAATAGATATCATACTTCTTAATGAAATTCTTGATTTGCCATCACAGGTTGATTTGGATGCATATTTAGTTTCCCGGATTAATGTCGAATATCCAGAATCATACAAGCAGCTGATATTGTCTTCTGAAGAACAGATATCAAGTCCTCAAGAAGTGGAAACCTTTGATTCGATTGCAGATCTTTATGGAAAATACAAACAATTACATATTGATCCTTTGGATGGTGCGTTCTATCGTCAAGGATATTATTTTTGGGTATTGTTTGGTGACATGACTGTACTGCGGATTAATGACAAGGTTGCCGAGTCGTATATGAAGTATTGTGCAGGTGGCGATCTTGATACGCATGAGATATCTGTTCCCGATTGCCAGCCTGTAATGCTCCATAATAATTTGAATGATGCGGAAGATGTGTTTCCATATATTGGTGCAGCCAACTTCCTTAATTCAAAACTTATGGCTGATAATACAGCGGAAGAGGAACCTTCCTCTGATGCCAGTACAACTACTGACGTGAAACTTAATCCTATGCTTGCTTTTGCTTATACTGATCATGGGTATCCTCGTGGTACTATTTCTAATTATGCTAGAAATTTATCATCAGACTCTTCAGATCCATATATCCGTTTGTGGGATTATACATTGACTTATAATGGTAATGATGGGATTTTTGAAAAGTTTTATAGAAGGCTTGATAATATATATCGGAACTCCATGCATTCAGTCACTGCCGATTTTCTTCTTCCCGTCAATCTGAAACAGTCTCTTTCTCCCTATCTCCCTGTCAGTTTGAATGGAGAGAAGCTTCTTCTAAATATATTGAAATATAATTTAGGAGGCGGTTTACAGCCTCTTGAAACGAGTTTCTATACTTATCGTTTGTATGAGCCGGTCAGCTCAGCCAAATCGTTTTCTGATTATAATACTTCTACAGGTTATATGTGGGAGGTGAAACAGGTAAAAACGACTTTGACAGAAGAACAATATAACAATTCTCCTTATAAGGATAAACAATTTGTTCTTGCTTTTCTTCCTCCGGCGACAAAGGAAAATGCGGAATCAGGAAAACGTTATTTTGTCCAGCATACGGCACTATCATATCAGTTTGGAGATTATATGTATTATAATGAATTCGAAGTGTGGTTTGTGGCTGTGAAAACACCGGATGTCTGATTGTCCTTTCTATACTTTTCCGGGTAAGTTATTTTTGTAATAAAAACAAAAGACATGAATATTCTGAATCAACCTGCTGCTTTATCTCTGTCCGGTAACATTGAGAAGTTCCGCATCCAATCTGCGGAATCTTTCTCTTTTGTCCTGTCAAAAGGGAATACCCGGCTTTTGTCTTCTGTGTATACTCCCGGTACGGATGGTTATGTTACGATTGATATACGGGATATTGTGGAGTCTCAATTATCTTTCTTGATGAAAGATATCACAACTTATTATGAGCAGTCTGAGCTGGCGGCTGATTTTACGGCTGTTATTGCCGACAAGAACATAACATTTCGTGTACTTCGTTGTGGGGTAGACCGTTTCTCTGGCTCTGCCGAAACTTTTTTGAAGGCTAATTTCTTAACTTGGCAGCCACAAGTGAAGAAGGTGACTTACTATTCCCCCGAATATCTGACATATTATGCTGTGATATCCTCCTATGTAAAAGTGAAGGCCTATTTTACCGATGATGAAGGCAAAGTGACTGAAGAGGTGAAACAACTGGCTACATTGGGAGAGAAACGGGCATATACCATTCCTGTGCAATATGCTGTGATAATGGCACTTTTCGGTTCCCGTCTTCCTTCTTTTTATGATGTATGGGTGGAGGATGGTTCAGGTAGCCGTCTTACTTATGTGCAGCGTTATGTGGCGGGTAATATCCTTTCCGAACAGGAACAATGGGTACTTTTTGAAAATTCCTTGGGAGGTATGGATACGTTCCGGGCTTACGGACAGCTTGATTTCTCGGCGGAACATACTCATAATATTGCCGAGATAGATGATATATCTGAAGAATACAGGGTGGATACGGAACGTAAGTTCCAGAAAAATACCGGATATCTTGACAATCGTGAACGTCAGTGGCTTATTGATTTCCTCCCATCAAAACAGAAGTACATTTATAATTTGAATTATCTGCGCCGTATTGTGGTGACAGAGGACAACACTACTTATACGGACAAGGAACTCCCTTCGTCTTATACATTTACTTACAAATATGCTGATGCACGCCCGCTGCTCAATCTTCAGCGGACGGATAGCCTTCCGGATAATTTGGATATCCATATACCCGATTTGGCTTCTTTTACCATACCCCCTCGGTTAGTTGAATTCCCTTCGCAGCCCTTATCCGAGGGGGTGTTGTTTCCCGTGCAGCAACCGTTTTCGGAAAAATGGGCGACAACGAATATAGGTGCTATTTTCGCGTACGTGTTGAATAAGATAAGTACAGAATATGCTGAAGGTGGAGGAATAGGGCACACCCATACGAATCTGGACCTGCTCCAGCTTTTATCTTATGTAGACGAATATCTTTTGGTCAATGGTAAGAAAATCAAAGCAGGTTATGCTGATGGAATTGCTGGTAATACCTTTGCTGATCTTGTAACCTTTTTGAAAGGTTTTTTGGTGGGTAAGAATGGAAGCGGTTGGACCGTATTGGAAGATGGTACGACACAGGCCGTTGTTGACCGGCTTTATGTGAAGATTAAGGCTGTCTTTGACGAGCTTGAGGTCAAGAAGAAGACGCATGTTGGTG
>ERZ779822.252-NODE-252-length-34466-cov-3.94141_pt1 | contig 34466 bp, 30 predicted proteins | sample MGYA00511069_ERZ779822 | MGnify/ENA primary metagenome ERZ779822 (study PRJEB29588, sample SAMEA2147589) | human gut metagenome | biome: human gut; feature: human-associated habitat; material: faeces | place: Denmark | collected 2008/2010 ...
AAATTCCTTGGCAGCTGGTCTGCCGGCTCTTATCGGTTATCACATATCCATGGGGATCCAGATTTACCAGTTCTTTTACCAGTGATGTGTTTGGCTCATAACCTGCAAATACAAACACTCCGAACGTGTCATTTGCAGAATCAAAGAGAGTTTCCTTTCCGGTATTTCTATTTCTGTAGCAGATCCTGCGCAGCATGTGGTCACCCTCAACACAAATAACTTCGGTATTTGTCAGGACGGTAATCTTAGGATGATTTTTGGCTGCTTCTGCAACAGCTTTTGCGCAGGAAAAATCATCGTCTCGGATCAAAATGGTCACATGGCTTGCGAATTTGGTGAGGAATACACTCTCTTCTGCCGCTGCAAATCCTCCGCCGATTACAAAGATTTCTTTCCCGTAGAAGAATTCTCCGTCACAGGTTGCACAGTAAGCTACTCCATGACCGCGGAACTCTGCCTCACCTGGAAAGCCGATCATTCTTGGATGGGCGCCTGTTGCAAGCAGAATTCCAAAGCTTTGGAAGCTGTCCTTGTCTGTAGTGCTTTCCCAGAGTTCTGCTCCGGATGCAGTTTCTTCTTTTTTTAGCGCAGTAACTTCCCTTAATAGAAATTCAGCTCCAAAAAACTCGGCCTGTCTGCGCATGGTTTCTGTCAGTGCTCTCCCGCTGGTTTTCTCAATGCCTGGATAATTTACCACTTCATCAGTGATGGTGACCTGGCCGCCGAATTTCTCTTTTTCAAGGATAAGGACACGATAGCGGGCACGTGCAAGATATAATGCGGCGGTCAGTCCGGCCGGCCCTCCGCCGATCACTACTACATCATAGAAATTTTCCTTTTCCATCAGAGCATACCTACCAGATCAAGGCTTGGTTTTAAGGTTTCTGCACCAGGTTGCCATTTGGCCGGGCATACTTGATCGCCATGTTCTGCTACGAACTGGCATGCCTGAAGGCGGCGAAACAGTTCATCCGCATTACGGCCAACATTGCCCGCATTTATTTCGTATACAACGATTTTTCCCTCTGGATTTACGATGAAGCTTCCTCTCTCGGCCATTCCATCGGACTCAATCAATACCCCAAAGTCCTTACATAATACATGAGCGGGATCGGCCAGCATTGGGTATGCGATCTTACCAATTCGCTCAGAGTGATCGTGCCATGCTTTGTGTACGAAATGAGAATCTGTAGAGACCGAATAAACTTCGCATCCTGCTTTTAGAAACTCTGGATATTTGTTCTGAAGATCTTCCAGCTCCGTAGGGCATACAAAGGTAAAGTCTGCCGGATAGAAGAAAAAGAGACTCCATTCTTTCATGATATCGTTTTTGGTTATGGTTTTAAATTCACCATTCTGATAAGCCTGAACAGAAAAATCATTTATTTCTTTGTTGATCATTGACATCTTCGCAGTCCTCCTTTATGGAGTAATGGTTCCCAGAAGCACATCAAGTTATGCGGAGACCGCGCTGCAACAATGACGTTTGCATAGAGAAAGGCATCAATCTTATGGCAATCAGAAACAAAAAAGACATACAAAGTCCATTGGGCTTATATGTCTTTTACCTGCAGCTCCTAAAACCAATCTGTTACGATATGGTACGGATCCATGGTTTCTGCAGTGATATAGTATTCGCCGGTTGCAGGGACAGGCTGCCCGTCCGGGCCGATGATCTTTGCATCAGCACTTATTTCTGCCAGGGGAAGTAAGGTTGTGCAGGGTTTGATTAAGCACAGTGGGTTGTTCTCAACAATTTTGTATAGATACTTTCTTTTGTCCCCGAACCGCTCTACCACAACGCCGGCTCTGGGACTTCTTAAGGTCATTTTCATATTCATATCCTTCTTAAGGCCAGTATTCCAGAAAAGATCATGCTCCGAATGATACACGCAGTGGTGGGCCATTTGTCAGGCATGATCCTGCTTCACCAATTCTATCATTATTTGCGAGTTGCATCAATACAAAAAAGAGGCATTAAACACTGTGAAGAACACCAGGCCTTCATCGTCTATCACCACATTGCCGTGCATGGACGAAAACAGAAGGAATCAGCGATATTTAGTATTGCGATGGGTACAATACTGCGTTAGAACGGTTTCCTGTGCTAAATCATCAATAGCCTGGTCATATGGGGATTTGTTCTGTACAATGCAGAAAAGAAGCGTTGCAAGAAACAAGAAAAGTAAGAAACATATCAAATACATCGTAATTTTTGTCCTCCTGTGGTATTGAAACGGTTACTGATTTAAGCTTCGATCTTTCTTAGGTATCAGAAAGTGCCAGGCACTCCATATGCCCATTCGTGAATTGGTATAAGTGTTTAAGAAGTGGAATTTCTGGGTTCTTCAGCGAAGCATCGGTGCTAAAGAGTAAAGGTGTTTTAAAATGGCTGGTGTCCAGAAAGTGGTTCAATTTCCTTGCATCATCTAAAGTTTCGGCGATCACTATGCATGTCTGATAGGAAGTGGCATTTTGACGATCCAGTTCCGCTTTTAATGCCTTTTTATTTGAACGGTAGGGAAATACTAAGATCTGCCCCTGCAAACGCGTCTTAAGGCAGATATGGGGAATAGATGGGGCATTCTCAATGGCCTGCGCAAGGAATATCTGGTGATTGCTTCTCAGAATATTGATGCAGGCGCTATTGCGGACCAGAACTGTTAAAATTGTGGATGGATCATTTGCAGTACGGTTTGGAAAATGATCAAAAATTCTGGGATGCAGGAATAATAATTCCATTAATTTATTTGTAAATGAGCTTAACTGCAGGATAGACGGTCCGCTTGCTGTTCCGCCGCGAAATATGGAAAGTGGGATCAACAATCCTTTGCGTATCAGAGCATGGATGGGGTTTCGATAGGGATTACCGTTTCCGTCGGAAAAACGCTTGAATCTGTTTTCACACCCACAAAACAATAGAAAATCTCTTACCTGAGATGCGGTACAATACTGCAGCTCATAGACTATGGATAGGATGAGCAGTTCCAGATCAGACAATTCATTTTTTGTGATGGATTGCCATGCTCCTGATGATCTAGGGACCTGAATGGATTTAATGGTTGTGGTGCTATCAAATCGAAATGGGGAATAGGACATGGTATATGCGGTGGTATTCGCGTTCCTTTCATTTTCATTCACCGAAGAAGATGCCATCGGTGTGTTCCGTGGGGGTTATGATATGGGTCGGCTCTACTGGCGTTTGATCTTCTGCATCTGAGACAGCTTCAGTTGTTTCTGTGGTCAGATCCGTCTGGACCTGGGGTTCTGGAATGGATTTTTTATTTCCTGCGAGGAAATAATTTCCTGGTTTGCCTGAAGAAAAATACCCGTTTGATGATATGTGGGCAACGCTGAATCGTTTTTCAAAAACGGATGGATGCAACGGTCCTGGCATGAATGGCTCCCATTCGATCTTTAGTCTTGGGGCGCTCTTCTCTCTCGGTTTGGGCAGAAAATTCACTTTTCCCCTAAAGGGATAAATGGGTGAAGAATTGTTTACGGAAAAGAATATAACTTCCTGAAAGCCCAAATACCGGAATACCGTGCCAGAAAAACGTTCGGATAAGGTAGGTGTAGAGCGCCTGGAATATGAGTAAGCCGGTAGCTCTGCGGTGATTGCTGTTTCCGTAACAGTTTCCTGTGTGACGTGTTCCAGGGTCTCGCCAGCCATTTTGGAAAAGATATCCATTTCCGTGGTGCTTACGCGTCCAAATATGATCTGGTGTGCGCAGTTACCGAGCATGATGCTGTCAAGCTGTATCTTCTTTACCTGATCCAGTGTCTGGATGGCACAGATGACAGCAACCCGGTACTGGCGGAACAGTGTGAAGAAACTTTGCAGTTTCGGATGCAGGAGCACAGGAAGCTCATCGATGTAAATAAAATTTTTGATACGGTCATTTTCTGATCCAGGACGCCTGAGGACGGCCGTTTCATAGGAAAGCAGGAAAAACAGGCCAAAACCGGTTGCCACAGAATCGCCTCGCTCAAGGGCATAATTTAATATGATGATCTCACCGTACTCCAGGGCTTTATCAATATCAACGGTCTCTTCTGCTTCAAAAACATCGCGGACCAGAGGATCATTTAGGAAATTGTTGATCAGGTTTCGCAGACCATTGCAGCGATCGTACATATTTGCTTTATTTTCGCCCAGAAGGTCATTGTTGATAGTGGTGTATACCTGCTGCCACTGCCCTACATCCACAACTTCAGCAACCTGTTCTGTGCGGTCATTTCCGCTGTCTCTGACGCTGTGAACGGAATAGTGCTTAATAAGTGCATCCAGATATGGGCGGCAGCGACTACAGTCGTTGATCAGGTTCTGCACATCGGATGCTTTGGGAACCTGTCCGGGGTGCACCAGATGGTAAGTCAGCATTAATAGTTCTGCTATGCTGACAGTTACTGTTTCGTTGAGACTCGAAAAATAAGGATCGGATACGCCTGACTGGTCATAAATGGACTGGACTACGGTAGCGAAATTGGAGGCCTGGGCCGTGATGGTGGTTGCCAGCTCCTTTCCGGTCAGTGCGGGATCGATTTTAAAAGGATTGAAGCCGGTGAAACCTTCTTTGTGTTTTCTGTCTTTTAAAATCGGGTCAATCCTATGGATCTTCAGTTTGCGGTTTTTGGCCATATGGTAGCACTGATCCGCCCATGCCGCATTGGGCGCAACCACGGTGATGCCAGCGGATTGAGAGTCAAACTTGAGATGCCGGTACAACTCTCTTCTGCTGGCATTTTCTTTTTCAATCTGTTTGTCTGCGTTTGGATTTTCTAAAAGTATCGGCTCAAAGTAATTGATGGAAAAATCAGTTCCATTGAATGGGGCGCAAATCCGTAATTTCCCCTCTTTCAGGGCTTTGTAGCAGGCTTTTTTCTGATAATCCTCGTTATATACTTTCTGATCAAGGTCGTCCGCAATGGCAACCGTGAGCACACTGGATGTTTTTGCGGTGCCGGTTGTACCGTCACAGTACATATGCAAAAATCGGTCCAACTCTTTTACAACAAACTGGGATCCCGTTGAAAGATAGCGGACTGCTTTAAAATCATAAGCAAATTCTTTGGATTTCCGGAAATCTATGTACTGATCGAGTTTAAAGCGATCGATTTCATCCAGGACTAGGTCCGACGAGAATGTGCCATATAACTTGCATCCGATATAGATGGGGATCAGAGGCGGAAGTCCGGCAAATAAGAAAACGCCCAGCTGCATGATCATGTCCTTACCAATGTACTCTCCCACCGGAATAATTGAGAGAAAATGGATCAAGGACGGATAAAAGCTGCTCATTATGAACTTCTGGATGATTATTAGATCATTCAATGCTAGGAGGATGAGACTACCATATTTATACAGATGGTAGTTCCAAAAAACGTATCTGGTAGAATACATCCAGATAATCGGAGGCACAAATAGCCAGAAAAGTGCCATTACGAGCGATAATAAATGATTTCTTAAGCAGTGATTGGAAAGATTAGAAATGGACATGATAATAATAAATAAATTTATTATTATGTTGAGAAGTAAAAATACATAAAATACACCGATCAGAGCAGGGCTCTGGCTATACTTTTTAAAATCCTTCCAGAAATCGGATACAGTTACGGTGTCGGAATCAAGGATATAGTCCTGATCATCCCCAAATGGTAAGGGCTGCATCTTTCGATTGATGGAATTGTACAACTCTCCTACTTTATCGCGTAGTATTTTTAAAATCAAACTGAGCATAAATGCATTCCTGCCTTTTCATTGAAAATATGTTACTGGTTACTGAATGAGACTGCCATCGGATTGAAAACTATAGGTTTTCCCTTGGATCACTACCGTGTTAAGGTTTAGAGATCCGTTTTTATGGAACAGATATATCTTTCTGTGAATTTTTTGCCAGCCCGTGACCATGGCCCCAGACTGATCGAAATAATATCTTTGATGATCGATCGTCCGCCAGCCGGTGGTCATAATGGATGACGTGGGATCAAAGAAGTATTTTTTGCCTGCTTTTGAATACCACCCGCGAACTGCTCTTCCGCTGTTTTCATCGTGATATGTCCATTGTTCATTGAATGATTGCCATCCAGTCAGCAGCTCGCCGCTTTCGTTAAAAGTGTAATAGTCTCCGTTTATGAGGTATCGGCCACTTATAAGGTATTCGCTATCATATTCAGCGCGTTCGGTGGAAGCAAGTTTATAGAGTTGCGAACCATTTTTCTTCTGCCAGTATCCTGTATAATAGCCGATATCTTCAGAAGATAGATATTTTGAATGATTATAAGCCAGCTCTGCTTTTTTACTGGTATACAGGTACGTTTGGTCGCTGGCAGCTTCGACTTTAAAAATATAATCTCCTGGTTTTGAATATAGAATTTCTCTGGTGTTGATAGAGGTTGTGCTGCATGTAAGTTCTTTTCCACGTTGGGTAAGACGGCCGTCCTTTTCGATGGTGTATATAGTCACATGATATGAGTCGGCATGCTCAACAGGATCCCATTCTGCGTCGGTGCCTTTCCAGCGGAGTTGCTGTGGCTGATTTAAAACCATTGGAAGCGGATAGGCATGAAGGGTAAAACTGCAGGATGAGTAATCTTCAGATATAGAGAGTCCCTGTATTGTCCCGGAATCTGAAAGACAATTTCGCTCTTTTAACCATTCGAAATCATACCCTTTTTTAGCATTAAGGGTAATCTTATAGTCCATATAAGAACCGATTGGTAAATCGCTGGCATCATACATTCCCTGATAAGTGATGGTATACTCGGAACGGCCGGGCTTAAAAGATACTTGATCTGGATTGATTTCGCCCTCCTTTGCTTTATAAATTCTCTGGATGTTTACGCTGGTGATCTTTTTGGTGTCAGCGGCATATGCTGGGATCGTCAATATGATGAACATGAATATGAGGAAAATAATGGGAACTGATTTCATTTTTATCATCTTAAAATCCTTTCACAAATTCAAATTTTGGGCACAAAAAAAGCATAACATAATCGGCTGCAGCAATTCTGCAGATTGATTATGTTATGCCGGAAAGCGGGTTTTGTAATAGGTATTTTATCACATCAGATGAGCTTTGTAAATTCTTACCTGATCAGAAATACTTATCAACGCTCAAACGATAATTTTTCACTTACCATATTGAATTCGCGAAAAAGCTTTTCACTATCATCTTTTTTGATAATGGATGTAATGGTGGTTCGGTTGAGACCGATCGACTCGCCCTGACGGTGCAGTTTGACAATTGCATCTCGTTTTTTCTTTGTTATATGCATGGTCATCATCCTTTTTATTCTAGGCCAGCAAATGCACTGTTCATGAATATATTATCGGAATTATTTTCCTCGGTAGTTCTACTTGAAGCGGTTTCGGTATCCTTATTTTCAGAAACAACTTTTGAGGTATCCTGTTTCATGGAAGATGTTGATTTCGTTATCGCTTCATTGGAACTATTATCAGTAGGATTTTCGTTTACCACCGGTACATATGAAAGTGCCACACTACTCTTCTCTTCTCGGGCTGTTGATCCGAAAGTAAGCTCGGCTATTTTCATATCCATTTCTGCTTGTGTATAACGGATGGGCGTATCTGTACTGATGGATTGTTCCAATATATACTCAATCGTTCGGCGTTTATTGAGGCTTGCCATTTTTAAATCGTTTTCCCATTTGACAAGTGATTCATTGCCTTTAATGCGGATCTGAAATACTTTTGGAAGCTCTTCAAGGGAAATGTCTTTCGGTGCGTAGCCGATTAAGAGAAATTGCCGCTTGATTGCGTAATTTAGTACGGCAGCGGTCAAGAATGACATTGCTTGACCGCTGCGGTTATGATACCACGTAGCGAAATGTGGCGCATTAGCTGTATTGATGTTGATTTGAATGTAGCTAGCCATTATTTGTACCTGTTTTTGAGCTGTTTATGCAGTCCGATTACAATAGCGTACATTGGAGAAATTTCGGATCCATCATCAGCACGATTTGTTAAAACCACTTTTGTAAGTCCATGATGTTCAGCCATGTATTTTTTTATGTGAGGATAATATGCGATTCCGGTGCCGCCGGTTATGAACATATTTTCAACGTCATCCAATGAATATTTTCCTTCTAATAGGCTACACAGTTTGATAGCTTCTTCTGCCAAAACTTTTTCGTAGATATCCTTTACATTGATCACGGTTGTGTTCTTACGAACTGCTGGATTACCTTCGCCTCTGGCATGATACTGTACCTGAAGATAACTAAAGTCCTCTCTTCCAGCATTTTTTACCTTCTCTTCAACATACTTATCAATGTTGTACATTGCATGATCTGTATCACTGAACGCGGTTTCTGGATTGATCGACAGATTCTTTGCCAGTTCAAATAATCCAACTGTTTTATATCCAGCATCCATCATGATACACGGTAAGGCCTTCTTATCAATAGTTAAATTACCGTCTGATGATGCACCTTGGAAAAGAAAAGCTGTGATTACCTGTGCGTTACATAAGAAATTCGCGTTTGAAAGATCCAGGTCAAAATCAAAAGTACAGGATTTGCTACCACGGCGGATTTTGAAATGATGGCGCTGCTTCAAAAATTCCTTGATCTGTGGCCATTCATTCATGCTGCCATAAGGCAAACCAATACCGATAAAATACTGCAAGTTACTGAGGTTTCTAAAAAGATGTTTGTCAACATCTTTTTCAGGATTATAGACGGTATCATATGCTACTATCGAGTATCCGATTGCTGCGAGTAAACTAATATGGAAAGTTCTGTCTTTAAAACGTTGTTTGTTTCGGTTACTATCAAGTTCTTCAGCATACATTTTTAAATTGGATTTCATACTGATGATTTGATCGATACTGTCACCGAACATGTATACAGATCCCTTGTATTCTATGTAGGTGTTGTCGCCATCTGCTACTGATAAAGCATTAATAGAATTTGTGACATCAATCATTTTAGATGAAAAGGCGAGTAAATAGTCGCCGATACAGCACTTAAATTTATCAAATCCGCAGTCAACACTCAAATATAATTTCTGGTCCATTCTTTTTCCTGCTGCTCACCCTCTCTTTTTATTACATAGATGGCAGCTTTCCCTTTCTTTTTAATTAACATCAATTTTATTATTATATCTTATGTTTTCGATGCTGTAGAACTACTAAGCCAATTTATTATTATCAAAAATAATAATGACGTTACCATTATAATACTGTGTATTTACGGAAATGTCAATATTATTATCTTCTTGAAATAGGATTGATCTAAATAAATGGCGCAAGAATTGCGTATTAGTGGCACTATAGTTGCACTGAAATGGCGATATAATGTCGCGATGATGGCATATAAATGGCGCGCTATAACCTTGATTTTGGTAAATGGCATAATAATTGCGTGATAATGGCATAATGATTGCACTTTGATGGCGTTACTACTCTCCCACTGCTGATAAAACATAAAAATAAATTTGATGAATTCACAAAGAGAATTTTACTAATTAAACAAGTTCGAAGATGTACTTCCTGAATGAAGTATCTCATGATCGATAAATAGAAATTTATCATATTTAAAATAAATCAATTCATAAAAATGATAATAATAAATATGAGAAGAAAACCGCCATAGAAAAATATAGTAAATGAATTATCAATTTTGATAATAAGAATACAATTCAAGAAACAATATAGTAATAATAACATCATCACTACTATATTAAAATGAAAATGAATGATAAATATATTTATCATTATCAAATATAGTAATAACATTATTATCATATTTAGTAATAATAAATATTCTATACATACAAAAAGGTAAAAATAAATTATTATTATCATAGCAAAAGGCCTGATTGCTGAATAAATAGCAAACATATATCTGTGTAATTTAAAGAGATTCGAACTGGAATTAAAGAATAATAGAAAATTAAGATGAGAGTAGGAGAGTGGGGTAATCAAGTAAATAAAAGAAAAAGCAATCATTAAGTATGATTGCTTTTCTAGGTATAGGATATAAATTTGTAAGATGGTATCAAATTAAAGTCCAAATAATCTTGAAAAAAACCCTTTCTTTTCTGAAGTTTGTTCACCATCATGTGAAAGCTCATCCTTTAATTTTTCGATATATTCGGATTGTTTCAATATGATTTCTTGAGCATCGCTGATAACTTGGTTGTTGAGTTCATATGCTTCTTTTGAAGACGATATAATATTTTGTGCATCAGTTAACTGTTTTTGCAGCTTGTCATTTTGTCCTTTTAAAATCTCATTCTGTTTTTTTGTCTCGGAGAGTGCAGATTCATAAAACTCCCTTTGCTCTAAATAAACATCGCTAACTTTTTGGAGCAGATTTTCTATAGCTTTTTGATTTCTGGCATTAACCAAATTAAATTCATTAATAATTTGTTGATCACGTTCTGAAAGTTTATTCTTATATAAAGCCAGGATTCGCTTTCCTATAATATCAATCTGATCATCCTCATTATCGTTGTTATCATCAGCCGGCCCGTTTTCTAAAAGCTTCATGATTTCAGCATTCTGAATTCCCTTTTCTTTATAAGCAAGAATTTGCTTAAGGGTAGCATAATCAGATTCTGAATATTTGAAATTTGCACGTTTAGCATTTGCGGAAGTTGTAACGGCAACAGGATGAATATAATCGCGGAAAGTATTGATTAAGTATCGCAGATTATTCTCTGGTTTATTTAACAATTTGGCTAGCTGGCCATACGTATATAAGCCATCTATATCACTTACAATAGGACCATTATGTTCGCCTTGTTCATTTATAACAGAGCCATTATGACTACTTTGTTCAGTATCAGTTGAAGTGTCGTCAGAGTAAACAGAAGAAGAATTATCCTGAGTATCAGACTCCGCAGTTTCAGTTTTAACATCATCAAAACTCGATCCTGTGGTGTTGCTTAAGTCCTGATCAGGAACATTTTCATCTGCTTTATTACCCATAAAGTTATATTTCATGAACTCCAAAATATCACCTCTTTCATAATAACACAGTTTATTATTACTAAAAATAGTAAAAACACATGTGAAATTATTATTATTATACTAAAGCAGAATACAAAAATCAACAAATTAAGTACTGGTGGGATGAATTCTTCAATGGAGAAATCGCAGTATCATGCCACTACCCATATCCATACTTATAGTAGGTTGATACAAGGTGCGGAGTAATGACGAAATACCGGAGGAAATCTTGAGACTTTGTTTATATTATGGTAAGATAACATTGTACATTATTAACTTTCAAAAACAGGTCGTTTGGATCAGGAAGTGGCTGGAGCGTGGCTCTGGCATTAATGGCAGGAATAGAATAATTTAAAATGAGTGGGCATTGCCCTGAGGTCGATATGATCAGGGCATTGTCTATGGAGAGACTTTCCCTGTTTATATAAAACATTACAGAGAAAGTGAGGAAGATGAATGGATTTTGAGAAGAAACATCAGGAAGATCTGCAAAGACTTAGAGGTTTCCGCTTATTGGACGATGACTTCATGACTAAAGTATTTGAAGATATCTCGTGTGCGGAACTGTTACTGCGGATAATCCTGAACGATTAAGGTATCCGTGTTCTGGAAGCACACAGCCAGCGTGGTATTAAGAATTTGCAGGGACGATCCGTAAAGCTGGACATTCTTGCAGTCGATAGTCACAATCGCGTATTTAATGTAGAGGTTCAACGGAGTGACAGAGGTGCCGGCGCTAAGAGAGCCCGATACAACAGTGCACTGATCGATGCGAATGTCACCGAACCAGGTGATCAGTATGAGGATCTGAATGAGACTTTCGTGATCTTTATTACAGAAAATGATGTCATGAAGGCGGGACTCCCGATCTATCATATAGACCGGGTAGTAAGGGAAACTGGAAAATTATTTGAGGATGAGGAACATATTATATATGTAAATTCCCAGATTAAGGATGAAACAAAACTTGGACGATTGATGCATGATTTTAGTTGTACAGATGCAAAGGATATGTACAACAAGGTTCTTGCAGATCGTGTCCGGTATTTTAAAGAAGATGAGAGAGGAGTGGAGATTATGTGTCGTGAGATGGAAATAATGAGAAATCAGGCACATGAGGAAGGCATTGAAAAAGGCAGAATTATGCAGTTAATTAAGCAAGTCTGTGTAAAAATGCAGAAATTTTCTTCCGCAGAGGAAGTTGCAAATGATCTTGTTGAGCAAGACGTTCCTTTGATTCAAAAAATTATGAATGTAGCTCCTGACTTTGCTCCGGATTATAACGTTAATGATATTTATAATGCATTAAAGTTGTAGAGCTGCCAAAACGCTCCTTATGCAGAAACAACACATTAAAAGATATTTCTCTAAGGGCTTCCGAGAGGGGGCTCTTATTTTGTTCCTTACCAAATAAATGCACATCCACATTTTCCACAAAATCAGTGGAACCAAAATTCCGTCAGACTTATTGCAACGGGGTGTTGCGGTGATTTTGGTGAATTAATATTAAGTATAACGTTTTACTTTTGCGACTTCCTTTTTTCGCACCAGTTAGTTATAATTAAATTGCAACATATGCCCCCTTAAAAAAGGGAGTACTTTGTTTTTGACAATATACCAATCACAAAGATATAAAGCATTCGACAATTGCGAAGCGATCTATGGTATATTTAGCAAAAATGGTTGACATAAAGAATGAGGATATGGCCAGGAATAATATAGAAATATACTTGATTAACAAGATAAATGTTTGCTATTAAAATGGATAATTGAGTGAGAATCATATGTAGTTTACAGACAATTTTGTAAAATGAGATACGGAGGTGTATGTCAGATGATGGAAAATGAGGCATTACAGGTAATTCAGAAAATGAATGTTAAAATAAATGGAACAGAGGACGAAGTAAAGAAATTTCACGAAGCCATGGAAGTTGCAAAGAGAGCACTCAAAAAGGGAATAGAGGTTCATCCACTTGGAGCCTTGCATGATGTAAAAAAAGGTACGCTGTATACATGCTCCAATTGTGGTACCCGTTTGGGCTGGGGGCCAAATGCAGCGAGATTGGCGAATTATTGTCATGGATGCGGCCAAAAAATCGACTGGAAGGGGACACCTAGAGAATAAACAATACAGCATTATAAAATATTATGCCTAAAGGGAGAGATAAAATGATATTAGACAGAGAACAGAGAGCGTCCGATCTTGCGACAAAAGCAGACAGAGATATAAGCCCAAAGCTTACAGATGAGCAGTATCATGCTCTGCTGCATTATACCTTTAAAGCCGGTTTTAAGCATCCGGTGCAGCTTCTGGAAGCGTTTGTTGGTGATTTAAGTGGATGGCACAGAAATGGATCAGATGAGGAGGAACTTGCAGGCGAATGGTTTTCGCGGGCCTATAGCGGAATGGGCGGTAGTGATTCATTCCTTTACTACCTCTACGACCACGAGACAGATATAAATGAGCTTGAGCATATTGCGGTTACGTTTGATCACGATCCGGAAGAGGTGTATGACGAAGATCCAGAAGAAGACTACAGAGAAACTTATGGGGACATTTATCCTTATGACTGGTATGAAGATTACCTGATGGATGTTCATGATGAGATCGATGCTGACCCGCGGGAAACCTGCGTGAAACTGATACGTTACCTTCTGGAAAACCAGGTAGACGGATGCATTGATTGGGGACATATAGATTTTCAATAGCTACGACCGATTCTGGCAGGAAGAGAGGGCAGGGCTGCATGAAATTTCAGATGCCAGTGCAACATATTCCACGAGTCAGGATCATCAAAAGCCCCCGCTTCAATTATTCAGAAATTGAAGCGGGGGTTAATAAGTTATCAGGATATGCAGCGAGTGTGTTGCCAGTTTCGATATTGCAATCTTAGAATTGCTTTGTTATAATAATTTCATTAGATTATTTTTTTCAAAGATACCGCTTCTGGCGGTGAGTGAGCCCATAGGGGTCTTTGGAGGGAATAGTCTATTTTTTATATTCAAATCCCGGTTAGCGATAACTGGGATTTTTTTATTTTAAGACTATTCCAAAAGGAGGAAATGATGATGGAGCAAATCATCAAACAGAACATGTTTTCGCGAACATTATTTAATGAAAGTAAGCTAGGAGCTTACTACACGGATCCGGTGCATGCCGCAAAAATTGGAAGACTGTTCCGATTGCAGGGAGAATGCTGCGTTTTAGAGCCATCGTTTGGTAATGCAGAAGCATTGAAGGCGTTTTTAAGTCAGTGCGAGAGGGCAGATGAAGCCGGTTCTGTTCATACATTTGGCGTGGAACTGAACCGGGAAACCTTTGAGCAGTATAAGCAGGAAATCGAATTTCCAGTGTGCGCTGACTTTATTGGCGGGATCCGGGCATCGAACCGGGCATTTACATTATGTTTTGCCAATCCGCCATATGGCGTAGGCGGAGATGATGGATCAACCAGATTAGAAAAACTCTTTGTTGAAAGGATCTACCAGTTAATGAAAACAAAGGGGTATCTTGTCCTGGTTGTTTCCCTTACCACAATGAATCTCGATGAATTTGCAAAGTGCCTGCTGGCAAGGTTTAAACCTGTGGCTTTCTATCGCTTTGACGATAAGGAGTTTGAGAAATACAAACAGGTAGTATTTATTGGCCAGAAGCGTGTATCAATTGGGCTTTACCGGAAAGAGTATGAGGAGTGGATGATCGCAAATCCTGGGGCACCGCTTGTGGATATACCGTATATTCCAAAAGACCCTGCCACACGCATGGAAGTTCCAGTGTCGCTGGAGAGTGAGATTGAACTGTTCACCACGAAGGAATTCGATGAGGCAATTTTACTTCATAATACGAGTGCCTTGGTGCCAGTGCTTAAAAAAGCTCTGCAGACCAATGCATACCAGTCGGTCGGACTCGGAAAGCCGATAGTCCCACTGAAAAAGGATCTGCTGTATTTATCAGCAATTGCTGGAGGCGGACAGGGTCTGGCTGGAAATGAAGACCGCGGTGATTTACACCTACAGAGAGGGCAGGCAAAGCCAGTTCAGATTGAATCTCCGGAGTTTAACGATGAAGGAGAGGTTCATTCTGTTTTAGTTACTACTCGCAACCAGATCACGCTGCATGTGATCGATAATTTCGGTACGATCCGTGAATTAGCGTAGGGGAGGGCAGTGTGATGAAAAATGGAATGATCAGAATCGGCATGTTTGAGGCATATCTGGAGCGAATGCTGATCCGGGGACTCAAGGTGGCCTACATCAGTTATTTTACCCGGACGCTGCAGGAAGCAAAGGCAATAGCAAGTACGATGTGTACCACAGAGCAGAACACAATCTGGCTGAACAATAACGGGCCGGAGAAGCGATATAACGTGGTTGGTACCTATAAAGCTTACTATGTGCCGATCATGCGCGGAAAAGAGCGGTTTTATCATGGAGTAATCTTAAATGCAGCGATTGGAAACGAATTGTTCGTTTCCAAAGAGGAAACTGCAGGAGAAGAACTTTATGAAATTCTGATGAAAAAATATCCGCTGCCACTGCTTAAGTGGTGGGGAAAACCAATCCTTTCATATGCCTTAAAAGAGGGCCTGATCAATGCTTATTCCAATCGTCTTTATACAGAATGCATTGAAACGGAATATTCGCTTCAGGGAACGGATGATATGAGAGAAATGCAGATATATGATCTGGCAGCCTTTGATTATGAGGCTTTAAAGTCAGCTATTCAGGTCCTGTTTCAGGAGAAACAGATTTGGATTTCAAAGAAAGAGCAGCGTTCGATCAACTTTAGCAGCATGGATGAGTATTTCCGACAGTACGGATCAACGCTCGTGGAAAATCTTGAAAACCTCCTGAGCCCGGAAAGCGAACTGAAAGGTGAGGTGGATGCATTTACACTAAACTCTATCCGGCTTTACCCTCAGCAGGCGGCCATGGTGAATGGTGTTACCACACACCTCTTAAATGGTTCAACCTTTTCCATCATCTGTGAGGGCATGGGCACAGGAAAGACAGCGCAGGCTGCTGCAATCTGTGAAAGCTATTTTGTGCAGAAGGAGATGCGTCGCAGCCACAAAGCGCTCAAAGATATTTATATGGATGAGTCTTTGGTGAAGTATAGGAACCTCGTTATGTGTCCTGGTCATCTCCTTGAAAAATGGAAAGGGGAGATTGAACGCCAGATCCCATATGCAAAGGCAACGATCATAACCGATTTTTCCCAGTTGCTGGAGCTTAGAAAGCGCGGAAGTCTGAGGGTTGGAAAAGAATTTTATATCCTCTCGAAAGATTTTGCAAAGCTTTCCTACAGTTTGAAGCCGGTACCGAAAAAGGAAATTGCTAAGATGGCGTATATGAAAAAATGCAGGAATCCAGACTGCGGAGTAGAAAATATGCCCGTCCGAAAATGTGTTTCCTGCGGCGGTAAAGACTTTGAAAAAGGGACAACTAAGATCGAGACAATCTATGGAATGAAATGCCCGTATTGTGGAGAGGTGCTTGCTGCCTATACAGCGTCAGGCGGTATCTGCGGGCTTACTGCTAACGACTTTGCGTATAAAACAGGGAGGAATTCCAACTGCATCTGGTGTGGGGAATCTTTATGGATGCCGCATGTAAAAAACATCGGTGCAAAGAAAATCAGCCCCTGGTACCGGGCAACATACTTCAGAAACAAAGCCCAAAAAGGAAAGACTACGGTCTGGGTACATAAAGAATATGCAAGAAAGTATTACGCAGAGAATGAGACGGAACCGATATCTGTTTCTGAAAGAGATGGGGTAAGAAAATACTCGCCTGCTTCGTATATTAAAAAATACATGAAAGGGTATTTTGACATCGCTATTTTTGATGAGTGCCATGTGTGTAAGGACGGAGACAGTGCCCAGGGAAATGCAATGCACTGCCTGATCAAGGCAACGAAGAAACAGCTTGCACTGACTGGAACCATCGCCGGCGGAAAAGCAGAGGATCTTTATTACCTGATTTACCGGCTGGCACCGTGGAAAATGACATCGAAGGGGTACCGCTGGACAGATGTTGCGAATTTTTCCAAGCAATACGGAAAAGTGGAGCAGCGCTATGAATATGCGGGATCATCTTCGGATGAGGATCTTGCGGAGAAAGTATCTGCCCGCGGCCGGAGTTTATCGTCGCCAAAGACAAAGCCGGGAATCAGCCCTACGATCTTTACAGACTTTTTGCTGGATTGTGCCGTTTTTCTGGACCTTTCGGACATGTCATCCTATTTGCCGGATCTAAAGGAGATGGTTGTGACCGTTCCGATGGCAAGAGAGGTGGCCCGGGATCATTCCATTCTGGTGTCAAGACTGACTGCGTATGCAAAAAGAAGAGAAAGCGGTGGATTTGCGTTACTCAGCCAGGCATTACAATATGGGCTTTTTTATCCGGACATGCCGTATGGCAACGAAGAGATCCGTAATCCGGTTGATGGAGACATTCTGATCAGAGCCGCTCAGCACGATGAATACCGTTCGGGAGAAAAACTGCTGCCGAAAGAAGAAAAGCTCATTGAACTGATAAAATCAGAGCTTTCGGAAGGCAGAAAATCCGTAGTATTCGCTGAATGCTCCGGAAAAAATGAATGGAATGTCACACACCGGCTCCGGGATATTTTGGAAGCCGCGGGGATCTTTGCCGTTGTTGTGGAAGCGGAGAGCCCGGGAGCATTAAAGAGGGAAACCTGGATCCGTGAGCGGGCAAAGGACGGCGTGGAAGTATTTATCACCAATCCAAAACTCATCGAGACAGGAGTTGATCTGTGCTGGACGGAAGGCGAGAAGAAGTACAACTATCCGACCCTGATCTTTTATCAGCTGGGATACAGTCTTTTTACTGTCTGGCAGGCTTCCAGGCGTCACTACCGGATGAACCAGACCATGGAATGCAGAACGTACTATATGGCTTACGAAGGAACCGCGCAGGCGAAAGTGATTGAACTGATCGCGGAGAAGCAGGTTGCAACGGCAGCCATTCAGGGAAAGTTCTCCGTGGAAGGAATTTCTGCCATGGCAGAGGGTGTCGATGCGAGGGTTGCACTGGCATCAAGCCTGGCGGATCAGGATGTAAAGTCTGGAAGTGCCCTGCAAAAGATGTTTGATGTGCTCCACAGCTCTGACAAACAGGCTGAGTCGTATGTGACGATGCAGGTATACGAGGAGTTGCTTGGAAAAGAAGAGGTAGAACGACGTAAAAAAGCAAAGGAAGATGAGCTGTTTGAAAATCTGTTCGGCCAGTGGGATGAAGATTTTATGGATCTGCAGGAGCCGGAAAACGAGGAACCGGCAGTGGTAGTGCCACAAAAGCAGCCCATGGCAGGTATGGCAAATATTTTTTCTTTGTTTGATTTCTAAAAAGGAGGACGTTATGAACCGATATAAAAATGATAAAGCGGATGAAACACGCATGATCCGCTTCATTGATCCGAATTACCGGGAGCTGTTTCAGATCCCGGATGGTGCGTATGTAGAGGTGAAGTATCCGAACAGCACAGTCATTGTGGCCTGCGGATGTATGGATGAGTATCATCTGCGTTTTGGCAGTGAAGTTTACCATATCTGCGAATTGGCAGAACGTCTGGAACGATGCCAGGCAACCTGTGCTCCGGAGCCGGAGATTACGGAAGATGAGTGTGCCTGGAAGTTGGGTAATAAGGGCTATTTATATGTTCAGGTTTCGGAAGGTGGCTATGATTACCAGTTATACCATTCCGATTTTTCAGAGTGGGATGGCGGCCAGGTAGATACGGACGGCACCATGAATGAAGCCAAAAGGATGATTTTGGAAATGTATGAAATGGATACGCAGACGCATGAGCGTATCTTAACAGATGAACTGGAAAATTCAGTGGAAGAGAAAGGGGAAACATATGAGTAAGATGATGATCGTTGCAGCTACCAGCGAAAAGATGTTGGAACTGATGGATAAGATCACGATTGAAGAGGGGGTTATCAGCTTTCTGGCCAGTAATAAGGCAACGGCAAAAGGTTACCCGTGTATGTTTTCCGTAGAGGGAAAAACGACCACCGCCAGCGTGAAGTTCGAGGCTAAGATCAAAGGACTTGATGAAAAGGGTGAAGTGGTGCCGGTTGAGAAACTTTCCGTTTACTTGCCGGCGCGGTTTGCCGGTTCGGTCAGGGCTGTTGCGGAGCAGACAGACATTGTGTATATGCAGTTTGAGGAAAAGCAGGTGACCCTGCTTTCCCAAAAGCCGGCAATTCAGATCCCGGTAAGCTTCGTGGAAGAGCCGACCAAAGTGAAAAATCCGAAAACGGATGCATTTAGTATGAGCATTCCATTGGAGAAGATCTCACAGTATTTACCCCATATGGCAACTACAAAAAGCGGGATCGGCTTCCTTCCGGTATTAACCGGAGAGGGCCCGATTTTGAAAATGGCATCCACGGATCGCCAGAACACGATGTTAACGGTGGATTTATCTCCAACGATGGTCCGTTTTGAAAGTAAAGACCGGTCTGAGGTGAAAGAGGAAGTTTATAAACCTTATGTTGATGCAATCTCAACCTATCTGACGATCCACCCGGGAACCCTGATCAAGATTCTGGCATGCAACAAATATAACCAGTTCGGTATTTCATTTCAGTTTGATGAGGAGCATAAAAGCATCATTGGTATCGCTCTTAAGTGGCCGGATGCGATTTATCAGCTTCGCCTGAATATACAGAGTGCTGTTGATAAGCGGATGTATGAAGCGGCTTTCAGAAATACGGAAACCGTGCAGTATGAATTTCAGGCAGACAGCAACAGCTTAAGACGCGCGCTTAGCGTTATGAATGCAGGTGCCCAGAAGGTTGATACGGTAAAAGTTTCATTTGAAGGACAGACGATGAGCATTTCGGATATGAAAAATGAAAATTTTGTATCAGCTATTGATGTCAAGACGACTGCGGAAAGCGGAGAGTGCTTTTACGAGAAGCTGTCCCTGTTTATGAATTTTCTGAAACCTTATACGGAGGATGTGAAAATTTATAAGGGCTGGTGCATCTGGACCAAGGATGATGAAAATAATTTCATTCATCTGGTAACGCTGCATACGGGCCCGGGAAATCAGTCGACAAAAGAGGAAGAAACTCAGGAAGAGGAAACACAGGAAGAAGAAACGGAAGAAAGTTTCGAAGAAGATTCCAACGAGTAATTTGTTTATGGGAAGACTGCTGCAACTGCGGCAGTTTCCCATGAATTTCTGACTGTTCTGCGTATATCCAGTATTCCAACCAGGTTGGGGCACTGGATATGGGCAGGAACTGTTCATAAGCAATAGAAAAGATGAAGGAGGACATTAGGAATGTTCAGAAGATGGAAAGAAAATGGAAGGAAGGCACTTCTGGCCATGCAGGCTGCAGTCTTAAGTAGAATGATGACGATCTGCTCTTATGCGGAGACGGTCCAGGATGCAAACTGGATGAAAGAAGATGCGACAAGCGGAGGACTTTTTACGGAAGCGATCACGAAGGTGCAGGATGTGTTCCGAAGCGGCTATGCTTTTGCGATTGTGGTGGCAGTGGGACTTTTTGTGCTGTTGTTTATCTATGCAGGCGTAAAACTGTCATTTGGTGATACCTCTGACGCAAAGCAAACAAAGCAGAAGATATTCCGGATCTTCGTAGGCATGATCTGCGCGTTTGGGGCAATCTTCTTTGTAAGTCTGGTTTATAAGGCGGCTGGCGATGCGTTCCAGTAGAAAAAAGTGGCCAGGCGCATGGATCGGAATTGTTTTAGCGAGTTCTTTTCTGCTGGTAGGTGCGATGAAAATGAGTGCTTATGCGGAACCGGCAGAATCAACCGAAACGGCAGAAATCACAGAGTCTTCAACCGGCGCGGGACTGTCGGATATGGATTTTGGAATGGGAGATGGGCAGATCGAGCTGGATCCATACGATCAGGTATCCGATTTTGGGTTTAGTGACAGTGAAGCGTTACAGAGCCCGATCGCTTCCTTTTACAGTTTATGCCTGTATCTATCCATAGGGGGGATGGTTCTGTCATTGATCATAGCAGGTATTAAACTGGCAGCAAATGATACCAATCAAGGTAAACATCAATTTATTGACGTGGTGGGAACGAAAGTGATCGTGTTCTTCTGTATCAGCTGCTTTGTGGGACTTATCAATTTGTTTTTGGGTATGCTGCAGAATTAGAAACGGAGGAATGGCATGGATCAGCTGACAGAACTTAGACCACCGGATTTTACGGATGTGACAAAATGGTGGATCTTTTCAAACAAATCATTACTGGTGTGCTTGGGCGGCGGGGTGATTGCCTATCTGCTATTTAAAATCACGGCAATGATCCATCTGGCTTTTCTGGGTGTGTGGCTTGGCGTGATGCTTGAGGTAGGTCTTTTTATCGGGGTCACATTTCCGGTTCCCGATTTTGGAAGCTCCCTGCTGGCATTTGGCGGACGTACGGCTGATGAGCTGATCATCAGCCTGATTGCGCATCGGCTAAACCGCAGAACTTATTACAAAGACACGGAATGGGAGGAAGAATTCTAGGTGGAAAGTATCAATCATTTTACCCGGCTTACGGCTGCGTTTTTAGGGCTGACCATTCTGGTTCTGGGAATAGCTGCCATCTGGCTTATCCGGATGAGGAAAAAGAGCTTAAAGACAAAAAAGGCAGAAACAGAAGAAAGAGGGCTGTTTTCCCAGACGGATGAACTGGTACCGATTGATGAGATCGGGCCGGGCTTCATCGTGACAAATGGTGGGAAGAAATTTATTGTGGTACTAAAATGCGGTGGAAGCGACTTTTACACAAAGCCGATTGGGGAAAAAGTAAGGGTCAAAAATAACTATGCTGCCTTTATATCGGAATTTACATCCAGGGTTACATACCGCATATACGGGGAAGACATCAATATGGATGGCACTGTCCGGGAATATGAGCGGATCTTAACCGAACTGCAGGACATGCTCTTTGAGACAAATGAAGACTATAAAGCCCTCCGAAAAGAATTTGAAACAGTAAGGAGTGATTTTGATTCCATAGAAACCAGGGAGCGTTCCAAACAGCTGCTCCTGCTCCAGAAAAAAATAAAAGCATACAGTTGGCGCATCCGTCATGTGGAAAGTCAGTTGGCCTATATCGCGAAAGTGTCAGGACCGGATGCTGCCAGGCAGAACCTTATTCAAACGTATGTGGTTTCCTGGAGCGCGCCACCGGATTTGGCAGCCATCCTAACCAAGGAGGAGCTGTATCAGGAAGCAGCGAAACATTTGAAGGAAGATATCAAAAAGCTGCTTCACAACCTGGCGGAGTGTGACGTAAAAGCGGTGCCCTGCAGTAAAGCGGAGCTCTTTAATATGCTCCATACGCATTATCACCCAATTTCTGGAAATCGTTTCCATTTTGATGATCTGCTGGAGTCCAACTGGGACAGCCGGATCATGCCGTACCGGGAGGATACGGATTTAGAGGAATCCTTTACGGACGAACTGATTGATGAAATGTTATACGGAGGACTGCAAAATGGTTGATTTTCTTATGATGTTCAGCTTGTGCATCTGCGTTTTGTCGGGCGTGACATTATTGATCGTGCATATCTGGTCTAAGAAAAAGCAGAAGAAAGAAGAGGCGGAAGACAAAACAGGAGGTACTGTTTTCCATAGCGGGACGAGGAACGTGCCAAAGCCCATAAAAGAGCGTGCCGGGATTTTACAGGTGCTTGCACCGGATGGCGCAAATACCATGCCGGTATCTTACATGACACTGGATGATAACGGGATTGAACTTTATTATGCCGGTCTCTATATCGACAAGCTTCCAGTGGAGGGACGGTTTGCCCATAGCTTTGCCGGGATCTTCAATATGGACTATGTGGAGTCCACGGTCATCATAGACCCGCTCTTAGAGGAATCCCAGAAAAAGATCAATCGTCGGATCCGGTCACTGGATATGGAACGGTCCGGGGAACGGGACAGAAACAGGCTCAGAATTTTGGATGGAAAGATTGCGGATGCAGAGCGGTGGGCCAGACAGATCGACTCTGACCAGTCAACCCTGTTTGAAACATATTTTCTATTCCTGATCCGCGCGGAAAGCCTAAAACTCTTAACAGAGCGGATTTCAGAGTTTATTTCCAGGGGAAAGGGGATCGGTTTCCGTTCCTGCTATGCGATGCACAAGGAAGCTTTTTTTACATCCCTCCCGCTCAATGAGATCTTTGAAGCAAAAATATCTGTCGGGAAAAATCTGAGTGTGAGTAAAAAGCCGATCAAGGGACATATTTTAAGCCAGGCCTATTTATCCCTGATTTTTAACCATACCACAAGTGAATATTTCCATGAAAAGGGCTGCGTGTTTGGCCGATCTATCTACTCTGGAATGCCGGTTACGTTTGATCCGTTTGATAAGACTCATTTCTCCTACGGAGCTGTGATCGCGGGCCAGTCCGGATATGGAAAGTCGGCAACCGTGAAGCAGCTGTTTTCCAGGCAGGTGGATTTCGGCGTGCATATCGCAAACATTGACTATGAACCGCTTCCTGGCGATGGAAAGAGAGGTGAGTATTCCATAGTGGCGGAAGCCGTTGGAGGAGTCAATTATCTGATTTCCAATTATTCCGACTCCCAACTTAATTTTTTTGAGATCAGCGATGAGTATGAATATAACCGGGCAACCGGAGAGGAGATACCAACGCTGTATCTGGAAGAAAAGATTGTGGACATGACGAATATCCTGATGGTACTGGCAACCAGTTTTACGACCAATGGCATGGTCGGTGAATTTGAGCCGACGGAATATTCCCGTATTAAATCCATTATTTCAAAAAATGTGCGGAAAATCTATGCTGACTGCGGCCTACGGGACAAGGATGCGGCGTCTCTTTATGAAACAGTACCGGCATCCGGCGGATCCTTTGGGTCAGGGAGGAGAAAAAAGCGGCTGCCCCAGATGCATGATTTTTACCGGGCCATATTACTGGATGCGCGGGAGAATACGGACAGCTTCAAAGAGAATGCGTTCTCCCTGCTGTTGGATATTTTTGAGGATCGTGTGCGGGAAATGTATTACTGTCCCCATTGCATGAAGGAATTTACAAGAGAAGAGCTGTCCACATTAAAAAGAACCGAGGGAGGTGTCCATATCTGTAATAATCATGAAGAAGGCAAGATCTATTATCTGCGGGAAATCCATGGGAGCCAGGCATACCTGGATTGCCAGTCCACGCTTTCTATTGATATGTCGCTGCCATTCCATAACTTCGATTTGTCGCAGATCACGGATGAGACGGAGCGCATCAATATGATCATGGTCGTACAGTCTTATATCGAGGAAAACTTTATCAAGAAAAACTCTACCAATCCGAATAAGGCAAAGAAACTCATTGTGTCTACGGATGAGGCACACCGTATCCTGAAATTTGAGGGAGCACGCATGTTTGAAAATGCTTTATACCGCGTGGCGCGTAAACGTCATACGGCTCCATGGCTGATCCTTCAGTCCGTAAAGGATTTTGCAAAATACCAGGATACAGAGGAGATCTTAAAGTCTACGGAGACCTTTATGCTGTTCCGTCATAACTACCTGGATGGGCAGTACATCAAAGATACCACGAACCTTAACCAGTCCCAGGTGGATACGGTACTCAATCTGGGCGGCACCTCTGAAGCGAAAAAATATGGTGAATTGTGTCTGGTTGATATTCCGACAAAGCGCGCGGTATTCATCCAGGCAGATTATTTAAAAGACAGTGAGTTTGATGTAGTGGAAACAGATGTAGAAAAGATCGCAGAGCACGCAAGGATGAAACAGGGGGCATGAAGCAGATGAAACATGTGCAGATCATCAACAGAAAAACAATCCGACTTCTGCTCCTTATATTTGTACTTACATTCTGCATGGCACCGGTATCTTCTTATGCGGATGGGCCGTGGACGGACCGGGCGGATCAGAGCATTTATGATTCCACCGGGGACGCACCTGATTCCAGTACACCGGACATGCTGGACGGAGGAATTTTTGCGGAACTGCTTGGGGAGTTCTGTATTGGAATTGGTGACGGGCTGAATTTTTTGCTGACTTCTTTTGGGTGTGACTTAAACGCGATCATATTTGGAAGAGTGGGAGGTGCCTCTGCCCGCACCGGGGATGTGGCGTTGTTTTCTTTTGACATGGGGACCGGCAACATATATGGCCTGGTGGGCATGGCCATGTATGGGTACCTACGGAACCTGGTTTTTACGCTTATGGTGCCAGTATTCTTATACTACCTGGTTGGTTTCCTCTACTCAAATGGCAATCCGCGGGTCAAGGAACGGCTGCTGGGCATGAGCAAACTATTTGTTGCCAGCAGCATCGGTTTTATTCTGTTCCCGCAGCTTTTAGAAATTGCTTTATACCTGAGAGATGCCATGCTCCATGCGATCATGACAGGAAGCCAGTCGCTGATCCTTAAGGTGGCTGACAGCGTCGGATCCGGCGTCAACATGGGGGATAATTCCTATGCCTTTTTCTTTGGCTCCGGAGGAGACTACAACCTGATCAGCCAGTTCCGTGCAATGGCAAAGCCCAATGGGAAAGTCGTATTTATCAATTCGATGTTATATGTAGGTGCGGTCGTTTATCAGGCGTACCTTGCAGTCTGCTATATTTCCGCGGCCGTCTGCATGGTGGTTTTGGTGCTGCTGTTCCCATTTGCTGCATTGTTTGAAATGGTCGAGCGGGGAACGATATCCAACTGGATGCGGCAGGTGCTGGGAATTTTGCTAAACCCTGTGATTGATTCCTGCCTGCTGCTCATTCCCATGTTTTTTATGATTATCGGGACGGCCCAGGAAAGTAAAGGTTATGCCCTGATCGCCCTCATTATCTGCGGCTGTATCATACCGGCGCGAGGCGTCATCCGTGGATTTTTACATATTGGAAATGGAATGGGAATGGAACTTGCCGGGTTTGGAACCATTATGGGGGCAACAAGCCTGATGCGGTCTATCGGAAGCGGAATTGGAGCGGCGGCCGGTGCGCTGGCCCATGCATCTGCGGATGCAAAATCCGATAAGATAAACGCGGATATGACGGATGACCTGGCAGATGTCCAGAAAAAGCAAGATCTGGAAGATATCAACAAAGGTGAGGCACTTCAGAGTGAAATGGAAGATATCATAGGAGAAAATCCGGATCTGGATATGGATGATGCGGAAACGTCCTTTGCTTTTGGCTATCAGCCCACACCGAAAGAGGAGATGCATGAAAAAAGCCCGCATGCCCAGGCTGCAGCGACCGCACAGAATATTGCCAGTGGTATTGATGCTCTTGGGCGCAAGAAGGATTCTTTAAATGAACATATCCGTTCCAATGATTCCAAAATCGCGTCCATTGGGGAAGAAATTGCCATGGATAATGAACAGATCGCGTCCATGAAGGCGGAAAAACAGGCGATCCAGGCGGAGCAGAATGAACAGAAAAAACGGGGGGATACCCCGTCGGCGGACGGATATGCGAGGATCCGGGAACTGGATCAGGGAATTGGTGAAGCGGAGCATTCACGCTCCGTACGTATGGAGGAACAGTCCAGGCTCCGCGGTGAGAATGCCCGGACAAAGGAAGAAATTGGACGTATTGATGCTTTATCGGCCAGGGCCCGGAGTGCGATTTCACCATCCAGAAGCAGTTTTGGAGGCGGTGTGAGCGGAATTGGAAATGGTATCTCGGAAGAAGAGCAGGAGATACTGGATCAATATGCGACCATTGATAATTTTGAGTCTCCGCAGTTTAAGAATATATCCCTGGAACGGAAAGCGGCGCTGTACCGGGAAAGAGCCGCAAAGACCAGGGTGAGAGGTGCGACAACCGCGGCAGGCACCATGGCCGGGATGACCTTTGGAGCAACGGCCGGGATGGCCATGACCGCATTCAGTTCTCCGGCAGCAAAGATGCAGATGACAGCCATAGGCGGAGCAATGGGCGCAAATGCCGGAGGTGTTTTAGGCGAAGTTCTGGCCGAACCGGTGTATGAAGGCGGTGTCGAACTTGTAAGAAGGGGCGGCCCGCTGCTGCAGAAAGGAGCAACGATCCTGAAAGACAAGGCAGAAGCCTACAGAAACAATCCGGAAGGACTGAATGTTTACGAAGAAGAACCGCAAAAAATGTTGGAAGTGAATGTACATTCCTCATCAAAGCCGACTGTTACGACCGTATCCCAGTCACAGGATAATAATCCGTCATCTGTAGAGACGGTTTCCGGGCCGGGATCAAAGGAACAGCCGTCTTACCAGTCAGATGTGGAAGCAGTAGGAAAAGATGCGGGAGTACAGTCTGGGCCACAGGTAACCTATGCAGACACGGTTTCGGATGAAGACGCGGCAATCATGCAGCAATTCTATGAGGCAGAAATCCAGAAGCCGGAATTTCGCAGAACCATGCACCATGCGTATACGGACAGCGCGGTGAGCGCAAGGCAGGTTTATTCAGGGCTTAAAAACAGCATGGTAAATGCCACAAAAGAGGAGCGTGCGGTTGCGAATGAGCAGATCATTGAAACAGCTTTTATGCAGTATACGAACACGATACTGGATAGTCTGGATGCTCCGGAGCGTGTGGATCAGATCGCATATCAGCAGGCAGTGGAAGACCGGCTGCGGGAAGACGAGCGTGGCCGGATGGAAAAATATTTAAGGAGTAAACATTTATTGTTTTAGCGGAGGAGTATGAACGTATTTACAAAAAGGACACAAAAGAGAAAACAGAAACGGTTGAAACGAAAAAGTCTGGAGACGGAACGGTTGAAAGCGCAGCATGGCCTGCAGGATTCAACGGATATCATCATTGTGGAGCATTCCAATACGCTTACTGTTATGATCCAGGCAGCCGGTCAGATTGTCCGGTTTCTTGCAGCCACTATTTTTGTCGGGTTCTGCCTGCTGGGGCTTGCGTCCGTATGTTTCCCGGGGCCGCGTAAAGAAATGGTGGAGATCGGGATCGCGCTGATCACACAGCTGCGGGAGTATCTTCCGTTTCTGAATGTAATTTTTTGGAGGTAGATTATGGCAAGACCAGTTCGGACTTCGAACTTATTAAAGGAAGCGGCTGCGGATCATGAAAATCTGGACAGGACGGCAGAACAGGAAAGATTGCCGGTCAATAGGGTAGCCACTCAACCGCCTGTTCAGGAAAATGAATCCGTAATAGAGAAAGCAGAGGAAAAAGAGCCTTCTGTACAGGAAAAACTGGATGCGATCCTTCCGGAGGACTTTTTTGGTGAATTTGAGGATCTGTTTAATAGTGCGGATGTCCATACGAAAGAGCAGATAAAACAGGATATGCCGCCGGATAGTTTGCCGGAGGCACCTGCAACTGTGACTGACGATGGGGCTGCGCAGGCGGTTTTGGAAGCAGCAGAAGAAAAAGCTGATGAAGAAGAAATTGCTCCAGCAATTAACGAAAATACTGCAGAAAAAATGGAAGAAGAGATTCCTGCAGCGACAGTGGAGAAAACAGAGGAAGCGTTAAGCCCGGAACCGGCCACGGCCAAACCAGAAGAAATGCCGGACCCTTTGCCGGATACCCAGACACAGGACCCCAAACCCACAGTGGCTGCCTGTAGAAAAGCTTCGGTAGAACCCGCTCCAGAAACACGGGAACCGCAGAACGTTATCAGACGTATGCCGGCGGAAGAGGATCTAACGCCAACTCATACGATAAACAGGGCAGTGCGGCGGACCTATAAACAGATTGGTTTAAGCCAGCCGGTTACTAACGTGTCATTGCAGCAGATGATCTCTGTATATTCCCCCAAAGGTGGCGTAGGGAAATCTACCATTGTGAGGGAATTAGCCCATGTCCTATCGAACATGAAGAGAAATGGGAAACGGCTTAAAATTTTGGTGCTTGATGCGGACTGGGAATTTGGGGATGTGGACAGTGCGTTTGGTATCTGCCCATCGCCCAATGTAATGGACTGGGTGAAACGGATCTGTAACGATAGGGAGCGGCTGGGATACATTCCTGCATATTCGCCGGCGGACATCGTATCCAGATATGTAATCGAATACGATGAGCAGATCCATATCCTGGCCGGAAGTGATAATGCAATGGAAGCGGCGCGTCTGGATTGTGAGATTGCAGAGGCGATTATGGATAATCTGAGGCGCTGCGATTATGATCTGATTCTGGTTGACAATTGCAATACATTAAAGGATACGACCGTCATTCCCCTGGAAAAATCGGATCTGATCCTGCTGATCCTTTCCCTGGATACGTCCACAGTGCAGGACGCCCGCAATTTCCTGGATGTGCTTAGTGAATTTCGGATAGATAAATCTAATATCCGGATGGTTATAAACCAGGTGCCGCTTGATGATAAAAAATGCGAGCTTGGAATATCCCATGTGGCCAGGATCCTAACTATGGAACCGACCTGTATCATACATACAAATCAGGATGCCAGAAGTTTTGCGAATGTCGGGGAAGCAGCATCAAGTGACAAAGGGTCCCTGTTTTCAAAAGAAATCAGAACACTTGCCAGGGCAGCAGTCGCGGTAGATGAAGAACTGGAGAAACCAGAAAAATGTTCTGGAGGATTTTTGCGCAGACTATTTGGCAGAAAGAGGTGAGTATGGAAAAGGAATTAGACCTTCTGATCGCAACGGAAATGAGCGGGGATGGCGATTCGGTAGCAGAAGAACTTCGGAGTGTATTTGCAAAACGCGGAGTCACGGTCCACAGAATAGAATTTCGCTCTGGAAAAGACAGTGTGATCCGGTCTGTCCGGGCCAATCCACAAATACACGCGGTGGTACTCAGCCAGTACCAGGATCAGGAAAAACTTTCCCCGCGCGACATTGATCAGATCTGCTCTACGGCGGAAGGTGATTTACAGGTGTTCGTGGTAGTTTCTGAAATGCGTGGCAGCGACTATATGAAGGAAATTGAAAGCCTGGGGATATACACGGCGGTTTACCAGGAAGATGCCAGTTTTGAAAAAATCGCAGAATGGTACTGCAACGGCCGGACGAAAAAAGAGGCCCGGGCTTATTACGGGGTCGCCGGAGGGGACCATGTGGTCCAGTATCGCAATATGGACGTGAATGCCAGTATCCAGTATCTTTTGGAATATGACGGATCGTACACGGACCTGATCCAGCGGATGTCTGTACTGGTAAATGGAATTCCGGCCAGTCAGGTGGCATCTATCGTCTGCCAGCTCCCGGATCCTATATGTGAAATGTTAAAACGGGAGCCGCGCTTTGCCCTGATCTGTCAGATGGCGGAAGAACAGTACGCATACCTTTATAAGCCCTCCGGTCAGCCAGAGAAAGAGGAGGCAGGTGAAAAAGCGGATACGGGAGGGGAAGAGCAGCCGAAGAATAAAGCAATACGGCGATTTTTTAAAAGAAAACAGGAGGAACCGACAGAACGTAAACCGGCAAAGAGACAGGCATGTGAGATCGGGGTTATGGCGACCAACATAGGGGTTGGATGCACAACCATTTCCATTCTTCTTGCCAATACATTGGCACATGAGGGAAAGCGCGCTGCGATCGTTGAACTGGATGATGCGGATGGATGCTTTGAGCAACTCTGCCGCCAGGAGCGGGAGGAAGAGCAGGTGGATGGGATCACAAAGTTTGCAATCGGAACGCTGGATTACTATTACCATGTTCCACTCCAGAAATTCCAGCTGGACTATAAGCCCTTATATGATTTTATTGTCTATGATTTTGGGTGTCTGGACCAGGAAACGATCTTTCATGTGTATGCGAGGATGCAAAACCGCTTCATTGTAACATCAAAGGCAGAATGGAAACAGCATGAATTAAAAGAACTTTTAAAAGATATAAAGGGAATGCCTGGGGAAGATGAGTGCAGGGTACTGATCAGTTCCCACTGTGGCGGTTCGGACTTGGGAGATGTAAAGGAACTTATGCCGGAAAATACGATCCTTGCAGCAATTCCATATGAGAGTAATCCATTTTATCCAGGAAAAGCATGCAGACAGATCTTTTTAAAACTTCTGGATGGTACATATAAGGAAGAAAAATATAAAAAGAGCGATTCCGTTGAGCAGCGTTTTTCAGAACGGCCGCGGGACTTTAAAAAATTTGGTATCCAGATAGTGATGGGAGCGCTGTTAGTGGCATGCATGGGATTTATGGTATCGGCCTGCAGTGCAAACAACAGGTACAACCGGATGGTTACGAAGGCAGATACATTCATTACAGGACTTGAGGAAGAAAACAGGCAGGCGGAAGATGAACTGCAAAAGAAAGAAAAGGAATTAAAGGCCCTGGAGCATGAGGTATATTATGCGCAAACCGACATTCCGGCCGGTCAGCTGATAAGTGGGGACATGGTTCAAAAAGAGATCGTGCAGACAGAATTTGATGATAGCTTCTTCATCAATGCTTCGGATTTGGGAAGTGTGGCTGCCAGCATACCGATCAAGGCGGGAACGCCACTTATGAAGGCATTTACTGGTCAGGTGTTCCAGGATCCGCAAGATGGTGATAATGACCTGCCTGACCTTGCAGATCTTGAGGATATTGGAATGGAAGGAGTGGAGAGTACAGATGGTGATTAAGTCCTGGTGCAGATACTTTACAGGAAAATTTATCAGGGCATGGCCGGCAATTACTTTGCATGCTCCGGATATGAATGAAAAACTCTGGGAAAAGAAACGGAAGCTGGAGGATGCGTATGACCGCGTCATGTCGGAACTGGAGGATTATAGCGGTTCCGCTTATGGTGGGGTCACGGAAACGATCTTTGCACTGTTTGAACAGTTTTACCGAAAGGTGCGGATGCTAGCGCTGCCAGTGAGTGGCTTTTCTCTGGTCATTGGTTTTTTGCTTCTATTACTGGTGAGGAGGGACAAGCTGTTGTTTCGCAGGATTTTTTTGACATTTATTGTGGGAATTCCGGGATTTTTTCTCCTGTTTACCTGGGGGATCGGAATGTTATTAAACTAAGAAGAGAGGACAAATTTATGAGTGAGAATGGAACTGGATTAGAATTATTGGGATTTTTAGGAGGCACCGCGAAATCTAAGGAGGCAGAAGCCCAGAAAAAACTGGATCAGTACGAATACCTGATGGAAAAGGGAGAACTTTTGACAGACATCCGGTTTACCCAGGAAATTAAGGAAAAAGGGCTGCAGGCATATGACGGGGATGTTCAGCTGATCATGCCGACTGAGGAGTCCACGCTTTATAAGGGAATTTTTGGCGCAACGTATCTCCTGGAACGGTGTTATAATGTAAAAATCACCAGAGTTGACCGGGAGGAGAGGACGGTCTATTTAAGCTACCGGGCCGCGCAGGCGGAATACAGGCCGGCAGCTTTGGAGAAGATTAAAAAATCTATAGAGGCCGGGGAAGAGTTAGAGGTAAAGGCCATTGTGGTTTTGTGCCGGGATTTGCAGAATTACATTGTGGTTGATATTTTGGGGCTTTCCATTCCGGGAGTGCTGCCGTATTCGGAATGGATCCATGGCTATGCGGCAAATATCAAGGAGCAGGCGGTCTCCGGAAAGATCATTGATGTGAAAATTAAAGGGTACACGACGAAATCTACGGAGGAAGAGCCGCGGTTTTTGGTTTCCAGAAGAGATTGTGTAAAGTCCGAATGGATCGGTATCGAGGAACGTTTCCCTCTGCATAGCAACATTATCATTGAGTGTGTGGAGATGCAGGGGAAAAACTGGATCGGAAAAATTCCGGGAGTCCCCAATATCTCTGTATACTGTTTTTACCCGAACCGTTTATCTCCGACAACTGGCGGACCGATCATCATCAAGATTGGCGGGCAGTATTCCTGCTTTGTGGCAGCCATTGATGCGGAGAAATGTATATTCCGTGCCCGGGTGAAAGATATGGTGGATCGGAGCTAAAAAACAATTAAAGATAGTTATGTTTGGATAGCAATACTGCATTGACCATATAACAAAATTTGTGTATAATTTTTGTATAACATAAGGAGGTGTATGGTTTATGCCAGCAATCAAATCAAGTGCTGATCTGAGGAATAATTATAATGAAATATCTAAATTTTGTCATACCTATCCAGAGCCGGTTTTTATTACGAAGAACGGAAAAGGTGATCTTGCTGTTATGAGTATTGAAGCATATGAAGAATTAACTAGTCGTTTTGAATTATATAGTCAGGTAAAAGAGGGAATGGATGATATTGCTTTAGGTAATACCAGACCATTTTCAGAGGCTATGGCCGATATTAGGAGCCGACGAAGATGAATTACCAGATCCATATTACTTCCATGGCTGAACGTGATATTATGCGTGCTATGGATTATATAGAATTTAACCTTAAAAATCCAGACGCTGCAGATAATCTGGTAGATGCTGTAACGGAGAAGGTTGCTTCATTATCTTATCTTCCGCAGAAATTCCGTTTGGTAGATGATCCGGTATTGGCTAGTTGGGGAGTTCGATTCATAGTAATCAATAACTACATTGCTTTTTATACAATTGATGAGGCAAAAAAAATGGTTTATGTAGTTCGCTTTCTTTACCAAAAAAGTAACTGGATTTCTATTCTTCTGCATGGATTTAGCATATAATATGTCATGCAATCTGCAATACAGTGAATTACAATAAGGCTAATATGGGGCACTTGAAATGAAAAATCTTATGGAAAGCACTTGCGTTGAAAAATCTCACTCCATTGATGAAATGGCTGATGCCGAGCTTGATACAAAACTACAGCATAGCTATGCACAGTCACTTATTGGAAAAGGCCGGTCGATGAATGAAGTATTTGACGATCTGGAAAGGAGTCTTAAATAAGTTGGCTCTTATAAAATCATCATCACACTAGATGCAGAAGCAGACCTTTTATAGAATACGGGTCTGTACGATTAATATAAAAAACACTGGTTTATATAGTAAATGTATATAGAAATAGAGAAGCTGTAAAATTTTGCGATGAATTTTACAGCTTTTTACGTATAATAAAAGTAACAGAAACAATTATGAAATCAAAAGAAGGAGTTGAAAAAAGAATATGGCCAATATTTTACCAATATCGGATTTGAGAAATTATAATGAAGTATTGAAAAATTGCCGTAAGGGAGAACCAGTATATCTGACCAAGAATGGAAGAGGAAGATTTGTAGTTATGGATATTGAAGATTATGAGCATGATTGTGCAGAGAAAAAGCTCCTTCTGAAGCTACGGGAAGCCGAAGAAGCAGTGAAAGATGGCAACCGATACAGAAAGGATCGCTCTGGCAGCAGATCATATCCTTACTGCATGGCGCGAATATACCGATAAGGAAGCTTTCATTTTTAGTGAAACAGACGGAACACCGCACAATACGATCACTCCGATTGCAAGAATGCACGAAGATCTGTATGAGCTGGATCTGGTACTTCGAAACAACATTACAACAGATGAGTGTCCATGGGGTGTATATCATCCGTCTGCAGACCTTCACCATATAAAGAAGGAAAATATCGGCCTGATCGAAGTAATGGGACTGGCTGTTCTGCC
>ERZ779822.284-NODE-284-length-30708-cov-5.6846_pt1 | contig 30708 bp, 36 predicted proteins | sample MGYA00511069_ERZ779822 | MGnify/ENA primary metagenome ERZ779822 (study PRJEB29588, sample SAMEA2147589) | human gut metagenome | biome: human gut; feature: human-associated habitat; material: faeces | place: Denmark | collected 2008/2010 ...
GTTGCCAGACCGCTATCATTGTACCATTAGGAGGTTCTTTCCTTTTCTATAAGATAACTTTTATCTACCCCCAGTTTAACTGGGGGTTTACTCATGCCTTTTCGGCGGACAACAAAAGAGTCATAATCGGGAAACATATTTCCGCTTATGGCTCTTTTTCTATCTTAAATCAGACGTACCGACATGGGCAGACGAAGATAGGACAGAAACTCCGACATATCCATGTACAGCTCACCAAAGAGGTTATCGTCTGTTTCTACCTTCTCCTGTCATCATTTTCCGATTCATTTCTTCTCGTTATTTGTAAATATCTCGCCTGTGTGATACAGAAACCGCAACAATTATTAATTGCTCGTCTTTAATCTCTGCAATAATACGATAGTTCGCAATTCTGTATCGCCAATATCCACTTAAATCAGCCGTCAAGGCTTTTCCATGAACTCTGGGATTACTGCAGCCATACAGGTTTGATCTCAGCCATTTTAAAATAAGTCTTTGGATTGATTGATCCAGTTTTTTAAACTTCTTTTTGAATCCATCGGTATATTCAATCTTATACATGATTAAACATCTAATTCCTCAAATAATTCTTCGATCGGATAGATTTTTACCTTTCCTTTTCTCCTCTCTTCTTCATATTTTTTTATGACCTGCATATCATATTCATCTTCCAATTTTTCTAAAGCCAGGCGTTTTAATAAAGAAGATACCGCGCATCCGTAAATAGCAGCCGCTTGATTAAGAATTTCGGCCTCTTTCTCATTAATACGGACACTTATGACAGAACTCATAATATCACCCCTTTCACATACGATATTTGTATGACATCTGTATGACTTTATTATAATTTATAGGAAATAAAAAAACAATTATCTTTCCTCCGATATCAGCATCCATACACTAAATCAGACGTACCGCCATGGGCAGACGAAGATAGGACAGAAACTCCGACATATCCATGTACAGCTCCACATCATCAAAGAAGAATTCCGCAATGTCATGAAAATCCGTTTTCACACCGTCATTAAACGCATATTCCAGATAGTAAGGCATCCAGCCTGCCTTATGGAAAAACGCCTTGATATCATTTACGCCCTCTTTCGGTTCCAGACAGGCTGCTTTCAGCAGCTCCCCGCCCGTAATTTTTTCAAAGCCAAAGTACGATGCCAGCGACAAAACGATCAGACGCATTCTATAATCTTTTTCCAGCAGGTCGAGGACATCCAGATTCACATGGAGTCGGGCGGCAATCTGCCCAAGTTCTTCCCGCTTTTCACGGTACTCCTCTTCTATCATATCAATGCGGTAACCGCCTTTTAATTCATAAAGCAGTCCCCTTTTTTGCACCTCTGCCACCAATTATCCTTTCCTGACCACGGTACTCCTGCCGACAGTCATTCCTTCAAAATTTCATTTCCGCTCCGATTACCCATTCTCTTCCACCAAGGTAAAGATCATCTACCTTTCTGTCAAAAATATTATAGAGCGCCAGCGTAGCGGCAATCCTTTCGCCCCATTTCTTCCGTGCAGAAATGTTCAATGTGTGGTAAGAATAATCCTTTCCGTCAAATCGATAATCATTAAGGAAATAACTCTTTACCGATCCGCTCCAGCCATATCTCTTATGGTCGTCATAAAGAAATATGGCTGTGAAAGTATTTCTCGCGCGGTTATCGAGACGTGCTTCCGCCTTTCCTGTCATAGCACCTTTCGCGTCAAGATACACATGGCTCACTTTAAAGGTAAGACGGTCACTCACACGATAACCCCATTCCGATTCGACGCCGCGGATATCACCAAGGCGGATATTCTGATAGAACCAGTCATTATTCTTGCCTGACGGCTGTGCATCAATAAGATTTTTCACACGGTTATCAAAATAAGCCACCCTGCCGAAACTCTTTCCCCGCTCCCATTCGACGCCGGCGTCCCAGTTGCGGGATTTTTCCGCCTCCAAATCAGGATTACCGTAAACATTCACAAAATGATGGAGCTTAATATACAGTTCACTGATAGTCGGCGCCTTAAATCCTTTCCCGTAATTCACCTTGAACCGGGTACGGCTGTCCGGTTCATAAGTCAGCCCAAGACGGGGTGACAGAGACGAACCGAAGCGGTTATGATGCTCAAAACGCAGAGACGGCGTAATGAAAAGCCGGTCATTTGCCTGCCACAAATCAGAAACATACACCGCCACATGATCTGCGGAGTGGGATTCCCTCTTTTTGGAGAGACCTGCCGCATTATCGGCAAGACGCGTCCCTTCATAAGCAATATTCCGATAGTCCCCGCCGAACGTAAAAGTATGACGTTCCGATTTCACCGTATCCTTTGCCTCAAGGAAATAAGTGCTGTACCGCGCATTGTCGCTGTTTTCTTTCGGGAAATACCGATTCAGGTGTCCTGCAAGAAACGGCGGCAGTCCTTGCAGGTGCCTTCCGTTATAGGAATAGGAATCTTTCTTCATACGGCTCATACCCGCACGAACCATATAATCATTTTTTCCCGTGCGGCCCGTATACTCCGCAGAGAAATCAAATCCATCCCGGCTGATATTTTCCCGCCGTCCTCTATATACAGGCACCTTCATGCCCCTCATGCGCAAATCAGCATCAGCATACGATGAATGAACAGATTCATTAAAATATCCTGCATCAAAACGCAATCGGCCCTGCACGGAATTTTCAAAATCATAAAGTCCTGTCCAGTGGAACAGCCGGCGGTTTCCCGCATCCGGTGTATTGATCCCTTTTGTCAAAACGGCGGCCCCCCCATGAGACGGCGGCATACCGGGAAATGTGATAAACATTTTGCTGTCTTCTTTATAAGAAACAGGACGTATTTTTACGAAAGACACATCAAAAGCATTGCTCCACCGTCCTTCTGTCCCTAAATCAAAACGATAGCTGTTTTTCAATTCATTTGTCCCTGCTGCAGCACTGACAGTCACTTCCCGTTTTTCCGGCTTCTTCGTGATGATGTTGATAACACCGCCCATGGCGTCAGAACCGTAAAGGGCGCTCGATGCTCCGCGGACAATTTCCACCCGGTCGATACGATCTACGCTGATCCGATCCAAAACATAGAAATTCTGTGTCACACTTGTATCCTCATCAGCCATACGTTTCCCATCCACCAGAACCAGTGTGTGATTCGTATTCATACCGCGGAGCATCACCTGATGGCCGCCCATTCCCGCATTTTTTGCCGGACGTGACCGCTCCACGCTCAGATTTAAAACGGACGAAAGGGCAGATCTCATATCATACGCTCCGGAACGCTTTATGTCTTCCGATGTAACGATCTCCGCAGACTGTGGTTCTTTCCTGATTTCCGCTTCCGTCCGTTCCGCCGTTACCAAAACTGCAGGCATTTCATAAACCGATGCTGCAACAGACATCACAGGCAGAGACAACGAAGCAAAAACGGAAACAGCCAAAATTGTTTTCATATATTCTCCTTTGCAGGGATACCCTGAAATAAATTAATGAAAATCAGTATCAAATAAATTGTAAATGATTTCTTTTCGAATTTCCACATAGGAAAGAAAACTTTCAAAGAAACCATGATTTTGCCATGAGCCGCATTCACAAACCTGCGAAAAATTATTGACACAACCTCAAAAACCTGTCATAGCGGTTCACGAATACCGTTCTTGATAAGCCCCCTAAAAAGGCATAAAAAAATGAGACCCTTTTCAGAGTCCCATCTTCAATGCTGATAAAATGATTATTTCAATTCTATACGTAACTTTGTTTTATACCATCAGTTGTATGTAGTATTTTATTAGTATTACTCTATCTTGTATTAGTTTTTTCTATTTTGATGCAGGCAAATTTTTATAGTATCAAAATAGTATCAAAAGATTATATACCTTTCTGATAATATTTTACTGGACGCCCGTCCATGTATGTATATCTTTCTTTTTAATATTGCTATTTGCGCATACTTGACATTTCAACACATGAATTTAATGTAATGTCCATTTCCCGAACTTTTTTCACAAAAGAGGATGCACACGGTACTGTCGCCGCTGGTCAAAACATTTTTGACCCGGGGGTAGTCCGTTAAGCAGTTAAGTACCGCCAGAAATACAAAAGCCGCCTATTAGTTTGGACTTTATCCCCCAGAATATCGCTTGATGGGCTACTTATGCATTTACTTACCTGTTCCCATCTTTCCATCAATCGCTCCATTTTGCGCCTTTTCTGTTTCACATCTTCAAGCCTTGAGACAATATCCATTATAATATGTTCTCTCCTCTCCTTTAATGTATTTAGTGACACCTAAAATTTTCTTTCTCACGATAAATGCCATCATTTATACATTTTCTGTGCATAAAAAAGACTATATAAAAAGTATGAAAAATGAACAGGAATATACAATTTTATTCGTGTTTTCTGATATATTTATGCAAAATCAAATCCATTTATGCAATTTAGGTGCCGATTACTTCCGATAAATTATCGTTATCGGAACCTATTTTCTACCTCTGCCCTATACTCTGAAATAGGATTTTCCGGCGGAACTTACACCCGCATACAAAACCTTAACATTTCTTAACATTTCCCCTTTCCTTGAATGCCATAGGGGGTATGTTCCGGAATTGTAGCCCGTAAAGCGCAATTCGACGGGTACTATTCAATTTTTCTTAAGCTTTAAATGTCAAGTTTTTACAAGTTCTATTATCAGGTTTTGAACCTCAAGTTTTCTCAAGTTTTGAATCTCAGGTTTTTTCAGGTTTAACCTTCAACATTTCTCAACACTCAAATAAAAAGTCAACTTTTGACACCATTTTCTCTTGCTTAATGCCTCCGAAAAAGCAGAAAATGAAAACCCCCGCCGGAAATCACAGAATAACCGGCAAGGGCTATATTATTTATCGTGGTAGGTTTATTACAAAACTTCAATCACGGATGTGGTAAATAGTACGATCTATAAGGGCCTGATAATAACCCAGCCGGTATGATATATCGCTAACGTCCACAGATGCCGAAAATAAATCATCGTTAATCATCCTCTTTTTATCCGCGTTACTCCGTTCAAGTTCATCATATAACCGTTCCGCATACTTTTCCGCAATCTTAGCACCGTATAGATTTATGGCCTTGCTGTGGGTAGTTTCGTGGTTATCTTCATCGTCGGATAAGGTGGCTAAGCGGGAAAGAATAAGTCCCGCGATATAGCTTGTACTTTCAGCAATGGTAGGTCTTTTTCCTCCCCATATCGAAAGACTTGCGACATTCTGATATTGATCCGTTGTTATTCCGGCGGTAATAAGTTCTATTTCATTCTTTATTTCCAGCATCATAATTCCCCCTTTAACTGTTCCGCCAGATGTTCAAGCCTTTCTATTTCATCTTCAAGAGCTTTTATTATGTCCTGCTGTAATTGTCCCTTGTGAATTACCATTCTGTCTGACATATATTCAGCGCCTAAATAAACACGCTCCTCGGGGTCCGTAGCATTAAACCATCCTGTCACGCGTTCTATTTTTGAAATTCTATCCATAATATCCCTAAGTAAGTTGAATTTATCAGCATTTATCATATCTTTTTCCCATTCCTTTCATCATATCCACAATTTGATTGATTTCATAATTTCCTGTAGCTAAGTTCACCTACGCTCTAACTACATGATCAACTACACGGCTAAAATCATCAGTATTTACCGTGCTTTTCTATCATTTCATGTAAGCTGTAGGTAAAATTTGCAACTCTCCCCTATATACCCCTATATACCCCCATATAGGTATATATAGATATATAATTTCCTCTAAGTATAAAAATCACCTACATCACCTACAACCATAACTATAAACTCCCGATAAAATCTAGGAAACTTAGATGTGTAGTTTCCGAAAAAACTAACTACATCAAACTACATCACCTACATAATGGTTATTCACAAAAAATATATCGTGATCTAACTTTCGGCAAAAAGTATTCCATTGATTTTGATGTTCGGGTGAATTTTATTCTTCCGTCCTGTTCCGCCAGATTCCGCAATGCCTTACCCATTAAAGCATTCCTCGCTATATTAAGCCCTATTTCATCGCATAGTTCTGTGGGTGTTATCCATCTCCAGTTTTCCGGCGGGCTGTCCCAGTCAAGCCTGTTTCGGATAGCCTCTTCTTCACTGGTTATCTTTTTAAACGGTTCATTTTGCCTATTTAGCTTTTGAATTTCTTCCGTATTTAGATAGTGCCTTTCTTTCTTCACAAAGGCCAGATGCATAACCTGCCCCCAGAACTGTTTTAAATCTACAGGATTATTTCCGATGGCTTTTACGGCAATCACCCAGTACCGCCGGTCACCTGTACGATCTTTTAAAAATCCATCACCGTTTACCGTTCCGATAAAAACCGTCCTGCGCGGTTCGTCTACTGGCTCTCTGTGGAACGGCTTCCTGTAAATATCACGACTTGCTGTGAAGAACTGTTTCAATCTGTCCAGCTTTTCCTTTTTCAGCGTTTCGCCAAATTCTCCCAGCTCCACAATCCAAAATCCAGTGGACTTTATAACATCATCTTTAACCTGTGGATCTATAGATACGCCCTCTGCTCCCCATTCCTTAAACGGCAGCAGCATATATAAAAATCTTGTCTTTCCTATGCCCTGAGCACCAACAAGCACTAAAACTCCTTGTGCGGCTTCTGCTCCCTTATTAAAGGCCATTCGTACCGCTGAAATGAGCCATAGCTTAAACAGGAAAAAACAGAAATCCGGGTCTTGCCCGCTCTCCGGATCAAGTTCAAAATTCGCCCACATGTCACGGATGTAATCTTGTTTGCCATTATAGGCCTTTTGCGCTTCTTCCAGAAAATCACAAACGGGGCTGTATTGATTCATATCGGCAATCGCGGCCAAAAAAGAAAATGTATTATCCTTACTGATTTTTAACCCGTTTTCATGAGCAATCCCCAGCAATAGCAATGCCACGGCCTCATTACTGCATTTTGAAATATTCAGCCCGTTAATCTCAACTTTTTTATTTACCCGGTTATATTTGACAGTGACGCCCATACGTTCCAGCAGGTACGACAAATTTTTCCATGAGGCGGTAATCGGTCGGATATTTCCATTACTGTCTATTGTAGTAGCCGGCCACTCCATACTTTTGAAAACATAAGGGTTTTCTGCATCTATTTTCATCTTGTTCAGCTGTTTTTGTTCCTTATACTTTACAGGATCATAACCGTTTCCATTCATGCCTCTGATGGCCTCTTGAATAGTTCTATCCCTGTAATCCTGACGGTTTGCCCACTTCTCCCGTTTTCCTAACGCTGAAGATGTAAACATACGTTCCATTGCGAGCATGTCACCGTTCGTCCACCACGCTAATATATTCATCAGCGCTTGGTCTGCCGCTGAATCATCATCACCATATGCGGATAAATCCCCACGGTCATACAAGGCTTCAAATTTTGCCCCCTGCCCGCTCTGCCTGATCTTATTAATCAATTCACTATCCAGCATTTCCGGCGGGTCTATAAGGGGATTCTGCGGTAATTCCTGCAATGGCGTTTTAGCGTCCACAATGGCGATAAGCGCTTGCAAGGCTTTTCCCTCTGTGGATATTTTTTCATAGCCAGGAATTACATTTCCAGTCACCGTGAAGAAACGCCCCGCCGGATAGATTTCTATATTCCCCTTTCTTCTGCCTTTGCCGTCTGCAATATCCGCCTTTACGATAATATGAACGCCTGCGCCTGACGGGCTAAGTTCTACATAGCCCGTGAAATCGTCAATAATCTTTTGCGCTTCTTTGTTTACCGCTCCGCCCTCTATGCAGTGGTCTATATCAATCCCCACAAACGGAGAACTCCCCAGTTCAAAGCCTATCCCGTCATAAGTACCGCCGGAAAGGGCATTTACCGCCGTTTCATAGCTTGCCCATGTTTTAGGATTGTTTGACTTGGCCATGCCGCCAGTCTTGGGATTGTAGGGTATTTTTGTTTTCCTACCATTCCGCTTTTGGAATTTCCAGCAGACCCAGTTATTAACCGCTTTCATTTCCGGCGGTATATTATCAAACAATACTTTCATTTTCTCCCGCCTTTCTTATGTGTTCCTTGAACGGCGCAAGAGCTACCGCTTGCGACTTCATACGGTTTTCCTGCTCTTTTACGTAAGCTCTCACGTCCACAATGGACGAGGGCAAGTAATACCCGCCGTTATGCCCGGTAGTGGAGCAAATCAGATTCCCCGCTTTCCGTTCGTCCTCTATGGCTTGTCTTAGTGTTCTATCATCAAGCCCTGATAAGGAAATCAACGTCTCCTTTTTTGCCGCATTTATGTTTCCTATTGCCCCTATATTCCTTAAAATATCTACTATCATTGTCCGCCTCCGTATGTTTTAAATTCATAAAATGCGCGGGGAACCTTGCCTGAGATGGTGATCTTCCCCATCTCCCTAAGTTCTGCGTTCATCGCCCGTATCAAGGTATAGGCGGTGCTTTTGGCTATACCGCAATCTTCCGCTATCTCATGGGCTGTAATATATCGGCTTTTTATGATAAAATGTGTTTGAGGGCTAAAACCTGTGGTGGGGTTTATAACTCCTCTTGCCTCTGTGGATATTCCCGTATCCATAGGGGCTTTTCTTGTGTGTTCCATACTCTTATTCCTCTAGAAAAATAATTCATCAATAGTAAACTTACGCCCTAGACGTTCCGAAAGAAAATCTCTAATAATTTTTTTCTCTTTGTCTGTGAATGCATTTTTTCCGTTTTCCTTTGCGTTATATGTTGGATACGACACCCCCAATACTTGCGCGATATCATTTTGACTACATAGCGCCATACTTCTATAGCCTATTAATTTAACTAACTTCATTTCTACACCTCCTCTCTTCAAACTTTATTAAACATATTTTATCATTAAACTTTATTGAACGCAAGTTTTTTGTTGAACCTTATTAAACTTTCATTTATAATATATTCGGAGGTTCAATATATGATAAAAAATAAATTTATTAATAAAGAACATTTAGGACTTAAAATAAAGATATTACGGTATAAATTAGGGCTTTCAATGGAAGAATTCGGAAAAATTTTTAATGCTACTAAAGGAAGCGTATCAGGTTGGGAAAGTGGGAAAGTAATCCCAAACATTGAACGGCTGCATCAAATGGCTGAAATGGGGAATATACCAATTACAGAATTATGCTTTTCTCCGTTTGACGTTAGTAACCTAACAATAAAAATAATTAGTAAAATAAAAATAAAAAAAACAATTCCCTCAATATTTAATGAGTATCAAGAAGAAATGGCTTATACATTTTTGAGTGAACTTTCTTATTTTTCCCCATCGCTTAAGATTGAAGAAAACTTAAAAGCATATTGTCAGTACTTTGAAGATGGGTATATATCCATCAAGGTAAATCCAAGAATTCCCTTTAAAAGTATTTTTTTTGATGCTTCATCCGATGATGAAGTTAGAGAACCATATAACCAAATATTATGCGAATCCTTAAGTGATCAACTATCAACAAAACTAAAACAAGATATAGTAATAAATACAATATTTTTACATGAAACATGTTTTGATGAAGATTTATATAATGCTGATTATCCAAGTTATTTAGACAATCCACTAATAAAAAAATTGTCTACTATAATTAGTTCAGTAAATATAAATTTTTCGAACAGAGGGCAGTTTATAGCTCAATACTACGAATGGTTAAAAAAAGAAATAAAGCGCATTGAAAAATTTGCAGCAAAAACAAAACAGCCTAAAAAATGATTTAATGATATTATCAAAATGAATAATCTAAGGAGGTATAAAGATGACATTTTCTGATGACCTAAAAAAGTACCGATTATTAGCAGGCTTTAAATCTGCTAATAATCGGTATTAAATACACCACATATATGAGCTATGAAAATAAAGGAACTAAACCGCGCCTCGATATTCTTGATAAAATAGCAAATGCTTTGGGTATATCAGTCGATGAATTAATAGGTACCGAAAATACAGAGGATAAACTGCAACGGCATTATAAAAAGTTAAAAAAATTAGGCTTTTTTGTAATTCTTACTAAAGATATTGAGGGGAATAGTAGCATTTTTATTGAAGATAGGGACGGGTGTGGTAACACCATGACTCCACATGATTTTTTTAAGATTATGGACGGTATCGAAGCATCCCGAGAATTGATAGACGCGGAATATGCCGTTTATCATAGTGCCTTTATGGAGTATGAAAATATTATTAGTAAAGAATTTGAAGACTGGCTAAAATCAGATAATTCTAAAGAAGCACAAAAAATCAGAGACTCCATGAAAAATAAATTCCCTGAATTTTATAATCGTCTTATGCAATCAAATACAGAACCGCCGGAAAAGGAAACTAAAAAATAAGCTGAAACGCAGTGGAAATCCCCACATGATTTATTGATTATTGCCTGCATAAATCCATTTTCCGCCCGTGGATATCTCCACAAGGGGAAAAGCGTCATTTTTAGTGACACATTTCAGTAAACAGAAATGACCGCCGGAATAATGCCCACATGAACCCTATTTTGTATACAGAATCCTTAGCACCCTTTTTAGGGTGTCCGATATGTCCGAATACTTCTTTTCCCAACTGGTTGGGAATCTGCCGGAATACATTGTTAAGCTATTTGTATTTATATAATTTCTATTTTGTTTTTATATATTTTCTGCTTTTTTGTACTCTATATTTGACAAAATTCTATTATTAGCTTTATAATGGAGACACTTTAGGAAAGAGTGCTGATATCTCTACGGGGACCAGCGCGGTGAAAGCCTCTCCATTTATGGGGAGGTTTTTTACTTTGCACGATAAAGATTTTAAGACCTTAGACGAGCAAGTCAATTTATTAAAAAAGCGAAAGCTTTTTATCTTCGATGAAGAACAGGCAAAGCAATATTTGCTTAGTAACAATTACTACAACATCATTAATGGATATAGTAAGTTTTTCCCTCATTCGGGCGATGATTATACCAATGGCACCACTTTCGAAGAAGTTTCCCGTCTTTATTTGTTCGATAAAGAATTAAAGCAAGCATTCTTTAAGGCAATTATCGATGTGGAATCGCACTTAAAAGCTGTATTTGCACATAGATTTGCAGAAAGATATCCTGATATCCCATATGCATATCTTCATACATCCAGCTATGACCCAAAACGAATTTTAGCCGTGGGAGAAACGATTTCTCGCCTATCCAGAATAATCAATGCACAAAATCACTATAAGGATACAAGCATAGCCCACTACATAAAAAAATATAAGGATGTTCCGATTTGGGTCTTAGTAAATTATCTTGATTTTGGAGAACTACGCCACATGCTATTGGCCTCTCCAGTAGGCCTACAAAATAAAGTGGCGAAAGATATGTCAGGTTTTATTAAGCAGCACTTGCCAGAAGCGGGGATATTCCCGCCGGAAACAATGTTAAGCTTTATTGCAAATATAAATGACATTAGGAATGTGTGCGCCCATAATAATCGACTTCTAAAATTTAAATGTCATGCTCCTACTAAGCATTGGGCAGATTTACACGAAAGCTTTCATATTTCTGTTGACTGCCCACATAATGATGTATATACGGCGTTCCTCGCCACCCAGTGCTTTCTAAGCGTCACCGAATATGCCGCGCTTCATAACAAGATAAGAAAATTGATCAACGGGCACTTAAAAAATCATCTGAAATCCGTTTCCACAAATGAAGTATTAGAAACATTAGGATTCCCCGCGGATTGGCATATAACCACAGAAAAAATAGATACAACAAAGTAAACGCCCCGCCGGAATACCATAAAACGGCAAATTAACTTGCTTAACTCTTTGAATTTGCGCATTGGGAAATCAAAAGACACGGTAAATACTGAATTATTTAACTTGATTTTGCGAACGTCCGCAAAATGGTTTCAATAGGTCAACATTTCCGGCGGGATCCTTTGCCATCTCCCAAAAGATAATTGCCCCATGAGAAAAAGGGCGCCATTTAAAATGGACACCCTCTAATTTAATAGCGTGGAATGCTAAAAAATCTCTGTGGACTTTGCAGGCTGGCAAGCGCAAGCCCTCGCCTATTTCCCATGAGTAATTTATCAAAAGCAAAAACAAAACGGCCTTAAAACCGATTTAAACGCGGTGCATTTTTTAGATTATGCCCACCGAACCACCTTGTTGCCACTTTTGGCAACGGTTATAAATCCAAATCCATTTCACGATTCGTTCAGTGTTCTACCCTCTTCATCAACCAGCTTTTCCCTGGCTTTTTGAATCTGAGGTTTTCTGATGTTGTCCGCACAGGTCTTATAAGGGATTTTCTCTGAGTAGCCCGCACTTTTTGCGGATATATTTATGCCCACAATGGAAGGGGCGGTATCATGCCGGCATATAAGGATAAAAACTCAAATACGTGGTATGCGTCATTTTATTACACCGACTGGACAGGGGCACGGAAAAGGCACCTAAAGCGGGGATTTAAACGGCAAAAGGACGCGCTGGAACATGAACGTGAATTCCTCGTGAAACAGCAAGGCACCCCCGACATGCTTTTTTCTTCCCTCTATGAACTGTATAAAAAGGATGGCACGGCAAGAGTCCGCCCGACTACAAGCATCTCAAGGGAGCCATTATTCAAGAAGCATATTTTACCCTATTTCGGGAATAAGCCCATCAATAAAATCACACCAGTCGATGTAAGGGCTTGGCAAAATCAAATATTACAGGCCACGCATACCGTCAGGGGAACACCGAAGAAATATTCACCGACCTATATAAAAGTACTCCACACCCAGCTTTCTGCCGTATTTAATTACGCGGTCAACTATTACGGCCTTCCATCCAATCCGGCAAAGCTCGCGGGGAGTATTGGCAAGAAAAATGCGAATATCGTTAGATTTTGGACTGTCCCTCAATTTAACCAATTCATTTCAGTATTTCCGGCGGATAGCATGGGATACGTAATATTTAACCTGCTATTCTATACCGGCATGAGGTCGGGGGAACTGCTGGCACTCACACCGGCGGATTTTGACGCGGAATCCCAGAGCATAAAGATCAGTAAGACATATACCCGCCTATATAAAGAGGATGTAATCACCCCGCCTAAAACAGAAAAAGGAAACAGGGTCATCCTGCTTCCACAATTCATTGTGGACATGGTAAGCGATTATATAAACCGCCTGCCATACATAAAGCCGGATGAACGCCTATTCCCTTGTATGAAATCTTGGCTATTCCGCAATATGAAATTAGGATGTGACAAGTCGGGCGTGGAACGTATACGGGTTCATGACCTCAGGCACTCTCACGCCTCGTTACTTATCGAATTGGGATTCTCTCCCCTGCTGATCCGTGAACGCTTAGGGCATGAGGATATAAAAACGACGCTACAAACTTATTCGCATTTATACCCGTCAAAACAAGAAGAATTAACGGCCAAACTAAACGAGCTAAGGGATAATAGTATCAAAACAGTATCAATAGCATAAAAAAAAGACCGCGGAACATCTGTATTTATAATATGTCCCACGGTCTTTTAGATTATTTCAATTCTACCGTTGCGCCTGCTTCTTCAAGCTTCTTCTTAATTTCTTCAGCTTCAGCCTTAGCTACGCCGGTCTTTACTTCTTTCGGAGCGCCGTCGACGAGGGCTTTGGCTTCTTTCAGACCCAGAGCCGTGATTTCACGAACAGCTTTAATAACCTGAATCTTCTGAGCACCTGCTTCTTTCAGGATTACGTCAAATTCGCTCTTTTCTTCAGCTGCTGCTGCGCCTGCTGCCGGGGCCGCTGCTGCTACTGCTACCGGTGCTGCCGCGGATACGCCGAATTTTTCTTCAATTGCTTTTACGAGTTCGCTCAATTCGAGAACAGACATTTCGCTGATTGCGTTAAGGATTTCTTCATGTGTCATTTTTAGTTCCTCCAATGGAATAAATTTTTAGGCGCTTATGCGCTTTCTTTCTGTTTACGCACTGCTTCAAGAGCATATGCAAGGTTCTGGATATTGCCGTTCAATGCACACGCCAGACCGGTAATCGGTGCCAGCAATGCAGATGCGACCATACCAAGGAGCTGTTCCTTGGACGGCAGATCCGCCAGGGCTTTTACAGCTTTCGGATCAATGACTTTTCCGTCAAGAACGCCGGCTTTAATTGCAACGGCTTCACTCTTTGTTTCTTTCAGGAATTCTTTCAGCGCCGCTGCCGGTGCTACGGGATCTTCCTTGCAGGTAGCCAGGCCGTTCGGCCCCTGGAGCAGATCATCAAGATCATGGATCCCGATATCATTGGCAGCGATACGGGTCAAAGTATTCTTAATAACTTTGTACTGCACGCCATGCTTCAGGAATGTGCGGCGGAGCTGCATAGCCGTCTTCACATCGAGTTTGTTGTAAGCAACGAGTACCACGCCCTGGGAAGACAGCTGTTCTTTCATTTCTTCAACAACAGCAGCCTTTTCCGGCAGAACTGTCACTTCATAATTTCCTTCGCTCATAGTACACCTCCTCTGCTTATAGAATGTTCAGAACGCGGTGCCGCGCCCTTATTATATTTATCACGTTAGCTAAAACGACCCCGCTTTGCGTCGCGAGGTCGTGTACTGTCATTACAGTACTCAGCCTCGGGAGGCGGGCTTTCGCCCATTATAGATACCGCCGGTCTTAAGCTAAGTGTAAATAATAAAATTATTCAGCTTTCGGTGCCGCCACTGTGGACATGTCAATATGAATGCCGGGTCCCATTGTAGATGAAAGAGTCAGACTCTTCATATACTGTCCCTTGACAGTCGTCGGGCGTGCTTTCAGAATGGTGTTGTAAATAGTTACAAGGTTTTCTTTGATCTTATCAGCATCAAAAGACGCTTTGCCGATAATAACCTGTACATTGCCCGCTTTATCGGTACGGTACTGCACCTTGCCGCCTTTGATTTCGTTGACAGCTTTGGTGACATCTGTTGTTACAGTGCCGTCCTTCGGGTTAGGCATGAGTCCTTTCGGTCCCAGTACGCGGCCAAGACGGCCGATAACTGCCATCATGTCCGGTGTTGCTACAACTACATCAAAATCCATCCAGCCCTGGGCAATTTTGTCCGCCAGTTCTTTTCCGCCTACATAGTCGGCGCCGGCCGCTTTGGCATCCTCTTCCTTCTGGTCTTTGGCAAATACGAGAACTTTCTTGGATTTACCTGTACCATGGGGAAGAACCGTTGCGCCGCGGAGCTGCTGGTCAGCATACTTCGGGTTGATGTTCAGATTGAACGCAAGTTCGACAGTTTCGTCAAATTTTGCAGTTGCCGCTTCTTTTAAGAGCTTAACAGCTTCGTCAACATCATAGAACTTATGACTGTCAACGATGGCTGCGGTTGCTTTTTGTTTCTTTGTCAATTTTGCCATTGTTTCCTCCTTCGTGGTCATCGGATAAATATCCTGCCACTGACAGTCATCAGTCTGTTACTTCGATGCCCATAGAACGGGCTGTGCCTTCTACAAGGCGCATTGCTGCTTCCACTGTGTTGGCATTCAGGTCGGGCATCTTTGTTTCAGCGATTTCCTTAACCTGTGCCCTGGTGACTTTACCGACTTTATTTTTGTTCGGCTCACCGGAAGCTTTTTCAAGGCCTGCCGCCTTCTTTAAAAGAACGGCTGCCGGCGGAGTTTTACAAATAAATGTAAAGCTTCTGTCTTCATAAACGGTAATTTCTACAGGGATGATAAGGCCGGCCTGCTTGGCAGTACGGTCATTAAAATCCTTTACGAAAGACATAATGTTCACGCCTGCCTGGCCGAGGGCCGGACCTACCGGCGGAGCCGGTGTGGCTTTACCTGCGGGAACCTGCAGCTTTACCATTTTAGTAATTTTCTTTGCCATGTTGTTACACCTCCTTTTCCGTTATGTGGAATGTGGTTTTCGGGCTGTAACGGGCCCTCCCACTTGTGAGACAAGCCAAGTACAAGACAGTCTCACAGAGTTATTTATGGAGGAGGTCGAAATAACCTACCTCTAACTCTATAGTTGTCGTTGTGCCGAAATTACTGATATCAGCTTTAATCTTGCTTCTGTCATCAGACACGTCCAGCACCACGGCGCTGCGGTCGGCAAACGGTCCGCGGGTGATCTTAATGGTATCGCCCACTTTAGCATCTGTCTTGGCAGTTTGTTTTTTATCCTTGCCCTCAATAATACGTTTGGCCTCTTCATCAGAAAGAGGGATCGGTTTCGTCGTCGTACCGACAAAGCCTGTAACGCCGGGCGTATTTCTTACGACGTACCAGCTTCTGTCATTGACTTCCATCTGGATCAAAAGGTATCCGGGGAACACTTTCCTCGATACAACCTTTTTTTCGCCGTCTTTTACTTCTTCCTCGTCATGCATGGGAAGGAGAATCTGGATAATTGTATCATCCATTCCCATAGAGTGCACTTTCCGGGTAAGCGTATCCTTAACCTTATTTTCATAGCCGGAATACGTATGAATGACATACCAGCGGATGTCCTTTTCAGAACCTTCCTTCGGTTTGCCGATTTCAACCGGTGCACTGACCGCGGATTTTTTTATCTCTGTTTTTTTCTTAGCTTCGCTATCCGGCATATGTTCTCTCCTTTCATCCTACAGTATGAATCAAAACTTTGGAGAGCTGCATGAATATGAAGTCCACTACGATAATCAGAAGAGACACAAGAACGACCGATACGAGAACTGCAATGGTGTAACGCACCATCTCATGTTTTGTCGGCCAGATGACTTTTCTCATTTCCATTTTTGTTTCACGGAAAAAACGGGTCCAGGCACTCTTGTTTTCTTCTGCAACCTCTCTTTTGGTCGGTTGTTTACGCTTCGCCATCCTCACACCCTCATTCTAAAACTAAATTATTTCGTTTCTTTATGCAGGGTATGTTTATGGCACCATTTGCAGTATTTCATCATTTCGATACGTTCTGCATTATTCTTTTTGTTCTTGTTTGTACGATAATTGCGGCGCTTGCATTCCGGGCATGCAAGAGTAATTCCTTCACGCATTCTTTACACCTCACTCAAATCTCTTCTCGGCTTTCGCCATTGCAACATGCTTACACAGTATAGCATAAGCAGATATGGCAGTCAATAAAAAGCACTTAAAAAAGCCGGGTACTTCCCGACGCATTGATTATATCAAAAACGTAACTTTGGTGCAAGGGAAAATCTGTAAAATCCAGTAAGAAACCCGAGAGCCTTCCCCCCGGGGTTCTTACAGTCTATTTTTCACATTATTATATAGGAATCATATTAGAAGTAAAAATCACACAATCTCAAAAACCACTGTCACATGACTTTCAAAATCTGCTGTTCCCGCTTCCATGGGAGTCGCCGCATTTTCCACCATGCTGTCACCGGCTGCTTTCATACTCATGGCATATCGCGGCATGATCTCCGTATGGTTTTCGCCGACAGAAATGATGTTCACTACCGGCCGGCCAAGAGTCTTTGCAATAACGTCCGCTTTCCGTTTCGCATCGGCCACCGCGCGGCGGAGAGCTTCATCCCTGTATTCCTGTTCATTCCTCACAGAAAATATCACACTGTCGATATGGTTCGCACCCGCGTTAATCGCCGCGTCCATTACCTTGCCCGTCTGATCCAAATTATGGAGGACAATCTTCATACGGTTATCCGCTTCATATACGGTAGATTTCATACGGCCTTTGTCATCATACTGGTTGTTCGGATACAGATTATACCCCATCGTTTCGATATGATCCGCCGTCGCGCCAGCTCCAAGAACTGCGCTTCGCACCGCCGTCATGATATCCGCGTTGTCACGGGCAGCTGCTTTGGCATCGCGGGCCATCGTTTGTACAGATAAATTCACCGTAGCCATGTCATTTTTTGCCGTCACTGTGCCCATCCCCGTCACGGTGATGGAACGATGAAACGGTTCTTCCGCATGGATTATCATACAAGAAGCGGCCAAAAGACACGCTGTCAAAAGCATTGCTGTTTTTTTCATACTTCCTCCTCAAATAAAAGTTTATTAATTCCACGTACATCTACGGGAATCACTCTGATTATAGCACCGACGTAAAAAAGAAACGAATCCTCTGCAGGCGATTCCTTTACCCCCCTACAGCGTCAGAAAGGAAATAACCCCATATCCGCCATGATCCACCCCTCCGAATAGGGTGCGATATCATACTGTTGGAAAATGAAATACAAATGGCCGTTATTCCCTATATAGAATTCTTTCGGGAATTCTGTGATTTTCTCCGCCTCTTCTGTAGAAATGTGCCGGGCTGTGCATTCCCTGGCTGCCGCATCCCGAAGCGCTTCTACGGAAAGAGAAGGCATGGCCGTCTTCAGATCGGCAAGCGTCACCACCTTTCCCGTGGCGTTTAGAGTAATTCCTTTTACATAATTCAGAGGATGCGCCCCTCCTTCATAGGTCATCGTTTCCAAAAGCACCACACTCACATAAGGTTTTACCGCGCCGGCCTGCCAGTCCATCCAGCCGGATAGGCGATGGCTGCTTTCCTTATTCAAAGCCTGCAGGTACCGCTCTGCCGCCCTGTCCATTTCTTCATTAAAGAATACGCGCAATTCTATCGGGAGCTCTTTCCCGCTGTGCGGAATTTTCGCCGTACTCAGCCCGAGCCGTTTTTCCACCGTTTTAAATAAAGGAAAATCATCCGAAGGAGTAAGACCGGGCCCTGCCGTCCACCCCGCCGCCGATGCATTCCCAAGTGACAGAAGCAGAGAAAAAACAAGAAGACAAACTATTCTTAAAATTCCCATAATACCTCCTAATTATAGTAGAAATTCTTGTTTTTCAGTATACCATAGAGAAAAACAAACCAAAAACCACCCCTGCAGATCCCCTGTATCTTCAGTTCGAATCTGCATCGGATTACCCGCAGGAAACTATTTTCATGATGATTGTTTCCCAACCGCCAAGAACACACCGTCTTCCATTTTCAGCAGAACCAGATCCACTATAGGATCACGTTTGGCGTCAAAGCTGAATGTACCGCAGACACCGTTAAACCCCTTCATCTCCGCCATGGCATCACGAATCTTCCTTGTATCTGTCACGGAGCCGGCCCGCTGTACCGCATCCATCGCCATGTACACGCCGTCATAAGCGGCGGCGGCAAACTGGTCAGGTGCATGCCCGTACTTTTTCGTATAATTCTCCACAAACGTCTTCGTTACCGCCGTATCTCTTGCCGCTGACCACATAGATGACACATACACATTATCCGCGGCGGCGCCCGCCATCTTTCCCAATTCGGGAGAAACAAAGCCATTATCCCCAAGGACAGGCTGGTTCATTCCCATCTCACGCATCTTTTTTAAAATCCGCACCCCTTCTTGATAATAACTGCACACAATAACCACGTCCGGTTTTGCGTTCTCTATATTCGTCAGCTGGGCAGAATACTCGCTGTCCTTGCTGCCGAAGGTTTCCACATCCACAATCTTGACTCCTTCCTCTTCCAGCGTCTTTCGGAAATATTTCTGCGCCGTTACATGCTGTTCATTATCATGGGCATAGAGAATCGCCGCCGTCTCGTACCCTAAAAGACGGTGCGTCTTTTTTGCCGTCTGGGGAATATTCATCGACTCGGGTACGGAATTTCTGAAAATATAATCGCCAATTTCCGTAATTCCTTCCGCAGTAACCGATATTTCCAACGAGGGAATTTTAGCATTTTGCATAATCGGTCCTGCCGCCTTTGCCTCATTTGATGTCATCGGCCCGATAATCACCGCCGCCTTCTTTTGGATTAACCGCTTTGTCACATTCATGGCATCGGATGGAGACCCTTTGGAGTCCTCCACAAAGAGCTCAATCGGTATCGCCCCTTTCTGATTGATTTCTTCTACAGCCATACGGATTCCTTCCTCTTGGGACTTGCCGTATGCCGCTGCCCCGCCGGTAAGCGCCGCGATGAATCCGATCTTCACGCCGCCCTTTGACGGAGAATCAGCCGCTGTCTTTATCCCGCCGCAGGCAGTAAGACCTGCCGCTGCTATTGCGCCTGTAAAAATGATTACTGCTGCTTTCATTGCTTTACTGAAATTCATTTTGACCTCCTGATTTGAAAATAAAAAAACGCCTCCATGGAAAATATCCATGCAGAGGCGCTCCCGCGCGGTACCACCCTGATTTATCACTCATGACCATAAGTAAAATAAAAGCGCCCCGCCTGAAATACTCAGACAAGGGCGCATAGCGCTGTACCACCTTGCATTTATCACTCTGCCTCCGGGTAATATAAAACCCTGCCCGAATAAATCGGACAGGGGCGAATTCATCGCGGTACCACCCTGCATTATACTTATGGCTCCTGTCCGTAACGTGGATGACGCCTCCATCTACTTGATTCAACGAGGAGCTTGCGGAAGAGTTCGACATATCCTTCATACCGGTTTCCACCTGCCACCGGCTCTCTGCTATCTCAGAAACATGACTTTTTCCCGTTCATCGCTTTTTATTTTTAAATTAAAGTTATCATACAGACTTCAAACACTTCTGTCAACCATCGATTTTATTTCAAACAAAAATATTTTCACAGCCCCCCCATTTCATAACCGCCTTCCTGCACTGCGGCCAAAAGTCATGACTGGCAAGCCCTTCACACTTTCACAAATACGGCGCATCGTTCACACTATTTTACATTCAAAGCCGTGTACTTTCCATTCTCCACTTTCATCAATATCGGAGCGGAGCTATGGAAATCCGGAATCATTCAATATCACAGAACGTCAAAATCTTAATTTCCCTTGATTTTACCGCACGTTTTATATTCAATATCATTCAGTACCTTGCATTACAGAGTATCGTGTGTTATAGTATTCATAACCCGAAGTTAATTCTTCCGGAAATGTGTTACTAATATATTTCCATCTGAAAGGAAGGACTATGAACATTCAGCTGAAAAAGGGCGTCATGGAAATCGTTGTTTTGTCCATGCTGCGTAGGAGGGATTTCTATGGATATGAACTCGTCAGCGAGATTTCCAAATATATAGAAATGTCAGAAGGAACTATCTACCCTTTGCTGAACCGTTTTAAAAAAGACGGCCTTGTAGATACCTACCTGGCCGAATCTCATAACGGACCGCCGAGAAAGTATTATAAAATTACCGAGGCCGGCCGTACTGAATATATCGAATCGGTAAGAGAGTGGTCTGATTTTACAAAAGCAGTCAATATGCTTCTCACCGAAGGAGGAGAACCTAATGAATGAGAGAGAGTTTTTAGATCTTCTGCGGTACTACTTCCGTAAGGTAAAACCAGAGGATGTGGAAGAAATTCTATCCGATTACAAAGCCCATTTCACAGAAGCCAGAGAACGGGGTCTGTCTGATGCGCAGATTGCAGCAGAACTGGGGCACCCGGAAGATATTTATGCATCTTACCAATCCGAAGGCATCGTCAGCGAAAAAACGAAAATGGAAAAAATTTCTGACAATGCAGAATACCTGGCCGACAAAGCACAGCAAAAGATGCAGCAGACATGGAATGAAGTCAGCCCTCACATTCCGGACGCTGCCAGTGCAACAGCATCTGTCCTTGCCAAAGCGTTTTTTACCCTTTGTACGGTTCTGTCCATATTCCTTTTCGCGGCCACGCTGCTTACCATTTATCTATTATCTATGCATTTTACTCCCATTATGGATGCGGATCCCTTACCGGGACTCCACCCGCTGACCATGGTCGGTCTGGGGGCAACCGGATGTTTTGCCAGTCTTTCCATTTTCTTCATGGGGACGTTGGGCAGAAAGTTTCATAAAAGCAAGAAGCTGAACAGAAAGCAAGACTCTCCGTCCGGTTCTATGCCGCAGGCAGACGATTCAGAAAAGGATGGTAAATACAATGAATAAGATAGTCGTATCCATAGTCCTGGCAGTCCTTTCACTCATGGTGACCATTGTATCTTTCATCATCAATGATATCGCGGCTTACCGCCAGTGGACATGGGATAACCGCGGGCAGATTTCCGAGCATTTGGAAAATAAGGGAAAGACGCCTCCCCCCGGAGGAAATCGTTCCCTGCCTCCCGGAAAGACAGAACATCATGAAAGAATATCGCCTCCAGACAGGCGCCCCTAAAAACAGAGCAGCAAAAAGTACCTTCCCATGGAAGGATAAGATCGGCTCATCTGCCCGGATATCGGGCATTTCCGGAAATGTCTGGCCCGGGCTGATTTTATATATAGCTATTCCATTCATAAATATTGTTGCAAAGGAGAATTCTAAATTATGAAAAAACATACAAAAGCAGCACTTATCGTGGCTTCCTGTCTCTCAATCGGTGCCACATTCCTGATGATACATCCTTCACAGGCTTTTTTCCTTGACCTGCCCCAGCAGAAAAACGGCATCCGGCAGGATACAGACAAACAAATGAATCAGCCGGGAAAAGATGTCCAAGATATCCGGATTATCAAAGAAGAAACGCCTGATAAGCAAGATAAAGCGGATGAAAAGAAAAATCCAGCCCCGGATAATACGTCGAAAGAAAAATCAAAAGAAAAACAGATGCCAAAAAAAGACTCTACGAAGAAAACTCCGGAAAATAACAAAAAGGACATGCCGGATACTCAGTCAAAAGTACCACCGGTGGAAGGCAACATCCCTCCGGCCGTACAGAAATGAGGAAAAGCCTTAAATGAGGACTATCAAAAACCATGCAATTCTTTTCGTGATCGGGCTTACAATTTCCACCGGAGCCTTTTCCTTCTCCGGCAACACAGCTGCGGCGGAAGAACCACCGCAAATGCGGGATTACCGACTCTCTCTGTTCCAATCAGGAACACCTGCTGTCCCGGAAAGGAAGATCTTTTCCCAAAAGCAAGAGTCTCCCTGTATAAAGAAGTCTGATCATCAACCCATGAAAGGAGGTGATGCAGAAGAAGAATGGCGGCTCTGCAATGACAGCCCCGAATCTCGGGAAAGGCATGGAAAGGACGGATGGAAGCCGATGAAAGACCCCGATAATAACCGCTTCCTGCCGGCCGGACATGGCAAAAAGGTGTCGAAACATGAGAGCCGTACAGATGATAGCTGTCCCTATCTGCTCAAGAAACATGACAGCGATGTATCCAGACATGAGAAATATACTCCCAAACATGACTGGCATCACAAAGATCATGAAGTGCAGTGATGGGAAAAGCCATAGCTGATCCGTTCTTCTATACGTATTGATTTTATGTTCATTCTTTACTCCATTATTTTTCATACTTTACTCCATTATTGATTTTATTTTATGATTCACCTCTCTCTAAAAAGGGTACTCCCATACCCTCCCCCCTTCTTCCCCGGAAGGGGGGTTTTAATATACACATTTATTCGCACGTGACACAAACGGGAGAACTATTATATAATTAAGGTACAAATTATGGGATGAAATTCCCGATTATAAAATAAGGAGGCTATTTATGAAAACATTGGTAAAAATCGCTTTTCTGTCCGCAGCGGCACTCACCATTGCAGGCATCGCCCACGCTGACCATCGCGACTACCGCATCGCCCTCGCCAACCAGGACAAATACGGACATCCCGTCTATGACGAAACAGCGGCAAAGCCGGAGGAAGCCCCGCAAATCAAAGAAAAAACCTATAATGTAAGCGCTTCCGACGTAAATACCCAAAGCGGCCGCGACTATAGAATTGCTATCGTTAATTCCGGCCACGCAAGAAACTGATCGCTCCCGCAATAAAAATATTTCATGAAATATCTGGACATGCCCCGATCGGCATGTTCTTTTTTGTTTCCCTTAAGCAAAAATTGTCATTTACATTTTTTCAAGGAAAATATATCAGCAGAAATCTGCATTCCATTCTATAGCCACAAGGGGACGCCACTCCTTTATTCATCTGCCGCGCCCGGAACATACATGCCAAGTCAAAAAGTGCCTGCGGAGACTTCCGCCTCTTCAAAAAGCATGCTGTGCTATAATAGTACCATCTGTATTGTATATAAAAGGAGTCCTCCTATGATTTCTATCGTCACCCCGGTGTACAACGAGGAAGACAATGTCATTTTTTTTCACGATGCCGTCACCCGTGTCATGGAAGAAACGGGTATGGCCTATGAACTGATTTATGTGGACGACGGCTCTCACGACCGCACCAATGAACTTATCTGCGGTCTTGCGGAAAAAGACCCTCATGTACGGGCGCTTACCTTTGCACGCAACTTTGGGCACCAAATCGCCATTACCTGCGGCATGGACTTCGCCCGCGGCGACGCTGTCATCACCATGGACGGCGATATGCAGCATCCTCCCGCCCTTATCCCCACACTCATCGGAAAATGGAAAGAAGGATATGATATCGTCCAGACCGTGCGTACCGCCACCGAAGACGCAGGACCCATAAAGAAAATCACCTCTGCGGGATACTACACCATAATCAATTCCATTTCAAAGACCCCTGTCCTTCCAGGAGGTTCCGACTTCCGTCTCATGGACAGAAAAGCACTCGACGTTTTCCTTAAGTTCCGTGAACACAGCCGCTTCATCCGCGGCATTGTGGGCGGGCTTGGATTTAAAACCGCCAGCGTCAAATTTGAGGCGCCGGCAAGGCATGCAGGCGTATCCAAATTTAACATGAGGAAAATGCTCCACTTTGCCGTAGATGGTATCCTCACCAACTCTACCACCCCCCTTCGTGCCGCTTTTTACGCAGGCATCTTTGCAGGTATCGCAGGCATCATCCTGATACTTCATGTTCTTTACGCCTACCTCACAGGCGCCGTCGTTCCCGGTTGGACAACCCTCACCATCCTCGTTTCTTTCTTTGGCGCCGTCAACCTTGTAGGCCTCGGCATCATCGGCGAATATATAGGACGCATTTATGAAGAATCAAAAAACAGACCCCTCTACTGGCTCTCCGGTGACACAGGAAGCACAGAGAAAATTGAGAAAAGCCGCCCGGAAGTATCCCGCGAAATCAAAAAGAACTAAGGAAAGCAGGTATATTGAATGGCATCAAACCCTTTTTTTGAAAGTGAACTCTTTAACGAATTAAATGACGCATTGAAACACTCCTCCCGCTTTACCGCCACCTATCGGATCGTGGCAGGCGACTATGCCGAAGCGAAAAAAATCGCTCGCGGCATCGCTGTGGAACAAACCGTAGAATGCCCTGACAAACTCTTTGTAAACACCTGGATTGAAGACACCGTCATCGGCCAGATTGAAGACCTGAAAAAAGCGGACCCCGGCTCCTACTACGCCATCATCTCCTACAGTCCCGACACCGTCGAAGGAGAAATGACAGAACTCATGAACATGCTCTTCGGAAATACAAGCCTCCAGCCGGGCATCCGCCTTATGTCCTTTGAGCTTCCCGACAGCATGTACCGCCACTATCCCGGTCCGAAATTCGGGCGGCAGGGTATCCGTGAGCTTTGCGGTATTGAAAAAGGCCCCATTCTCATGTCGGCACTGAAACCTCTCGGAAGAAGTGCAAAAGACTTCAGAGAAACCGCCTATAAACTTGCCCTTGGCGGCTGTCCGCTCATTAAAGACGACCACAGCCTCTTCAATCAATCCTACGCTCCTTTCAAAGACAGAGTAAAAGCCTGCGTAGACAGCGTGAATAACGCCAATGCAAAAACAGGAGGCCGCTCCCTTTACATTGCGAACTGTACCGCAGACAGCATGGAATTTCTTGAACGTGCCATGACCGCGCAGGAATTAGGCGCCGGCGGCATCATGGCAGCTCCGGGGCTTTTGGGGCTCTCCATCATCAGAGAACTCTCCTCCGCTCCCGACTTCCATCTGCCCATCTTCCTCCACCCCTGTTTCTCCGGCCCTCTTGTCCTCAGTGCGGATTCCGGCGTTTCCCCCTTCTGCTGCTACGGCCAGTTCAGCCGCCTGGCAGGCGCCGACGCCGCCATATTCACCAGCTTCGGCGGACGCTTTCCTTTCACCGAAGAAGTATGCCGGAAAATCTGCGACGGTACGGAAACAGAAATGGGCGGGCTCCGCTCTATCTTCCCTGTTCCCAGCGGCGGCATGAAATGGCAGCTTTTTAAAAAAATGGTACAAGTCTACGGTCCGGATGCCATCTTCCTCGTAGGCGGCGCCCTTCTCGCAGAAAGCGACGACCTCACAGCCAATATGTACTTCTACTTCGAAAAGCTGAACGAAGCGGTGAATAAATAGCGGAAAGCGGCTATCGGAAGATAGGTATAAAGATTCCGCCACAAAATGTACGATGATACATCGAAAGCCCCCTGTCAAACAACAGGGCTTTTTTATTTCCCTATTCTTCCTCTTAGAACCTCTTTTTCTAAACACCGATTCGTGTTAAATACTTTTAAATATGGCAGACAAGACGTTTCCTTGCTTGTAAAGGATGAAACCACGTCAGTGGCGGAGGATACTCGCATATCATAGTGAATCAAATGATAAGAGAGAACCTGATTTCCGTCTTTCTCATCACGGCAGCAGATCCTTCACATTCGTTCAGGATGACACCTTACCGTCCGCTGTCATTCTAAACGGGGCAAGAATGCTTTGTGAGAAAAACGGAAAATGGGACAGTGGCACAGAGTGAAGAATCTATTACTTTCGATGACAGCTTACCGCTTTCCTCACCATGGTCATAGATCCTTCACATTCGCTTTCGGATGACGCTTAACGTTCACCTCATTATGATGCCTTTTCCTCCAATTGTCATTCTGACCGGAGGCAAGAATGCCTTGTGGAAAAGACGGAAAATGAATATGTGACATGGAGTGAAGAATCTATGACTCTGATAGAGTCTTACCGATTCATATTTACAGACTTTTTTCTTACACACTCACCGATTCCCTTACCACGACCGCAGATCTTTCGTACGGCTCAAGATGACGCTTAGCAGACAGGCTTATATCTTCCGGTTGCCCCCCCTCCAGTCCCCGGCTTATAGCTTTCCAAGCTCACAGTTTATACTAATGACTGGCAGCCAAAGACACGAAAAAACAGTGGCATTCCACCACTGTCTTTTTATCTCTTATGAGTTAATACTTCCCTGTCCCTGAATATAGGTAGAGTTCCCTATATTCCATTTTGCGCCAGTACGGATACGGGCATCGTTTTCTTCGCCTTTTGTCCAGCGAACTCTGGCATCACCTTCGATTTCAATAACGGGTTCTTTCTTTCCTTTTTCATCCCTGTACCCGAGGGCATCCAATTCACGGGCATATTCTTTTTTCAGGCGAATAAGTTTTTTCTTCTCTTCCTCTGTAAAAGCAGCCCCTTTTTTCTCCGCTTCGAGAATATTTTTCAGAACGGAGGCAAGTTCATACCTGGTAAGGCTTCCCCGGTTGAAAAAGTTTCTGTCATAGTCCGGTGCGCGGCCTTTTTCACAAAGGTCGTAAACGGCCTGATAGTCCCAGGCTTCTTTTTTTACAATATCCCAGGAATTCGGCGCATAGGTATTGTAGGCAGCAGCTGTCAGTCTGAAAGAAAGGAGACAGATTGCCGCAAAAATAATTTTTTTCATAGGTCACCTGCAGATTTTTTCTTCAATGAGTGCCAGGAGCTTATCCCGCCCCGTGCCGGACAGTGATGAGTAGGCAAGGGGAGCTGTGTCCGCGGAAAAGGTTTTCTCCAATATGCGGAGATTTTTGTTCATTTCATTTTTCCCTGTTTTATCGGCTTTTGTCCCGATGATTTGGAGGCCCGGCGCAATTTTTTTCAGCCATTCGTAAGCTTTCAGATCGATGGGAAGACCGGGATGCCTCAAATCCACAAGAAGCCCTACCATGACGAGATTCTCCGAATTCCTGATGTATTCGTCAATAAAACCGCTCCAGGAATCACGATTCGCCTGGCTTGTTTTCGCAAAACCATAACCGGGCAGGTCGACAAGGTACCACTCCTGCCGTTCTTCTCCACTGCCTGTATCTCTTCTGGATTGTACAGCGTAGTAGTTGATGGTTCTCGTTTTTCCCGGTTCACGGCTGACGTAGGCAAGCTTTCTCATACCACTTAAAGAGTTGATGAGAGAAGATTTTCCCACATTTGACCGCCCGATAAAAGCGATTTCTTTTTTTCCGCCATATTCCCCTGTCTTCACCGTTGACCCTATATAGGCGGCAGAGAAGATGTGAAACTTTTTCTTGTCTTTGATTTCAGCCATGTCCGTTCCTCTATTTCATCAAGGCATGCGCCAAGACATCATCCACATTTTTCACGTAGATAAATTCCAATTTTTTTCTTACGGACTGCGGTATTTCTTCCATATCTCTTTTATTCTTTTCAGGAAGCAGGATCTGCCTGATCCCGAATTGGCTGGCGGCAAGAACTTTCTCTTTCACGCCGCCGATGGGAAGAACTTCTCCGGTGAGGGTAATTTCGCCTGTCATGGCGGTATCGCCTCTGACTTTCCGTCCGGTGTAGGCGGATGCCATCGCAGTGGCCATGGTAATCCCCGCGGAAGGTCCGTCTTTCGGCACGGCGCCTTCGGGAAGATGGATATGGGTATCCAGCGTTTCATAGAAATTTTCCACAAGCCCTAATTCTTTAGCACGGCTGCGGATATAAGTATATGCGGTTTCTGCCGATTCTTTCATGACATCGCCCAGTTGGCCCGTAAGGATCAGATTCCCCTTTCCTTTGATGGTAATCGCTTCGGTATCGAGAACTTCACCGCCTGCCGCTGTCCATGCAAGACCATTGACACGTCCTACCTGCGACTCATGTTCTTCGGCAAGGGGCAGGAATTTTACAGGTCCCAAATATTCCTCCAGTGTCTTGGCAGAAAGCGGGGGAATTGTTTTATCGGCAAGAACGATTTTCTTCCCCACCTTGCGGCAGAGGGCGCCGATGGTCCGTTCCAGTTCACGGACGCCTGCTTCCCGGGTATAACTTCTGATGATTTTCCGCAGGAGGGCATCCGTAAAATGAAGATCTGCGGTTTTCAGCCCGTTTCTTTCACGCTGCCGCGGTATGAGGTATTTTTTTGCAATCTGTACTTTTTCTTCTTCCGTATATCCCGAGAGCTCGATGAGTTCCATACGATCAAGGAGTGCCGCCGGAATGGTGGAAACGGTGTTCGCCGTGGCCACGAAAAACACTTTTGACAAATCGAAGGGGATATCAATGTAATTATCGTGGAAAACTTTGTTTTGTTCCGGATCGAGCGCTTCCAAGAGCGCCGAAGCGGGATCGCCGCGAAAATCGGAGCCCACTTTATCGATTTCATCCAGAAGAAGAAGGGGGTTTTTTGTTTTTGCATGTGCAATGGCTTCGATGAAGCGCCCCGGCATGGAACCGATGTAGGTGCGGCGGTGCCCGCGGATTTCAGCTTCATCATGGATACCGCCCAGAGAAATACGGGCGAATTTTTTATCCAGCGCACGGGCAATAGAGCGGGCAAAGCTGGTCTTACCGACACCGGGCGGTCCCACAAAGCAAATGATAGGCGCCTTTGCTTCCGGAGCAAGGATACGGACGGCAAGATACTCAAGGATACGTTCCTTAATTTTTGCAAGGCCGTAGTGGTCTTCATCCAAAAGTTTCGCCGCTTTTTTCAAATCGAGAAGGTCTTTGCTTTCCTCTTTCCACGGCAGGGAAAATATCCATTCCAGATAGTTTCTTGCCACAGTGGTTTCCGCCATCATGGGCGGCATAGTGGCTAAATGGGCGATTTCTTTTTCCAGTTTCTTTTTATATTCATCAGGAATTCCGCTTTTTTCGAGTTTCTGCCTGTATTCTTCCGCTTCCGCATCCTGAGAAATCTCGTCGCCGAGGCGGTCGTGGATGCTCTTTATTTTCTGCCGAAGGTAGTAATCGCGCTGCTCCTTTTCCATACGGCTCCGCACTTCCCCGTTTATTTCCGCCTCCAGACGGCCGATTTGTATTTCTTCATCAAGAAACCGGCGAATAAGAACAAGTCTTTCCATAACGTCGTTTTCTTCCAGAACAGCCTGCCGTCTTGCAGGGCTGATAGGCATTTGTGTAGAAATGAAATCAGCGGTGTATCCCGGCGTGTCGGAAGCTTTCAGCTGTTCCATCTGCTCATCCGAAAGATTCTGCTGGGCATTGTGAATCCATTCAAAGAAGGATTTCAAAAGGGCCCTTCTGTATGCTTCCCCACGAAGCGCGTCCGACGGCTCGATTTCCGGCACATCCTCCACCTGGGACACCAGGCAGTTTTCTTTTCGCAGGACGCTGTGAACACGAATGCGGGAAATCCCTTCCGCCTGTATGCGGATGAGGCCGCCGGGCAGCTGGAGCATTTGTTTTACTTTTACAACGGTGCCAAAGGAGTAGAGATCTTCTTCCTGCGGTACTTCCACTTTTCCATCACGCTGCATGATCATAGCAAGATATCGGTCACTGCGGCCTGCGGCGCGGACGGCTTCAATAGATTCTTTTCTCCCGATATCCAGGTTCACTGTCATATGGGGAAAAACAATGATATCGCGAAGAGCCACGACAGGCAGTGTCAAAACGGCTGCATCTCCTATATCTGTATTCTCGTTCATAAAAGTTCCTCTTATCTTATAATTCAGTGTCTTTGTAAAGAATCAATACTTCTTTATATTTTACCACATAGCCGATAAAAAAGCAGATTTTTCAAGAAACATTTCGCATTTTCTCGATGAAAGCCTCTCCCGAATCAATAAAAAACACCACAGTAAATACGGTCTTCTATGCAAGGGAAGATAACTCTTCTGTCTATTCAAATCATAACCACCCGTAAAACGGGTGGTTTGCTCTGACCCTATAAGGGTCTTCCT
>ERZ779822.351-NODE-351-length-23757-cov-5.74968_pt1 | contig 23757 bp, 19 predicted proteins | sample MGYA00511069_ERZ779822 | MGnify/ENA primary metagenome ERZ779822 (study PRJEB29588, sample SAMEA2147589) | human gut metagenome | biome: human gut; feature: human-associated habitat; material: faeces | place: Denmark | collected 2008/2010 ...
CAGTGACTTTCATCAGACTTGCTCGGCATTACAGTGGCGGGACCGTGTCGGCATCGCACCGATCTTCCCTATTAAGCCTTCACAGGCACCTGTTTTTCCTATTCGGTTGTCTTAATGATATCACTCTATAAAGCTTCTGTCAATGATAAAATGATTGTTCCGAACGCATGATCAGCGCAAACCAATTCATATCGTTTCAGGTGAGGATTTCCAGTGTTCCCGTCTCTTCTAAAAGTTTTATATCGATAGGAGAATAGGTATCTGGATATTTCCTGAGAAAATATTGTTCTTCTTCCGGTGCGGCATAGAAGTTTTCCAGGCGTCTGGCTTCTGTGCGGATCGGCGGCCGTATATTTTTCTCATTTTCATACTCATTGAAAACAAGACAGGATTCGCTCACGGGCCTCGAGTTGCCCCTGTTCTGGTAGTAGGCCATATAGTAGGTAATCTGCGGCGTATCTTCTCCTGATACGTAATAGATGCCTGTCCTGTAATGGGGTCCGGTGCATTTCCCCTGGATACCGTCGGTGTAGGGATTGACTATGGTAAAAAACACAGAGAGCAATGTCCCTATATCTATTTTTTTCGGGTTATAGGTTACTTTTACACATTCTACCGCCTGTACTTTTCCATTTTCCACGTCTTCTTTCCGCGGATTCGGTACAGAGCTGTTGGCAAATCCCGCGGTTGTCTCCACAACGCCTTTTATACGGGAAAATACTTCCTGCACTCCATAGTAGGGACCGCCCGCAAGATACAAGTCTTTCACGGCAATTCCTCCTTTTCTGCTGTCTTCGTTTCTGACAAATTCATGTCGTATTTCATGGTAAAAATGAAGAATCCCCCCGAGGTCCTCCCCCGGGGTTTTTCTCCACACTTATTATTTCTTAATATTTTGTTTCTTCCAGGTGGCGTGCAGAAGCCCTATCCATATCAAAGATACGGATGAGTTCCGTAACTGCCTGGCTGGGTGACACGACGCCGGTCAATACCGCCGCACGGACTTCCGGCATACGGCTCTTGATGATCGGATCTTCAAAGAACAGGTTATGAAGATGTTCTTCAATCATACTGTGCACCCAGGAAAGAGTCTGACGCTGGCGCCGGTTCTCAAAGACACCCGATTTTTTGGTGACTTTCTCAAACTCGCGCATAACTGCCCAAAGTTCAAGCAGTCCCGTTTTCTTCAAGGCCGAACAGCGATAAGCATGGGTCTGCCAGCCTTCTGTGGCGGGACGGATAAATTCTACCATCCGTTCATATTCCCCCTGGGTGACTTTCGCCCGTTCCAGGTTGTCTCCATCGGCTTTGTTGACCACAATGGCGTCCGCCAATTCCATAATCCCCTTTTTGATGCCCTGCAGATCGTCCCCTGCGCCTGTCAATACGACAAGCATAAAGAAGTCGACCATATCGCGTACTGTCGTTTCCGACTGCCCGACCCCGACAGTTTCCACAAGGATGACATCATAGCCTGCCGCTTCACAAAGCAGCATAGTCTCACGGCTCTTGCGGGTCACACCGCCCAGTGTCCCCTTAGAAGGAGAAGGACGTATGAAACAGTTCGGCTCTCTGGAGAGATTCTGCATACGTGTCTTGTCTCCTAAGATGGATCCGCCGGTAATGGTGCTTGTTGGGTCGACTGCCAGCGCCGCCACTTTGTAGCCTTGCTGGCAAAGCATTGTACCAAAAGATTCGATGAAACTACTCTTGCCTGCCCCGGGCACACCGGTGATCCCGACACGGAGCGCATGGCCCGTGCGGGGCAGAAGAGCCTGGAGCACGCGCTGTGCCTTGTCAAAATCCTTGGGAGCATTACTTTCGATAAGGGTGATGGCTTTGGAGAGGATCATGCGATCCCCCTTCGCCACCCCTTCGACGTATTCTTCGATAGACATTTTCTTACGAAGCGGCACTCTTCTCAAATGCACGGCATCCGGATATTCTTTGGCACCGGTCACACTGTTTACGGCACTGTCAATCCCCCGCACGACGGAACATGCAAATTCCGGGTTCGGTTCTTCAGGCACCCAGCTGGGTCTCAAGTCATCATCGTTCTTGGACATAATACTTACCTTAACCTTCCTTGGCTTCCGCCTCAGCGCGGTCTACGAGCATGTGAAGCAGCTTAATGCAGCATTCCGGAATGTTTGTGCCCGGTCCGAAGATCGCCTGTGCGCCATGATCGTAGAGGTATTGATAATCCTGTGCAGGAATAACACCGCCGATGCAGACAAGGATATCTTCACGGCCGCGTTTTTTCAGTTCTTCCACGATAGCCGGCAAGAGGGTCTTGTGACCTGCCGCAAGAGAGGAAAAGCCAACCATATGGACGTCGTTATCCACAGCATCCTGTGCCGCTTCTTCCGGCGTCTGGAACAGCGGTCCTACGTCGACGTCCCAGCCCATATCGGCAAAGGATGTCGCGAGAACCTTCTGGCCTCTGTCGTGTCCGTCCTGCCCCATCTTAGCCAGGAAAATACGGGGACGGCGGCCTTCCAATGCTTCAAATCTGTCGGCCAGTTTCTTTGCTTCTTCCAGTTTCGCGGAACCGTCAAATTCGCTGGAATATACACCGGAAATAGTATGGATGGTAGCGTTGAAACGGCCGGATACTTTTTCAACCGCATCGGAAATTTCACCGAGGGACGCACGGTCATGAGCCGCCTGTACCGCAAGTTCAAGCAGGTTACCGTTTTCACGGCTTTCTGCCGCTTTGGTGATTGCTTCCAGATCGCGGGCAACAGCCTCAGGATCACGGATGCTTCTCAGTTTTTCCAGACGTTTAATCTGCGCATTACGAACAGCGGTATTGTCGATGGACAGTACGTTCAGCGGATCTTCCTTCGCCAGACGGTACTTGTTCAAGCCGACAATGGTTTCCTTACCGCTGTCGATATCTGCCTGACGGCGGGCAGCGCATTCTTCGATACGCATCTTCGGCAGGCCGGTAGAAATAGCTTTTGCCATACCGCCCAAAGCTTCGACTTCCTGTATATGCGCCCAAGCACGGCGGATGATTTCATTTGTCAGATATTCTACATAGTAGGAACCACCCCACGGATCAATAATCTTGCAGGCTTTCGTTTCATCCTGGATATAAAGCTGTGTATTACGTGCCAGACGTGCGGAAAAGTCGGTCGGCAGCGCGATGGCTTCGTCAAGTGCGTTGGTATGGAGAGACTGGGTATGGCCCAGAGCCGCAGACATGGCTTCCATACAAGTACGGGCGATATTATTGAAAGGATCCTGTTCCGTCAGCGACCAGCCGGAAGTCTGGGAATGGGTACGTAGTGCCATGGATTTCGGATTCTTCGCACCGAACTGTTTCAGAATCTTTGCCCAGAGAACGCGGGCCGCTCTCATCTTTGCGATTTCCATAAAATAGTTCTTGCCCTGATCCCAGAAGAAAGACAGACGTTTGGCGAAGGCATCGACCGGAAGACCCGCCTTTTCACCGCAGCGGATGTATTCCATGCCATCCGCCAGTGTATAACCGATTTCAAGGTCACAGGTAGCGCCGCATTCCTGGATATGGTAACCGGAAATGGAGATACTGTTGAACTTCGGCATATAGTTGGTGGTATATTCGAAAATATCACCGATGATACGCATGGACATGGCAGGCGGATAAATGTAAGTATTACGAACCATGAACTCTTTCAGGATATCATTCTGGATCGTGCCTGCCAGAATCTTCTTGTCTACGCCCTGTTCGATACCGGCACTGATGAAGAATGCCAGAATCGGAAGAACGGCGCCGTTCATCGTCATGGATACGGACATCTGGTCCAGCGGAATGCCTGCGAAGAGGATATTCATATCAAGCATGGAGCAGACGGATACGCCTGCTTTGCCGACGTCACCGATAACACGGGGGTTATCCGCATCATAGCCGCGGTGGGTCGGAAGGTCAAATGCGATAGATAGCCCTTTCTGGCCTGCCGCCAGGTTTCTGCGGTAGAACGCATTAGATTCTTCAGCAGTAGAGAACCCTGCGTACTGGCGTACCGTCCACGGGCGGAATACATACATCGTAGAGTAAGGTCCGCGCAGGAACGGAGGGATACCGCTCATGTAATCCAAGTGGTTGCACTGGTCATACACATCTTTGCCGTAGAGCGGACCTACAGGAATACGTTCCATCGTATTTTCATAGAGAGCATCATAATTTTTGCCCGTCGTTTTTTCCAGTTCCGCTTTCCATTCGTCATAAGAACAATGGGGATGTTCTTCAAGGTTTAATTTTGTAAAATCGGGGTTCATTGCCATCTTATTTTACCTCCTCTTCCGTAATCTTCATGCCTTTTTTCTGCTGGAGCATACGGAGGATATCGTAGCAGTTTGCTTTCACGCTGATAAATTCATCTATGCCGGCTTCACGATATACCGCTTCCATATCTTTCGGAGCAGCGCCCGCAAGGAAAAGCGTACCTTTCCCCAAAACTTCCTTCAAACGCGGCGCCAGCGCCGGCACATCTTCCGGATAAGTAGCGTCAGTAGAGCAGATGACGGCACAGTCATAAGGAGTTCCTTTATCATCGCAGCCTGCCTTCAGCGCTTCCACACACTTATCCCAACGTGAACCCGGTTTATCTTCATCATCCTGGAAGCCGTTATTCAGATGAACGCTGAATTCGCCTACCTGTAGGAAACTGGTGGAGAAATCAGCTCTCGCCTTATGCTGCGGAATCGGTCCCATATTGGCCAGGAATATTTCCACATTCTTGCCGGTTTCCTTTTTAAACGCCTGTGTGTCAAAGCGGAGTTTTTCAAAGCGCTCGGTCCAGCGGTGCGCGTAAATCTTTCTCACTTCGATGGAATCCGCTTTGGCGGCTCTTGCTGTGCGTACTTCAGAAATTGTAGCGCCGGCGGAGAATGCGGCAATTGCCTTCTCAACGATGTCGGTATCGGCTGCTTTCAGTTCTTCCAGCTTTTCCTTCAGGAAATCTTTGTCCATATCGGCACGATATTTCTCAACGCCTTCAGACAGTTCTTTTTTCAGCGCCGGTACATCTTCCGGACGCGGATCAAGAAGTTCTTCCGTCATATTCGGATACATATTTGTCCCGACAGCGCTGTCCTTGCGGAGGTCAAGCGCTTTAAAACGCTGTTTCAGGATTTCAAGAATCTGCTGCTGCGGATATTCTTCTTTAAGAGCTTTCAGGATACCGCCAAGAGATTCGATTTTCTGGAATTCTCCCCAGATTTTTTCAGCCATTTCCTTGGTCAGTGCTTCAATCCCCCAGGAACCGCCGGCCGGATCGATCGGACGAAGCATGCCAAATTCTTCCTGCAGCATGATGTGTACGTTTCTTGCGATACGGCGGGAGAATTCATCACCCTTGCGTACCGTTGCGTCATAAGGATCATTTTCATAAGAATCAACACCGCCGACAACTGCAGAGAAAATCTGGGTCGTTTCACGAAGCATATTTACACCGATATCGAAAATCGTCTTGGTAAACATCGCCGGACGGGCATGGATTTTGCAGGAACGGTCTTTTTCTTCGGCGCCGAAGGCTTTCATGATATTAGACCATACCTGGCGGGCAGCACGGAGCTTGGCAATTTCAATGTAGAAAGTGGCGCCTGTATTAAATGCGAACTGCAGGGACTGGGCAATATCATGGATATCGATGCCGCGCTTCTGCATTTCACGGATATATTCGACAGCGATAGCAAAAGTATAAGCCACTTCCTGTACAGCATTCGCACCGCCATTGGAGAAAATATCGCTTCTGACGAAAATGGTGCGGAGCTGCGGCGCATTCTTTCTCGTCCAGCGGATAGATTCCGCCATTTCATCATATAATTCTTCCAGCGGCTGGTTCAGCTTTCCTCTCTTGATCAGCTGGGCAATCGGGTTCGCTCCGATAACACCTTTCACTTTACTGACATCTTTTCCCTTAGCCTTCAATGTCGCGGCTACCAATGCCAGCATACGGAGAGAGGAAGTACCGGCATACATCATAAACGGGATCTTTTCCATATCAAGACCGTCAAGCAGGGTATGCATATCTTCCAGCGCGGTAATGCTTACGCCTATATCGCCCGGCTTTTCGGCATCCATGACATCAATGCCGTCGGCAGTGGCGGTATCAATACGTACATTATAAACAGTGGAACCTCTGTCGATTTCATGCTTCAGAAGTTCATTATTTTCTTTCGGCAGCGTTTCATCGCATGCCTGGGCAATACCCCAGGGAGCGCATTTATAGCCGTTCACCGTTGCGCCGCGGAGAAAATCTCCCATGCCCGGATAATCATCTGTCGGAAGAATCTTATCAGTTACTGACGGTCCGGTTCTCCATGTATAAATCGGATCAAAGGTAATCCCTTCATAAGTCTTGGTAAACATGATCTTATCGAAAGGCTTTCCTTTCAACAGAGCATTACAAGCCTCCACCCACTCCTCATAGGTCGGCTTTTCAAATTCGTCAAATTTTACTTCTGGGAAATCGGCTTTTTCATTTGATTTTCTCAAGATCGCTTCCAACTCTTTGTCAGTAAGCTGCTTGACCGATTCCTGGGTATTCTGTTCTGCCATGAAAACATCCTCCTTATAATAATTTTAGACAATTCCGCGGAAAATACAGCTTGCAGACAAGACGGCAAAGTCCCTGACGGAACATCCTTTCAAATACCTGGCATAACGTCTTTCAAGCCGGACTTTCAAAATCCCCGATATGTGCACCTCCTTACAATCTACTCACAAAAAAACGACTATCACGCGAAACTGATAGCCGGACAAGGAAATAATTTCCCAATCCCCTCCCCATCTCTCGCAGGTATAACGGTGATTCTTAGACAGATAGTTCTCCTGGCTCAAGTTCCTCGTTTATATCGCCTTCCCAGTTACCCAGTGACATACTTGATATAAACTCCCTTTACAGTGGCGGGACCGCTCCGGATTCTACCGGATTCTCTTTTACGCTTTCGCACCTGTCAGATATGTGAAATTGTCTAAATAACTACATTTTTAGTATAATTCATTACATTCTAAGTGTCAATCAACCACATTCATATTTAATATAATTAATTTTTATATTTATCCACATCTTTACCCCTGATTTATTGATTTTTCATTCATTACTACTATATAATGATGTTAATGTTGCAAATTATTAAAAATATCTTACCTATCTTATAGGAGGAAACAGGAGGTCGGAAATATGACAAACGCTGAAAAAGAAAGAAGAACTGAAGAAGCATTGAAACTGAGCAGCCTCTTCGAAGAACTGGATGGCCGCCGTCCGAGGCTTTTCATGCCGGAGCTTGAAGATGATGACGATAAAGAAGCAAGAAAACTTGCCGCCACGACATTTGCCGACCACGGCTGGGACGTAGATGTAAGCCCCCTCCTCTCCCCGGAAAGCTCCGCGCAGAATGCTGCCGACAATGACGTCCATTTCATCTTCTACACATCCAAAAGCCCTACGATGAAGCAAAAATTAATCGCGCTCTCTCAGACACTTGCCATGATCGGCCGGGACGACATCCTCATAGCCGCCCATCAGGTCAGCAAAGATGATAAGGAACTCCTCTTCCGTTACGGCATCCTGGCCGCTTTCGACAAGAATACAGATGTAAGCGATGTAAGCCTTACCATGCTCCGCGTCCTCGTCTCCATGGCAAAAGAAGAACAGAATCCCACCGAGGAAATGCCTTATTGATCCTCAGTCCCTTATAAACAGGAGAAACATCCTCCTGTTTTTATTGCGGACAAACAGCATATGGACTCCCAAAAGAAAATGCCGGGCATTGCAAAAAATATTTCAGAAATACTTTCATCTACTCATCAGCATACTTTAAGCACTGCTATCCTGTATCTGTACAGACATGCAAAAACGATTTGATCCCACAGCTCCGCGTTTCGGTCCGGCATCTCCGGAACCGCCTCAATACCACCTCTCCATGCAGCTGCTGTATAAGCAGATACAAATCAATATTCAGCAGTTTAGCAGATGACTTATTGCATAATTCTATTACGACCGGAGCCCTTAAAACACAATCAAAAAATTCTTCCGGCATCTCATAATGCAAAACAACCTATTCTGTATGCCCGACTGTTTCGGATTCTCTATACTCATCAAGTAAGCAGAAATACTGCTCATCATTATAGTCAGATTCTTCCCCACCTCCTTACAAAGATGAATAGTACCTGCACTTTAATATGATATCTGCAATCCAGGAATCTCTAAAAATCTCTTTTTGCCTTTAATGAAGTCCATTATCCCGTTCACAAAATTGAACAGCAAAAAAGCAGTGCCGAAGCACTGCTTTTTGTAATTAGAATCAGCCAACTGTGAAGAGTGTGTCGCCGCCCTGTACGCTCTGGCCTTCGCTGACCGGCATACCGGTAATCTTGCCATCGCAGGGAGCCATGATCGGATTGCCCATCTTCATAGCTTCGAGAACGAGAACTTCGTCGCCTGCCGCTACTGCGTCACCAACGTGTTTATTGATACGCAGGACTTTGCCCGGCATCGGAGCTTCTACGACTTCACCTGCGCCGGCGGGTGCTGCTGCCGGTGCGGGAGCTGCCGCCGGTGCCGCTGCTACGGGGGCTGCTGCTGCGCCGCTGTCTTTAACTACTACATCGTAATCCTGGCCGTTAACTGTTACGGTAAATTTTCTCATTGTTCTTCCTCCTAATTTTGTACTTTCAACTTTCAATTAGAACTGCTGGTTTCCGGAAACACCTGCAATGCGGGCGCCTGTGGTCCAGCCAGGTCTTGCTGCCGGGCGGATAGAAACGATTTCTCCGCCGCCCATAGCAACGATTGCTGATGCAATAGCCGCTACAACAGCACCATTATCAGTGGCTCTCGAAGCTGCCGCCGGTGCTGCGGACTGATTGAGAGATGAACGTACTTGGCAGATCATGATCAGGGCAATGACTGCCAGAACGGCAGCTGCTACCGCGATATACATAACTGTATCGTTATTCATCCAAACCCATCCTTTCAAATATTATCAATGTGTAAACGTGTATTACAGCGGAATGTTTCCGTGTTTCTTAGCCGGATGTACTTCATGTTTGGAAGCAAGCATCTTCAGAGCATTGATAACGACCGGACGAGAGTTTCTCGGATCAATAACTGCGTCTACATAGCCGCGTTCCGCAGCTTTGTAAGGAGTTGCAAATTCATCAACATACTCCTGTGTACGCTGTTCTTTCTGCGGATCCTTCTTGAAAATGATATTTGCTGCGCCGGCAGGTCCCATAACGGCGATTTCTGCGGTCGGCCATGCAAATACCTGGTCAGCCCCCTGTTCACGGGAGCACATGGCGATGTAAGAACCACCGTATGCTTTACGGAGAATCAGGGTAATCTTCGGTACGGTTGCTTCGCAGTATGCGAACAGCATCTTAGCACCGTGACGGATTACTCCTGCATATTCCTGCTGTTTACCAGGCAGGAAGCCGGGAACGTCGACAATGTTCAGAACCGGAATATTGAAGCAGTCGCAGAAACGAATAAAGCGGGCAGCTTTATCAGAAGCATTATAGTCAAGGCAGCCTGCCATGAAGTTCGGCTGGTTGGCAATAATGCCGACAGTCTGTCCATCCATACGGCAGAAGCAGGTAATGATGTTCTTAGCCCATTCCTTAGCTACATCGTAGTACTCGCCGTTATCAACGATGGATTTGATGACATCGTACATATCGTACGGTGCATTGGAGTTTTCCGGCATAATGGTATCCAGACTTGCATCTGTACGGGTTGGATCATCTCCGGTTTCAACAATCGGCGCGTCTTCCATGTTGTTGCTCGGCAGGAAGGAAAGCAGATAACGAATCTGTTTAATGCAGTCTTCGTCATTTTCAGCTGCAAACTGGGCCACACCGGATGTACGGTTATGGGTCATAGCGCCGCCGAGAGCTTCAGCGGTAATCTTTTCGCCGGTTACGGATTCAACTACTGCCGGTCCTGTCAGGAACATCTGAGAGGTGCCTTTTACCATGTAGATGAAGTCGGTCAGTGCCGGAGAATATACGGCGCCGCCTGCAGACGGTCCCATAATTGCGGAAATCTGAGGAATAACGCCGGATGCAATGGTATTGCACCAGAAAATCTTGCCATAGCCGGAAAGAGCATCTACTGCTTCCTGGATACGGGCTCCGCCGGAATCATTCAGGCCTACGCAAGGAGCACCGACTTTAAGAGCCAGTTCGTTTACGTGAACAATTTTCGCAGCGTGCATTTCACCAAGGGAGCCGCCTTCTACCGTGAAGTCCTGGGCAAATGCGAATACGAGTCTTCCGTCTACAGTACCATAACCGGTAACGACACCTTCGCCGGGGAGATCTTTCTTCTCCTGGCCGAAGTTGTAGCAGCGGGACTTAACAAGCGCATTGACTTCTACAAAAGAGCCTTCATCAAACAGAAGAGCAAGTCTTTCGCGGGCTGTCAGTTTGCCTTTTGCATGCTGTTTTTCAACTTTCTTTTCCCCACCCATAGCCTCTACGTGTGCGAGGTTATTGTGAAGAAGTTCAATTCTTTCTGCAACAGTTGCCATTCTTACACCTCCAAAAATATTGGTCCCTTACCGGGACGTCCCTATTATAGCATAGGGACCGATCCTTATGCTATTAGAAAGACGGGCCGCCGGGGCGTTCGGTCAGTTCCAGCAGAAGGCCGGTAGCTTTCGGGTGCATAAATGCGATGTGGCAGCCGCCAGCACCAACTCTCCAATGCTTGTCAAGCTTTGCGTCTTCCGGAAGTGCAGCAAGCGCTTCGACAATATTGTCTACGCGGAGAGCTACATGCTGGAAACCGTTCTTGCCGCCGTTCTTCGCGATATAGCGGGCAATCGGGCCGTCCGGAGTTGTGGATCCCAGGAATTCCAGTTCGCATGCTTCGCTCTGTGCGGACGGTTTGAAGAAGCTTGTCGTTACATGCTGTTCTTCTACCGTTTCATCCGGAAGGGACGGTTCAAGGTTCAGCAGATCTTTCATCTGCTTCTTGATCAGCGCCAGATCATTAACAGCTACGCCGACATGGTCTACACATAATACTTTGAATGCCATAATAATTCCTCCTTTGAATTATTTAAATATATTTCCCACGATAGAATCAACGACTGTGAAAGGATCATTTTCTCTTTCATAGACTTGTTCTACGTAGTCAGCAAATTTACCCGTCTGTACGATATCTTCCATAACATGACGGGAAATGCGGTCGTGGATCATCTCTACCATCTCAGTGCGGGCGCGTTCACGTCTGCGTTCTTCCAGCAAGCCGGATTCTTCAAGATATTTACGATGGGAATTAAGAGATTTGACAACGTCCGCGACGCCTTCGTCCTTGTTTGCAATCGTCCTTTCAATAGGAGGACGCCAGTTTTGGGCTTCACCCAAATCAAGCATCATTTCGATTTCAACATTCAGACGGTCCGCGCCGTCACGATCACATTTATTAATGCAGAATACATCCCCGATTTCAAGGATGCCTGCCTTAATAGCCTGAATATCGTCACCCAGTCCGGGTACGAGCACAACGAGTGTTGTATCCGCATTCTTGACGATATCTACTTCTGACTGCCCTACGCCTACTGTTTCGATGAAAATGACATCGAGACCGAAAGCATCCATCAGTTTTACCGCATCGGTAGTCTTTCTGGACAAACCGCCAAGACTGCCGCGGGTACCCATACTGCGGATATATACACCTTCGTCCAGTGTGAGGTCATTCATTCTGATACGGTCGCCAAGGATAGCACCGCCGGAGAATGGAGAAGTCGGATCGATAGCCACAATACCGACTTTCTTACCCTGTTTTCTGTACTGTTTAATCAGCGCGTCTGAAAGTGTGCTCTTACCCGCACCAGGTGCACCAGTGATACCGATGACCTGTGCACGACCGGTATGGTGGTAGATTTCTTTCATGATATCTTCCCAGCCATCACGTTCGTCTTCAACGATGGTTATTGCTCTCGCTAAGGCACGTCTGGAACCGTCCCAAAAATTTTTCATTGAGAATTCCATGGATACACCGCCTTTTTAAGAGTAAATAATAGAGGCATGGGGCCACAGCAAATGCAGCCCCGTGCAACTATCGAGCTTCTATTGGATAGAAGAGAATGTCAATTATACGTTAGCTTTGATAAAGTCGATAATTTCCTTGGTCGGTGTGCCAGGTGTAAAGATAGCTTTTACGCCGGTCTTTTTCAAACCAGGGATGTCACCGGCAGGGATTACGCCGCCGCCGATAACGAGAACATCTTCCATTCCTTTAGCTTTCAGTGCTTCTACTACTTCCGGGAACAGGGTGTTGTGAGCGCCGGACAAAAGGCTCAGTGCTACAACATTAACGTCTTCCGCATCTGCCGCTTCAACGATCTGAGCGACAGTCTGACGAAGACCTGTGTAAATAACTTCCATACCTGCATCGCGAAGTGCGCGGGCAACTACTTTTGCACCGCGATCATGTCCATCAAGACCCGGTTTAGCAACGAGTACTCTGATACGTTTTTCTGCCATAGTTATATACCTCCAGAATTTTAGTTAGGATTAAAGTGTGTTATGTGCTTTGTATTCGCCGAATACTTTGCGGAGAACACCGCAAATTTCGCCGAGAGAGCAGTAAGCACGTACGCAGTCAAGGATAACAGGCATCAGGTTGACGGATTCGTCAGCAGCTGCAACTTCCAGCTTGGCCAGTTCTTCCTTAACCTTTGCGTTATCACGTTCTGCCTTAACTTTAGCCAGTTTGTTCTTCTGGAATTCGCCGGCGGATGCGTCAACCTTCAGGAGGCCTTCAACCGGAGCTTCTTCCATAGTGAACTTGTTGACGCCGACAATTGTTCTTTCGCCGGACTCAACAGCCATCTGCCATGCATAAGCAGAATCCTGGATTTCTTTCTGGATATAACCTTTGTCGATAGCTTCAACAGCACCGCCCATTTCATCAATCTTGCGGATGTATTCTCTTGCTTCCGCTTCGATAGCGTTGGTCATAGCTTCTACATAGTAGGAGCCGCCCAGCGGATCGACTACGTCAGCCAGACCGGATTCATAAGCAACGATCTGCTGTGTACGCAGAGCGATGGTTACGGATTCAGTGGTCGGCAGCGCAAGAGCTTCATCACGGGAGTTGGTATGCAGGGACTGTGTTCCGCCCATAACTGCCGCTGCTGTCTGAAGAGCAACACGAACGATGTTGTTGTTCGGCTGCTGAGCAGTCAGCATGGAGCCTGCAGTCTGGGTATGAACGCGAAGCATCATGGACTTGGCTTTCTGAGCATGGAAACGTTCTTTCAGAATGGATGCCCAGAGACGACGGGATGCACGGAATTTAGCAACTTCTTCAAGTACGTTGTTGTGAGCGTTCCAGAAGAAGGACAGACGGCCTGCGAAATCATCGATTTTCAGACCGGCTTTCAGAGCTGCTTCGATGTAGGCAATACCATCAGCGATGGTGAAAGCGATTTCCTGAGCAGCGGTGGAGCCTGCTTCGCGGATATGGTAACCGGAAATGGAAATGGTGTTCCACTTCGGTACATTCTGGGAGCAGTATTCAAAAATGTTGGTAATCAGACGCATGGACGGTTTAACCGGGAAAATATAGGTTCCGCGAGCTGCGTATTCTTTCAGAATATCGTTCTGAATAGTGCCGCAGAGCTGATCAGCCGGTACGCCCTGCTTTTCAGCAACTGCGATGTACATAGCCAGCAGTACGGATGCCGGTGCGTTGATGGTCATGGATGTAGAAACCTTGCCCAGATCAATATGGTCGAAAAGGATTTCCATATCTTTCAGGGTATCAATGGCTACACCTACCTTGCCGATTTCGCCGATAGCCATTTTGTCATCAGAGTCATAGCCGATCTGGGTCGGAAGGTCAAATGCGCAGGACAGGCCGGAACCGCCGTTTTCAATCAGGTAACGATAACGCTTGTTGGATTCTTCAGCGGTAGCGAAGCCTGCATACATACGCATAGTCCAGAGACGGCCGCGGTACATGGTCGGCTGTACGCCGCGGGTATACGGATATTCGCCCGGGATGCCGAGGTCTCTTTCATAATCAAAACCTTCGATATCAAGAGGTGTATACACCTTATTGTGTTTTAAACCAACTCTTTCCGGAGTCTTTGCGTAAGATTTAGCGCAAGCAGCTTCGTATGCTTCGAGTTTGGCTTTCAGGGATTCGTTTGCCATAAGTTCATCTTCCTCCTAAAAAATAAGTAAAATTGGGAAAGGTCTCATCCTTGGCAGAAATGTCAGATTGCGGCTTTTAGGCTCTTCTCATCTGTATTTCGCAGACAATCGCTTTCATTGGTATGGATCCGCAAAGCCTCTTGCTGTGATGCCGCATTATGTCTTGTCACCACAGCGGAGGAACTCTTGCGAGATCCATGTATGATTCTGCTCTCAGCAGTTATCACCATAGACAATTATATAACAATCATGCTTTTTGTAAAGAATATATTATGGGAAAATTATTTTTTAAAAAGCATGGAGCCTGTTTCAGCAAGGCTGGTATGGAACTTGAATGCTTCAGAGAGAATGTGCGGAGTCTGGCTGTTGCCGTTGAGCGCACATGCTCTTTCAAAGTAATCCATCAGCTGGTCACGGAAAGTCGGGTGGGCGACATTATTAATGATTACCTTCGCTCTTTCCTTCGGTGACAGGCCGCGGACATCCGCTACCCCCTGTTCGGAGATGAATACATGGGTGTCATGTTCGGTGTGATCGACATGAGAGCACATCGGAACAACGGCAGAGATAGCGCCTCCCTTAGCCACACTGTGGCAGAAGAAGCAGGACAGAGCGCCATTGCGGGCAAAGTCGCCGGAACCGCCGATACCGTTCATCAGTTTGGTACCGGTTACATGCGTGGAGTTTACATGACCGTAAATATCCATTTCCAAAGCGGTATTCATAGCCACTACGCCGATGCGGCGGGCCACTTCGCCGTTATTGGAAATTTCCTGCGGACGGAGGATGATCTTCTTGCTGTATTTTTCAATATTGGCATAGAAGCGTTTCAGTCCATCCGGTGACGGGGACAGGGATGTCCCGGAAATCATATCAATTTTGCCTTCATCAATCAGATCAAACATACCGTCCTGGATAACTTCCGTATATACGGACAGGTTCTTGAAATCGGAATGAACGAGGCCATTGATGACCGCGTTTGCCACATTGCCTACACCGGACTGGAGAGGAAGCAGGTTTTCCGGAAGCCGTCCATGTTTTACTTCATTCTTCAGGAAATCAACCAGGTTATTTCCCATCCTTTCAGCGTCGTCATCAAGCGGAGCCAAGGCGCGGGTAACATCGGGCAGATCACAGGGAACGATAGCAACAATCTTTGCCGGATCTACAGGAATGTAGGTCTTGCCGATACGGTCACCGGCTTTAACGATCGGAATCGGCACACGATGCGGCGGATTCGCCACTTCGTAAATGTCAGCCATGCCATCCAATGCTACCGGCTGGGTAGTATTGACTTCGATGATGACTTTTTTCCCCTGGGATACGAATACAGGAGAATTGCCGATAGCGGTAGTAGTTACGATACCAATTTCGCCGTCTCTCTTAATGATCTTGCAGGCTTCAATGACCGCAAAATCCGGGCCGGTTACATGTTCTCCCTTAACGTTGGTGAAGAAACCTTCACGAATCTGCTGTGCCACATGGCTCAGGTGCAGGTCGAAATAGTTGATCTGGCCGGCATTGATTGCTTTTCTCAGTGTACCGTTAGTCTGGTAGGGCATACGGTTTCTGATCCCGTTCACTTCTACCAGTTCGCCATCAATCTGGGAACCTGTGGAAGCGCCCGTCCAGATATCTACCTGGAACGGCGTTTGCTTCATGCGTTCAGCCAGTTCATGCATCGTGATTTTCGGATAGCCGCACGGTGTGAATCCGCTGATCCCCAGGATATCCCCCGGCTGGATCATGGCTGCTGCCGCTTTGCCGTCGCACACTTTGTCCAGCAGTTCTTTAGGCTCGATACGGCTAAGGAATTCACTGTCGTTGATGTCGATCATTACTATCATCCTCCCAAAATAAATAAAATATAAAAGCCCGCGGTGACGATTCGTTATTTTTCTCAGTCCGCAGAACCTTTAGCCCGGTAGTCCTCCCTCCAAACTTCATCAAAACAGTTCGGAATGAAGGCGCTGTAAAGCAACCCTCCGTGGCTCATTACCTTGTTTATTATAGCATACTTTTACGGATAAAATTCCATAAAGAGCGTTTATCCTTTCTCAAAATTCCCTAACAGGGATTATAAATTTTTCCTATTGGACAAATACATTTTTATATGTACTTGGATCCGCATAATTGATTTACCCTGCCGCGCCCCGTCTTTCTTCTGAAACACAAAGTGCAGACAACGCCCAGAAGCAGCAGGAAACCGGGCAGCTGAAAAGCGCATAATCCCCAATCCCGTCTATAGCTGCCGACAAAACAAGAAGCATGCCCGATAATCCAAAAAGTTTCATAGTCCCTTTCCCTCTGCGCCAAATCCGCCATGACACCACCCCTTGCCCGAAAAAGAAAAGGAAGTAAAAAATGCCGCCGGGAATGCCCACTTCCGCAGGGATATGGATGTACATATCATGGGCGTGGAAAATAACGACATCCGCGTCCTCTATAAAAAAGTTGTACTCCGGATAAGCCAGCCAGTAATTCCCCCAGCCGACCCCAAGCAGAGGATGTTCCTCAATCATGGCTATCGTACTTTCCCACAAAGCCAGGCGAAGTGAAAGCGATGTATCCTCGCCGGAAAAAAGAGAAATAAAGCGCTCCGCCACCTGTCCATGGTAAAAAAATAAAATAAGAGGCACCGCCAGAAACACCAGACCGAACCGCTTATCATAAAAGACCGCAAGGCCTAGAACTATCCCTGCCAGACTGATCCATGCTCCCCGGGAATAGGTCAGCGCCAGGCATACGGAAAGAATAAAAAGAAATCCGGCAAGCAGTATTTTTCTCTTATTATTTCTTTCCCCCAGAGCAAAAGGCGCAAACACACTGATAAGCATCAAAAGGTAAGCGCCGAAAAGATTCGGATTCCCCAAAGTGGAAAACATGCGCCGCCGCAGAAGAGGAAACCTCTCGGGATCCACCCATCCTTCGGCATTCAGGTCTCTCGCCATGCATCCCGCATCGGCATACTGTATAAATCCCCAGATGACAACGCAGACGGCACCCGCCAAAAAGACATAAAGCGCTTTCCTCTTTTCTTCCTCTCCCGCAAAGTATGTAGAGATAAGCACATAAAGAAACGCATACGCCAAGGGCAGAAAGCACCAGTTAAAAATAGAAAAAAAGAAGTCTGCCGCACCGGAAACAGATAAAAACGAGCAGACTAAAAAGCCCCCGCCAAACCATCCCCACTTGCCGCCATAATTGATTTTCCGTTTCGTAAGGAATATGTCCCCCACAGAAAGCAATGCCGCCGGAACAAGAGTGAGATAAAAGAGCCAGGAGCTTAGAGGAAGGAGAAATATCGTCAGGTAAAGACAGATGAGAATATTCCGTTCGTTGCAAATCCGTCTCCCCATAATCTCCCCTCCTCATATTTCACTATATTTATAAATAATAAATAAAATATATAAAATACTTTACACCAAACACCAACTACCAGGTTATCTTAATACTTTGCCGGCTTCTATTCCCGCGATCCGCTTCCGCTGCCGTGCGTCCTTGCGGGATGATAGAGTCTCCACCCGAAAAGGATCGCGCAGATGCGGAGAAGAAGAACCGCGCCAAATCCGCCCCATGACGCATATACAATCCCCGTGAGCGGATACAGGACGCAGATAACAATACCCCCGAGCACCGAAGCCATGGCATACACATCTTCATACAATACCACAGGAACTTTCTGCGCCAGCACGTCACGAAGAATACCGCCCCCCACCGCTGTAATGAGCCCGAGCAGAACGGGAAGCACATACCGGTAGCCGGGATAACTGTCAATCGCCGCCATCGCACCGGTCACCGTGAAAGCGGCAAGACCTGCCGTATCGGAAACACGATAAGCAAAAAGGACAAGTTTCCGTCCCCGGCGGGGTATATGGAAATGCCGGAAACCGATGCACACCGCTGCCGCCGTCATGAGGGCAAATATAATCCCATCCGGCCCGCGCAGGGCAAAAGGCGGAAATATACCCGCCAGCACATCGCGGAGGATACCGCCTCCTACTGCCGTCACCACAGACAAGAGCGCAATGCCGAAAACATCCATTCCCCTTGCCAGTCCTACAGCCGCTCCGGAAAAAGCAAATGCCACAGTCCCCAGTATTTCAAAAACCGCCCACGTTAAAGACATACCGCACCCTTTCGTATTACATCTGCAGCACGGAAGCAATCAGGCGGATCGTCGTTCCCGTATAAAACTGCGCCAGCGGATTAATAATCCGTCCTATCATGCCGCTGAAAACCAGGAACAGTAAAAGAAGGAAACTGTAACGGTAACTGAAATTGTGGAATGCAAAAGCCAATTTGCCGGGAAGCACCATTTCCAAAATTTTGGAGCCGTCCAGCGGCGGCACAGGAATCAGATTAAAAAACGCGAACCACACATTATACAGCATAATCCAATAAAGAAATAAATACCCCGGCTGCCCCGCCGTTAAAAGCCCGAGCTTCATCATCAGCAGCATAATGCACTCCGCCAAAAAACAAATAAGCAGATTCATCCCCGGCCCGGCAAAAGAAACCTTCATCACGCCGCTTCTGAAATTCTTATAATAATTCGGATTGATCTCCACCGGTTTTGCCCAGCCGAAACCGCAGATCACAAGAAGCATAAGCCCCACCATATCCAAGTGAACCAGAGGATTCGCCGTAAGCCGCCCCTGCATGGACGGCGTGGGATCCCCCAGACTGTCCGATACATACGCATGGGCATATTCATGAAGCGCCATGGCAATCAAAAGCGCCGGCGCACGGTAAATCAAAGTACTCCAATCAAGAAAATCAGACATAAGACTCCTTTATGAAATCAATTTCAACAAACTGCTGTTTTAAATATCTGCCGCGGTCTTATTTCAAAACGGCCCTTCGGCCGACTGAAATTCAATGTGATTATTATAACCTGATTTCAAAATAGTATACAAGGCGGACTGACCGCTTCATTTTCCACCTTGCTGCACAAAAATGGCAGCAGACACAAAAAAAGAGACCCGCACAGGCCTCTTCTGTCTTCCTATCTGCCTCCAAAAACTCTCTGAAACAGTGTAAGGCGGCGGCGTTTAGATTTTTCCGCCCATTCAGCAGAATCCAATTCCGCCTGTTCCATCCGATACTCGCGATATGCGCGGTACACATCCATATCCAAAAGCACCACGCCCACCTGGCAGTAGGGATAAGCACGCTGAAGAGCGCATTCATCAGAAGCCGCCGGAAACTCGATTCCCTTTTCTTCCAGTTCCATAAGAGCCATACCGAGAGCTTCCCGCGCTTTCCGCGCAGCTTCCGCCATAGATTCCGCTTTCACGGCACACCCTGTCAAATCAGGAAACACCGCGCGGAATTCATTCTTTTTTCTATCCAAGGTAAAAATGGCCGGATAAAAATACTTCATCAGATTCCTCTTTTCACCCACCTGCACCATTGCGTAAACATTTTCTTATTATTTTGTTTTATTGTAATACATTTTATTGCCTGCTGCCAATAGCAAATCTTAAAAAAATTGATTATTTTCTCCAAATTTTACTAAAAATCTAAAATATTTTATCAAAAATCTGAAAAACTTTGTGTGCAAAACAGGAATTTCTCTTCTATTCCTTATAAAAAAGCCGCATGTAAAAACGCGCCCACCGAAGCATGACGCGTTTCGTGTAATTCTATTTTCAAAAACAGATCAGAATTTATACTTCGTCCCGACCATGAAGTATCTGCCTGGCATAGCGGAACTTCCGAGCCCGTTCCAGCTATTGTAGGACGTTTCATAAGATTCATTTGTCAGGTTGCCTACAGTGACATACGCAGTAATTCCGTTGGCAAACTCATAATTTGCATTCCAGTCAAGAATCAGGAATCTGTTATCTGTGAAGGCCAGTCCGCTGCAGCCGGTATAATAATTGAGCAGAAGTCCCGTATAGAATCTTGCATTCTCATAAGAAACATTCAATGCGTAATGATTTTGGGGGCGCAGATGGTTGATACCCGTATTAATATCATCAGGATCCCATCCCGATTCCGGCCCCAGTGTCCATCCATCTTTCGACTTCCACTTATCTTTCATATGAGAATAGGAAGCGCTCAACGTTACATGCTTATTCAACTGGTGATCCAAAGTCAGATTGATAGACTGCTTATCTTCCTTTGCATTGATTGGGGTCGAAAGGAAATCACCGGAGTTCGGATCTAAAACAGGAAGCGTGGCAATAGCATTCTTCATCTTTGTCCAATCGTAATGGAGCGCCACCGTCGTTCTGTCACTGATATCATAATGAATGCCGAAAGTATATACATTCCCTTCTTCGTCTTTCAGCGGTGCATTGAATACATAGTCCGTCGTTGTATAATCCCCCTGGCGAAGCGGACGGAACACCTTCGTCCAGCCAAGATACATGCCGATCTTGTCATTAAACATATACTCCGTATTCAAAGAATAGTTAAAATCATTCGTGTTTCCCGCACTGTTTCCGCCGGTAGATTCTTTATAATCACTGTAATGGGAATAACGAAGCGAAGGAGTAAGATCCCATTTATCCGTTAAATGAATTTTATCCTGGACATAGGTACGTACCGTTTCCCGTTCTACACTGGAAGACCGTTTTTCACCGGTTGCCGGATTGACCCTGAATGCATAGTTTTTCGCCTTGTCATAAGTCACATTAGCGATAACATCATGTTTACCGATACTCTTCGCATACTGGAGCTGGAACCCACGGTTCTTTTCTTCATGCCAACTATTCGGCTCCGTAGCATATCCGCCGGTATCGGCAATCCACTTTTTCAGCAATTCCTTATTTCCCGTAAAAGGCGCCAGATTCTCTTTAATCCATTCTTTAATCTGCGCTCCGGTCGCCCCGCTGGGATATAATCTTTTGAAAGCTTCAATCGCCTGCTTGGTTCCGCCATATTTATACCAATGGTACACATCGCGATTGGACAATCTGTGGGTCTGGTTGTAAAAACGGATAAAACTGTCCATGCCGTTGTCTTTGTTAAAGGTGTAAACAATATCCAGATCATTATTCTTAAACCGGCTGAAAGAACCATAATTCCCATCCAAAGAATACAAATTATGGTATCCCGGATTCTTCATATCACCGGACATCCTTTTCCCAAGGAAATAGGTCGTATTATCATTCATGTCGGCAATATTCACCACACCGTCAGACTTATAATCTTTCCCTTCTGCCGCGTGTTCTGCTGTATCAAAGAAACCTCCGATTGTCGCTCTGGAAATAATATTTGACCAATCGGCAGGATTCATGTATTTCTGATTAGGCACGGCAATCGGATAGCCGTCTTTGCCCTGGCGGAAATTGTACCAGATTTTTAAATTTCGGGTATCACTGAAATCTTTATCAAGCCGTACATTGACACCGTCTTCTTTCCAGCGGGATCCTTCCAGGCGCCCGTCCGTATCACTGAAAGCGTCATGATACTTCGTATCCCCCGACATATCACGATTCGCGGAAATAAAGTAGTGCCAGGAGCGGTCATCACCGGCGGAACCGGAATAATTGATTGCATAATGGTGTTTTTTCCATGAACCCGTGGCAAGGTCAATACTTCCCTGCGAATCCCTGCCACCCTTTCTTGTAATGATATTGATGACGCCGCCTGTAGCATCATCACCGTATACAGAGGCACCCGGTCCTTTAATGACCTCAATCTTGTCCACGTTTTCCATATTCGTGACCTGGTCAAGATTGACCCCGGTCGACTTGCTTCCCGACGCGCTGGAAGAATCAATGCGGGAGCTGGCCGCATTATCCACACGGCGGCCATCAACCAAGACAACCACACGGGTATCGCCATTAATAGAAATCCCGTTATTATAAAATTGATATCCATATTCCCCGCCGCGGTAGCCGGGATTCTGGAAAGTGATCCCCGGAATACGTTTAATCGCTTCCGTCACATCAGTGTAATGGCGTTTATCAAGTTCTTCGCGGGTGATAACTTTCACGTCGCCGCCCGTACGGTAATAAGACTGTTCCGTAATCGTGTCCCCAAATTTATTCTTTGTCTTATCCGCTTCTACAACCACCGTATCCAGCGTATACACATTCAAATTTTCATCGTGAGCGGCATATGCGGAAATTCCGCCAAAACAGGCCGTCAACGCCAGCGTGGCGGCAAAAGCTGATTTCATACCTTTTTTCATGAATACTCTCTCCTCTGAGCTTTACCATCTTGAACCATTAATATAACTGAATGAATAATCTTCTTTCGTGGCCCAGTCTTTCCATTCCCCTGAAAAGGGCCCGAAATTAAAAGTGACTTTTTTACTTCCGTTGGCCGGTAATTTCAACATGGGCAGTCTTTTCGGATGCCCGATGAATTGAAATATTTTCCCATCAGTTCCTGTAAAAGTAATCTGGAGAATCATTTCATCAAGCTTTGTAACCGTCAAGTCACTTCGCCTGTTATAAAATGTTCCCCGCACGCAAAGTTCCCCATGCTCCATCCAGACTTTTTCCGTACGCCAATCCAAAATCATCGTATCTGCCGAATGTTCCGCAGCAAAAGCCATATGAGACAAACATAAAGAAAAAATTAGAGCAGCGAAAGCCAAAAGCCATTTTCTCATAACTTCCTCCTTTCTTTAATCACTAACCACCTGTGAAAGTCTTGTATTCCATTTTTCTGCCGGCCTGACCTTGTTCCGACCGCAGGAAAATAAGGAATCTTCTTAAAAAACAGAATGCGTACCCCGCACGATAGGTATCCCCGCTTTCTTAAAAATAGCAGTAATCATCTCCACCTCTTTACAAAGAGTCTTACTTTCCCCGTCGCTGCAGCAGCAGATCCCCAAATGAATCGCATCCGGATGTATTTCCAGAATCCGCTCGATTTTTTCATCAAGTCCTTTATCCTGCCCGGGAAAATGCCCGCACCCGCTGCACTTCATAAAAGCAGACACCTGCAATTCTTCATCTCCATATTCACGAAAACGATGGGTCCGCCCATTCAATGCAGAAAAACATCCTGCGCCGGTGCAGACGGTCTCCGCACGGGGGCAGGTCAGCATAACAATCTTCTTCATAGGCGCATTCCTTCATATTCCCACTTTAAAAGCAATATCAGCTTAAAAATTCATTTATTCCTGTCATCCGTAAACTCAATAATTTTTAAAATTATATCACATATTATTCATCTTATTCATCATATGAACATCTAAAGGTAATCTTTCAACAACAATCAATTTGTTTTCATCTCAATCTCCTCTTTTCATGAAATAAAATCCCCGTTTCTTTTGTCCCTATTGCATAGCGCCGTCCCCTTTGCTATAATTTGGAAAGCATGGGGGTATAGCTCAGCTGGGAGAGCGTTTGAATGGCATTCAAAAGGTCAGCGGTTCGATCCCGCTTATCTCCACCACGTATTTAATCCACCACATCTGTCCGATGTGGTTCTTTTTATTCTTTCCCCTCACCGCAGTAAGTGACTCATCGATTCCATGCGTCACTTTGTTCCTTTGAAATCGGTTCCCTACTTTGTCGCTGCCTCATTTCGTTGCTTCATCTTCATGTTCCGATTTCTCCTCTTCACCGACATAAGTGACTCACTCGATTTCATGCGTCACTTTGTTCCTTTGAAATCGG
>ERZ779822.396-NODE-396-length-20272-cov-2.39348_pt1 | contig 20272 bp, 21 predicted proteins | sample MGYA00511069_ERZ779822 | MGnify/ENA primary metagenome ERZ779822 (study PRJEB29588, sample SAMEA2147589) | human gut metagenome | biome: human gut; feature: human-associated habitat; material: faeces | place: Denmark | collected 2008/2010 ...
CTTTTTCCTACATTCGGAAGTCCGACGATACCTAATTTCATTTTTATCTTTACCTGTTCAGAAACCCTTGATTTATGCGGGTTTCTGCCTTTCTCTATATTTCTTTTATTGTATGTTAAAAAAGTCTGATGCAGATATAAAGTATATCACAGGGATTCCGTTTTTTCAATCACTGAAGTGGAAATACGGGGTGTTTCGCAGCAGTTCAGCCCTGCAAAAAAGATGTTTCTTTTTGGTTTATTTCTGGTAAACTATGTTTATAGGCACACGGGCTGTATTTTAGCCGGTGTAAAGCCCGTGGATCCGGTTGTTAACTGCATGATCCTGCCATATGATGTACACGATTTAAGGATACGTTTTGCAGCTTTGTTGTTTATTATGTTCGTTGACAGCCCATAAGGAAAGGAGGTTTTCCATTGTCCCGTCCACAGCAAGACCGCATGAAACTAAAAAAATATATACGTTATATTTATTACTTATAAATTAAGTAAATACAAACAAAAATGAATAAAGTTGACATTATAAAAAATAAACGATATAATAGATATAGACTTATTATATCGTTTATTTTTTACTTTGCTGGAGGAATCAAATGCACAATATTATCCCATTCCCTGATAATGGTGTGAAAGAATATAGACAAGAATGTTGCTTTATGAATAGAGCGGTACAGATAGAAGGAGAAGATGGAAAATTAAAAAATTATCCGTGCATCGTACTTTATGAAATGGAAACGAACATTCCGATTTTATATACGGGGTTAGAAAGATATTTGTGTCATCTGCAAAAAAGTGAATCACTAGATGAAAAGAGCTTATCAATTAAAGCATATGCAATTTGTCATTTTTTGAACTATGTATTAAGAAAAACCAATATTAATTCTTTACATGAATGTACGCTTGAGACAGTAAGAGGATTTTTAAAATCGATAAAAATGAAAGAAAATGGAAGCGAGTACAACAAAGAAACATGGCTTCGCTACAGAGATTACGTTATGGATTTCTTAATATTGTACTATACGTACAATAGAGATGTATTACCGTTTCGATATATGGGGGAAGAACTAAAGTCATTAACAATTGCAAAGGATGAGAAGTATCATAAAAAAGTTGCTATTGTCCATAACGCATCTTTTCGTATTTCGCCTCCTAAAACTATACATAAAAAGAATCGAGTTCTTGTGGATGGTTATCTCGATTTATTACTATACGAAGCGAAGAAATATGCGCCAGACATTACGCTTGGGATTGCTCTTGGAGCTTATGCGGGATTACGCGAAGGAGAAGTGGTAAATGTTACCTGTGGCAGAATTAAAACACTTAGAAGAGGGTTTGGCATGATTGCAGGAATAGAAATAGATCTTACAGATGAGGCTCCATTTTTCAAAAGTTGGAGCAAGAAGACAGATCCGGGTGCGATCAAGAAAAATCGTATTCAAAAAGTTTATAATGATTTTATTGCAGAAATAAAAGATTTGTACGATTATCACATAGCATTAATGGAACAGAAAGGGTTTGACACGGGTAAAAATGCACCATTATTTGTTAATAAACAAGGAAATCCAATGACGGTACAAACTTACTCGGACAGAATAAAAAAACTGTTTTATGAAAGATTTTTGCCATCCTTAAAAAAATCATGTGAGCGTCAGGGAACATATGCTGACAATGCCGCGTTTATTGAAACATATGAAATCGAATATCCGGGTGCACATATGTTTAGACACTGGTTTACAATGTATTTGTTAACAAAAGCAAAACTTACGAGTGGAGAAATTATGAAATGGCGTGGTGATTCGAGTCAGGAGTCGATGAATGATTATATTCATGAAAATTCAGAATTAATAGAGGTCTTTAGAGAAAGCTCTTACATATTTCAGGCACAGATTTTGGAGGATATTTAGTAGTGTCAAAGACTGCAAAAAAAGAGAATGATTTAGTAACAATATATAAAGCAAGTCAAATTATTAAAGTGAAAGCACGAGTTCTTACATATCACATCGAAAACGGCAAAATTGAATCTACAGATGGTAAGATACATAAGTCTGTTTGCAATAAAATATTAGAGCAGCAAAGTAATTATATTGGTATTAGATTCTTTTTAAAAAAGCACGACTCAGATAGATTTGATTCTAAATATGCAAAAAATCGTGATAAATATATCGACTTCCTCGAGGAAAATAATTATTTTAACATAGAAATTGTCGAAACAGAAAATATATTATTTAATCTTCCAGATAAAGAAGATTTTTATGTAACAAAAGAAGATGCGCAATTTCTTGAATTCAAAAGTGAAGAATTTTTTCGTGATTTTGGTCTTACAGAAAAAGAAAAGATTGAATCAATGATAAAGCTTTCAGCATGGCATCCATTAAATAAAAAATATGTCAAGAAATATATTACGTATATTGAAAATGAAAATAACATATATACTCCGGCACTTACTGAGTTTGTTAAAATTATATTTAATATATCGGAAATCACAAGAATTACTGATGAAGAAATCATTTCAGTGATTGAAGACGCAGATATAGCAAGAACAAAAATACTGTTGGTAGATTTTTTTAGGTATGTAGCCGATTATGAAATTGTAAATTATCACAACATCGAATTAAAGAAAAAAGAACGAAATCCAGCTCCAGCGTATTCTTATGAGGATTTTGTCAAACTGGCCAGAATACTGTTTAATTCGGATTATGACAAAGAGCACAATCTTACCATAAAAGCACTTGAAAATAGTAAATATATTGAGACGTGGATGTTTCTTGCCTGCCATTATATTTGCGGTTGGCGTGCATCTGATATATGCAATAGATGGGTTTATCCAGATATAAAAAGTAATGATAATCCTTTTAAAATCAATATAAAAACCCTAAAAGAAGATATATTAAATGAAAATATTACAGATGATACTTATGATAAAATTGCTCTTTATTCTATACGAAGAATTGAGATGGCAAATAACGCACCTCAAAAGACTGGAATGGGAAAGTTGCGGTCTGAAATAGTACCAGAACTTAGAAAATATTTTGGAAAATTAATTTTAGTAGCTGAGTATCATCATATAACGTCTGGCGAAGGATATATGCATTCTTATCGTACTGATATGTATCGTAATTGGGTTATATGCAAAGAATTCTTTGGTGAAGAAATTTTTGCGATAACCGGTAGCCAGCCAATTTCTTCCAGGAGACTTAATAAATCGTATTTGCAAGGTTTAGAACAGGCAGCGAGAGACAATGGCAATACAACGTTAATGGCTCATGTTGTAGCTGCATATGCACGCAATCATGCTAATATTAATACTACAGCTATTTACCTTAGAGATCATGGCCTTACGGGAGAAAGTGCTGAAATAGTCTTATATATGATGATGCAGAGAGGTGTATTTGGCGTATCATTGTATCATGCTCTTATTGCAGCATATCCACAGGCATTTAAACAACTACCGGCAAAAGAACAAACGGAAATTATGGCGAAAATCCCGTTGTCAGCATTTGAACTAGAAACTGCTGGTGCAGCATTTATTGCAGCGAATAGAATAGCAGGAGAATTTGCAGAAGGAAAAGTAGAAGAACCGAAAGAAATATTAAAAGCGATGTACAACATTGTTCAGGATAGAGGCAAAGGCAAGGATGCAGGTATTTACTGCAAAAAACAAGCTTTAGGATTTTGCTGTGGATATCCAACCTACGAATCATGTCTTGCAAATCTTTGCCCGTATTATGTGTTTACAAACGACGGAATTCCCTCTCTCATAAAAGTAATTAAAGACTATCAGTGCAAAGCTATTGCAACTGGAAATAACAAATATGAAATTGCACTTAAATCAAAAATAATCCCTGCTTTCCAGACAATTATCAATGAAATCATAAAAGAAATGTCAAAAGAAGAAAAAGAAGGCATGAAGAAATTACTTAAGGAGGTTTTGGATGGATAATTTTTTACGAGAAATTGAATCCGAAGATGTTGTAATCTATACAGATCAAGTATATAGTGCAGATTTATTGAACAAATGTCGTGAAATACATAGAAAATTAGTAATTGAAGGAAAAATGGAAGGAGAGTTCAATTCTGATAAGTGGATGGGGTATTCGGGCGTAAGAAAATATGGAATAAAATTCACTATGAATGCTAGTCTATATTATAAGCACATGGGAAAAGAGTTTGAAATTCCAATCGAAACAATGAAAAATATGCTTCGTTGTTATGCTATTTATTATAATGGTGTGTATATATATAACACGATTGCAAGAAATAAGATTTACATTATAAAACACTTCCTTATGAGATATAGGGATAAGGATTTTGAATTAACAACCGAAGATATTGTTACGGTTAAAGAGTTTCTTGGATTTATTAATACTCCTAATGAACAAATTGAAAAGATTATTTCATATATTAAACTAAAAAAGTGCAGTAAAACTTCGCAAAGAAAACTGTCACCAATCATTAATTATCTGGTGATAGAAAATGAAATAAATCGCATTTACAAAGAAGAATGTGAGGAAGAAGTTTTTATAAAATGGTTTCCTATTTATTTTTGGGTTAATGTTACGTTCATTTTGCCTCTTAGAGCAACAGAAATGTTGCTTACACCTAAAAATTGTATCGAAAGAAAGAATAATAAAATTTTCTTGACAGTACGTCGCACAAAACTAAAAAAAGGGAATAAAGCTGTTTATTATGATGTAAATAAGGATTATAAAGAATTCGTTTATGAAATTCCGGATACAGAGGTTGTTCGCAATATTGAAAAATATATAGAATTAACGGAAAAAGAAGATAGAAGATTTTTGTTTGTGTATAGTGAGTTGTCAATTAATAAGATGCTTTCTTTGGGGGCATTTAATCAGCTTATAGCTTCTTTCGTGGAAAAACATATTATTGGTAATCATATGTATGATTTTGCAAAATATGCATCTGGCATTACGGAATACGAGCGTGTGACAGCAGGAGATAGTAGACCTATAGCAATGGCTAATTTATATTTCCAGAAATCAGGAGCAGACATATGTCGACAGCTTGCGGATCATATAAATATCAGTACAAGTTCTGGATATTATACAAATATTTCGGATACTATATGGGCTTCATCGATTGTCCATTTGCAAAAACAATTAGATTATGAATGGAGATATTCGGCAGAACAATATGAAAAAAGTGCCTTGATGGTAGTAAATATGGGGAAGTCTGTTTGTACAGCTCCAAAACGAATATTAGACGGGAAAAATATTGATGATTGCATTGAACAGGGACATTTAGCTGATTGCATGGGATGCAAATACTATAAACCAACAAAATCGGAGTTGGAAGCATTCATTTGTGGGCAAAAGAAAAAAGCAGACGATAGTGCTAAAAGAGTCATCGAATTTATGAATAATACTATGAGCATGAAAAATAGAAAAATAACTTTGGAAGAAGTATTTTTAGCTGTCCAGACAGATGCTACACGTTTGCGAATGGGCTGTAATATAAAAGCAAGGGAGAAACTGGAAGAATGGCAAAAACTCAAAAATATGACGAAGACCAGTTGCTAGATGCAGTGGTCAAATATGCCGAAATTGAAAGAAAGAAAATAAAAGCAACCGAGCTTGCTAAATGGTGCAGAAATAATATTGAAGGTTTGGAAGAGGTGCGGGATTATCATTTTACTCGTCCAATTAGAGAAAAAGATGAAAAAACAGGGAAAGTAATTGATAGATCTAAGCTTTGTACTTTAAAAATTGAAGAAATTAATAAAACACGTAGTTTGACTGCAAGTATAAATACGAATCTCCTTCTTAGAGCATCAAATATAGATACTTTTATGGAACAAACAGATATAGTTAAAAGGAAAATGATTGTTGAAACAAGGAAAACCGTAGACAAATTGCTCGTACAAAATGGGAATATCGTGAGAGAGAACGAAGCTTTGAAATCTGAAAATAAATCAATGAAAATTGATATTTTAAAGCTGACAGAAAAAATAGATAAATTACAAATAGTTCAGGATGCTCTAAGTAAACGAATTACATATTTAATGAAAGCTACAGATGAAGCAGCAAGAAAAGAAATGCTTTCGCAGATGGGTATAACAGATAAAAAGGTTGATTTGGATGTATACTCTGAAAGTTTGCAACAAAAATTGTCAGAAGTAATTGATATTAATAAAACATTACGGAGATATTTATCGGATGTAGATGAAAAAGAGGAAAAAACATCGGATATAACCAGTGATATTATGTCGGGGCTGAATTTGTAGGAGTAACACATGGGTAAGAGAATTGAAGTCACAAAAGAAAATTGTATAGCCACAACACATCCACAAATGGCTATTCAATGGCATCCAACATTAAATGGAACGCTTACGCCAAATGATGTGCGGGCTGGTTCTACGGATAAAGTTTGGTGGATTTGTTCTAAGGGACATGAATGGAAAACAGAGGTAAGAGTAAGATGTCAACGTAATAATGACTGTCCTTATTGTGTTGGTAAATATGTTGCGAAAGGTGAGAATGATATCGAATCTCAAAGACCGGATTTAAGCAGAGAATGGGATTTTGAAAAAAATGGTGATTATACGCCTGATAAAGCCAATATTAATTCTAAACGTATGGTTGGTTGGATTTGCGGGAGAGGACATAAATGGACAGCTTCGATCGAGAAACGAGTAACAAGAAATCAAGGATGTCCATATTGCTCTGGACGTGTGGCAATTCCTGGAGAAACAGATATAGCAACCACAAATCCAGAACTTATGTTTATGTGGGATTATGACAAAAATGCTGAGGAGGAAATATTTCCAGAAAATATTAAAGCACATACAAGCATCAAAACATGGTGGAGATGCGAAAACAACCATTCATGGAAGACCAATGCAGCACATATTATGAGGGGGCGGAGATGTCCATATTGTTCTGGGAAGAAGGTAATTCCAGGAGAGAATGATTTAGAGACTCTTTATCCAGATATAGCTGCAGAATGGCATCCAACTAAAAATAATAAATTAAAACCATTTGATATTAAACCAAGACATGCCAAAAAAGTTTGGTGGATATGTCAATATGGACATGAATGGAGAGCAACTCCAGATCATAGAGTTGGTGGAGAAGGATGTCCGTATTGTAATGGAGAATTTGGTTGTAAAAATAGAAATCGAAATTAAACAGAAAAGACAGGTAAAATATAGATTGAAACTGGAAAATATTTATGATAAATGTCCGGAATTGATGAAAGAATGGAATTGGGAAAAAAATAAGCAATTGAACCCACAAGATATTACTCGTGGCTCAAACAAGGAAGTCTGGTGGATATGTCCCAAGGGACATGAGTGGATAGCGAGTGTGTACCACAGGACAAATAAAAAATCAAGTTGTCCTTATTGCTCGGGGCGATATGCAATATCTGGTGAAAATGATTTGCAAACATTATATCCAGATATTGGAAGAGAATGGCATCCTGAGAAAAATAATAAATTACGTCCAATAGATGTGAAAGCTGGTTCTAATAGAAGAGTTTGGTGGATATGTTCGGCAGGTCATGAATGGCAAGCCAAAATTTGTGATAGAACGAGAAAAAAAGGCTCAGGATGTCCCTATTGTTCCGGAAATTTAAATATTGAAGGTGTAACGGATCTTAAAACGCTATTTCCGAAAATTGCTAAAGAATATGATTGTGTAAAAAATGCTAACAAATTACCAGAAAAAATATTTGCAAAGTCAGGAAAGAAAGTTTGGTGGATCTGCGATAAAGGACACAGTTGGCAAGCATCTGTAATTAGTCGCACAAATATGGATTCCGGATGTCCGTTCTGTTCTGGAAAACGGCCTGTTCCAGGCGAAAATGACTTAGAGACATTACGTCCTGACCTTGCTGCTGAATGGCATACACAAAAAAATAAAACTTGTAAGCCATCTGATTGTACTATTTCATCAGGTAGAAAAGTCTGGTGGATATGTTCATTTGGTCATGAATGGCAATCAGTGATAAATACGAGAACTGGAAAAGAAAAATGTGGATGTCCATATTGCTCGGGACGTTATGCAATTCCGGGAGAAACCGATTTGGAAACGTTGAGACCTGATCTGAGAGAGGAATGGCATTTCGAGAAGAATAAAAAAATAAAAATGAACGAAGTAACACTACATTCGAACAAAAAAGTCTGGTGGAGATGTAAAAATGGTCATGAATGGAGAACTACGGTGGCAATAAGAAGTAGAGGAAGCAATTGTCCTTATTGTTCAAAATGATGAGACTAATTTTGAAATCACGCAAAAAAGGAGTTGTGGCAAGAATAAGAACTATTGATTAATAAACAAAAACATTTCTAGGAGAAGAAATATATCTGAACAGCCCTGTATTTGATTTTGATACCAAATACAGGGCTGTATTTTATATAATGGAAAATAAAATGCAAATGGCATTTTGATCTTATTTTGGAATATCATTTTCACAATATTCTATCAAATCGCCAATAGAACAATTCAAATATTGACACATATGGCATAGGGTGTTCACATCAATTCGTTGGATGAGACCTTTACAGTAGTTATTTAGTTGTGTTCTTTGCAAGCGCAGATCAAGGCACATACGATTTTTAGAGATACCTTTTTCTTTTAGAATATCTTCAATATGAAATTTCAAATATCCGTATTCATTCATGATTAATTCCTCTTTTATATATCTGCATAAGAAAATAGAATCTATCGTTTGGTTAGAATGGAAAAGCATTGCACATTTACCTAATTCAGCATATGAAACGAATTGCACGGGGAATTTACTCTTTTTCAGTAAGAGGCCTCTAGCGTAAGTTCTAACCATTTCTACTTTATTGTTTAATTATATTTAAATTATTGTGTTTTTAACACCTGTATGCTATAGTGAGTTAGATAGCATACAGGTGTATGCTAATTAATGTTTTGCATTAAGGAGACAAATTATGCAGGAAATAAATGAAAAAATAGAGAAGGGTAGCGAAAATTTAAAAACAAAACCAGAGACCCCAAATACAGATGGAGAATATGGGGTGGATAATAATGATACGTTAGAAAGTGAAAAAATAACGGAATATGATTATTCGGATGAAAGTTCAATTGAGAAGTTACATGATGTAATAGATTGTTTATCTTCAGAAGAAGCGTTGTCTGCACTGGAGGCAATTAGAAGAACTCATGGAGTTGGAAATACATTAAAATTAATGGGTTTTAAAGAGTGGTTCGATAAGGCATTTTTTCCTGTGTTACAAAACTTTGCAGTTGAATCTTTCGCAAAACTTTATGTTGAACGGGATGCAGATGAAAATATTACTGTTACTATAGTCAATAAACAAGGTTTTATAATTGGAGAGAAGCAAAAGCAGATGCGTATGGTTTTAATGGCTGCTGATGATATTAGCATTAGTCAGTGGGGAGGTGTACCGCAAGTAGAAATGGTGTTGTCATTTAATGCTCCGCAAAAAAGTTATATTGTATGATATACAGATAAGTATTTACAATGCATTTATGGATAAAAGCAGAGAGATAATTATGAATAAATGGAACGAATTAAAGAGTGAACATTATGAAGGACCATACTGTATTGATTATAAAGGTGGAATGATTGATTTTGATCCAGAAGGTATGGATGATGTTCGAGGAAGCAATTTTAAAAATTATGATGAATATTTAGATATTCAAGAGGCTTCTTGTGGAAAAATTAGAAAGTATTTACAATTTGCATATTACAATGCATCAGATACAAAAATATTTTTTAAAGGACAAATTGAAAAAATTGATTGCGAAGCAGCAAAAGTGCTTTTCAAAAGAATTGTAATTTTGGGAACATATTATGAGATAACCAGCACATATGGCAAAGAAGATCATATTTGGATGGATCGAGTAGGATTTGAGGGCATACAGGCAGGGGATTGTATAGAATTTGAGGCAGAGATTTACAGATATATGCGGTATAAAAAGAAAAAAAAGATTGATTATGCCTTGGAAAACCCTAGCAAAATTAAAAAGATTAATGAACATATGATACCATCAGATCAAGATTTAGTAGATCAACAGATCAAGCAATTAGTGTGTGAAACTTGCAACTATGCAAACTGTTGTCATTTTGGTAATTGTATTGTAGATAAGAAAGTAGTATCCGAACGAATTGAACTGCTAAAAAGACTACAACCAGGAAAATTTACACCATATACTGTGCTGTTGGCATATGAATTGGAATATCATCTCATGGCACAATGTGGACCGATTAAGATAAATGAGTTTAAACCTGATTTATATATTATGAAAAGAATTGTTGAAATCTGCAAATCGCAGCCAATACATTATACTGCTAATATTCTAGAGCCTTTCATTAAAATGCTAAATCCTAAAAAGCCGAGAATTTATATAAAATAATAAGAAAATAAAAAGTTTGAAAGAAAAGTATTGAGGGCAGAATCGGATTTTTGGATTCTGTCCTTGATTGCTTTAATGTATTAGAATTCTGGCGTTTAAAGTGAGTATTGTGATGAATTTTACTACATGAAAAAGTGTCATATTTAATGGTGACACTTTTTCATGTTAAAAATGAATATTGCGTGGTATGGTTCATTTGTCTGGGTTATGAGAGGCAATGTTCCAACGAACTGCACAAGAATAATTAACTTAAATTTCCCAGACTTAAAAGATATGTTGAACTTTGAAAATTCAATATTTCAGCCAATAAAAGGGGATAATCAAATTTGTTGAGGATTTTTCATTAGGGGAAACTAGAGGGGCTGTGAAAAATGATGATCTCATTTTTCACAGCTCCTTTTCCTTTTATTCAGACCGTTCGTATCGATAGATAAAGTGAGAACCAATATAGTAGGTTTCCGAATACTCAAAACGGCGTCCGTCAGTCAGATGGCCCGGATGGGAAATTTTCAGAAGCGGGATATCGTCGATTTTCAGCCATTTTTTTTGCTGTGGGGTAGGCAAAACCGCACTGATTGTGCGGGAGCCGTCTGTGGGATCAATGTCATAGTGCTGCGAGATATAATTGTAAAGGGAACCCTCCAGCATACGAAGATCAAAGTTAGGAAACAGGCTGACAGGAAGGTAGGTGTAGTTGAGAGCCATGATCGTGTCGTCTGCGGTACGAATTCTTATAATAGAATGGACCAGCTCATCATCCCCAAGTCCCAGTTCTCTTGCGGCTTCGGGAATTTCAGCGGCCCGATGGATGGAATAAGACACTAAAATAGAGCCTGGAGCTTTTCCAATCGACCGCATATCATCTGAAAAGCTTCGGGTAAAGTTGGCTTTTTTTGAAATTTGTATAGAACTTACAAAGGTTCCCCTTCCCGGCATGCGGTTTATATAGCCTTGCGAAGAAAGCAGATCCAGGGCTTTTCGGGCAGTCATACGGCTGACCTTGTAGCGCTCGCATAGTTCATTTTCTGTTTCAATCTGATCCCCTGTTTTGAGAGCGCCGCTCTGTATCTGATTAAGAATATCCCGTTCTATTTCTTTATATTTCGGTAACTGCTTTCCCATAAAATCCTCTCTGATTTAAATATATTTAACTCAAACTTCCCACACCATTTGGTGTGTTTAACATTGAAAAATCAATATTTTAACCCATAAAAAAGACATAAACCGCTCGCTAGTGGTATAATTGAGTTGACGAAAAACAATTACACAGCAAGGAGATTTATGCCATGTCAAGTATACCACGTAATTCCCAAAACGAAAACAATGTTTTAGATTTTGTCACAAATTTTATCGCGGAGTTTCATATAGGCAAGCTTTTGTTTAAGAGCAATGCCGGAAAAGAAAAGGGGATTCCGGTAATGGATATCTTTCGCTATCTATTTTGCCTCCTTTTTTCTGACAGAAGCATGTATATGCAGCGAAAAACAGGCATATTTAAGGAAGATTTTTCTAAAAATACCGTCTATCGCTTTATAAATAGTCCGAAGACGAACTGGCAAAGGTTTACAACACTGCTTTCTGCAAATATCGTCAATGATTTTATGAAGCCACTGACTTCCGAAGACCGCAAGGACGTATTCATTATCGATGATAGCCTGTTTGACCGGTCACGTTCTAAGAAAACAGAACTTCTTGCAAAAGTCTTTGATCACTGCTCGATGAAATATAAGCGTGGCTATCGTATGCTGACACTTGGTGCAGCTTGGCTGGTCTGATGGAAATTCCTTTGTTTCAATTAATCATTGCTTTCTCTCAGCTGCAGATGACAAAAATCTTCTGTGCAGAGCTGAATGCTATGATGGACGTTCCCTTGCCAGGAAACGAAGAAGTCAATCCCGGCGGAAAGCTACTGATGTCATGGTCGAACTGATCCATTCTGTTCAGAAAGCAGGGATTGCTGCAAAATACGTTGTTTTTGACAGTTGGTTTTCTTCTCCAAAGACAATCCAGGCTTTAAAAAAGGAAGAAAATCTGGATATCATTGCCATGATCAAGAAAAGCAGCAAGATCAAATCTGGATACCAAGATAAAAATCTGAATATCAAGGAAATCTACAGTCGTAATAAAAAGAGGCGTGGACGTTCCAGATATCGGCATATGGGATATTGAAGTTTTCTTCAAATCCTGCAAATCGTATCTTCATCTGGAGAAAGAATGCAGAAGCACATCTTATGATGCCTTAAATGCTCATATTGCCATCGTTTTTACAAGATACATGATGCTGTCTATCGCACAAAGACGTAATACAGATGAGAAAACCATCTGTGAACTATTTTTCTGCCTACTGGATGAATTGGATGATATCACATTCAGCCAATCCATGAGGATTATTATAGATGCCCTAATGGATGCTGTTATGGAATACTTTCATATAACAGAAAGTCAGTTGGAAGAATTTACATCCAACTTTATTTGACGACTGCCAAAATATATGCAACAGGCATTATGCTATGCTTAAAATGCCTGTCAGAATGTTAATTTATGAGTTAAAGTATTGATTTTTCAAGGTGCGAGCCCCATTTTTTATGTGGGAAGTTTGAGCTTAATTATTATAATCGAAATGGAGAAAAAGGTCAATGTATATACAAACAAAAGACACGACAAACGCATGAATGATTATCCCCTGTCAATTCTTTTTTTACTATATTTCATTTTTTTAAGCTTCTAAAAGTTCTTCCAGATATTGAATCGGGTGCAAACTAACTACAAACCTTTTCTTTCTCATCGACAGCTTATGCCTTGTCATCTGTGCCGGTTTCAAAATACTCAGGCTCCATTTCCTTATGATATTCAAATTTTGTGCTGCCAGCTTATCTATTGTTGTGTTCGCATCTTCCCGGAAGGTTACATCCAGATACCAGTGCATGCTTTCTATACTCCAGTGTCCTCTAACTGCACGGCTGACCTGTTCGATATCTGCCCTCAAACTGCTAATGAAATAACGATACTCTATGGCTGTATTGCCTTCCTTCTTCAGGGTTTTCTTTTCCATTATGATGCTGGACAGTCCTTTCCACTTCTTTTTTTGGCTTAACCACTTTATATCCTCTGTCTGATAATACTCCCTTATCTCGATCTGACCATGTGCTTTTTCCTGGGTTTTTTTGTAATTACCTCTTTCACGGATCTCTTTTTGGAACTCTTCGTCTGAAAAGTATTCTTGTACATCTTCATACAGACTGTTTTGATTTCTCTTCAATGCCAGCACATAGTCTGCCCGTTTTTTCTTTATTTTCTCCGCTATTGCAGTCTGCGTTCCCATTGCATCGATTGTTACGATCTGGCCTTTTATCTGGATCTTGTCCAGCAATTCCGGGATCGCTACGATCTCATTGCTTTTTTCTTCAACTGCTTTTTGACCAAGGCAAAAACCATCCTCCTTACTCCATCCTGATACAATGTGGGCCGCCTTCCCATCTCCTCTTTTATTGGAACGCATGGTTTTTCCATCGATACAGATGATCTTCTTCAACAGTTCCCCATCGTCCTGATTTAAACGATCCTGCCATTTTCCATAGAGCTGCTGCAGGATTTCTGGTGATATCATTCCCATTACGCGTCTTATTGTATCATGAGATGGTATTCCGTTTTTTAACTCTATATATTTGCGAAGATAATCCTGATAATTTTCTGCAAATAATGCCATTTCTACCCAGTCATCTGCATTTGCTAATGTTGCAAACAACACAATAACAAGAATGTCCTTTAATGTATGACGAACTTTCCTTTGCTGACGATCATCTTTTATGTATTCCAGCCAATCTAATAATTCCTGCATGTATCAACGCCCCTTTTCTTTTAATTTTATCAGAAAAGGAGCGTGTTCACAATTTATTTACTCATGCGTTTGTCGTGAAACAAAAGATGTTTCTTTTAAATGTATAAAAAAGTATGAAAAATGTAAAAAAATATTGCAAAAAAGTATGAGTATGTTATAATGAACCTACATAAATATATATACATATGTAGAGGAAAGAAATGTAAAATCGCCAATAATGTATATATATTACAAATAAATGTAAATATCAATAAAAAGAAGGGAGGATGGTGGGATGAGGCATCTGCTGTTAGCTTCCCATGGCCCATTAGCAGGAGCTATACTGGAAAGTGCTTCGTTTATCTGTGGAAGTGCACTGATAAGTCCGGTAAAAACCATAATGGTCGCAAGAGAGGATTCAGGCGAACGCATCCGGACACAGGTTGAGCAGATTCTTTCCGGATTTGAAGCCGGAGATGAAATCATAGCGCTGACAGATGTGTTTGGAGGAAATGTGAATAACATTCTGACGGAATATCTGTCCGCTAAGAAGCTGTATCTGGTTGCGGGCATGAATCTGGGCATGGTGCTGGAAGCGCTTTTAGCACCGAAGGATATGCAGACAGAGGAATTGGCTGCATATCTGGAAAACGTAGGAAAAGAAGGCGTCAGGTATGTGAACCGGATTGCACAGCCGGGAGAGGAGGATGAACTATGATAAAGGCACTGCATTTGGATGACCGTCTGATTCACGGACAGGTTGCTATATCATGGACAAGGTTTCTGGATGCAAACGTACTTTTAGTAATCAACGATGAGGTTGTAAAAAACGAGCTCAGGAAAAAAACTTTGAAAATGGCAGTTCCGCCGGGGGTGAAATATGGCTTCCGAAGCGTGGAGGATGGAATTGCTTTTTTAAACGCACCGGAGAATCAGAAGTATAAGATTATGGCATTGGTCAGCGACCCGCAGGATGCGGCGAAGGTATGCAAGGGCGTAAAGGACGTACAGCGTCTGACCATCGGAGGAGTGAGAAAAAAGGCGGAGTATATTACAGATAATCTGAATTTGACAAATGAGGACATGAAAGCACTTCTTGAAGTGATAAAAACAGGAGTGGCAGTGGGAATGCTTCCGACGCCCAGTGACAAATTCGTAAATCTTGAGAAGCTTCTTGTAAAGGCATTGAAAAATCAGGAGGGATAACCATATGTTTATGAAGGCTTTTTTAGTGGCGCTGATCGCGGGAATATGTAAAATTGATAACCGTATTTTCGGAATGACGATGATACAGCGTCCATTAATCGTTGGAACACTGGTAGGATTCATTTACGGGAACCCGGTAGAAGGAATGATAATAGGAGCGCAGTTTGAACTGCTCAGTATGGGACTGGTGGGAATCGGCGCACATTCCGGTATGCCGGAAATCACTCTGGGAAGCGCATTATGTACTGGTTTTGTTCTGGGGAGCGGAACAGGAACCGAGGTAGCGCTGGCGCTGGCACTTCCGATTTCTACTTTCGCAACAACCATAGGATACCTGACATGGATTCCGTTAAACCATCTGCTCAGTGAGCGGGCAAAACGGGCGGCAGAGGACGGGAATACCCGTACTATGGAGATCTGTCAGTGGATGGGACTGTTCAATTATTTCTTCTTCCCGTTTTTGGTAGTCCTTTTAGGCATGCTGGTAGGAGCGCCGCTGTTTGAATATCTGATTAAAGTGATTCCTGCATTTATTACAGACGGAATCAAAGTGGCTTCCAATATGCTTCCGGCTCTGGGCTTTGCGCTGCTGATGCAGCTTACCTACAATAAGGAGCTGGCACCATACCTGTTTATCGGTTTTGTATTCGTTGCATTTTTAGGAATGAGCAATGTAGGTGTTGCGATTGTGGGAGCGATTCTGGCGGTTTTAGTATTTAATTCCAGCAATCATGCAAATAAGGAGGTGGCTGTCAATGACAACGAAATCTAATGAAGAGGCAACAGGCAAAAAAATAACGAAAAAGGATCTTATGTCTTTGTTTTTCCGCTCTTTTCTTCTTCCGGCCTGTTATTCCATGGACCGTATGCAGGCACCGGGCTTTGCCTATTCCATTATCCCTGTACTTAAAAAGCTGTATGGGGATAATAAGGAAAAATTATCGCAGGCTTTGAGCCGCCACTCTGAGGTATATAACAATACATTTGCCTGTTCTCCCTTTGTTCTGGGCATTGCGGCCGCAATGGAGGAGGAAGCTTCCGAAAATGAGGATTTCGATGTATCTTCCATAAACGCCATAAAGGTAGCCCTTATGGGTCCGCTGTCAGGAATCGGCGATACCTTTTTCTGGGGAACCTTCCGTATCATTGGCTCCGGTATTGGTATATCACTGGCTATGCAGAGGAATCTTCTTGGCCCCCTTCTGTTCCTGCTGATTTATAACATCCCTAACTTCCTGGTGCGCTACTATGGCGTCCTGTTTGGCTACAAGCTGGGAGCGGACTCAATCGACACATTGGTTTCCGGCGGTCTTATGAACCGCGCGACCAGGGCGGCATCGGTTATGGGACTTACGGTAATAGGCGGCATGATTGCATCCATGGTATCCATAAAAATAGCGTTGGTAGCTAATTTTGGCTCTGATGTTACATTGGATGTTCAGTCAATTTTTGATGAAATCTGCCCCTGTATGCTTCCCCTTGCGGCAACCTTTATTGTATACAAGCTGTTAAAGAAGGGCGTAAAGGCATACTGGATCATGCTTGGAATTATTGCGGTAGGCATTGTAGGAAAATTTTTCGGAATACTGTAGATTTAAAGGAGAATTGAAATGAGTGATTTTGTAATGATGGATTATATCAATGAAACGCAGGAGGCAGCACTGCATATTGTAGATAAGAGTGAAGACCTCTGCCGCGTTTTTGCTGAAAATTTTGCAAAAAAGCCATATGAGAGAGTAATTTTGGCGGCCAGCGGAACCTCCTATAACGCATGTGTGACAGCAAGGTATTTTATGGAGAAGATGCTGGGAGTTCCCTGCGTGACAGTGACTTCCTACGCATTTGCGCATTTTGAAGACACACTGAAGCCGGAGACTGATCTGATGGTAGCTGTGACCCAGGAGGGGGAGAGCACGAATACCATTGATGCCCTTCAGAAAGCAAATACCCTTGGAATGGATAACTTTGTTGTGACAGAGTATTTGAACAACACATGCACCCAGACCGCAAAGAACAAGGTGACAATCGACTGCGGACGTGAGTTTGTGGGGCCAAAAACGAAGGGGTACACCTGCACGGTGCTGACGCTTTATGTGATGGCTCTGGAAGCGGCAAGGTACAGTAAGCGGGTGGATGAAGATACATACAGGAACTATAAGGAAAGACTGAATAAGGTGTTGGGTCACACAAACGCGGTGGTTGAAAAAACCAAGGCATGGTTTGAGACGAATAAAGAAGATTGGAAAGCCTGTGAGAAATGTTATGTGATCGGTTATGGCGCAAATGTGGGAACGGCAATGGAGGGAGCACTGAAATCTATGGAAACGGTCCGCTATCCCTATTTCTGGTTTGAGTCTGAGGAATTTCTTCATGGCCCTCTGGCCTCTGTAAAGCCGGATGTGTACACGGTGCTTATTTCTCCAAAGACCTGGGGTTATGACAGAATCAATACATTATTCAAAATCATGAATGACCAGAACGAGCATGTATATTCCATCGGCGCACAGGACGGAGTGGAGTCCGGCCATGTTCTGGAAGCGGATTTTATAAACGATGAGGACTTTTCTGCCCTGGAATACTGTATTCCGATGCAACTTTTGGCTTATCTGACTTATACAGCAAAGGGGATTGATCTGAATGTGCGCAATTATCCGCGCACAAGGGATGCATTACAGACAAAGGCAAAGCCAGTTCAGCGGTAAGAACGAGGAAAGGTGCAGGCGGATGGACGGAAGGATAAAGGCGGTCATTTTTGATATGGACGGTGTTTTGATTGATTCAGAGATTGTCTATATGAGAAGGCTTAAAGAATTTACCCGTGAGGCAGCCCAAAGGGAGGTTCCAAGGAAACAGCTTTTAAAGATGGTGGGAGCTACCTCGGAGGGGCACTGGAAGGCGGTCCGGGCGTATTTTCCGCCTGAATGGACCAGAGAACAATTTTTTGAGGCTTATAGAGTTTACGGAAGAAGCCATCCGGTGTCTTATCAGGATATTGTGTTTGAGGATACCATTCCTACGCTGAAAAGACTGAAGGCCATGGGTCTGCGTCTGGCTATGGCAACCTCCACGCCAAGGGAAAAGGCAATGGAGACGAAGGAGTTGTGCGGTTTTGGCAGTTTTATGGAGATTGTGCTGTGTGGGGATATGGTTAAGGAAAGCAAGCCTAATCCCGAGATTTACCTGAAATGTTTGGAACAGCTGGGATTATCCGGGGAGCAGTGTATTGTGGTGGAGGATTCCGCTTATGGAATTGAGGCGGCAAAAAGAGCCGGCCTTTATGTGGTAGCCAGGCGTGAGACCCGGTTTTCTATGAATCAGGAGGGGGCGGATTGTTATATTAACCGGCTGGGAGAGCTTCCTAGGCTGTTGGAAAACATGTAGTGTAACGGTTTCTAAATAACTGCACCATTCACGCAGAATGTTTTTTCAAGAGTACATGTCAAAAAACGTAGGCGTAGCGGGGCTACGCTGAGGCTTTTTGGCATGTATTCTCGGGAAAATAGGCAAGTGATATGGTGTAGTTAATTTAAAACCGTTACACTAGTATAATCCACTTTAAATAACAAACTATTTTAATTCACATTCCTATTATGGTATAATTGAACCATCGGAGGTGTCAATTATGCCTAATACAATTAAAACTATTTCTTTAACAGATGATGATAAATCTTACTTAAATAAACTGCTGACTCAGAGCACTTTGGAAATTCGCGTTTATCAATGTGCCAGAATCCTTCTGCTCAAATCTGAGGGTGCATCTAACGAAGCAATTGCTGACAAACTGGATATTGGAATCGGTGTGGTAAAACGTTGTCTTAATAAATCTAAAGAGAACGGTGTTGAAGCTTCTTTACATGATAACAACGGCCGTGGAAGAAAAACGGAAATCACCGATGACGATATCACCTGGGGAATCAGTAAAGCCTGCCAAAAACCGAAGGATTACGGCTATTCTGCTGAATTCTGATATCCCATGAGTTTCAGGAAATTCATCAACTCTATAGCAGAAACGGAAGGACATCCTCGTATGGCAACAGTAGCTGAAACAACGCTTCGGAAAATTCTGAGCAATGCAAGGATCAAACCGTTTCAGGTGTCCTATTACTGCGAAAGACGGGATCCTGAGTTTGATGCAAAAATGCATGATGTCCTTGTTATCTACAAGCAGATTGAAATGCAGTTTGACAAGGATGGAAAACTGATTCCCTTTGAGAAAGATGCCGTACATACCCTGTCTTATGATGAAAAGCCAGGAATTCAGGCAATTGCTACCACAGGTGAAGACCGTCCACCGATTCCGAATACAGATAAAAGCAATGGCTATCAGCGAGATTATGAGTATGTCAGGCTGGGAACCCTCTCCCTGCTTGCAGCGATTGATTTGCTCTCAGGAGAAGCAATTCCATTAGTAAGTGAAACTCATAAAAGTTCTTACTTTGTGACTTTTCTAAAGAAACTTGATGAAAAATATCCAAAGGGCGATATTATTCAGATTATTCTGGATAATCACTCTGCACATACCTCCAAAGAAACCCAGGAATATCTGAATACGGTTTCTGGACGTTTTGAGTTTGTATTTACACCCAAACATGGTTCCTGGTTAAACATGATTGAAGGTTTTTTCAGTAAAATGACAAAGCAGATGCTGGATGGAATCCGTGTGGAAAGCAAGAAAGAACTCGAAGATAGAATCTACAGATACTTTGATGAAATCAACAAAGAACCAGTGCCCTACAAATGGACATATAAAATGGATACCATCGATTTTTCTCAAGAAGATATTGATTCCATAGTGTATGAGGTTGTAAATGCAAAAGCTGCTTCAGCAGAAAGCAAAAACAAAAAAGCACCAAAACCAATTTCACGAAAGAGAAAGTCTA
>ERZ779822.408-NODE-408-length-19712-cov-5.91932_pt1 | contig 19712 bp, 16 predicted proteins | sample MGYA00511069_ERZ779822 | MGnify/ENA primary metagenome ERZ779822 (study PRJEB29588, sample SAMEA2147589) | human gut metagenome | biome: human gut; feature: human-associated habitat; material: faeces | place: Denmark | collected 2008/2010 ...
TTTCTGTCATTGTGGCGCTTTTCCCCTAATCGTCATTCAGAGCTTTGGCAAGAATGCCTTGTGAGAAGAACGGGAAACGGAATAGTAACACAAAGTGAAGAATCTATTACCTTGAATGATATCTTACCGATTTTCCTCACTACGGTAGCAGATCCTTCACGTTCGTTCAGGATGACGCTTAACGTTTCCCTCATTATGACGCTCTTTCATCCAATTGTCATTCTGAACGGGGGTAAGAATGCCTTATGAGAAAGACGAAAAACGGAATAGTGGCATGGAGTGAAGAATCTATTACACTGATGACGTCTTACTGTCTTCCTCACCACGGTAATAGATCCTTCGCTGTCGCTCTGGATGACATTTTACCGCCTTCCTCACCACGGGTATAAATCTTCACATTCGTTTAGGATGACGTTTAACGGACAGCGCTCATATCCTCTATTCTCCAGCTTATGGCTGACAGCTCACAGCTGATGGCTTTTATCTTTATAATCCCAATTCTTCATTGATAATGACGACTTCCATGTCCATATTCCTCATCTTCTTGTAGTAGATTACAAGAGCGTTGCAGATCCGATCAGGCGCGCTGCAGTCACAGCATTTTTTATAATTGAAGAAGGAACAGCCGTTTTTATAGTGGTGCCGCTCTACGTTCTTTGGGGCGGCTACATTTCTTGCCCTGAAAATGGCGTTGTCCAAAGTAGGACAGATTTTATTCACACCGATAACAAAATACACTTTTCTGTGTCCGAAGAGGGAGCCTGAAATCCGGTTTCCCGTACCATCGATGTTTACCAGTTCGCCCGTTTCCGATGCAGCGTTGGCGGATGTGAGGAAGACATCGGTCATGAGGCATTTCCTTGCCATGGAAAGAAATTGTTCCATCCGTTCTTTCGATGTGTAATCTTTGTTTTCAATATGCTGCACGTCATAAACTTCGTTATTCTCTGAAAGCCGTTCGTACATTTTCATGTTCTCCAGTGTCATGGAGTCGCCCATCCCCACGGTTTTATCGTGTATTTCCTGTGATAAATATGCGGCCGCTTCTTCTGCCGTTTCGAAAATGGTGCAGTCGAATCGGTTTCTTTTAAAAGCCCGGCAAATTTTATCCAGATCCATGGTTCCTCCTATGCATTTCCTGTTTACATTAAATCCTTTTTCATTTCATTATAAGAAATATAAAGATCGAACTCAATATGCGTAAGGGCAGACAAGGGAATGAGTCTGCATCTGCAGGAAATTTTCTGCTTGTACACAGATAAAAAATATTTTATGGATTAAGTAAGGCTAAAATATAATTTAGCATACATATAGGAGTATATATGCTATGGGCAAATGATATGTATCGGATAGGCTGTAAGCTGCAGGTTCGGCAAATATTTATGGATTTTTATTGCAATGTTAATATATTGTGATATAATGTGTATATTAAAAAGTGTGTAAAGTATCAATGTCGCTTTGGGGAGCAAATCAGGGGTACAGCTTAAAGAAAAATATCAGGGTATTTGAATTACCTTGTTTTGGCATGAATCAATGATTCCCCGATTCATGCTTTTATTTTGCCAACGTGGAGATGATAGGTGTGACAAACAAACAAATTGCTATGCGTCTTGGGCAGATGGTTCTCGTCCTTTTGGGAATCAGTTTTATTACATTCTGCCTGGTTATGCTGGCACCGGGAGATCCTGTCCGCCAGATGATTGCAGGGAATGAAGATATCGTGGTCAGCCAGGTGGAAATTGATGCGCTTCGCCATGAACTGGGACTGGATCAGCCGTTCCTCATGCAGTATCTGAGCTGGCTCGGACGGGTGCTTCACGGAAACTTCGGGTTTTCATTTATGATGAAGAAGCCTGTATTGGATGCGGTTCTGGAAGCTTTGCCTGCTACGGTTATTCTTGCGCTTGCTTCTTCCGTTTTTATGCTTTTGTTTGCCATCCCACTGGGAATATATACGGCAGTTAAGCAGAATACCTGGGCCGATTACATCATCCGTGGTTTTACTTTTGCGGGGGTATCTGTACCTAATTTTTGGATGGGGCTTATGCTTCTGTGGATTTTTGCTTTAAAGCTGAATCTATTTCCTATCGTTGGCGGTGATGTTTCTGTGGAAAATCTGATTCTTCCCATGGTGACGCTCGGCGTAGTCATGGCTTCGAAGTATACAAGGCAGGTTCGCGCGACTGTGCTGGAAGAACTGCGGCAGGACTATGTCATGGGCGCGCGGGCAAGAGGATTTTCTGAGTCCCACATCTTATGGAAGGAAGTTCTTCCCAATGCGCTTCTTCCTCTGATAACGCTTTTAGGGCTCGCTTTCGGTTCTCTTCTGGGCGGTGCGGCCGTGGTGGAAATCGTATTTTCCTGGCCGGGGCTTGGCTTCATGGTGGTACAGGCCATTACATACCGTGATTTCCAAACCGTGCAGGCGGTTGTCCTTTGGATTGCTTTCATGTACATGGCCATTAATTTGGTGGTGGATCTGTCCTACAACCACTTGGATCCCAGATTGAGAAAGGCAGGTCAATAGTCCAATGGAAAATCTGATTAAAGGATTTAAAGAAAATAAGGCCTTTCGCGTTACTTCTCTGCTGGTGCTTCTTCTGATACTGATTACGGTGCTGGCCCCGGTGATAGCTCCTTATAATCCGCTGGAAGCGGTCATGCGGGATGCTAACGCGGCTCCATCTGCAGCGCATCTTTTTGGAACGGATAAGCTGGGACGCGATGTGCTGTCCCGTATCCTTTACGGAGCCAGCTATTCCCTGACGAGCGTACTTTTCCTGGTATTCCTTATTTTTGTGGTAGGTACATTCCTGGGGGTCATTGCCGGATATTTTGGCGGTATTGTGGATACGGTCATCATGCGGTTTGCGGATATGATGATTTCTTTCCCCGGCGTTATTCTTGCCATTGCTATTGCCGGTATTCTGGGAGGCAGTCTTGTGAATGCCATGATTGCCATGCTTTGTGTGACATGGACGAAGTATGCCCGCCTTTCAAGAAGTATGGTCCTGAAAATCAAGAAACGTGATTTCGTGGATGCCGCCATTGTAAGCGGCGGTTCTTCTGCCCATATTCTCTGGGTTCATATTCTTCCCAATATCCTGCCGCTCATGGTCATCACTGCGGCGGCAGATATCGGTGCTATGATGATGGAATTGGCGGGATTATCTTTCCTTGGGTTCGGCAGCCAGCCTCCGGCGCCGGAGTGGGGCCTTATGCTGAATGAAGGACGCCAGCAGCTGCAGACCGCTCCATGGCTGATGATTTTCCCGGGGCTTGCTATTTTTATAACCGTTGTCGTTTTCAATCTGTGGGGAGATTCTCTCCGGGATGTCCTGGATCCGCGCCAGGACTGATCAATATGGTTCCTATCAGAAGGGATGGCTTTTGCCGCCGTTCTGCATATGTAACAGGTTTTGCCTAATTTATATTTTGTTTTAAGAAAGGAAGCGTTAGATCCATGAAATCTATTTACAAGAAAGGCGCCGCATTGGCAGCAGCAGCTCTTATGACAGTCGCGTTTGCCGGCTGCGGCGGCGGAGACAAGTCTGCCTCCAAAGGACCGAAAGACACTTTGACCGTAGGTATTACCAACTTTGCAGACAGCCTGGAACCGACCGACAATTATTTTGGCTGGCAGGTTATGCGCTACGGCATCGGTGAATGCCTTGTCCATTTTGATTCCAAAATGAATGCGGAACCGTGGATTGCTGAAAGCTGGAAGGTATCTGATGATAAGATGTCCTGGACTTTCAAAATCAAAGATATCAAGTTTTCCAACGGTACACCGGTAACCGGCGAAGCGGTCAAAAAATCCATCGAACGTACCTTCGCAAAGTCTCCCCGCGCAAAAGCCATGTTTGAACTGGATCATATCACTGCTGATGGACAGAATGTTACTATTTATACGAAAAAACCGATTGCTACTCTTCCGGGCATGCTGGGGGATCCGCTCTTCATTATCGTTGATGTCGATTCCGATGGAAAAGTAGACTTTGCTAAGCAGGGGCCAATCGGTACCGGCCCTTACATGGTTAAATCGTTCTCCAAGGCAAAATGTGAATTGGATGCGAACCCGAATTATTATGCGGCTGTTCCGTTCAAGCACCTGGTTGTCAATACTATTGATGATCCGAATACCCGTGCCATGGCACTCCAGAAAGGCGAAATCGATATAGCGGTCAATGTGGCTGCCGGCGACTTGGCACTGTTCCAGGATAAGAATAAATTCAATATCAGTTCCATTTCTTCTATCCGCGATGTTCTTGCCCGTATGAATGTCAAGGAAGGAAAACCGCTGGCGGATAAGAGAGTCCGTCAGGCGCTGCTTCGCTCTTTGGATCGTGAAACCTATGCCAAGGTGCTGCTGAAAGATACCTTTATTGCCGGTGGTCCGATGCTTCCGCCATCCCTGGATTATGACTTCGACGGATTGATGAAGGCGTATCCGGATAAATACAATGTGGAAAGCGCCAAGAAGCTGCTGGAAGAAGCAGGATGGAAAGACAGCGACGGAGACGGCTTTGTTGATAAGGACGGCAAGAATCTGGAGCTGGACTTCATTTTCTACTCCGGCCGTGCGGAACTTCCGCTGTATGCGGAAGCTACCCAGTCGGATGCGAAGAAAGTCGGCATCAAGATCAACCTGAAGAATGTAGACTATAACGTACTGGATGGTATCGGCGTCCGCGGGGAGTATGACCTCCTGATTTCCAATATCCTGACCGAACAGGCAGGGGATCCGGAAGTATTCGTCAACCAGTACTGGAAGACTAATGTAGACGGCAGCAATCCGCAGAACGGTTCCGGATACAGCAACCCTGAGTATGATGCGTTGTCTGATCAGCTGGCATCTGAATTTGATCCGGCTAAGCGCAGAGATATCATCATTAAAATGGAAAAAATTGTCCAGGATGACGCTGCTACTTTGATCTTCGGCTATCCGCAGACCAATATGGTCAGCAACAAGTCTGTCCAGAATGCCAATATTTATCCGTGTGACTACTACTGGGTAACTAAGGACATTACTCCGGCGAAGTAATTTCTATAGTGAAATATGCCTTTTCTCCACTGTCATATATCCGGCAGCGGAGAAGCGGCTTTCCTTCCTCTGAAATGGGGATGGAAATTCGGTACAGACCGTTTTTGTCCGGCCGTTGCCATGCTGTATCGAATTTCTGTTTCCATTTCAATTGAATTTATTATGAGGAGATATTCCCATGCTATTACAGGTAAGAGATTTAGGAATCGCCTATGGAAAAGGTGACCCTGTGGTCCGCCATGTATCTTTCGATTTGGATGCGGGGCAGGTTCTGGCTATCGTAGGAGAGTCAGGGTCAGGGAAAACTACGGTTATCCGTGCCATCCAGCATGTCCTTCCCGGCGGAGGGCATATTGCTGAAGGACAGGTCATTCTCAATGGAGAGGATACGCAGAAGCAGACGGCAGAAATGCACAGAAGCCTTTGCGGCACGGACGTGTCTATGATTTTCCAGGACAGCGGCGCCATGATGAATCCCATCCATACGATCGGAAGGCAGTATCGGGACTTTCTGGCGGTTCACGGGCTGACTGATGAAAAAGAAGCCCATGATCGGATGATCTCTATGCTGGAAATGGTCAGACTTCCTGATCCGGAACAGGTTTTGAAAAGTTATACCTATGAATTATCCGGCGGCATGCGGCAGCGTGTCGGTATCGCCATGGCCATGTCATTCCATCCGAAACTGCTCCTGGCTGATGAGCCGACATCGGCTCTTGATGTGACGACACAGGCGACCATTGTCAAAGAAATGATGGAAGTGCGTAAAAATATGAACATTGCCATTATCATCGTTACCCACAATATGGGTGTCGCCGCTTACATGGCGGATAATATCATGGTGATGAAAAATGGCGAAGTGGTAGAATACGGGAAAGCGGAAGAAGTTATTTACCATCCGAAAACCGATTATGTAAAAATGCTTCTGGCGGCGGTTCCCAGCTTAGGAGGTAAGACAACAGCATGAAAGGCGGAGAAGAAATACTTCATATAGACAATATCTGTAAAAACTTTGACTTGGGCAGAGGAAAAGTTCTCAAAGCCTGCGACTGTGTGGATATCATTGTGCATAAGGCTGAGACAGTCGGTATCGTAGGGGAATCAGGCTCGGGCAAGTCTACCGTGGCTAAGATGCTGACCCGTCTATACGATATTTCTGCAGGGAAGATTATTTTCCACGGAGAGGATATTACTCGTTTAAAGGGGGAAGCACTCCGGCAGCATCGTAAGAAAATACAAATGGTTTTCCAGGATCCTTCTACTGCGTTCAATCCGAAAATGCGCGTCCGCGATATTATATGCGAACCGCTGAAAAACTTCGGCATGATAAAGAACAGTGAAGTTGATGCGAAAGCGAGGGAAATGCTGCGGCTGGTAGAACTTCCGGAAGAATTTTCCGACCGTTATGCCAATAATATGTCAGGCGGACAGCGGCAGCGTATCGCCATCGCAAGAGCTTTGGTACTGGAACCGGAAATCATCATTTGTGATGAAGCGACCTCGGCACTGGATATGTCCGTACAGAAAACCGTGATCGAACTCCTTACCCGGCTTCAGCGGGAAAGACAGGTAGCCTATCTTTTTATCTGTCATGATCTTGCCCTTGCCAATACATTCTGTGACAAAATCATAGTCATGCAGAAAGGGAAAGTGGTAGAAACGATTCGCGATCTGACACTGGCAAAAGACCCGTATACGAAAAAACTTCTCGCTTCTATCTTTACCATTGAAGAAGGAAAGAATAAAGTCCTGCCTGATGAACTTTTTGCCTAAATGTTATGGAAATGTGAAAGCCGGCTTTATAAAGAGCCGGTTTTTGTGTGAGTAAAATTGTTTTACAGGTAAATGAATATATTTTTGCAAATAGTAAGAGGAATAAGAAACTTTAAGGGTAATATGATAATAGTCAAAAGAGGATATATAATGAATTTATTGACAAATTATTATGAATATGCAGATAATATAAGAAATCTTCCTGTAAAAGAATTAATGCGCTGACAGGGGGAAAAACGTTTTAAGAGGACAGATTCACAAATCGGAGATGGGAGAGTCTCTTGTTTTTTCGTTCATTTCATTTCCGCAGGCGAAACATCGGAAAGCCTTGCCGGAAATCAATGATATAGAATTTCATTTATTGGTTAGGGGAAGCTGTTTGGGAAAATCGGCTTTTCCGCAGCCGGAGGAGGAAAAGTATGAAGAAAAAGAACACGGCGCTGGCAGGGGCTTTATTGCTTGTGCTGGCAGGATGGAGTGCAGCAGATGCGGCGGAGATCTATACCTTGGATCCCGTCATTGTCACGGCGGAACGTACAGATACGAAAGAATTAAAAACGCCGGCAGCGGTGGAGATTATCACGGATAAACAGATTCGTGAAACCGGAGCCGCCAATATGCAGGAAGCGCTCAAGTTCTCCACAGGTATTATTACCAGCAGCCAGGGGCCCCGCGGTCTCTCCCAGGGGACAATGACGGCAAAGGCGGTCATCCGTGGTGTTGAAAAAGGCACGCTCGTTCTTGTGAACGGTGTTCCGATGAATCAGAGCGGCATGTACAGTCTTCAGGATATTGCTTCCGATTCCGTGGAAAAAGTAGAAATTGTCCGCGGAGGCGGTGCGGTTCTTTATGGTTCAGAAGCCAGCGGTGGTGTTATTAATATCATCACCAAAGGGACAAAGGATACCAAGGTAAAAGCGGGCTTTGGCAACTATGGACAGCAGAACTATGCAGTCAGCGCGCAGGCAGGGGATAAATTCGGGATTACTTATTCCTATGACCACATGGGGAAAGTAGATCATATTTCCCATCCTGACGGCGGCCGTCCGGCAGGGATGTATTACAATATCATCCGTGCTGAGCATAATTATGTAGACTGGCGTTACAATATCACTGATGGTCTTTATTTTACCCATGCGTACTCGGAGAACAACAGCCACTATGTATACCGTTATGACGGACGCAACGGAAAGAATAAAGGGCAGCCCGGCCAGGATATGATTTACAAGACCCGCGAAAACGTGGCGGGGCTTCATTATGATAAGGATGACCTGAAAGCGGATTTTTACTATCATAAGAGAGATATGTCCACCGGTAAGAGCAAAACGGAAGTAGCGCCTTACGCGAAAAGGGGAAGATATGACCCTGACAAGCGGATTTTCACAAAGACAGAAAATAATGATGAGACCATTGGGTTCAATTTGTCCAACCGCTGGCATTTTGATAAGGGTTCCGTCCTTATCGGCGGTGATTTCCGCAGGGACATGGCGGACGTTGTCGATGGAAATACTTATCACTATGCGCGCAATATGTACTCTCTTTATGGACAGCTGGAATACGATTTCACCGGGGCGACAAGGGCGAACCTGAATCTTCGCCAGACCTGGGTTGCAAAAGATGATGCAGGAAATAGGTATGACAAATTTACGCCCGAACTGGTTCTTATGCATGATCTGAGTGAAGATACCATGATTTATGCCAAGGCGGGAAAGTCATTCATGATGCCGACTTTCAAACAGCTTTATGGCGGCGGCAATGTCATCGCCTCTCCGGGACTTCGTCCGCAGACAGGAACCCACTATGAAATCGGCGCAAAGAAAAATATAGGCAAGTCATCCTGGCGCCTGGCCGCATTCCACTACAAAATCAAGGACAGCCTGGAAGCAAAAGTCGGCGCAGGTGTAGTGGGAGATATCAAATATGCCAATGAAGATGTAAGAAATACCGGTATTGAACTCGAATGGACAAGAAATGAAAATGAAAACCTGTCCTACCACACGGGACTGACTTTCGGGCATCCGGAGAAGCAGGAAAGGAAGGCCGGCGGTACAACAGGGGACTGGCATGATTATTACGGCAAAGTGCAGTGGAACGGCGGCATTGTTTACCGAACCGGCAAGCTGACAAGCGCTTTTGAATTTGCTTATCTGGGGAAACGTATTCGTGACTACACGCCGTACAAATCTTTCAAGAGCCAGTTCTTCACTGACCTGAACTTTTCCTATCAGGCAAATGAAAATGCCCGTTTCTTCCTGAATATTGATAACCTGTTCAACCGGCATGACATCATTTCTTCATCTTCCTCCACGTTCTATAATCTGGGACGCAACTTCCTGGCAGGAGTGGAATATAAATTCTGATGTGAGAATTGAGAAAGCTGTGCATATGCATGGCTTTTTCTTTTTGAGGAATAAGTCTATTATGAAGAAAATGTTTTTTATTATTGACATATGATTATGTAAAGTAAATAATATAAGTGGTTCGCATAAAATAATAATAAGCAAAGCATTTATATTACTTACAGGGGTGATGAGAATTTCATAAAGGAATTTCCTTTATGGTACGCTCATTGCTTTTTTATTGCTTTTCATCATGCAGGATAGGCGAAACATCGGACAGCTTTCTTCTGCTGGTGATAGATACATTGTTTTTATATGTATTAGTTGACGCGAAAGGATGGGGTGCGGCAAATCATTTGGCAGTGCGGAAATAATATTATCAGAGGAGGAATGATGATGAAGAAAAGTCAATTGCTGGCAGGGGCAATACTGCTGGCACTGGCGGGCTGGAATGGAGTTGCGGGAGCAGATGTGTATGAACTGGCGCCGGTGACGGTTACTGCGTCCCGCTATGAAAAGAAAGATGTGAGTGTTGCATCCAGTACGCAGGTGATTTCCGAAGAAGCGTTGCAGATGACAGGGCAGGATAATCTTCAACAGGCGCTCGGTTTCTTAGATAGCGTGAGTTATGTCGGAATGGGGCCGAATGGTTCGGCAATCAGTTCTATGACAAGTAAACTCGTTATGCGCGGTGTGGAAGATGGCACACTTGTTCTTGTAAACGGTACTCCGATAAATTGGCGCGGGAAGTATAATTTAGAAGATATTCCGGTGGACAGTATCAAGAAAGTAGAAGTAGTTCGCGGCGGTGGAGCAGTTCTGTACGGATCTCAGGCGACCGGTGGCGTTATTAATATCATTACGAAAAAGAAACTGAATAATTCTGTTGCGGTGGGGCTCGGCAATTATGGACAGCAAAATTATAAAGTATCAGCAGGGCTCGGGAATTTCTCCATTGCCTATAATTATGGCAAGTGGGGGGATACCGGTCTTATTTCTTCAAGCTGGCCGGGGTCTTTTCGGTCAGGGACGACAGAAATGCGCCACCGTTTCAAAGGGTATGAAAAGCATGATTTGCTTGCCTCATACGCTGTCAGTGACAAAATAGACTTACTGTATAATCACAATGAATCAAAAAATAAGTATGATTATACTTTTCAGCGCGGAAAATTGGAAAATAAATTGGGCGGGAAGATACGCTATGACCGTACTTATGAAAGAGATAAAGACTTTGTCCAATTGAATTTTCATGATATGGATGGCTGGAGCGGGCATTTTTTCTACAATAGAAATATACTGGAAACGAAAGGGACGGATTATTATTCTGCCACCGGAAGTAAGAAGGGATATCCGAAACAGACGAACAGCAAAGAAAGGAATTTGTCGTATGGATATGATTTCCAAAAACTTTGGGAGGGCGAGGTACAGACCTTCCTTTTGGGAACATCTTTTGAGCGAAATGAATATTATAACTATTCAGATGCTAACCGTACAAGAAATATTTTCTCTCTTTTTGCATCCTGGGATAAGAAGTTGTCTGAAAAAGATAATATCATTTTGTCGGGACGGGAAACATGGACTACCGGTGCGGCGGAGAATAAGAATTTTCACAATTTTAGCGGCCAGTTCCAGTATCTCCATCATCTGAATGAAGGAGAAAGCCTTTATGCCAGTGTAGGCCAGTCTTTTGTTTTGCCGACATTCAGCGCTATGTACAATAAGGCGAATCGTCCCGGTATCAGCCTTGTGGGAGATCCAAACCTGAAACCGGAAAAAGGGCTACACTATGAATTGGGATGGAAAAAAGAGACAAAGAAGAGGCAGTATAAAGCAGCTTTCTTCGTGACAAGAATCAGAGATAATATTTCTTACTCCAAGGGAACTGGTGCAAATGCAGATAAGTCTTATGCGGCCAATGAAGATTTTAAAAATCATGGAATTGAATTGTCAGTAACGGAAAAGGCAACCGATAACCTGACCTGGCATGCCGGTATAACTTATCAAGACCCAAAAACAAAAGTAAATTCCGAAAAAATTGGTGCAAAAACATATTGGGATCGTGAGTATGGCCGTTTTATGCTTAATGCAGGAGTGTCTTATGAAAAAGATAAATGGAAAATGTCTCTCCATGCAAACTATATGGCAGACCGTGTTCTGAGTCCATCGAATGCTCACTCTTTTGATGAAAAGCCGTATCTTCTTACGGCACTGACCGTAAAATATATGCCGAATGTTAAAAGTGATATTGTTTTGATCGTGAACAATATCTTAGATCGTGATGACAATATTAACCATGGATCCAGTCATTACAGTACGGTACCGACTAATTTCCTCCTGACTTATAATTATAGACTTTAAGGATAGTGAGGATGTTTTTAATGAAGGAGTGTTTATGAAACTCGGGAAACAAAGCAGATGCATTGGTAGTCTTGCGATGGTATTGGCAATGTTATTTTTTTCTTATACGGCGGATGCCCATTCGTTGTGGCTAAATTTTACTGATTACATGCCTGCTGCGTCTGACAGCGGGCAGATAAAGACGAAATTATATATCGGCTGGGGACACCGTTTTCCGGTAGATAGTTTTGTGAAGAGTGAAGATTTTGAAAGCATTATTCTTCGTGATCCGATGGGCAGGGAAAAAGATGTTATTTTGGAAACGACCGGTTTCGCCGCGGCAGATCTCACTCTGGATAAGCCAGGGATTTATACGGTTGCAATAACACGAAAGGCAGCCTTGAATACATCTTATAAGAAAAACGGGAAAACAATAACTGTCAAAGAGGATAAAACAGGGAAAGAAAATATAATTTCCTCAGTTTATTCTCAGCAGTTTGCAAAATCAATTATTTGCGCAGGCGGGAATTTTAGGGATGATATCGGTCATGAGTTTGGGCAGAAACTGGAAATTATCCCTATTACGAACCCTTATGGAATCATAAACAACTGCGGTGGTCTTATGAAAGTAAAGGTTCTTTTTGAAGGGAAACCGATTCCTTTTTTGAAAGTCTGGGGTATGTATGAAGGATATTCATCCGGGGATGCGGCATCGGTCATGGTATCAACAAATAGAGATGGTGAGGCAGAGTTTCGTATAAATCACTGGGGGACTTGGCTGTTACGTACGCGGTATGACCGCCCTGCAGCAGGTGAGTTGGCAGATAGAGTGAATGATGAGCATTATTTTTCGTCCATCACTTTCTTTGTACCGTAAGTTAAAAAATTAGAAAATAATAATGGAGGAATTCTGATGAAAAAGAGTCAATTATTAGCTGGCGCAGTGTTGTTTTCACTGGCGGGCTGGAGTGGAGCTGCGGCAGCAGATCAGGTTTACACGCTGAATCCTGTCGTCATTACGGCGCAGAGGATGGAAACGACAGAAATAGAAACGCCTGCGACGGAGACGGTGGTCACCGCTAAGAAGATTGAGGAGGCAGGTTATAAAAATGCTTTTGATATCATTGAAAGTCAGGTGGGCCTTACCAGTACAGGTTATGGAGACGGCGGTCAGGATTTCGGTTTCAGTTCGGGACGCACAGTTATCCGTGGTTATGACAGGGGCACTCTTGTCATGGTGGACGGCATCCCCATGAATCTGAAGAATTACAATTCTCTTGACGGGATTCCTGTCGAAATGATTGAGAAGGTAGAAATCATCAAAGGGGCGGCAGGAACTCTGTACGGCAGCGAAGCGATGGGTGGCGTGGTGAATATCATTACGAAAAAGCCTGGGCAGGCAAAACAGGGAATTTCTCTCAAAGGAACCGTGGGAAATTATTATAAGGATTTCGGTGTAACTTATGCAGGCGACCGTTTGCTGGTGAGCCTGTCGAAGGAATATTCTGACGACTATACACGTGCCAATGATTTTCCCCGTGGATCCAGTATTGACTGGTGGATCGGGAAAGGACAGAAAAACCGTGCTGCTGTTGCAGGCAAGCTGACGGATGAGTTGTCTTTCAATTTCATGTTCCAGGACGGCACGATTACAAGGGGCGGCATCAAAACGGGAAGAAGGCCTGTAAAGTATGATTATACCTATCAGGACAGGCGTATAACTACGGGATTGTACTATCAGGGGAAAGACAATGGAGTCAAGGCGACGCTCGGATACAACTACCGTCAGGCGGACGGCTGGGACCATGTAAAGAATGCCAGAATATCTGCCTCTGCCGATCTGGAAAGTTATATTGCCGATGTGCAGAAAGAATGGAAACTTGGCGAAAGGGATACCTTGATCACGGGATACAGCTTCAAGCGTGAGGATTATACGAGCCTTGTTAAATCATCAAATAAGGCACACCGCACGAACAATGCGTTGTATTTGTCGTGGGATCATGCGTTTAACGATCGTTTCAGCACGACGGTGGGACTGCGCGGGGAAATGATCGACGATCCTTTTGATGATCAGCGGATTATCAATCCCCAGTTCCAGACACTGTATAAAATCAATGACACCACATCGTGGTATATCAACGTGGGGCGCGCTTTCCAGATGCCGACCGTTGATGCTTATTTTAGCAACAAGGATGCTGCCGGCGGGCTGAAGCCTGAAAAAGGCTGGACTTATGAAACCGGTATGAAAAAGCTTATCGGGGATAAAAGCAGTTTGAAATTTGCCGTGTACCATATGGATTTTGACAACAAACTCGGCTGGTCTGATAAAGATCCTCTCACCGGGCTCCAGCATGCTATCAATAAAGGAGAGTTCAGAAATACCGGGGTGGAAGCGGAATTTGCAAGAACCGTAAATGCCCATTGGGATTATTCTTTGGGACTGGGGTACGGCAATCCGGAAATCAGGGATCCCTCGAAGAAGAATTCCAAATGGGAGCAGGATGCAGGCCGTATTGATATAGTTGCTGCGCTTACATACCGTGCGGATAAAGTGCGGAGCACGATGACTTTCAAGTATCTCGGTGACCGTGAATGCTACTCCATTTATGGGGATGTACCGTCCCGTATCCGTCTGACATGGAATACGATTTATGACATAACCCCGCGGGATACGGTTTCCTTGACCTTGAACAACCTCCTGGATCACAAGAATTACGCAAACCGTTATGGAAACTTGGAACTCCCGCTTAACTGGAGACTTTCTTATTCCCACAGATTCTAAAAAACGGCAGGCAGGCTGACATGGAATAAAGAGGATAGACAGATGGTGTGGGTTTTCTGTTGACGGAAAGAATTTTTCATGATACGATGACTGCACAATCTAAAGGATAGGAAGAACTGACGGATTCTGTGGAATTGACCACGTGAACTTCCTATTTCGAAAACAAGCCGACCGTCTGGGCAGGGAAACCTACTCAGGCGGTTTTGCGCTTATTGGTTTCCCTTCATTCAGCTAGTAATGGAGGGGATGATATGAAAAGGAATCGTTGGCTTATTGCGCTTGCGGCGGCAGGCATTCATATCTGCATCGGCAGTGTATATGCCTGGAGCGTTCTCACAAAGCCCGTCATGGCGGAAATGGGATTATCTCTTTCGGAAACTACGTGGGCGTTTTCTATTGCCATCTTATTTCTTGGGCTTTCCGCAGGATTTCTTGGCGGTATTGTGGAGCGTCTTGGCCCGTGCAAGTCGGGACTGGTTTCTGCCTGTTTCTTTGCCTCCGCCATGGTGGGGACGGCATTTGCCGTTTATGTAAAGTCGGCGGTGCTTTTGTACCTGTTTTACGGATGTATCGGGGGGATCGGACTGGGAACAGGGTATATCACTCCGGTATCCACGCTGGTGAAGTGGTTTCCTCTGCATCGCGGCTTTGCTACGGGTCTGGCCATTATGGGATTTGGATTTGCCGCTCTTATTGCGGGCCCTGCTATGCAGTACCTTACTGTGACGGTGGGGCTGGCGGAGAATTTCCTTATTCTTGCCGCGGTCTATGCGGCGGTGATGGCGCTTTCTGCATCTTGCCTTCGGTCGCCCCGTCCGGGAGAGGTGGTTCCCTGTCTTGAAGATGTATTGAAGGCAGAAATGGAGAAAGGAAAGAAGCGTACTGTCCTCGGCCCGCAGCTTACGCGTAAGGAAGCGATGCGGACATGGAAGTGGTACGCTTTGTGGTGGATTTTTTTTACAAATATTACTTGCGGAATCGGTCTTCTTGCCGTCGTATCTCCTATGGCACAGGATGTGATCGGTATGGCACCGCCGGAAGCGGCATCCTTTGTAGGAATCATCGGCGTCGTGAATGGTGGGGGGCGTATTTTCTGGTCTACTGTTTCTGACTGGATCGGCCGCGGTGTGACATATATGATTTTCTTTGCTTTTGAAGTATTTGCATTTTATCGTCTGTCGGATATAACGGACAGCTTTGTATTCCAGTTTCTTGTGCTTGCCGTTATCAGCTGCTATGGCGGCGGATTTTCCTGTATGCCCGCTTTCCTTTCCGATATTTTTGGTGTCCGCCAGCTGGCGGCTATCCATGGAAGCATTCTTACAGCCTGGGGGATTGCGGGGATAGCAGGACCGGTCATATTGGCACTCATGAAAGAGGCGACCGGCAGTTACAGCGCGACACTCAGTCTTTTTTCGGGAATGCTTGCCCTTGCTTTCCTTATTTCTCTACTCATTCATTGGCAAAATGAAACGGAGCGGAAGAAGTGGAGCGTATCTGCCGGAAATAATTGATTTGTCCGTTTATGAAACAATGACAGAGGCTTTCGTCAGGGTGTCCGTTCCGTTCATATCAATTATAGGTGGTAAGGGGAATAAAATTCCTTATGTACAGTCTTATTTATTGCAGCGTATTTTCCATGATGGTAAAATAAATTTATACCTTTAATATATGAAAGTCGTAGCGTAACAGCGATGAGCAGTTTGGAAGGGGTAGATCGTATGTTTAGTGTAGCAGCACCGCAGGCGCGGGGGAAAAGCGCGCAGGACAATATTTTTGCGGCAAATAACAGGGCCGTGGCTTTGGCTGATAAAATCGGCAAAGATAAAGTCATTAACGGAACTGTAGGATCCATTCTTGATGAAGACGGAAATTTAGTGGAGCTTGAGGTGGTACAGGAAGCCTATGCAAGGCTGACACCCCGCCAGATTATCGCATATGCGCCTATCCAGGGGTATGAAAAGTTTCTGGAAAGCTGCATTGATCAGTGCTTCGGAGAATCCCGTCCGAGCGGATACATTAATGCCTGCGCGACTCCGGGCGGTACAGGCGCGCTGCATCATGCTATTCATAATTATTCTGCTGATGGAGATGAAGTTTTGATTACTGATTGGCATTGGGGGGCTTATGATTCTTTGATTGACTATCCGAATCGCAAGGTTGCTTCTTTCCAATTCCTTACAGAAGACGGTCATTTCCATGTGGATGCTTTCAGGGAAAAAGTGGAAGATATCCTGTCACGCCAGAAAAATATTGTCATCATTCTTAACGGTGTCGCCAATAATCCCACCGGGTACTGCATGAGTGTGGAAGAGTGGCAGGCGGTTGTGGACGTGCTGAAACACACAGTGGAAGGGAAAGATAAGAATGCGGTTCTTATTCCTGATGTGGCCTATCTCGATTACAGCGGGGAAAAACAGGAATGCCGCCGCTTTTTTAAGGTGTTTGGCGGACTTCCCAAAAATATTTTAACCATCGTGGCTTATACCCTGTCCAAAGGATTTACCCTTTATGGCCAGCGCCAGGGGGCGATGATCGGCATTACTTCTGATGCTGATGTGGCAAAGGAATTTGTAGACATCAACCAGTATGCCAGCCGCGCAACCTGGTCGAACTGCAACAGTGCCGCCCAGAATGTAATGATTGATATTTGCAGTGATTCCGCAAAGGTGGCAAGGCTGGATGCGGAAAGAAATAAATATTTCAAGCTGATTGGTGAAAGAGCGGCCATCTTCATGGAAGAAGCAAAAGATGCAGGTGTGAAGTTTGTCCCCTATATTTCCGGGTTCTTCATCACGATTCCGCTGGAAGGCGCGCAGAAAGTCTGTGACTGCCTTGAAAAGGACAATGTATTCCTCGTTCCTATGAAGAAAGGAATCCGTCTTGCCGTTTGTTCCGTATCCAAGGAAAAGATGAAAGGGCTTGCGGCGAAACTGGCGGCAGCCATAGAAACAGCGGGCGTAAAGCAGTAAGTTTCGAAGCAATTCAGAAATATATTTGGAAGACGATTCTGCGGCAAATTTGCCTGAGAGAATCGTTTTCCTCTTTACAGGAGGACTCACCATGGAAGGCTTATTCGCGGCAGTGAATGCCGTACTTTCTTTCGTTACACCGGTATCCGATTTCTTTTGGGACTTTCCTAAGATGTTCGGCTTTTGGAAAGCAATCCCTCTTTTAGGACAGTTCTCACTTGCCATTATCGTCCTTGTAGGATCCGGGCTGTATTTCACTTTCCGACTCGGCTTTATACAGATTCAGTGTTTCAGCCGGGGCGTACGTACGCTTATGGACAATCACAGTATCCGTACGGGAATTTCCCCGTTGGCTGCTTTTTGTCTGAGTACGGCCATGCGTGTGGGGCCGGGAAATATTATCGGAGTGACCGGAGCGATTGCTGCCGGCGGCCCGGGGGCGCTTTTCTGGATGTGGGTATCCGCGTTTTTCGGTATGGCGACTGCTTATACGGAAAGTACCCTGGCACAGATATTCAAGGAGAAGCGGGGGAAAGAATTTGTGGGAGGCCTTCCATTCTATGCGCGGTGTCTCTGTGGGAACAAAGTGTGGATCGGCGTGGCACTATCGCTGGTTTATATCGTGTATGCCATGATGTGCCTGCCTGCACAGGGCTTTAATGTCGTGTCTTCCGTCGGAGCTATGGGAAGCATTCTTTCAGGAAGCACTATTCCTGTGCAGTCTGTTTTTTACTACGTGGTGTCCCTTGTTGTCATTGTACTGGTCACGGTCATGGCTTTCGGGGGAATCCGCCGTATTGCCGCGGTCAGCAATAAACTTGTTCCTGTCATGGCGGTGATTTATGTATTGACTGTGGTGTCCTTGATTCTGATTAACTTAGATAATGTCCCTTATTTCTTCAGCGCAGTTTTTAAGGGGGCCTTCACTCCTGAAGCTGTTTTCGGGGGAGCTTTCGGTACGGTTCTCATGCAGGGCGTGAAGCGTGGCCTTATGTCTAATGAAGCCGGTCAGGGGACTATCACGATGCCTGCGGCTGCGGCGGAAGCAAAACATCCCTGTGAACAGGGAATCATTTCTGCCATCGGTGTATTCCTTGATACGCATGTGATTTGTACGATGACAGGCTTTATCGTTATTATGGCTCATCGATGGGCTATGGAACCGGAAGCGTGGAAAGCGGCAGGGACATATCCGAAATTCCTTCTTTCTATCGGCTCCATGACACCGGGCGGATTGAATGAGCTCGTTATGATTCTGGTATCTGTCTGTTTCTGCCTATTTGCATATACCTGTGTGATCGGATTTATTACCTTTTCGGAAATTTCTGCAAATCGTATTTCCAGTTCCCGTCCTTTTATCCACTTTATCCGCGGGATGGGCGTTTTTGTTGCTGCTTTTGGCATATTCTGCAATATTGCAGGCTATGACTTGTCCAACTTGTGGGCGTTTTCCGATTTGGGGAATATCATCATCGTATATTGCAATATCCCTATGCTTTATATAGGTTTCCGCTATGTGATGAAAGCCACGAAGAATTATAGAGAATCTGAAAATCCTGTCTTTAATTCCTCCGTAATCGGCATGGAAACGGAATATTGGGATAGGAAAAATAAAAACTGAAGCAATATAAAAAGGCTGTGCAGCTAAATGCACGGCCTTTTATACTGGATTATTTTTCATTATTTTGTGGAAACAGGGAAAGTAAATCCGTGGGGAACAGTGTCTCCTTTCCTTAGGATGAGGAAATCTTCATCAAACTGATTTTTGGCAATTTTTTTCAGAATACCGTATTGCCCTTGTATTTCTTCCACGGTCCCGTTTAATATGTGTGCCATTCGCCGGACATATTTCCGGACTGGGGTAAGATCATAACAGCCGGTGTCGATAATGTAGAACTGATTGATGCGGCCGTACAGTTTTTTTATAAATTTCGCAGCGCCTTCTTTGCCCCGTTCCGCTTCCAGTTTATCCAGGTCAAGGGGAGAATTACGGGTAAAGTCCAGCCAGCTGTCGGTAAAGAAAACGCCTTCGTAATTTCTTTCCAGCGTGGAGAGAGAGTTGCCGGAAAGAAGAATATCCAGGCAGTCCCGTGTCCGTGGAATCACAATTTCCGCCGTAGTTGCTGTGAGTCCTATTGTACCGCCGCCGCATCCTGATGTGCAGATGACGATGCGATCTACCTGACAGAAACGGTCGATCTTATCCTGTACATAAGTGTGGAGGAACTTGGGGTCTGTATGGACTTCTCTTGGAAGAAAGAAAATAGGGGTGTGATTGTTATTCTCTTTCATGGCGGCAAGCAGCTCTTTTCTTAATGTAGAGCAGGCGAAGATGATTGTATTCATAATTTCCTCCATTATATTTCTTTTCTTATATTGTAATGCAGGGGTAAGGGGTTGTTAAATCGGGAATCATAACCACCCGTAAAACGGGTGGTTTGCTCTGACCCTATAAGGGTCTTCCT
>ERZ779822.418-NODE-418-length-19337-cov-2.23177_pt1 | contig 19337 bp, 30 predicted proteins | sample MGYA00511069_ERZ779822 | MGnify/ENA primary metagenome ERZ779822 (study PRJEB29588, sample SAMEA2147589) | human gut metagenome | biome: human gut; feature: human-associated habitat; material: faeces | place: Denmark | collected 2008/2010 ...
TTACTTTCACGAAACAAGTGGGAATGGTGTAAAGAGGTTGAATAAAAGCCCATTCATAGGCGATAAAATTTACAAAATGGAATTAAGTCGTGAGTGGACGATTTCGTCCCGACAATGAAGAGCATGGGAGCCGCAAAGAATGAAGCTAACAATGCTGCACAGTCTGCTCCGGTTGAAAAAACAGTGGAAAAAGCAATTGCTGAAGTGAAAGAAACATACGATTTCTCTAATGTAGAAGTGGAACCATTATTCAAAGATATGGTTGATTTCGATACATTCAGCAAGTCAGATTTCCGTGCTGTAAAGGTTAAAGAATGTGAAGCAGTTCCAAAATCTAAGAAGCTTCTGAAGTTCGTATTAGACGACGGAAGTGGCGTGGATCGTGTGATTTTAAGCGGAATTCACGATTATTACGAGCCAGAATTCTTAGTAGGAAAGACATTGCTTGCAATCACAAACCTTCCACCACGTAAGATGATGGGAATTGATTCTTGTGGTATGATCATCTCCGCTACACACCTTGTAGAAGGAAGAGAAGGACTCAATGTTTTGATTCTTGATGATAAGATTCCAGCAGGAGCAAAATTGTACTAAGTGAGTAAAAATACTTCGCAATTTGACAACAAAAATTTTCTTTGACAACAATTTGACAACAAATTTGTATTCCAACATGAATCATCATGAAGAATGGTGATTAGTTGTCAGTAATACTACTCCAACAATATAGATTGTTGAGGGCACTTTTTGAAAGAAAAATCTTTCAGAGAGTGCCCTTTTTTTATTCATTAACAATGTCCGTTGTGGTCGAGTAAAAGCTGAAAGGAGAAACAGATTTGAAAACAGAAGATATGTACTATAACCAACAGAAGCGTTCAGAGGTAAAAGAAGAAGCCCGTCGACTTAGAAGAAAATTTCTTCGTTATCAACAAGCAGAAATCGTATATAGCCTGTCACATAAAAAGTTGATGGAACTTGCAAATGATGCGGGTGCGATTTACAGAATGGATGGAATCGTTTTGATAAACAGAGAAATCTTTGATGAATATCTTGAACAATTTCATGAAAAATAAGATGACAAAATCGGAGAAAGGAATTTACTTGAGATGCATGGAAAGGTATGGATGTTTTCTAATCTTATTGATGATGAAGATATAGAATTTATGCAACATGAATTTATAAGTTATAAACAAGCTATGGATTATTATGAGCTTGGATATAAGCCAATCGTAAGATTATCTCACAAGGCAGGAGCAGTTTATAAGATTGGAAAAAAAGTTCTAATTAAGCGAAGCACATTTGAAAAATATCTGCGGAAAAATATCAGAAGGGAGAAAGAAGAATGGGAAAGGTTATTTCAGTAGCAAACCAGAAAGGCGGAGTTGCAAAAAGTACAACGACTTTAAATCTTGGAGTTGGGTTGGCAAGACAAGGGAAAAAAGTGTTATTGATTGATGCGGATCCACAGGGAAGTTTAACTGCAAGTCTTGGATATGTAGAACCGGATGATATTGGAACAACTCTTGCAACTATTATGATGGGCGTTATCAATGAAGAAGAAATTGTTGAGGAGGAAGGCATTTTACATCATGAGGAACACGTGGATCTCCTACCGGCCAATATTGAGTTATCTGCTCTGGAAGTAACCATGAGTAATGTAATGAGTAGAGAACTGATCATGAAGGAATATATTGATACGATGCGATCACGATACGATTATATTTTGATTGATTGTATGCCAAGTTTAGGCATGATGACCATCAATGCTTTAGTAGCTTCTGATACGGTTCTGATACCTGTACAAGCTGCATATCTGCCGGTTAAAGGACTTCAACAGTTGATCAGGACTATTTCTATGGTAAAGAAGAGATTGAACCGGAAGCTGACGATACAGGGAATACTTTTGACAATGGTGGATTTTCGTACTAATTACGCCAAAGATATTGCTTTCAGAGTGAGAGAAACTTATGGATCTAAGATTTCTATCTTTGAAAATGTCATTCCACTATCAGTTAAGGTAGCTGAAGCAAGTGCGGAAGGAAAAAGTATTTATTGTCATTGTCCAAATGGAAAAGTATCTATGGCTTATGAAAATCTGACGCAGGAGGTTTTGGAAAATGAAAAGTAGAAGTGGAGAAAAAATCAAATTGACAAGCATTGATGAATTGTTGGGAGTAGTCAATGAAGAATCGGCAATGGAGATTGATATCAGTAAAATTCATGCTTTTAAGGATCATCCATTTAAGGTATTGGATGACGAAAAGATGACAGACTTGGTGGAGAGTGTAAAGGCAAAAGGAGTACTGACACCAGTTTTGTTACGGCCCGATGGTGAAGATGGATATGAGATGATATCTGGCCATAGAAGAATGTATGCGGCTGTTAGAGCTGGCTTGAAAACAATTCCTGCAATCGTGAGAGAGTTGTCAGATGATGATGCTGTAATCGCCATGGTAGATGCCAATATTCAACGAGAAGAGTTACTTCCGAGTGAAAAAGCATTTGCTTATAGGATGAAAATGGAAGCAATGAAACGGCAAGGAAAAAGAACAGATTTAACTTCGTATCAAAATGAGACGAAGTTGAGATCTGACGAAATATTAAGTAGACAGGTTGGAGAAAGTCGTGCACAGGTTCAGCGCTATATTCGCCTTACAGAATTGATTCCAGAATTATTAGATATGGTAGATGCAAAGAAGCTGAATTTTACCATTGCTGTTGATATTTCCTACATTGATAAAGAAATGCAGAAATGGATTTACGAGTATATCCGCGATTCAGGATTTATCAAACCAAAGCAGATTACAGCTTTGAGAAAACAGTTAGAAGAAGGACCGGTGAACCAGGGATTTATGATCTCAATTTTTAATAGTTGTATAGTGGTAAAAGCACCGGAACGAAAAGTGGTGTTATCAGGAAAGAAGCTTACAAAATATTTTCCGGAAGACTATTCGGAAACGGATATGGAAAAAGTGATTGAGGCATTGCTGGAACAATGGAAAAGAGAACAGAAATAAGGGTTGTCAAAATAAGACAACCCGAAGAAAGAAGAGATACAGAAGTTTAAAAAAAGGACTTCTATGAGAGAAAGGAAGGGAGGAAGATACATGGATAAAAAAATGAATTTTAAATATTTTTATGGAACAGAAGCAGACCAGTTTAGTTTTTACAGAATACCCAAAGCGTTATTTACCAATGACTGTTTCAAGGATCTTTCCAGTGATGCGAAGATCTTATACGGTTTGATGTTGGACAGAATGTCTTTATCCATTAAGAATCAGTGGTTTGATGAAGAAAATCGGGCATATATCTATTTTTCCATTGAAGATATCATGGAATTATTGAATTGTGGCAGAAATAAAGCGGTGAAATCTCTTCAGGAGCTGGATGATGAAAAAGGGATAGGTTTGATTGAAAAGCGTAGGCAGGGCTTTGGAAAGGTTACGATCATCTATGTAAAATCATTTGTTCAGGAAGAATGTGAAGAACAGAAAAAAGAAAAATCAAAGATGGTGAAGTTTACAAATCAAACTTCTGTAGAGGAAGAAGAGACAGAAGAAGTTTACATTTCAAACTTCAAGAAGTCCCAAAAACAAACTTCAAGAAGTCCCGAAAATAAACTTCAAGAAGTTTACATTTCAAACTCTAATAATACTAATATTAACAATACTAATCTTAGTGAGAATAAATCTAATCATATCGTATCTGCAGATGGGATAGGATCCGAAGAGAATGAGATGGAAACATTACATGCGTATCAATCTCTGATCAAAGAAAACTTGGATTATGATTCTCTGTTAGTAAGTCATCCTCATGACAAAAATCAGATTGATGAAATTGTGGATCTGATCGTAGAGACTGTCATGTGTAAGAGCGATAAAGTATTGATTGCAAGCAACTGGTATTCAGGAGCTCTGGTAAGAGGAAAATTCATGAAGCTAAATTATTCGCATGTAGAGTATGTGCTGCATTGTCTGGAAGGAAATACGAGTAAAATCAAGAATATCAAGAAATATTTACTTGCGGCATTGTTTAATGCCCCTTCAACGATAAGTGGATATTACCGGGCAGAAGTAAATCATGATATGCCGTGGCTGGCAAGATAGGAGGACATATATGGGTATTTTAAAAGTGGCAGGAAAAATGGTTTATAATATTCTTAGCGTAAACTTGGAGGTGCTGTATGACTACGGCAGAAATGATTAAAGAACTGTGTGAGCAAATGAATATAAGTGTTTCCGAACTTGCTAGACGTATTGGCCAGACTCCACAGAATTTCAATAAAAAATTACAACGAGAAACAGTAACCTTGGATGAGTTGAAGGCCATTGCTGATGTGCTAGGTGTCAAGTTTGTGCAGGCATTTATTTTACCAGATGGAGAAGAAATAAAAATATCTAACGAATAAAGGAGGATGTTTATATGGTAGGTAATGTTATTCAAATAGTAACAGAGAAATTATCATCTTTGCCTTTTATAGAAGGCATCGTATTAGGGGGCTCACGTGCAAGAGGCACCCATACAGAAAATTCTGATATAGATATCGGAATCTATTACAATTCAGACTCATTTGACCTGACAGCGATTAATCAAATTGCTACAGAATTGGATGATAAAAATAGAAACAACCTTGTTGTGCCTCCCGGAGCGTGGGGTGATTGGATTAATGGCGGCGGATGGTTATTTATAAATGGGTATCATGTTGACTTGATTTTACGTGATATAAAACGGGTAGAACAAATAATCAAAGATACGGAGCAAGGAATTGTTACTGCCAATTATCAGACCGGGCATCCCCATGGTTATATAAGTGCAATGTATCGTGGAGAATTAGCGATTAGTAAAATACTATATGCTAAGAACGAAAGCTTATGCGAATTAAAAAAGCAGGCAGAAATTTACCCTACTGCTCTAAAGAAAAGCTTGATGAACTTTTTTATATTTGAAGCTGAATTCTCTTTAATGTTTGTAAAAGCAAATGCGGGGGTAGAGGATAAATATTATATTGCAGGCCATGTTTTTCGTATTATTTCATGCTTAAATCAAGTACTATTTGCATGTAATAATGCTTATTGCATTAACGAAAAGAAAGCTATAAAACTGCTTGAAACTTTTGAATATAAACCTGAAAAATATGCCGAAAGAGTTAATCATATTTTTGAAGTACTCGGTCTTTCTCTTTTTGAATGCTACGATATGACCGAGAAACTTTATAAAGAAGTGAATGAAATTGTATCGGAGATAAATAACTTTTTAAACGAGGAGAGTTCAGATGAAAGAAAACAAATATGATGATAATATATTTTTTCAAAAATACAGTCAAATGAGTCGCTCGCAGAAAGGACTGGCTGGTGCGGGAGAATGGGAGACTTTGAAAAAGATGCTACCTGATTTTAAGGGTAAGCGTGTGCTTGATTTAGGATGCGGCTATGGATGGCACTGTATATATGCGATGGAAAACGGTGCTTCCTCTGTAGTAGGTGTTGATATTTCTCATAAAATGCTCGAAGTAGCAAAAGGAAAAACCCATTTTCCACAGATTGAATATGAATGCTGTGCCATAGAAGATGTGGATTTCCCAGAGGAGAGCTTTGATGTAATACTAAGTTCGCTTGCGTTTCATTATGTAGCAGACTATGAGAATTTAATAAAAAAGATATATAGGATGCTGAAGGCTGGTGGCAATTTAGTTTTTACAGTTGAACATCCTGTTTTTACTGCTCATGGAACACAAGACTGGTATTATAACGAAAAAGGAGAAATACTGCATTTCCCGGTGGACAATTATTATTATGAGGGCAAACGGACAGCTATGTTTTTGGAAGAAAAGGTTACAAAATATCATAGAACACTGACCACATATCTAAATACACTGCTTTCAAATGGTTTTATAATAAATCAGATTGTGGAGCCACAGCCGCCAGAGAACATGATGGATATTCCGGGGATGGCGGATGAAATGCGACGCCCAATGATGCTGATTGTATCGGCAAAAAAGAAGATGTAATAATATAGAAAAAATAAACGAGGAGTATGTAAATGAGATCAGAAAAAGAAATGATGGATTTAGTACTTTCTTTAGCAGAACAGGATGAACGTATTCGAATTGTGACCCTTGAGGGGTCACGCGCAAATATTAATATACCTAAAGATGAATTTCAGGATTATGATATTACATATTTTGTAAGTGATATAGAACCGTTTATATCTAATGATGACTGGCTTAATCAATTTGGGAATATAATAATGATGCAAAAGCCGGAGGATATGGAATTATTCCCACCTGAAGAAAAGGGATTTTCCTATCTTATGCTATTTGATGATTACAATAAAATTGATCTTACCTTATTGCCCTTGGAAGAGTTAGATAATTACCTAAAGGGCGATAAATTAATAAAGGTTCTAATTGATAAAGATTGTAGAATTAAAAGGGACATAGTTCCGACTGATATAGATTATCATGTAAGAAAGCCAAGCGCAAGGGAGTATGATGATTGCTGCAATGAATTTTGGAATGTAACACCTTATGTTATTAAAGGATTGTGCCGTAAGGAAATTTTATTTGCTATTGATCATTTTAATCAGATTGTTCGCCATGAGCTGCTGAGAATGATATCATGGAAGGTCGGCATCGAAACAGGCTTTAAATTAAGTGTAGGCAAGAACTATAAGTTTATTGAAAGGTATATATCCGAGGATTTGTGGGAGAAACTTTTGTCCACCTACCGGATGGATTCCTATGAAAACATATGGGAAGCATTATTTCTATGCCATCAATTGTTCAGGGCGGTATCCGGTGAGGTGGCGGAAAGGCTTCATTATGCCTATCCGGAGTATGATAGGAATATAACAAAATATACCAGGGACATGTATAAAAAATACACTGGTAAAACCGGCTGCCTGGATAGCACATATGCCGCTGATATAGAAGAGAGGCGGGAACAGTGATTACAGAAATGAAAGCAGGGCACCTGAAAGATATCGATAAACCCAGCGAACCATTTGAGGTGATAGGTAAGATTATACCGAGGTATGAAAACGAGAATTGGACCTTTACAGAATTACTCTATGAAGCGCCATATTTAAAAAGCTACCAAGACGAAGAGGATGAAGAGGATGAGGAGGCAGATTGCCTTGAATATATTGACAATACTGATAAGATAATATATCTTTTATATAGAAGATATCGCCGTATGTAAGGATTTCAGGGGGCAAGGCATAGGCAGCGCGCTTATCAATATATCTATAGAATGGGCAAAGCATAAAAACTTGCATGGACTAATGCTTGAAACCCAGGACAATAACCTTATAGCTTGTAAATTCTATCATAATTGTGGTTTCAAAATCGGCTCCGTCGATACTATGTTATACGCCAACTTTGAAAACAACTTTGAAAAAGCTGTTTTCTGGTATTTAAGGTTTTAGAATGCAAGGAACAGTGAATTGGAGTTCGTCTTGTTATAATTAGCTTCTTGGGGTATCTTTAAATACTGTAGAAAAGAGGAAGGAAATAATAAATGGCTAAAATGAGAATATCACCGGAATTGAAAAAACTGATCGAAAAATACCGCTGCGTAAAAGATACGGAAGGAATGTCTCCTGCTAAGGTATATAAGCTGGTGGGAGAAAATGAAAACCTATATTTAAAAATGACGGACAGCCGGTATAAAGGGACCACCTATGATGTGGAACGGGAAAAGGACATGATGCTATGGCTGGAAGGAAAGCTGCCTGTTCCAAAGGTCCTGCACTTTGAACGGCATGATGGCTGGAGCAATCTGCTCATGAGTGAGGCCGATGGCGTCCTTTGCTCGGAAGAGTATGAAGATGAACAAAGCCCTGAAAAGATTATCGAGCTGTATGCGGAGTGCATCAGGCTCTTTCACTCCATCGACATATCGGATTGTCCCTATACGAATAGCTTAGACAGCCGCTTAGCCGAATTGGATTACTTACTGAATAACGATCTGGCCGATGTGGATTGCGAAAACTGGGAAGAAGACACTCCATTTAAAGATCCGCGCGAGCTGTATGATTTTTTAAAGACGGAAAAGCCCGCAGAGGAACGGCGACCTGGGAGACAGCAACATCTTTGTGAAAGATGGCAAAGTAAGTGGCTTTATTGATCTTGGGAGAAGCGGCAGGGCGGACAAGTGGTATGACATTGCCTTCTGCGTCCGGTCGATCAGGGAGGATATCGGGGAAGAACAGTATGTCGAGCTATTTTTTGACTTACTGGGGATCAAGCCTGATTGGGAGAAAATAAAATATTATATTTTACTGGATGAATTGTTTTAGTACCTAGATTTAGATGTCTAAAAAGCTTTAACTACAAGCTTTTTAGACATCTAATCTTTTCTGAAGTACATCCGCAACTGTCCATACTCTGATGTTTTATATCTTTTCTAAAAGTTCGCTAGATAGGGGTCCCGAGCGCCTACGAGGAATTTGTATCGATAAGAAATAGATTTAAAAATTTCGCTGTTATTTTGTACATTTAACTTGACGGTGACATCTCTCTATTGTGAGTTATTAGTGGTACAGTTTTCAACCGTTTTAATTATAAAAAAGTGGTGCATTTTTAAATTGGCACAAACAGGTAACGGTTATTTCAGGTGTATTTCTTATCTATGGGTTTAACATGGATTTTATCATTAAAATCATGAGTATTGTCCGAGAGTGATTGGTCTTGCGTATGGTTAACCCTAAAGTTATGGAAATAAGACTTAGAAGCAAACTTAAGAGTGTGTTGATAGTGCATTATCTTAAAATTTTGTATAATAGGAATTGAAGTTAAATTAGATGCTAAAAATTTGTAATTAAGAAGGAGGGATTCGTCATGTTGGTATTCCAAATGCGTAATGTAGATAAAACATCTACTGTTTTGAAACAGACTAAAAACAGTGATTACGCAGATAAATAAATACGTTAGATTAATTCCTACCAGTGACTAATCTTATGACTTTTTAAACAGATAACTAAAATTACAAACAAATCGTTTAACTTCTGTATTTATTTATAGATGTAATCACTTCAGGAGTGATTACATGAACAAAAATATAAAATATTCTCAAAACTTTTTAACGAGTGAAAAAGTACTCAACCAAATAATAAAACAATTGAATTTAAAAGAAACCGATACCGTTTACGAAATTGGAACAGGTAAAGGGCATTTAACGACGAAACTGGCTAAAATAAGTAAACAGGTAACGTCTATTGAATTAGACAGTCATCTATTCAACTTATCGTCAGAAAAATTAAAACTGAACATTCGTGTCACTTTAATTCACCAAGATATTCTACAGTTTCAATTCCCTAACAAACAGAGGTATAAAATTGTTGGGAATATTCCTTACCATTTAAGCACACAAATTATTAAAAAAGTGGTTTTTGAAAGCCATGCGTCTGACATCTATCTGATTGTTGAAGAAGGATTCTACAAGCGTACCTTGGATATTCACCGAACACTAGGGTTGCTCTTGCACACTCAAGTCTCGATTCAGCAATTGCTTAAGCTGCCAGCGGAATGCTTTCATCCTAAACCAAAAGTAAACAGTGTCTTAATAAAACTTACCCGCCATACCACAGATGTTCCAGATAAATATTGGAAGCTATATACGTACTTTGTTTCAAAATGGGTCAATCGAGAATATCGTCAACTGTTTACTAAAAATCAGTTTCATCAAGCAATGAAACACGCCAAAGTAAACAATTTAAGTACCGTTACTTATGAGCAAGTATTGTCTATTTTTAATAGTTATCTATTATTTAACGGGAGGAAATAATTCTATGAGTCGCTTTTGTAAATTTGGAAAGTTACACGTTACTAAAGGGAATGTAGATAAATTATTAGGTATACTACTGACAGCTTCCAAGGAGCTAAAGAGGTCCCTAGCGCCTACGGGGAATTTGTATCGATAAGGAATAGATTTAAAAATTTCGCTGTTATTTTGTACAATAAGGATAAATTTGAATGGTACCATAAACGACCGTTTATGGTACCTTTTCATTTTCCTGCTTTTTCTAAATGTTTTTTAAGTAAATCAAGTACCAAAATCCGTTCCTTTTTCATAGTTCCTATATAGTTATACTTAATGAGTTATGGTACATTTAAATTATAAAATTAAGGAGGTTTTTTTATGATTTTTGGCTATGCTCGAGTGAGTACGGATGATCAAAATCTTAGTTTACAAATTGATGCACTTACTCATTATGGAATTGATAAATTATTTCAAGAAAAAGTAACTGGTGCGAAAAAAGACCGACCGCAATTAGAAGAAATGATCAACCTACTACGTGAAGGAGATTCTGTTGTCATTTACAAGTTAGATCGAATTTCACGATCAACTAAACATTTGATTGAACTTTCTGAATTATTTGAAGAACTTAGTGTCAATTTTATATCTATTCAAGATAAGCCTTGCTGCGAATACCATGTTCTGAGCTGCTTCTTGAATGGTATAACTATTTAAAATCTTTGTCTCAATGTGATCCATAGGCTTGTTCCTCCTTTATCAATGCTTTCAGTAGAATGAGATAGTTGATGCAGTCTGTGATCTTCTCATCCCATTGTTCTAAGTCAAATTGGAGCAGCGAAGAGTAACACATGTCATAGAGAGATACGACATGCTTCGACATCATTCCGGCCAGAGCAGCCTTAGGTGTGCATCCCTGTAATGAGGCAGCGATTTTAAACGCACTCAGGCGGTCAATGCGGTCTCCGGTGTATTCTTTCTTCTTGTGTGCCAGGACATCGGCACATTTTCGATATTGTTGTTCAAGGACAACATTAAATTCATTTTGTGTCATATTGTAATTCCTCCTTCGTAAAATGATTTATAATTCGGGTTCCTGTGTCTTTTGCTTTTTCGGAACCTGGTTGTGGAGAATTGCTTCCACATTTTTGTCTACGGTTCTTAAATCTTGTGTCAGATCCTTTAGAGATCGGATGGATGATTTTTGCTGGTCGATCTGTTCCTGCAAGCTGTTTTTTTGTTCCTTCAATGTTTTGATAGGAAGCATCTTTCCATCGGGATAAAAAGATTTCAGCCAGTCACGGGCTTCTTCATATGCCTGAATTTCAGCGGTGTGTTCCTTTCGGAATCTGCCTTTGTTTTTCGCCTTTAAAAATTCGGTATAGATTGCTTTCTGTGAAAAATATTGTCCGGTGTAATGGATCTGACGGTTGATGTTTTTCAAATCTGCATTCATTTTCATTAGCTGATCTGTTGCCTGATCTAACTGTTTTTGAGATTCGGAAAAGGCATTTTTTAATTCGATTTGGGTATTGTATCCATGTTCTTGCACATAGATAATGGTATTTGCCATTTCTTGAAGATTGGATATTTTTACCCGATGAGCATATCCGGGACTTTGCATTGCTTTCACATTTTTCTGAAGATCTACTACCAACCGTAAATGCGATCTGACATAAAGAATGGTTATCGGATCTTTTCGTAAGAAGAGCTGTTCTAAATGTTCTTTGCCGTATTGAGTTCCCAAAGCCTTCTCTGTAATCCGTTTGTTCCGATCCGGATGGAGATAACGATATCTTCCTCTTTCTTCAATGACGGAAATCTGATATTTTTCAAAAAGAAGAGATTGAAATTCTTGAAAGCTTTTAGAATGCGAGCTGCATTCTTCGATGGCATTTCGGAGTTCCTGCTTCTGCGTCTGAAACATTGTGGCATTTGGTTTCAATCCATCTGCAATGATTTTTTTGTTGGTCTCTTCTAATTTTTTCTGCCCGGATTTTTGGGCCATATATTCAGCCTGTGTGATCTTTGTTTCAGCCGGAGAGAGAAGATCAACCTGATGAAGTCCCTCCTGGATGCACATATCCATAATTTCCTTTTTGAAATAATTCAGGAATTTATTTGTGGATCGGTGTTTGTATCCGGCAATTTCTTCATGGGGCTTATCCATGTAACGTTGCCTTCTGACAGCTTCCTTACGGACGCTGTTGATCACAATATGCGTATGGATATTGCCGGAACCATTGTGACCATCGGTATGTGTCACGATAAGAGCCTGATATCCCGGAAATATTTTTTTGGCAAGGTCTAAAGATAGAGCCTGTGCTTTTTCTCCCGTCAGATCACATTCAATAGCATCAGCAGGATCATAACTGATGATATAGTGATGACTTTTGATTTCAGATGATTTTTTGTTTTTATGAAATTTCGCATTTGTCAGACTACACTCCTTGTCAAAAGACATCGGATCACAGTTGAGACCATCCATGTAGAACTCATCTCTTAAAAGACTTCGCCCCATTTCATCTTTTATCTTTTTTCCAGTGCTCTCATCATGTTGGAAAAGCAGATAATCAATGGCATTTGAATAGTTGGCATTTCTACTTTTGATGTGTTTTAGTATTGCCATGAAAATCACCTGCCATTTCTAACACTTTTTTTCGCAAGAGGAAGAGGTCGGAGATACATTGATGGATTTCATTTTCCATAGCCTGGGAATGAGTTCCACCGGTATTAAAATACTTGGCGATCTGGTTCAGATTGGAACCGATTTTACCGTATTGCCCGACCAGCTCCCGAAGTACTTTGATGTCTGCGACAACTTCATAATGAATTTGAATTGGTCTATTTAGGAACAATCTTCGTAGATATTCTGAACGAGAGATTCCCACAGAGCTTGCGGCCTGATTTAATATTTCCAATTCAATGTCTGTAAGTTTCAGACAGATTATGTTTCGATGCTTCAATTCCTTTGATTTTTCTTTTGGTGGCATACTCCTCCTTCCTTTCTAAACTGTGACATCGAATAGTGTTACAGTTCACTAATTTTTATCGGCTGTCCCTTCCGATAGAGAATTAGTGCAGTATCCATTTTTGTGGATACTGACTGCATCTTTGATGCAAAAGCGAGGGTATGGGGAAACGTAATCCCCATCAAGATACCTAACCCGGGGATAAGACCGTTCTCATAAAATGAGGATACGGTATTACCCGGGTGGATCTTGCTCTTGAAAGATTAACCCTCTCATATATCGAAATGCTCAGAGGGGAAAATACAGGGCGAGATAGAAAAAAAGTTAAAAAACTGTTATACTACAATTCAGAATCAATCAAAAAACGATTTTGAGAATAAAAGTATGAAGAAAATGATAAAACTAATTTGCCTTATGAGACAGAAACTAGACGTTTACCTCTTCCAGGTGTGCGTAGGACAACAAGATATCAGGCGATAGATGAAAGGGGGAAGGAAATGCATTATGTAACATCAAAAGGCATTCTATCGGCATCCAATGGAATGAATCTATACCGGGGATGCACGCATGGTTGCATTTATTGTGATTCAAGAAGTGATTGCTATCATATGAATCATGCATTTGAAGATATTGAAGTAAAACAGAATGCACTTGAGTTGCTAGAGGATGCCCTGAAAAGAAAACGGAAGCGATGTATGATAGGTACCGGAGCAATGACCGATCCATATATCCCATTGGAAAATGACTTGCGGTATGTGAGAAAATCATTGTCACTTGCTGAAAAATATGGGTTTGGGTTTACCCTGATTACGAAATCAACCCAAGTGCTTCGTGACTTAGATATTTTAAAAAAAATCAATGAAAAAACGAAATGTGTCGTACAGATGACATTAACTACTTACGATGAACAGTTGTGTCGGAAATTAGAGCCTAATGTCAGTACAACCAAAGAACGGTATGAAGCGTTAAAGATTTTGCATCAAGAGGGCATTCCTACGGTTGTATGGTTATGTCCAATCTTGCCGTTTATTAACGATACTGAAGAAAATCTGCGTGGTATATTAAATTATTGCGTTGAAGCAAAAGTGTATGGGATTATAAATTTTGGTATGGGTTTGACTTTACGAGAAGGGAATCGTGAATATTTCTATAAACAATTGGATCGTCTGTTTCCTGGACTGAAAGGAAAATATATTGCCTATTATGGGAATCAATATATTTTGCCAAGCCCAAATGAAAACCATCTACGGAAGATATTCAATCAAACATGTGACAAATACCATATTGTTCATGATAATGATAAAGTGTTTGAATATCTGCGTACCTATGAAGAAAAAGATAAGTGTGAGCAACTATCACTTTTTGATTTTATATAGATGGAATTCTTAATCATCTTGATTTGTTGGACGAATGTTGAAATTATTATGAAACAGACTTTTGATGATGCAAAACAGAATTTGAAACTTGATGGATGGATCGCGCAGATCTGTCAGCATGAATTGGATCATTGGGAAGGAATATTGATATAAGCAGCGTAAAATTTACAGGAGAAATGGTTTATGAAAACAGAGAGAACAGATGAGTTGTACAAGGTTTTACTTACCAAAGGATATCCAAAAGAACTTTGTTCAGAAATAGCTTACAATATTTTGAATACTGATTATACGGCGACTAGAATGTTAGGATACTTGTATCGTTACACGGAACCTAGAATAGAAGATGTAATAGATGAGATGATAGCAATTTTAAGTGACCGGGAAGAATTCATAAAGAAAAAAGAAATGGAACAGGCACAGGCCGTTATAAACGAGATTTATAGAAATGGGTTGTGATATAAAATATGAAAATAAAATAATTCAATATGAATATTAGTAATTTGTAACGATAGTTGTCGAAGAAAAGTCTTTGACAACTATTTTTTTAACTTTTTATCATAATCACCCTGTAAAATCCATTGATTTCCTTTCGTTATATGAGAAGACAAATTTGTTTTCTTTCTTATTTATAAATGGAAAGGAGTTTTGTGAAATGGGTTTTGCAAGAAAAGATGTGGAAGCTACTAAGAAAATGGAAAAGAAGTTCGTGAGATATCCAGAAGGTGCGGAGAAATACAGTTTAGGATTGACAAAATTTCAGGCATTAGCAAAAGAGGCGAAAGCAGTCTATAAAATTGATAAAGTAGCTTTAGTTAATTGTGAGATATTTGAAAAATATTTGGAAACATTCCGAGAGTATTAAAATTTTAAGAGAGAAAATAAGAGAGAAGAACTTCTATAGTTTTCTGCATTTTTAATTGACTTTATGTCATACAGAAAGTATAATGTTGGTATAGGAGGTATAAGAGCTGAAATGAAAAAGATGGGAAGACCAAAATCAGACAATGCAAAGAAGAAAGTATTAAGCATTCGTGTTCCTGATCAGCTATATTCCCAGATGCTTGCATACGCCGAACAACATAAAATGACTACAACGGACATTGTCCTAAAAGGGGTAGAGATACTTTTATCCGAGCAGAAAAAATAGTGAGTGCTTCTCTCTTAAGAGGAGGAAACTATTATGGCGAAAGTTAGAAAAGATTTGCGAGGAAGATCTTTACGCAAAGGAGAAGTACAAAGATCATCAGATAAAAGATATATGTACACCTATACAGACCCGATGGGCAGACGTAAATTTATATATGCTAACGATCTGGCAGAACTAAGAGAGAAAGAAGCTAAACTGATGAAGGATCAGTTGGACGGATTGGATCTCTACGTTGCTGGCAAGGCAAGTGTGAATGATACGTTTGATCGGTATATGTCCACGAAGTATAATTTGCGTGAATCTACAAAAAGTTCATATTTATATACGTACGATCATTATGTACGTGATACCTTTGGAAAAAAGCGGATTGCTGATATAAAGTATTCTGATGTATTGCAGTTTTATTATTATCTTCTTAATGAAGTAAAAATTTCATTAGGAACTTTAGATACTGTTCATTGTTTGCTTCATCCAACATTTCAGTTGGCAGTGCGGGATGAGATCATACGAAATAATCCTACTGATGGAGTAATGAAAGAAATCAGCAGAGAATCCGGGAAGAACAGAGGAATCAGACATGCATTGACAGTAGAGCAGCAAAGAGCATTTATGGAATATATTGCGAACCATCCGATATATTATCATTGGTGGCCTATGTTTACGGTGTTGCTTGGAACAGGATGTAGAATTGGTGAGGCATTAGGGCTTCGATGGCAAGACCTAGATTATGACAAAAGAACAATCAGTATCAATCACAGTTTGAGTTATTATCAAAAACCAGAAAGCAACAAAAGTGTATTGAGAATATCCAAACCTAAAACGGAAGCGGGAATTCGTACAATTCCAATGTTGGATATTGTGAAAGATGCTTTTGAAATGCTTTATGAAGAACAACTGGAAAATGGTTTTAATGAATCAGAAATTGATGGAATGTCAGGATTTATTTTTTGTAATCGTTTTGGAATGGTTCCAAATCCACAAACAGTCAATCATACGATTAAGCGTATAGCAAATAGTTATAATGCAGACGAAGTGGTGCGAGCTAAAAAAGAACGCAGAGATCCTATTATACTACCTAATTTTTCTTGCCATCATCTGAGACATACTTTTTGTACACGACTTTGCGAAAATGAAACAAATTTAAAAGTTATTCAATCCATTATGGGACATAGAAACATTGAAACAACGATGGACATTTATGCGGAAGCAACAGAAGAAAAGAAACAAGAATCATTCGAGAATTTAGCAGCAAAATTAGATATTTTTTGAGAAGTGCTTAGTAAAACGGATGACAACAATTTGTTTGGTTTACAGCAAATTGACAACAAAGATAATTTAATAATGACGAATAGTGAAGTAATTATAAGGTTTATAAATTTAGAAAAAATAGTACAGTGACGCATCCCGAAGAATCATGAAGAAAACGTGAAATCTTTCCCGACAATGAAGTCATTAGACGCAAAGAAGGGCGAGAACAAGGCAGAGAAAGCTTCTTCTGCTGCAGCGGAAGCACCGGCTGCGGCTGTAAGCGTGTCCGCACCAAGTGTACAGCTTGACCTTTCTAAGGTAAAGATCGAGCCTCTGTTTGCAGATGACGTAGACTTTGAGACCTTCAGCAAGTCTGACTTCCGTGTCGTTAAGGTAAAGGCCTGCGAGGCAGTAAAGAAGTCAAAGAAGCTGCTGCAGTTCACTCTGGATGACGGAACTGGTACAGACCGCACGATTTTAAGCGGAATTCATGAGTATTATGAACCGGAAGAGCTGGTAGGCAAGACCTGTGTGGCGATTACCAATCTGCCTCCTCGTAAGATGATGGGCATTGATTCCTGCGGTATGCTGATTAGTGCAGTGTATGAATATGATGGACAGGAAGGATTGAATCTTTTAATGCTGGATGACAGCATTCCCGCGGGGGCGAAGCTGTACTAAGGCTTAGAGAAAAAGCGTGCTTTTTGAGCAGCGTACGACAGCGGTGCGACATTTTAAAGTGGCTTAACGGGTTTTAATAAGCGATGTAAATATTTTGTACTAAGAAGGACATTTTTCTAAAAGAAATTTTAGGAAGATGTCCTTTTGTGTTATGGTCAAAAAAGAATTGAAACTATGGTTTGTTACCGGAGAGATGAAGGTAAGTGCTATTGTTCGGTAACATCACCGAAAAACGAATCAGAGAAATAGGCGTGTTTGATGAATATATGGCAAAATGGAGAGCGTGACAGAGCATGTTGAAAAATATTTCTATACAAAGCCCGATAGAATGGGTATAATAAAGGTAACAAGAGGATCATCTATTATAGCAATCCATCAAATTACCGCACATAATTGCACGAACAAAACCACCCTAAACAATCTGAAACTCGAACGGTCGAAAATGCCCTTTCGATTGCTGCTGGAAGTTCTGATGCGACTCGGACTTTTTCTTTCCTTAAATATGCTTTGAGTTTTGACCACATTTTTTCTATCGGATTTAAGTCCGGGCTATATGGCGGCAAATACGCATATTTTATCTCTGATTCATCCAATACTTGTTTCACGATTTTTGCATGATGGGAGCGCATATTATCCATAACAATAACGTCAGTTTTAGACAAGGTCGGTATCAGTTTTGTTTTCAAATATTCTGCAAACCGCTCCCCAGTCGTTCCGCCGCAATAAACCGTATAGGATGTTTTTCCATTTAGCCGTACAGAGGACAAAATAGTAGTGCTGCATGGTGTATTAACAGGAGTACTGTCTACAGCCCGTTCATTCTTTTTGGAACGAGCATAATGCCTTGTCATATTCGTATTTGTACCGCTTTCATCAAGAAATACCAGATGATTTGCATCGTTCTCCGATATATGTTCTCTCCAGCTCTTCCGTTTGGCCTGGACATAGGGGACGCTCCTGTTCTGATGCATGCAGAGATTTCTTTTTATAAACATACCCGAGTTTCAGGATGGCTTTGCGAACCGTTTCATCGCTGACATGGAGTTGTAATTTTTCCAGTACTTCATTGATTGTAATAACTGGTTGCTGCTGGATTAACCGGTCTATGTTTTGGATGTCATTCTGGCTCAGGGCTGGTTTACGGCCCCGCTGAGAGGTTCTGGTTTCCACAGATCCGGTTTCACGCATTCTTTTTTCAAGCCGGTAAACTGTGCTGGTATTGACAGAAAAGCATTCTGCAATTTCTTTTGCATTGTGTGTCTTGTTCCAGGCTTCGATGAGTAATTTACGTGCTTCATTGTGTAACATAATAATCACCTCTTGACTTTATCATAAACCCTTTGTCAAGTGGGTGCAGTATTATTTTGGGATGCTATAGAATGGAAGAGGTGATAAGTAATGACAGCACTGAGAAAAGATGCGATGGATTTACTGGAACGGATGCCGGAAGATAAGCTGTATTTATCATTCAGATTATGGAATGTGTGACTGGTCTTTATGGCTCAGAATCAGAAAAAGTAAGAGAACAGGCATTTGAGCAGTTAGAGAGTCTCAGACGGAAAGCACCGCAGATAGATTATGAAAGAGAATTAGCTAGTTACAGAGAGGAGAAATATGGGACTGCGAATTTTGGTTGATACAAATGTTCTTCTTGATTATCTGCTTTGCCGCAGTCCCTATGATCGGGCCGCAGAGCAGATCGTCGTTGCTTGTAAGCAGAGACGGGTATCAGGATGTATTGCGGCACATTCCATTTCGAATATGTTCTTTATTTTGCGTAAAGACGTAAACTGTTGTTAAGCATATGCGAATTATTTGAGGTTGAAGGAATCGACAAGGCAAAGATTCTCAATGCCCTGGCAGATGAAACATTTTCAGATTTTGAGGATTGTCTGCAAAAGGAGTGTGCGGCTGCATTTCAGGCGGATTATATTGTTACAAGGAACTGTGCAGACTTTAAGAGCAGCGGAACACCCTGTATAGAGCCAGCAGAGTTCTGCAAAATGCTTTCAGAATAGCATACGCCCACTCTACGCCTGATTTACGCCCCAAAGAAGTCTGATTTCCGTGTCGTTAAGGTAAAGGCCTGCGAGGCAGTAAAGAAGCCAAAGAAGCTGCTGCAGTTCACTCTGGATGACGGAACTGGTACAGACCGCACGAT
>ERZ779822.453-NODE-453-length-17304-cov-2.96684_pt1 | contig 17304 bp, 20 predicted proteins | sample MGYA00511069_ERZ779822 | MGnify/ENA primary metagenome ERZ779822 (study PRJEB29588, sample SAMEA2147589) | human gut metagenome | biome: human gut; feature: human-associated habitat; material: faeces | place: Denmark | collected 2008/2010 ...
CGCCCGGACTTGATCGGTCCGGGCGGTTTTTTCATATGACCTTATATAAAAACTTATACGATCTTTTATCGCTTTTTCAGATATACTTACGCATCTGCCTCACTGGAAAATCTAGCTGCCTGCTCTGCGATCAGCTCCTTATCTTCAAAGTAGTTGATCTTCATAGCGCGCTTCATCTCTGCAAGGGTCTGTGCTGCTTTCTTTTCTGCCTTGATGCTTCCCTCTTCCAGGATCTTGTATACAGCTGGAATGTCTTTTGCGATCTCTTTTCTGCGTTCTCTGATCGGGCGAAGTTCATCCTGGATCACGTTGTTTAAGAACTTCTTAACCTTAACGTCTCCAAGGCCGCCTCTCATATAATGAGCCTTTAATTCATCCAGGTTCTTGTAATCTGGCAGATATTTTTCAAAGTGCTCATCACGGCAGAATGCATCCAGATAGATAAATACTGGATTTCCTTCTACCTGTCCCGGATCCTGAACGCGCAGGTGGTTCGGGTCTGTGAACATGGACATGATCTTCTTCTTGATTTCTTCTTCGGAGTCGGACAGATAGATGCAGTTTCCTAAGGACTTGCTCATTTTTGCCTTTCCGTCGATACCTGGCAGACGCAGACATGCTTTATTGTCTGGAAGCAGGATCTCAGGCTCTACCAGATTGCCGCCGTATACGGTATTGAACTTGTGAACGATCTCACGGGTCTGCTCGATCATTGGAGCCTGGTCTTCACCAACCGGAACGGTGGTTGCCTTAAATGCAGTAATATCTGCTGCCTGGCTGATCGGGTAGGTAAAGAAACCAACTGGGATGCTGGTCTCGAAATTACGCATCTGGATCTCGGTTTTTACAGTAGGATTACGCTGTAATCTGGATACAGTTACCAGATCCATATAGTAGAAAGTCATCTCGCAAAGCTCCGGTACCTGGGACTGGATAAATAAAGTGGATTTTGCAGGATCCAGACCACAAGCCAGATAGTCTAATGCTACCTCAATGATGTTCTGACGTACTTTTTCAGGGTTATCTGCATTATCTGTAAGAGCCTGTGCATCTGCGATCATGATGTAGATCTCATCAAACTGACCAGAATTCTGAAGCTCTACTCTTCTCTTTAAAGAACCTACATAATGTCCTACATGAAGGCGTCCGGTTGGACGGTCGCCGGTTAATATGATCTTTCCCATTGTATTTTATCCTCTCGTTATATAATTGTTACAGTTATATGAATTAGCATACCCCAAAGCCACTTTTCTGTCAAGAATTTGACTCCGCTGTCTCCAATCCTTCTCCTTTTAATACCTTCTTAAAAGCAGCAGGCAAAGGAGCGATAAACTCTTTTCCTGACAGATAATCCAGAGGCTGTGCCAGCTTTTCCGGCATGACAAGTTTCCAGGAATGTAAAAGCTGGGAGCGCACTTTATATTTCTTCTGGATCTGCTCATTCAACTTTGGATCTCCATACTTAAAATCTCCTAAAATAGGATGGCCAATAGAAGCAAGATGGGCACGGATCTGATGGCTGCGCCCAGTGATCAGAGTGACCCGCAAAAGTGTTGCTGTATCACTGCTCTTTACAGGCACGTATTCCGTCATAATAGGAACACTGCCTTCCACTTCTAACGGATAGATCTGCACCGTATTTTGGGCTTCATCTTTCTTTAAGAAACCGGCGATCATCTGGGGCTTATCGATCTTGCCTTTGACGATACACTGATAATATTTATGGATGCTCCTGTCTTTTAAGACCCCGTTCATGATCTGAAGTCCGGCTAAAGAAGTTCCGGCAACTACCAGACCACTGGTATTGCGATCCAGACGGTTGCAGATCGAAGGCCGGAACGTGCGCAGCTGGCTTACCGGAAGATGCCCGGAGTCAATGAGATAATTTAAAATGTGCTCATTTAGGGAAACATCCCCTTCTTTTGCTTTCTGTGAAAGCATTCCGGAAGGTTTATTTACGATCAAAACATTTTTATCTTCGTATACGATAGATAACTCCTGTTTTTTCTTCCTGTTTCCATTTTCCCCGTTTTTCCCGGCTTTTCCCGAATTTCTGTCTTTTTCTTTTCCTAATGCTGCCAGTTCTGGAAGAGGCGTCGAAAACTTTTCAATGGTCTCATCTGCCAGAAACAGACTGATCTCATCCCCTTCTTCCACCCGTTCAGAACCATCACACTTCTTTCCATTTAAGGTAATGTTTTTCTTTCGCATCATCTTATAAAGAAAGCCTTTTCCTGCCTGGCTTAAATATTTGGACAGCAGCTTATCCAGCCTCTGTCCTGCCTCATTGGAGGCCACTTTCAGTTTCTGCATTTTACCAACGATCCTTTCCCGGTAAGTACTCTATCTTTTCCATCATATCTAAGATCAGGCTGTGTGGAAACACTTTTGCAAGGATCCAGAATGCATTCATAAAAAGCCCATAGACAGAAATTTCTCTTCCTGCAATGCTGTCCCGGATTGCTTTTGCCACAACCTTTCCCGGTGCTGCCATAACCAGTTTTTTGTATAATGGAATTTCACCTGTTGTCTGTGCAATATCAAAAAATTCTGTGCGCACCGGTCCCGGGCAAATGGCAGTTACAAATATCTTTCTGCCCTTTAATTCCCTGTTTAATGCCCGGCTGTAGCTTAACACATAGGCCTTTGAAGCTGCATATACTGCAAAGCCCGGCTGGGGCAGAAAGGCTGCACTGGAAGCAAACTGCAGGATGCGGCTGTTCTGAGACATAAAAGGAAGGACCATGGTGGTAACAGCTGTCAGAGCAGTACAGTTTACCTGCACCATTCCTGACTGGTCTTTTTCAGACAGATCACATACATTTCCGATCTTTCCAAAACCAGCTGCATTTACCAGAAATTTCACCTGGGGTTTCAAGCGTTCTAACTCAGCTTTTAAGATCTCCCGTTCTTTTTCCTGACTCAGATCCAGAACAAATTTACGCACCGGAATATTTACTTTTTCTTCCAGTTTTACCAGGCGCTCTTTTCGTCTTCCCACTGCCCAGATCTCATCCAGTCCTGGAAACTGCTCCCATAAGCGGATGGCGCATTCCCAGCCCATTCCAGAAGATGCTCCTGTTATAACAGCAATTTTCATTGTCAGTTTCCTTTCTTTTTATGAACGTTTCGGATGCCTTTTTTCTTACCTGCAGTTTTCGCTGCATTCATCTTGCTTCCTGACAGCTTTTCCATATTTCTGCCGCTTGCGCCTGTATTTCTTCCACCAGTATTTTTTCCTGCTGTATTCCTGTTATTTCCATTCCTGCTGTTTTCATTCCTGCCAACCGCATTCTTGCCGCCGGAAACTCCCCCATGTCCACGAAACTCTTTCTCATCATGAGCGCTCTTATCAAAATTCCTTGGCTTGATCAGACATTTCTTATCAAAGCCGATCAGATCCGTTCTTCCGGCAATCTTAAGAGCCTCTGCCACCAGGTCATAATTTTTCGGGTTCCGGTACTGGATCAGCGCTCTCTGCATAGCCTTCTCATGAGGATTAACAGGCACATACACCTTTTCCATGGTACGGCAGTCATATCCTGTATAATACATGCAGGTGGAAATGGTTGACGGTGTCGGATAAAAGTCCTGTACCTGCTCCGGCATGTAGCCCAGATCTCTTAAATACTCCGCCAGCTCCACCGCCTCTTTCATAGAAGAACCTGGATGGGAAGACATCAGATAAGGCACCAGATACTGGTCCTTTCCCAGCTTCTCATTCATCTGCTTGTATTCTTTTACAAACTCTCTGTATACACTGTTTTTCGGCTTGCCCATGCGCATGAGCACCTTATCTGCCACATGCTCCGGCGCAACTTTCAGCTGGCCGCTTACATGGTATTCGCAAAGTTCCCGTAAAAACTTCTTTCCCGGGTCCTTTAACAGATAGTCAAAACGGATACCGGAACGGATGAATACTTTCTTTACCTTTGGGATCGCACGCAGCTTTCTTAAGAGTGAAATATAATCACTGTGGTCCGCACGCAGGTTCTTACATGGTTCAGGGAACAGACACTGCTTATTAGGGCAGGCACCCTTAGTCAGCTGTTTTTCGCAGGCAGGGAAACGGAAATTGGCAGTAGGTCCGCCAACATCATGGATATATCCCTTAAAATCAGGCTCTTCTGTAAGAAGTTTTGCCTCATCCACCAATGACTCATGGCTTCTTGCCTGGATGATCCTTCCCTGATGGAAAGTCAGTGCGCAGAAGCTGCATGCACCAAAACAGCCTCTGTTGCTGATTAGGCTGAATTTGATCTCACGGATAGCCGGGACGCCACCGGCTGCCTCATAAGAAGGATGATAGCTTCTCATATATGGCAGAGCATACACATCATCCATCTCATCCTGTGTCAGTGGCTTTGCAGGCGGGTTCTGTACCACATAAACTTTGCCCTCATAAGGTTCCACCAGACGTTTTCCGGAAAACGGATCTGTATTGCTGTACTGTACAAAAAAGCTTTCTGCGTACCGTTTCTTATCTTCTAACAGCTCTGTATAGTCCGGAAGCAGCTTATAATCATAAACAGACTCCAGGCTCTTTGTCTTATAAACCGTACCGTCTATAAAAGTAATATCCTTAATATCCAGTCCGCTGTCCAATGCATCTGCCAGTTCCACAATGGAATGTTCTCCCATTCCATAGGAAATAATATCTGCCTGGGCATCCAGCAAAATGGACCGCTTCATCTTATTGGACCAGTAATCATAATGAGCCAGACGGCGAAGGCTTGCCTCAATACCTCCGGCAATGATAGGCACATCTTTATAAGCAGAACGGATCAGGTTGCAGTATACCACCACTGCATAGTCCGGTCTTTTTCCCATTACCCCACCAGGAGTATAGGAGTCCTCTTTTCTGCGCTTTTTGGATACGGAATAATGGTTTACCATGGAATCCATATTTCCCGCAGACACCAAAAATCCCAGTCTTGGCCGTCCTAAGATCTGGATGCTCTTATTGTCCTTCCAGTCCGGCTGGGCAATGATACCTACCTTATAACCATGTGCTTCCAACAGCCTTGAAATAATGGCCGTTCCAAAAGAAGGATGGTCTACATAGGCATCACCGGAAACATAGACGAAATCGCACTGTTCCCAGCCCCTTTTTTTCATATCTTCTCTGTTGATCGGTAAATAATCATGTACCATTTATAAAACCTCGTAAAAATCATGGATCAGCCGGTCAGCCAGCTGTTCCTTTTCTTCTTTCATTGTCTCTGAAAAATCATCTTCTACTGCAATGACCTTCATTCCCGCATTTTTTCCTGCCATGATACCGGCCGGAACATCCTCAAATACCAGACTGTTTTCCGGTTTTGCGCCCAGCCTTCTTGCCACCTCCAGGTAAATATCCGGTGCCGGTTTTCCGGCTGCCACTTCACAGGCAGTGGCAACTACCTGGAAATATTGTTCCAGTCCTAAAGACTTTAATACAGCATCTACCATTTCCCTTCCGTTGCTGGTAGCAATACCTGCTTTAATGCCCCGGATGGAAATTTCTTCCAGAAATTCCCTTACCCCCGGTTTTACAGGTACTTCCTTCTGGTATTTTTCCAGAGACATTTCCACCCACGCCTGTTTAATCTCTTCAATAGAGTCTGGCAGATTAAAACGTTCCTTAAAATATACTGCTGTTTCTGAAAAACTCATTCCCTCAATGGCTTTTTGCAGATCAGACGGGCATTCCAGCCCATAACGGCCCAGATATTCAACATCAATGGCTTCCCACATCCACATGGAGTCCACCAGAGTGCCATCTAAGTCAAATAAAACAGCAGAAATGCCGTCTAAAATATGCGTTCGTTCTTTCTCATTGATCTTTCGTTCAAGAGCCTTAAGTTCTTCTTCCTTTAATGCCCGGTACTCTCCCGGCTTTAAAGACGGATCCAATACCAGCGGCCCCATGGTCATACGTTTTAAGTATACCACTTTACAGCCTAAAACTTCAAACATCCTTTTTACCTGGTGGAATTTTCCTTCATGGATCCGCAGTGAAACTGCAGTCAGTCCCTCTTTCATTCCCGCCGGCGGGTCTAATATGACCAGTTCTGCAGGAAGTGTTTTTACACCTTCTTCTATTATAAGACCTTCCTGCATCTGCTTTTTGGCATCCTTTGGAAGTGTTCCCTCTATGTAAGCCAGGTATATTTTATCTACATGTTTCTTCGGAGACAGCAGCTCATGAGCCATTGCCCCGTCGTTGGTGATCAGCAGCAGTCCCTCTGTATCCAGATCCAGACGTCCCACCGGAAACAGGTCCTTGCGCAAAGCAGCGTCGATCAGACTTATTACAGTAGGATATTTCCCATCCTCTGTAGCTGATACAGTACCTGCCGGTTTATTTAACATAAAATATTCTGTGTGTGCATAAGAAACCGGCTGTCCGTCCAGTAAGACCACATCTTTTTCCGGATCTATTTTTCCATCCGTTGCCTTTATCACAGTTCCATTTACCTGGATCCGTCCTTTTTTCGCCATTTCCTTGATCTGGCTGCGGCTTCCTTTTCCCATTTCCACCAGAAATTTGTCCAGGCGCATACTGGAATTAGAAGCTTTTTTCTTCTTTTCTGCCATATTTCATTTATCCTCTCTTACTGCCAGCGCCAGCCTGCATAGTATTTATTTTTAAGGGTCATTCCATTGCCTTTGGCCCAGCCTAAAGGAAAGCCTTCTACTGTAACCAGACACCAGCCCTTTACCGGTTCTTCCCCATTTACAAGACTGATCGTTTCTCCTTTTAAATAGCGGATCACACGTTCATCCTCTGTTTTCAGATCAAGGCGTACCAGATATTCGTCTTTTTTTAATGCCATTGCAAACGCCTGGGATGGTTCAAAACGACCTTTCTTTAACTCACCCAGATGCAGCCCTGTTCGCAAAAACCGCAGCGGAAGTCCTGTTTTTAAGCCCTCCGGCAGATAATATACCTGCTCATCCCGGATATAGATACGGCCTAAATCCCATTCCTTCCTGCAGTTTTTCAGAAATTTCATCAGATCTTCCTGTTTGCCTGCTTCCTTGGCCCGCTTTGAAGCCTCTTTTTCATCTCCTGATAGCCTCAAAACAGCTGCACCACTGCCAGAACCATTTTCATCCTCTTTCTTGTGGAATAATGCCAGGAAATGTCCTTCCCCCTGGATCCGGTGTGGGAACAGGCGGGCAGTCTGTGGATATCCAAAACCATCCGAAAGTCCCTTAAACTGCTCTTTATCAATAGGAACCAGTTCCATGGATGGATATTTTTCTAAAATATACGCCACATTTTCCTCATCTTCTTTTTTTGAGAAGGTACAGGTAGAATAAAGCATCATTCCTCCTGGTTTTAACATGGCCACAGCCTGCTCTAAGATCTCCCTCTGGATTGAGCTGTAATAAGAGGGGCCTCTGCTTACCCAGTCCTTTACCATATCCTCTTCCCTGCGAAACATTCCTTCCCCGGAACATGGTGCATCTACTAAAATCTTATCAAAAAACTCCGGCCATACAGCTGCCAGTTTTCCCGGTTCTTCACTTAAAACAGAAATATTTTCTGCTCCTGCCAGTTCCAGGTTTTTAAGTAATGCTCTTGCCCTGGAATAACTGATGTCATTGGATACAAGCATTCCTTTTCCCTGAAGTTTTGCTGCCAGTTCCGTACTTTTTCCTCCCGGTGCCGCACATACGTCTAAGACCTTATCTCCCGGTTCTACCGGAAGCACAGCCGCTGGTGCCATGGCACTGGGCTCCTGAAGATAATAAAGACCGGCATAATAAAAAGGATGTCTGGCAGGACGTTCTGTGTCTTCATAATAAAATCCCTTTTCCGTCCAGTCTACAGGTGTCAGTTCCAGGTGGGAAAGATTTTTAAATTCCTCCGGCATAATTTTCAATGTATTTACACGCAGACCTGGTTTCCACGCTTCCTCATAGCTTTTTATATATGCCTCATATTCATCTCCTAAAAGCTGTTCCATTTCCTTTAAGAACGCTTCCGGCAGCTGTTTCACATCTGTCATATCCTGCTCCTTATACATGCTACTACTTAAACATCATTTTTCAAAAGATCCGGCCATATATTAAAACAAACCCTGCATTTAACCGGAGGTCCTATGAAACGGATCCTCTTAAGCCTTCTGGCCCTGTTCTTTCTTATCCTGCTTTTGCTCTCTCCGGGTACCGCTTTGGAAGGTGCCAGAAAGGGACTCCTTCTCTGGGCTTACACAGTTTTGCCTACTTTGCTGCCTTTTATGATCGGAACCGGCGTCATTGCTGCCATGGGCGCTGTAGGTCTTGTTGTAAAGCCCTTTTCTCCTTTATTATCCGGAGTATTCCACTTTTCTCAGCCTGCAGGCTTCGTTTTTCTCACCGGACTGTTATGCGGCTATCCCATGGGGGCTAAAATGGACCGGGACTTATTAGAAAGGGGACAGATTTCCTGGGAAGAAGCCTGCTATCTTCTCTCCATCTGCAATCATCCAAGCCCTATGTTCCTCACCGGTTATACAGTGATGGAAGGACAGAAGCTCCTTCCACCTTCCATAAAATTTCCTCTTTTTCCCTTCCTTGCAGCCCTTTATCTTCCAGTTTTTCCCATTTCTTATCTGACAAGGCATTATTATGATAAAAAATCCAAAAAGAACAGGAAGATACGTCCTTCTGTCTGGTCCGGTGTCTCTCACACAGCACCCATTTCTTCCTTCTCCCTGGATGAGCACCTGATGAGCTGCCTTGAAACTATGGAAAAAATCGGGCTTTATATCATGCTGTTTTCCATCTTATCCCTGTATCTTTTTAAGCTGCCCCTTCCCGGCCCTGTTATTTTAAAACCTGCTCTTATGGGGCTTTTAGAGATCACTACCGGGATCCAAACCATCTGCGAACATACATCCGGTCTCACTGGTCTGCTCTTAGTCACTGCAAGTGTTGCTTTTGGCGGTATCAGCGGTATTTTCCAGACCCGCAGTGTTCTTACAATGCACAGCGGCAGAAAAAATGCCGGACTCTCCATCCGGCATTATATCTTCTGGAAAGCCCTTCACAGTTTACTTTCCTGCGTATTCTTTTGGATTCTCTTAAAAATCTGATCCCTTTCAGAAATTTAAGCTTCTTCCTTCTTTTCTTCCTGAGGTGCTGCCTGTGCTTCCGGTTCCTGCTGTACAAGACCACCAGACAGTTCCTTACGGTTGTTGGTTACAATGTCATAGCTGGACTGCATGGAACTCATAAAGGAGTCAAAACGTCCCTTTGCAGTTTCCATGGTATGATCCATAATATTCTGAAGGCTGCGCAGCATATCGTCTGTATACTGGATCGCACCCTGGCGGATATTGTTTGCATCATTAACAGCTGCATCTACGATTGCCTGAGCCTGGACATTTGCCTGCTCAACTACTTCGTTTGCATGTGCATAAGCACGCTGCATGATCTCATGGTCATTGACCATCTCGTTGGTCTGTGCATCCGCCTGTGCTACCATAGAATTAGCCTGTTCGGTTGCCTGCTCTACCATGGTGTTTGCCTGCTCTGTAGCCTGTGCGATCATGGAGTCAGACTGTTTCTTTGCGTCTGCCAGCATAGACTCAGACTGAGCCTGGGCATCACTTAAAATGGTCTCCTGCTGGCTGATGATCTTCTGGTATTTCTTGATCTCATCCGGGATACGCATCCGAAGCTCTACTAACAGCTCTTCCATTTCTTCCTTATTAACAATGATCTTGCTGTTGGACAGAGCCTGGAATTTACAACTGTCTATGTATTCTTCAATTTCACTGATCAACTGTTCAATTCTGCTCATTTTATCGTTCTCCTTTGGTTTATTACGTGTATCTATTACATACTCTATACGTTTTTCATCTCTTCCAGCTTTTCTTTCACCCGTTCTACAACAATAGGATGTAAAAATTCTTTAATATCGCCGTTAAATTCTGCGATTTCTTTTACAATACTGGAACTGAGATAGGAATATTTCAAATTCGTGGTTAAAAATATAGTATCGATCTCCGGCGCGATCACTCGATTGGTCTGCGCCATCTGAAGTTCATACTCAAAATCTGTGATCGCTCTTAATCCTCTTACGATCACATTTGCCTGATTTTGACGGACAAAATCGATCAGAAGGCCCTGAAAAGACTGCACCTCTACATTTGGAATATCCGCAGTCACTTCCTTTAACAGCTCCACTCTTTCCTCTGCAGTAAACAATGGTGATTTGGAACGGTTTTTCAAAACACCGATGATCACTTTGTCAAACATCTTAGAAGTACGCTGTATAATATCAATATGTCCTAATGTAACCGGATCAAAACTTCCCGGATATACTGCGACTCTCATTTATGCCCCCTTGCCAGCAAATATATGCTTGTTGGTCTTGTATACTTTTTCTTTTATCATATGAAAGCCTGCGTCAGAAAGCCAGTCAAAATCCGTTTCCTTGGAAGCTTCTATAATGATCAGAGTATCTTCTGTCACCATAGGTGAACTGGAAAGATATTCTAAAACACGGTTTTCAAATTCATGGTTATATGGCGGATCCATAAAAATAATATCAAACCGTGGATTTCTTCCCTCTAATTTTTTCAGTCCTGCGATCACATCACAGTTTAACACCAGCGCTCCCTCTTCTAAATGGGTGCGGCTTAAATTTTCCCGGATACAGGAAACTGCCTCCGGATTACTTTCCACAAAAAATGCCTGTTTTGCGCCCCGGCTCAAAGCTTCGATACCGATCGCTCCGCTTCCGGAAAACAGGTCCAGAAAAGTACAGCCCGGGATCTGGGTATTTAACATATTAAATAAAGTTTCCTTGATCCGGTCTGTGGTAGGTCTTGTATCCATACCTTCTATTGTCTTTAAAAGCAGCCTTCTTGCGCTGCCAGCAATTACTCTCATGTAATATAAACTCCTGTATGAGCAGCCTGTATCGTACTTCTGCTCTGTTTTCATTCCCAACAAGTATAATATGAAAATTTACTTAATACAAGGTTTTTTTAAGGATTTTGCATTTTTTAACAATTTACGCAGAACCTTCTAGTGTATTATCTTAAGATGGTCACATACTAAGAACGTAACAAACAACAAGCTCTTAAAACAAAAGAGCACTTTCTCAATTAAGGAGGCGTTTTATTATGTCTAACAACACAAACAAAACAAACGTACCTGAGGCAAAGGAAGCAATGGATCGCTTTAAGATGGAGGTCGCAAGCGAGCTGGGAGTACCGTTAAGCAACGGCTACAACGGCAACCTGACTTCCGCACAGAACGGTTCCGTAGGTGGCTATATGGTCAAAAAGATGATCGAGGCCCAGGAGCGCCAGATGGCAGGTAAGTAAAACTCCTTAAAAAGAAAGATGCAGTCCGGCGGGGATTTCCTGTCGGGCTGCATTTTTCTTTTGATGCAGTAAGTTGCTGATGGCGAGGATCAGAGCAGAAGATTGTGAATATATTGGTTCGTTCTAAAACTATTGACGTACAAAAAATTGTACGCTATAATAAAAGAAAAAGGAGTGAATGATATGTTCGCTGTAAATTATTCAACGCTTAGGGAAAATATGAAAGAATGTTTTGACCGTGTAGCGGATGGGTTTGAAACGATGATCGTGACACGAAAAAAGACAAATATGGTTGTCATGTCTGAAAATAGTTATAACAGTTTAATGGAAACCGTATATTTGCTGGGCAATAAGGAGAATCATGATCACCTGATGAAATCTTTAGAACAATACAGGAATGGGGGCACCTCCATACATGAAATGATGGAGGATTAACCTATGCTTTTATGGACGGATGAAGCCTGGGCTGATTATGTGTATTGGCAGTCACAGGACAGAAAAACCATAAAAAGAATCAATCAGCTAATTAAAGACATTGAGCGGAGTGGAAATATGCAGGGAATTGGAAAGCCGGAACCTCTGCAATATGAATTACAGGGATTTTTCAGCCGAAGAATTGACGAAAAAAATCGTCTTGTATACGTCAAAGAGGGGGATGCTTTAACTATTTTGTCATGTAGATATCACTATTAAATTTAGATCAGAAAGAAGGCCTTCAGGGTTTTCAGTGATACTGCATCGATATTAAAATTCGTGTGATACTCGTGTGATATTTAGATACATTTAGGATGTAAAAAACGGAAAAATACTTCCTAAAGTCACACAAAAAAATAAGTGTAAACCAAGAAAAAACCTTGCATTTATCAGCTTTTTCTGATAAATACAAGGTTTCTCCCTGCCAAGGGTGTAGAGCAGATGACGGGAATCGAACCAAAACCGGCTAAAAAAGCCTAATAAAACAGGAGGTTTAAGGGATGCTCTTCCGAACTCGACCCTTTACTCGACCCCAAAAATAAAAGTTGAAAGTAAAGAATTAAGTAAGTCCAGGGTGCCGAAGGCACAAAGCTTGCCCTTGACTTACTGTCTTAAATATGATTATATCCCCATCATAACTAAAGCCAGAAAGGACTATTTGCCTTTCTGGCTTGATTATTTTTAAGTCATATTATTACCCGGTTCCCAATACCGAGTCTTATTTATATTCATTATCTCTGCACGTTGTGCGTCTAAATCTGCATCAGTATAGGCTCCTGTCAGCTTATTAACTACACCATCCATAGGTGCTGAGCTACCAAACGTGACACGAAATCCATAGTCATCGAAGATTGGTTTTGTTGGTGTGAAACCAGAACCTCCAGGAATTGGAATCGGCCTACCTCCAGCTCCTGAACTACCTGGAGTCTCTGCTAATACACTGAGTGGTGTCGATATCACCATTATACACAGCAATAGCGACGCCACTATTCTTCTGTATAATTGTCTCATTCATAATCTCCTTTACTGTCTAAGTCCGTACTTGTTAAGATACTCCTGAAGAGACATCCTACCCTCTGCTAAAGCAATGCCATCTGATCTAAGCACTTTGGCAGTATGTCCGTACCTGTCCGTTACTTCAGTGTAATCCGTATCTTTCAGCTGACTTAATCTGATCGTCTCATCTCCGCCATTCCCACATGAAGTTGCTGCGAAATACTTGTTCATCTCTTGACCATCGGCTACCCAACCATTAGCTGTCCCAAACAGACCTGCCGAGCCAGACTCATAGTTTGTAGGATCACTATATCTCCAGTCTCCATTAATATTAACTCTAAGGATTGGATGGTCTGCAGAGAGAAGAATTCCACTTACGTATTCATGCTCAATACCCACTTTCTCGCACAAAGCACCGGTTAGTAACGTGTAATCACCACATACACCTTTTTCATCCCTAATAGTGTAATACATCATAGGATCCATGTAATTGACGTCATAATCTAAGAAACTCACAACCTCATTCACAACAGCCGCATATCTCTCTTCGACATTAGCGATATCTACAATATTGCCTTTATGTCTCTCCGCCCAAGCATCTGCCTGTGCTGTATTATCTTTTGCAGGAGCGTCGCTATCTTGACTATCTTTACTGTAGACATACCACTGAGTTTCTTCTGCGTGAGCTGTCATTGCTCCACCAAATACCATTGCAGCTGCCATAGCTAAAACTACTAAACTTTTCTTTCTCATAATATCTACCTCCTGATTTTACTAAAAAAGCCTTGATTATGGGCTACTTTATACAACAATTAAATACTTTCCAAAACATTATTTGTAATCATATAAAAGTCTGCCTTTGTACGCCATATAGATTTCTTAAACAAAGGAACCAGTGCACATACACAGCTTATTAACATTACTATCGACAATACATATGAAAGTATCGTGCTTTCCGTATTAAGCATTTGAGATAATATTTCTGCTGTGGCTTTCGTATTTACTATGTTAATCGTATTTGGATTACTTAAGATTGAAGTTATCAAGCTCAACATTGAAATCAATATTGGTACGATTCCCATTTCAAAGTGACTTGCCTCTTTTGTCATTATATGTCGGTTTTTGATGTAAACTTTTAAATAACTATATTCTTGTTCATTTTTATTATTTTTAACAATTTCTCTGAGTTTCCTCTCTAGGGTAACTTGATTCAACTTACGTGTTGTTAAATACTGGGCTTTTAACAACTCAATTTCTTCAATTAAAGTGTTTAATAAATCGGTCTCTTCTAATGTCTCTGAATTATTTCTTTTTTCCATGGTATCCAACCTCCGATAAAACTTATAGTTTATATTATTATAAACCTATAGTTGCCGTTTTGTCTATACACTTTTAGTGTTTGGAGGTGTCAACTTATAATGAATACTGCTACAAGACTAAAAGATTTACGAGAACATTATCATTTTTCCCAACATGAAGTTGCTAAAATACTGAAAGTCTCTCCGGCTCTTATTAGTTCTTATGAACGCGGAGAACGAACTCCGAGTCCTCAGAAGCTTTCTTCTTTAGCCGATTTATATCATACTACTACGGATTATCTTCTTTGCCGTAGCAAAAATTATAATGAAGATACTTATATTTCTGTTGCTGGATTAAGTACACAACAAATTAAACTGTTACGTGAATTAATTGATACTATGAGAACCTAGAAAGGAAAATTATAATTTAACTATTTGATTTGTTTTCTAATACTATAGCTCTATAAAAGAGATATGTTCATTAAAAAATACCATATAAAAAGACGTTGAAACATAACTGTGAATCAACGCCTTTTTATTTTCATAGTAAACAGACTTTACTTTCTATATCATCTATTTTTTGCACTGAATTAGCTGTGGGACATCATAGTAAAATTCTACAGTTCCTATAAGCTCATCAATGGAGAACTGAGGAACTTGCTTATGCCAGAAATCAGCCCATTCTTTAATAAATTGCTGTTTGCAATATGAATACCTATCATTTTTTTCACCATATAAAGCAGTAATCATTTTTTCCCATAATCCTATACCATTCTGTCCAGTTCTTTTATCAGAATTATTTAAAAGTTTGTTAATGGCAGTTGCTATTGAATCTGGGTCATATGAATCAATTTTAAAGTTATCATCAGATATATTCTCCGAAATGATATTAGCAATGTCCTTTTGAGTTTTCTTTTTTTGCTTTAATAATTTTTTATAAAAAGTTCTTTTATCAAATAGGCATTGAGCTTCTTCAGCAAATCTACCATATATAAAAGTGAATTTTCCCCGATTTTCTGTAGTTTCTTGAATGAATTCTTTAAATATTCCTGAAGTTTCATCAGAAAAAATTTCTGTCTTTTTTAAAAAGTTAGTCCATGTTTCTTCTTTGAAACTATACTTTTCTAATTCTTGGGATAATTTTACGATATTATCACCACATTTTTCATCTAATTCTTTTTTCCAATTTTCATAATTAGGAATTGCTGAATTGAACGTATATTCTGCAAACTTTTTTTCACCAATAATACCTTTTAATTTTGTCAATACCTGATCTAGGAATTCTTTTTCCTTACTCTTTATAGATATTTCGTTGGCCATAAACTCGCTTAGATTTTGATATTCTTTGTAAAGATATTCCTTTGCTGTATTTTTCATCACTTACTCCTTTTTAAAATTTTTATATTTATTAATAATCTTATCACAAAAAGACTCAAAAAATCGATTGACACTTAAAAAAACAAAGATTTCCTTTTAAAATCTAGTGAAATCATTTTGTTGATGACTGTCAATTCATTTTATCAGTTTTTTTTGATATGATTTTTTTATCAAGGAAGCGCACCATTGAAATATTATGAAAGGGAAGACTATAATTTCCGGAAATTTGTATAACTTTTAAAATGCAAAAACTATGCGATTAGCACCCTACTGGGGAGCCCTCCCCAGACATTGGCCACTTGAGGAAGGAGATATGTATATGATCGTAAGAAGCTATATGAAAGTTTTAAATGTTAAGGTAGAATCCTATACGGATAGAGATGGGAATCTGCGAGATGCCTACAAAGTTACATTTTCGCAGAACAACGATGAAATTGTGGGAGTGTTTACTGCAAGAAAGGAACTCTATGATACATTAGAGAAGGGGAAGGAGTACGAAATTACCGGTGAATACCGTCAAACCCGCTCAGGGAACTATATTTCCTGGAGCTATGCCAGACTTGGCTCTCCTACAACAAAACCTGCAATTTGAATAGAGAAAGGGGATTGTTTGATATGATCGAACGTTTGAAAGATTTTTGCAATACTGCAAAGGATACAATTAAATGCGGGCTTGAAAAAGCCCGCTCCGCTGGAATCCTCCGTAAATCATTGATGGGGGTCGCTGGCGTTATTGCTATAGCTGTCATACTCATTGTTTTCTTTAAAGCAATGGGATTACTTCTGGATTCCGTGTACAACTTTATCGAACGCCATTTTTTCGCAATTGCTGCTTCCTGTGTCGGAGGCGGCTACCTATTTTACCGCCACAGCGAGAAGAAAGCGGAACGAGCACAGGCGCAACGGGAAAAGACAAGAGCAAATGACATGCAAAAAGAACGTTTTGCAAAAGGTGCCTACCACATTGTTGGACGATTTATTTTCACAGAGATTGCCAACGCTCCCAATTTTAAAGACCTTTGTTCTTGTGACAGACCAATCCGAGTAGAAGAAATGGGAACTCCTAACATGGATTCCTTTGTCCGAAACGGCATTATTTATTTGCGCTATGCCTTGCCAAAGGTATGCGTGGAACCAGTGGAGGTTACTCTGGTAAAATCAGTTCTTCAAGGATTGGTTGACCAGAAGGTACGAACACGGGGTATCCCGCCTTTGATTAGTATCGGGGACAATAGCCATCTGTATCTTGATACAGTCGAGGATATGAGAACTTATCTTTATATTACATTTGCTTTGGATTTTTCTGATAGTTATATTCAACAAATTGCCTATGACAACGCTATGGCTGAGATACTGGGGAAATCTGATGGCAATGGTACATTAAAAGATCCTGATTATGGCGAATAACTTAAACGGCATTATTTACCCATTTGTTGATGAGACTTACTGGCAATATGGTATCACAAAATGGTGCATGTGGTGTATGGCAAAGGACGGCTTTCGGATTTTACTATCTGGGCCGTCCGGCTCAGGGAAAACTACACTTGCCCAGGGACTCCTGTCCCGTATTGGCCGACATTTGGACGGATGTGAAATTTATGTTCTGGACTATAAGAATATTGATTTTACCTATCTAAATGGTGCAAAAAGATATTTCATTTTTGACGATACAACCAACGGATTTTTAGAGTTCTATTCCATCTTTGAAGAACGCCTTCGGACAAACAGGAAATTTTCCTGGCTGGTGCTTTATATTGATGAGTATCCGTCCTGGCTTCTCAGTCTGCCCTCTAAAGAGCAAAAAGATATTATGTCAAAAATGGCACGTCTGTTAAATTTAAGCCGTG
>ERZ779822.506-NODE-506-length-14568-cov-2.01144_pt1 | contig 14568 bp, 16 predicted proteins | sample MGYA00511069_ERZ779822 | MGnify/ENA primary metagenome ERZ779822 (study PRJEB29588, sample SAMEA2147589) | human gut metagenome | biome: human gut; feature: human-associated habitat; material: faeces | place: Denmark | collected 2008/2010 ...
CCACAGGCAGACAGCCATAATTTTCCATTCTGGAATGAAGAAGAACAATGTTATATGTTAATTTCCCGTATATGGAAAGACGGAATCCGTGTGACGACCATTAGTCATAGCCAGGATTTTATCCACTGGAGTGAACCTATAGAAATGCTTCGTGGAAGAGGATATGAAAACCAGATTTATTCTATGCCCGTATTTAAAGCACAGGATCTGTATATGGGTCTGGCATCTATAATTCACGAAGGGGACAGAACAAAAGAAAACTTTGACTGTGTGGATTGCGAACTGACCTGGTCTGCGGATGGTAAGAAATTTGATTTTGAAGCAATGGATCAGCCGGTAATTCCAAGAGGCACCGGACACTATCCGGATGGAGAATTTGATAATTCCTGTATCTATGCGTCATCACCTGTGACAGATGGACAGAAAGTATGGGTCTACTATATGGGTGGAAATGGACAGCATACAAATTTCCGGGAATCTTCACTGGGAAGAGCATACTGGGAAGTGGATAAATTTGCCTGTTGGACAGGAAGAAAAGAAGGCATTGAAAGCATTCTGACTACAACTACGTTGACTTTAAGCGGAGATTATGTAGAAGTGTTGGCAGATGTAGTTGATACAGAAAAAGACTGGGAGCTTGCAGCTTCTGTTCATCCGGTCTGGACAGAAAATGCTTATGAAGGATTGAGAATGGAAGAGGCTGGGGGGGGAAAATCCGGTCGATGGATTCGTATTTCATGGAAAGGGGAAAAACTTCCAGACAAAAGTGGATGCATCCGATTTAAATTTAAAAATCTGAAAATCTGGGCTGTCCGTGGAGAGATGGAATATAAAGGTCATCGCCTCTGGGAAGGCGCAGATATGGAAAACGAAGGAATGTAAATAAAAAAGGTATATTAATATCCTGGCAAATAAGAGACATTTAAGTTTCATATCTGTCAGGATATTTTTAGTTTATTCTACTCATATTAAATTCTCCGCAATGGAGAAATCATATACAGACGGCCTTTTCTACAGTTTCTGAGAAGCGAGATAATAAGCCCCCAGAAGTCCGGCAGAATTTCCAAGTTTTGCGCTTGAAATCTGTACATGTGCAAAGCTGGACATAACCATCTGTGGGACTCGTGCTTGAATTTGTTCCAGAATGTAAGGCTGAACCATAATACCACCGCCGAGAACTATGCTGGAAGGATTAAAAATATGAATCAGGGTTGCAAGACCAAGTACGATCTCATCAATCCATTTGCTTACAATTTCTTTGATTTCTGGGTGTTCTAAATTAGTAAAAATCTGACGGCCGTTGGTAAGAGACGGGTCTACAGCGGAAACCATTTTTACCAGAGCAGTAGCGGAAGCGTAACGTTCATAACATCCGTCAAATGGGTCTGTGCCGGCGAGTTTTTCTTCTGCGTGGGTAATGATGGCACCAAATTCTCCTGCTGAGAAAGAAGAACCATGGTAAACATGTCTGTTTTCAATGATCGCTCCGCCGATACCAGTTCCGTAGGTAAGGCAGAGAAAAGAATCTTTTCCTTTTCCGGCACCGAAGATGGCTTCTCCGAGTGCTGCGCTGTTGACATCGTTTTCTATTGAGACAGGGACATGGAACAGTTCTTGAAGAATTTGTTGGAATTGAGTTCCTGTGTAATCCGGGATATTACTGTTAGCATAGATGATAGAACCCTCTTCAGGATTGACCTGTCCGGCAGTGCTGATGCCGATGGCATCAAAAGGAAGATGCTGCTTAGCAAGGCTACAGATAGTATTTAGAATATGTGGACCGCCTTTAAAGGCTTCCGTCGGACATTCTCTGGTTTCTTCAAGATGTCCGTTCTGGCAGATTCCGTACTTGATTGCAGTTCCACCAATATCAAAGACCAGAATTTTCATAAGTAGCTCCTTTTAATTTTGAATATTGCTTTTTCCTTGAGTATAGCATAAGGAAAATGGGAAGTCATCAGAAAAATGAAAAAGAATTTCGAGATAAACAGTATAATAGAATTATTTTTATGATTATCTGGTGATGAAAGTTTATCGCACAAACTAAAATGTTATAAATAAAAAGAATTCAAAATACATTGACAGAATGCACAAAAATATATAATATACAAATGTAAAAATATCAATAATTCATATACTCAGATGCTGTAAAGAGATTGATATAAGACTGCGGTCTGAGCGGCAGTCGGAAATATATAAGGGAGGCAGAGAATTATGTCCAAATATAATACTGAGAAATTCAAACACGTTACAGTAGCTTTAAATACTCCTTTTGCAAAAGATGGAAGTGTAGATGTGGAAGCAGTAAAAGCAGTTTCACGTTACTTCAGAGATAAAGGTGTGAAACAGATGTATGTCTGTGGAAGTACAGGAGAAGGTTTCCTTCTGGATACTGAGGAGCGTAAGCTTGTTGCAGAAACTGTAGTGAATGAAGTGGGACAGGATATGAATATCATTGTACATGTAGGATGTGCGGATACCAGACATTCCTGTATCCTGGCTGAACATGCAGAGAAAATCGGAGCAGCAGGTATTTCAGCAGTTCCGTGTGTATACTATCGTCCAAGTGAAGAGAGCGTTTATCAGCACTGGACTGAGATTACAAAGGCTGCAGATCTTCCCTTCTTTATTTATAATATCCCACAGCTGACAGGATTTAATCTGTCTATGAACCTGTTTAACAGAATGTTGGAGAATGAGAGAGTGGCAGGTGTTAAATGTTCTTCTGATCCTGCACAGGATGTACTTCGTTTCAAGCTGGCAGGCGGCAGAGATTTCATCGTATTCAATGGTCCTGATGAACAGTTCGTAGCAGGGCGTATTATGGGTGCGGATGCCGGAATCGGAGGTACATACGGTGCAATGCCGGAACTTTATATAAAGATGGACGAGCTCATCAGGAGAGGCGAGTGGGACAAAGCGGCCAAAGTACAGGCAATCGTAACTCCGCTGATCTATCGTTTATGTTCCTTTGCTTCCATGCATGGTGCAGTAAAAGGAATTATCACTTTGGATGGATGTCCGATGGGAGATCCAAGACTTCCATTCCTGCCTGTAGCGACAGATGATCCGAAGCTGGTTGAACTTTACAAAGATATTAAACAGGCAATTGCGGATACAAAAGATTTATAAAATATGATATAAAAGAAATCAGGCAGGTGGGGAACATCTGCCTGATTTTGTATGAAGATCCTTGCAGATGAGAAACAAATGTTGTTGCCTGGGAACTGGTAGCAGCACTGGATAGAAAGGTCAGAGAAATTTTAGTGCATAAACCGGAACTTGGTGTTAGAATAGAAGCGTCATATGATACGCAGAACTTATCCATATCAGAAGATATTTATGAGGAAACAATCCCTCTGGTTATAGAAGAATGCAGAAATTAAAAGAGATTAGATAAGACCTGTGGATGAAAGAGATCAGATAAGTTGAATTTGATCTGATACAGAAGAGCTGAGACAAAAGAAAGGAACAATACGAATGAGATTATTGATCGTGCGACATGGAGATCCGGATTATTCCATTGATTCTCTTACAGAAAAAGGCTGGAAAGAAGCAGAATATCTGTCAGAAAGGCTGTCAAAACTTGATGTAAAGGATTTCTATGTATCGCCTCTTGGAAGGGCAAAGGATACTGCCTCTTTTACATTGAAGAAAATGAACCGTACAGCAGTTGAGTGTGACTGGTTACGGGAATTTGATGTTTTGATCAATCGCCCGGATGTTACTGACAGGCAGAAGAGATTATGGGACTGGCTTCCACAGGACTGGACACAGGACGAGAGATTTTACCAGTATGATCACTGGTATGAAAACGAGAGACTTCAGCAGTCTGATGCCAAAGGATACTATGACTATGTAACAGGAAAGTTTGATAAGCTTCTTGCCGAACATGGTTATGTACGTGAAGGACATTATTACAGAGTGGAGAAACCAAATGAAGATACGCTGGTATTCTTCTGCCATTTTGGTCTGGAATGTGTGCTTCTTGCGCATCTGATCGGTGCTTCTCCAATGGTACTGTGGCATGGATTCTGCGCAGCACCAAGTTCAGTGACAACTGTCAATACAGAAGAACGAAGAGAAGGAATCGCAAGTTTTCGTATTAGTGCATTTGGTGATATTTCCCATTTATATGTGTATGATGAACCACCGGCATTTGCTGCAAGATTCTGTGAAATGTACAGTAATACGGATGAGCGCCACGATTGATTAACCAGGTAATTCACCTGCGGAGCCATGCATTTCCTGCAGGAACTGGTTCAGGATTATCTGATCCTGGCACATCCACAGGCAGATCTTCCGCAGATTGAGCATGCAGAGGAAATTACACATGGAGATAAAGAAGAGATATCCACCGGAAAGCCCGCTCCTGTGGAGTTTCCATCACTGTTTTACTGACAGCAATGATGCTGTGTTCTATTCGGGAAGAGATTCCAAAGAATCAGCAGAAACGACCGGTAGCATTGATGATTCCGGTGAATCTGAGAAATTATTTTCCGTCTCAGTCTATGACAAATTTCTTTGGATGGATTGAGGTGGGATATATATTTTCTGATGAAACAACCTTTGAAGATGTACTTTTATCTGTGAAGAAACAGTTCGAAGAAGAACTGGTAAAAGAAAAGATTGCCATGCATATGAGCGGATATGTGCGCATTGAGAAGAATCCTTTTGTACGTGCTGTTCCGTTGGAGATCAAGAAATATTTTCTGATGATCGGAGCCAATCTGGGAAGCAGGAGCATTACGGCAGTTTATTCTAATATCGGCATTATTCGTTTGCCGGAGGAGTACAAAGAATATATTCAGCATTTTGGGATTTTTGCAAGTACCAATTCTCTGCAGATGTGTTCCTGTTCTTATGGGGATGAGATGGTACTGGGATTTACTTCCAAGATACCGGATGACAGTATCCAGAGGAATTTCCAGCGGATGCTTGGCGAGGAGAATGTTTCCCACAGAGAATTAAAGAATGAATTTCCGGGATATGGAGAAAAGCACAGGCTTGAAAAAAAAGAAAATCAGAAGGTTATCCAGACTTTCAGCTTCCTGTGTCTGGCAATTGCGGTAATCTGCGGAATGATCAATTTTATGATGGCAGGTGTACTGAACTGGTTCTGGTTTGCAGGAGCAGGATGTGCCTGTGCATGGCTGGTTGTTATGGTAGCATATTATAAACGCAGGAATATTCTGAAGAATGAAATGTGGCAGCTTTTGCTCATATCAGTAATCGCAATCCTATGGGACCGGTTTACCGGATGGAAAGGCTGGTCTGTGGATTTTGTGATTCCTTTCGGGATATTGGCAGTTCAGTTTTCTGTTCCTGTGATCGCAAAAATAAACCGTCTGGAAAGGGAAGAATATCTGTTTTATCTTGTACAGGCCGGAATTGCAGGACTGATTCCGATGATATTGGTATGGACTGGAATCGTGCAGTTTGCCGTACCTTCAGTAATCTGTGCCGGAATCAGTTTTCTGACATTGGCTGCACTGTTTATCTTCTGCAAGAAGGATACGATGCGGGAGTTTCATAAGAAACTGAGGATGTAGAAATATGGTCTTGACACACATGGGATAAAAGATTATACTTTACCCATGTAAAGAAAGGGGAGCTTGTGAGTGCAGGCTGAGAGGAAGTCATCAACTTCGACCCATATACCTGATTTGGATAATGCCAACGTAGGAACCTATAAGATATGATTTTAAAGGGAGATGACTGGCATCTCCTTTTTATTTATCTCATGCATTTGAAGAAATTCAGCTGTCCGGTAATCAATCTGTAATAAGTGAGAGAAAACCGGGGGCTTACAGGGAAATTTACATTATAACAGATGAATATTGGGAAAGATGAGAGTGAACAGAGTTCATGAAGGGGTGCACCACCGCGGGTGTATTCTTTTGTGGACTCTTTTTTATGTTGTAGAGGCCGGACCTTCTTTTCCCGGAAAGGAGAAAGTATGCTTATTACTGTTAATGGAAAAACAAAAGAATTGCAGAATACTCTTACAATAGGGCAATATCTGGAGGAAAACAGCTATGTGCCCAGCCAGATCGCAGTAGAATTAAATGAAAGAATTCTGTCAAAAGCCGAGTACAGCACTACTGTTTTACATGAAAACGACATACTGGAAATAGTCAGCTTCATGGGAGGTGGAAGATAAACAGGAATATCCTGATATCACATTATAATATACGAAAGAAGGACTTAAATTATGAGTACAAATAATGAAGACAAACTGATTCTGGGAGGTCATGAATTTACTTCCCGTTTTATTCTGGGATCCGGAAAATTTTCTCTGGATCTGGTGAAAGCATGTATTGAAAAGGCAGATGCGCAGATCATCACTCTGGCTCTGCGTCGTGCCAATGAAGGTGGACTGGCAAATATTCTGGACTATATTCCGAAAAATGTTACTCTTCTTCCCAATACTTCAGGTGCCAGAAATGCAGAAGAAGCAGTTCGTATTGCCAGACTTTCCAGAGAAATCGGATGCGGTGATTTCGTAAAGATCGAAGTGATCCATGATTCAAAATATCTGCTTCCGGATAACTATGAAACTGTCAAAGCTACAGAAATTCTTGCAAAAGAAGGATTTGTAGTAATGCCTTATATGTACCCGGATCTGAATGCAGCCAGAGATCTGGTAAATGCCGGAGCTGCCTGCATCATGCCGCTGGGTTCTCCGATCGGCTCTAATAAAGGTCTGTGCACTAAGGAATTTATCCAGATTTTGATTGACGAAATTGAGCTCCCAATCATTGTAGATGCAGGAATCGGACGTCCTTCTCAGGCGTGTGAAGCCATGGAGATGGGGGCATCTGCAGTTATGGCAAATACTGCGATTGCCACAGCAGGTGATGTGCAGATAATGGCTGAAGCATTTAAAAAAGCTATTGAAGCAGGACGAAGTGCATACTTTGCCGGACTGGGAAGAACCCTGGAAAAAGGTGCAAGCGCATCCTCTCCACTGACTGGTTTTCTTCATGAGTAATAAATAAAAAATCATTCTAAAATGAGATTTTTGATTATAGCAATCCTCGTAAATAATGCATTTAAGACAGTTCAGCAGCGTGCGAAAGACAAGGAAGATATCTGCAGGCGTGCTGACGCACGGCAAAGATATCTGACGCAGGATTTCACACTCTGATGGGCTGGATTAAGATGCATTATTTTAGAGGATTGCTATAACTGCGGAGTAGGTATTAATTTATAGGAAAACGAAAGTTGCCAAATGGTAATAAAGAGGAGAAAACATCAATGGAAACAACAGAAAAAAATATGGAACATGGGGAACACTTCAACGAAAGTATTGTCAATGAAGTGATTCTGGAAGATATGAAAAAGAACAGGATCGATCATATGAAATATCTTCCGGGAATGGAAGTACTGGAAGAATCAGACGTGATGGATCAGGTTATTTCTGCCATGAATGCTTACGATTATGATAAATATACAGAGGCAGATGTACGCAGGGCACTTGCTCATGATAACCGTACACCAGAGGATTTTCAGGCACTGCTGTCTCCGGCTGCATTGCCTCTTCTGGAGGAAATCGCACAGGCTGCGCAGAAAGAAACCAGGAAACATTTTGGGAACAGTGTGTATATGTTTACCCCTATTTATATTGCAAATTACTGTGAAAATTACTGTATTTACTGCGGATTTAACTGCCATAATAAGATCCGCAGAGCAAAGCTGAATGCAGAAGAGATTGATAAGGAAATGGCTGCTATCGCAAAGACAGGACTGCAGGAAATCCTGATTCTTACAGGAGAGAGCAGAGCAAAATCTGATGTAAAATATATCGGAGAAGCATGTAAGATTGCCCGGAAATATTTCAAAGTAATCGGACTTGAAGTTTATCCTATGAATTCAGATGAGTATGCACATCTCCATGAATGCGGAGCTGATTATGTAACGGTATTCCAGGAGACTTATAATTCAGATAAGTATGAAACTCTGCATCTTGCAGGGCACAAGCGTATATTTCCTTATCGTCTGAACGCACAGGAACGTGCTTTAAAGGGGGGGATGCGAGGAGTAGGATTTGCTGCACTTCTGGGACTGGATGATTTCCGTAAGGATGCTTTTGCCACCGGATATCATGCATATCTTTTGCAGAGAAAATATCCTCATGCAGAGATTGCATTTTCCTGTCCGAGACTTCGGCCGATCATCAACAATGACCGTATTAATCCTATGGATGTACATGAACCACAGCTGCTTCAGGTGGTCTGCGCCTATCGTTTGTTCATGCCATTTGCAAGCATTACAGTATCTACCAGAGAGTGTGAGCGTGTCCGCGATAACCTGGTTGGAATTGCTGCGACAAAGATTTCAGCAGGAGTCAGCACAGGAATCGGAAGTCATGTGGAGGATATCGAAGATAAAGGAGATGACCAGTTTGAGATTTCAGACGGAAGGTCTGTAGATGAAGTCTATAAGGCACTTTTGGATCATGATCTTCAGCCGGTTATGAATGATTATGTGTACCTCTAAAATGCAGAAAAATCCTTATAAAAATGTAATTGCAGTGACCAATCGCTCCCTGTGTCAGCGTCCCTTTGCAGAACAGATCGAGCGTGTATGCAGCCTTCATCCGAAGGCGGTTATTCTGAGGGAAAAGGATCTGCCGGAGGAAGAATATTCTCGTCTGGCAGAGCAGATACTGGAAATCTGTAAGAGATATCAGGTTCCCTGCATATTACATACCTATGTAAACGTAGCAGAAAAACTGCATCATCCATACATTCATCTGCCAATATTTCTGTTGGAAAAATATGAGGGAAAGCTTGGAGGTTTCCGGCAGATCGGAAGTTCGGTCCACTCCGTAGAAGATGCATTGAAAGCGGAAAGTCTGGGAGCTGATTATCTTACGGCAGGACATATTTATACAACTGACTGTAAAAAAGGACTTCCCCCCAGAGGACTGGAATTTCTGGAGAATGTCTGTAAAGCAGTAAAGATTCCTGTATATGCCATAGGAGGGATACATCCGGGAACAGGACAGTTAAATGAGATTATGGAACATGGTTCAGCCGGTGGATGTATTATGTCAGATATGATGAAGATATAGTAAATAAAAAGCCGTATTTCAACAATCAAACATGTTGAAATACGGCTTTTATAAAAGCATCATTCATCAAAAATAGTAACAATTTCACCATCCAGAATACGGTTTGTATTCTTTACGGCACAGAAGTTTCCGCACATACTGCAGGTGTCTTCTTTCTCAGGTTTGGCCTCTGCGCGGTAGCGTCTTGCTTTCTCAGGATCCATGCTGAGTTTGAACATTTCTTCCCAGTCAAGACGTTTTCTCGCTTCGCTCATCTTATAATCCCATTCTGCGGCACCGGGAACTCCTTTGGCAATATCAGCAGCATGAGCAGCAATTTTGGCAGCGATAATTCCCTCTTTTACATCAGCTGCATTTGGCAGACGAAGATGTTCTGCAGGTGTTACATAGCAGAGGAAAGCAGCACCTGAATAAGCAGCGATCGCACCGCCGATTGCGGAAGTAATGTGGTCATATCCGGGAGCAACATCTGTTACAAGCGGTCCAAGTACATAGAAAGGAGCGCCATGGCAAAGAGTTTTCTGGATCTCCATATTAGCTGCGATCTGGTTCAGCGGCATGTGGCCAGGTCCCTCGATCATAACCTGAACATCCTTTTCCCATGCACGTTTGGTAAGCTCACCGAGAGTGATCAGCTCTTCAATCTGTGCAGTATCAGTTGCATCTGCAATACATCCGGGACGACATGCATCTCCCAGACTTAAAGTGATATCATACTCTCTGCAGATATCAAGAATTTCATCAAAATGTTCATAGAACGGGTTCTCTTTTCCTGTCATTTCCATCCATGCGAACATAATAGAACCACCTCTGGAAACAATGTTCATGAGACGTTTATTCTGTTTGAAACGTGCTGCGGTTGCACGATTCATACCGCAGTGGATAGTCATAAAATCCACGCCGTCTTCTGCATGCATACGTACGATATCAATCCACTCTTCAGAAGTAATCTTGCCAAGCGCTTTGTGATAATATACTACTGCGTCGTAGATCGGAACAGTACCGATCATTGCCGGACATTCGGATGTAAGTTTGCGGCGGAAGCTTCTGGTATCTCCGTAGGAGCTGAGATCCATGATGGCTTCTGCACCCATTTCTACTGCTGAATGTACCTTTTCATATTCCATATCAACGTCTTTCCAGTCTCTGGAAACACCTAAATTTACATTGATCTTGGTGGTCAGCTTTGCACCGACACCGCTCGGACTGATGCTCTTGTGATTTTTGTTGCAGGGAATAATTACCTGTCCTTTTGCAATCAGTTCTCTTAATTCTTCCACGTCAAAGTGTTCTTTTTCTGCTACGATTTCCATCTGTGGTGTGATGATTCCCTGACGTGCCGCGTCCATCTGCGTTGTATACTGTGTCATTTTTTTCCTCCTTGCCCTGCACTGTGGGCTCTTAATTGCTGCACATAGTAATAGATAAACAGCAATATTAAATGAACTGCGCCTCCTGCATACAGCAGGGACTTGCACCTGCGCATATTCGTAAGTTTTTAAGTAAACTACTGGTGTGACAGAGAGTGGTGCCCCCGGTCTGTCGTGGCAATATTTATTGCCTTTCAGGCGTGTGAAATCATTTGCCTGACTATTTGTCCGCAATTAAAACAGGGGGGAGATAATATGATATGTCCGTTCAGAGTAAAAGGAAAACTGCAATACGCCAACAAGCATATTGCAGTGTGGAAGAACTATAACTTTCCCTACGTTGGCATTATCCAAATCAGGTAATGGGTTAAAGCAATACAGCTTACTCTCAGCCTGTTTACACAAGCACCCCTTGTCTCAATTACAATCAGTGTATCACTTAGATATGGGAAAGTCAATATAAAATTTTGGCTACGTCATTGATAACGTAGCCGGATTTATGCAATTGCTATGGATAACTATGGTCAGACTAAGGACATATTATAGGCTTTGGAATCAGAATGCCATACTTTGTTTTTCACTTTTTTATTGGCAATTACCTTAATGCCGTACTTGGTATTCTTTTTCATTCCGGTGAGTGTAAAGAAATTGGAAGTTGTTGTTTTTACTTTTTTGAAAGAACTGCTTCCCGGATATTTTATGTAAATACTGTAATTGTCTGCACCGGCAGTTCTGTTCCATTTTACGCTCATGGAGCTGTTTGTGTTGCCTGCTTTCTGAAGAGTGATGACATTGGAAATATATCTGTCCGTAGAGGTTGAACTTACATACCGTTTATTTCCCAGAACCAGGTAAGGGTAAATCTTCACCTGATAAAATGTATTGCCGGATATTGGAATGGTAAAGGAATATCTGGTATTAAAATATTTAGTTATAAGTTTGTGGGCTGCAGAACTCTGGTATACAACCTTATAACCTGTAATGGAGTTTGAAGGGTTTACAGTCTGCATATTGAAGGTATATCTGCCGGTTGATGCATAGGAAGATTTAATCTTTACCTTTGAATAAAGCGTGGTACATCCCACAGTACGGGAAGAAATCGCAATGCCGGATGAATTCAGTGCTGTGATTTTAATAACGTAAGCAGTTCCGGCTTTTAGCTTATTGATCTTAGCTTTATTGTGGGTATTGCCAATATAGCCGAGAAAACGATAAGAAGAGGAACTTAAAGGGCTGATATTGACAGCATATTTGGAAGTATTGGTAACAGGGTTCCACTGAATAGTTACAGAATTCTCGGAAGCTGCTGTCTGGCTGATCCCTGGCTGGGCGGTAAGAGAAGCGCAGGCATTCTGTGCATCAGATGATTCAATGGCAGGGGCATCAGAATCGTCACTTTGAGCCAGTTCCGCAGTTTGTTCAGCGGGTACCAGCTGTGCTGTGGCTGCGAATACAGAGGAAGCGGACGATAACGTGAGAACAGCACTGAGTGCAATACTCACAAAGAACTTTTTGAACTTTTTTGCGTTCATAGTAAAACCTCCTTTTTTGAAGTGCAAAACGAGAGAAAAAAATCGTTTTGCAGATAGTACACCGAAGTGCGTCTGAGCAGATTTAAATAATAAAAAAGCTCCGTTAATGTTTGATTTATTGTAACATAACGGAGCTGAATTTCTGTAATTTGTCGTTGCGGGTAGTGGTTACTCATCCCATCCGTCATACATACGGATGTTGACTTGAATATTTCTTACAATATCTCCCTCCAGCAGATCCAGATCGGATTCATCGGAAATTGCAGGGAGCTCCATTTCATCTTCCATTACTTCTGCATAAATCCAGTTATAAGCAGCCTCGTTTGCATTATCGATCGCATCGTCGAGAGTGTCGCCTTCAGCTTCACAACAGGCAAGATCCGGAAAAAATGCTTTATATCTGCCTTCTTCATTTTTGCGGAAAACCGCAGGATATATAAATTTCATTGGTAAGAACCCCTTTCTGCTTTACGTTTATACTTAGAATAGTATATAATACATTCATATATTCATCAAGAAAAAAAAGAGTTATTAGTAACATTGGTAACAGAAGGATAAGGGGTTATATAGTATGCTGACAATAGAAATGGATAATTTTGACCTGGGGCAGATCTGCAGATCCGGGCAGTGCTTTCGGATGGATCAGATCGGTGATGACCGTTACCGGGTGATTGCGGGAGATAAATATCTGGAACTGACTCAGGAGAGAGGAATTGTCAATTTCTTTTGTCCGGAAGAAGATTTCATTTTCTTCTGGATCCGGTATTTTGATCTGGATTGTGATTACAGTGAATATATAAACATGATCAATCCAAGGGATAAATATCTGACAGTAGCAGGAGAGATGGGAAGCGGAATCCGCATTCTGCAGCAGGATCTGTGGGAGATGATTATTTCATTCCTGATCTCTCAACAGAATAATATTACAAGAATAAAGAAGTGTATTGAAAATATCAGCCGGGAATTTGGAGTAAGAAAAACAAGCAGCACAGGTGCAGAATATTATGCGTTTCCGACTGCAGAGGCACTGGCTTTGGCAACGGAGGAACAGCTTCGGGAGTGTAATCTGGGATACAGAGCAAAATATGTGCTGGACACAGCCAGAAAAGTCTGTTTCGGAGATATTTCACTTAACAGTCTGTATGATATGACTTATAAAGCTGCACGAAAAGAACTGCTGGGACTATATGGAGTTGGTGAGAAAGTAGCTGACTGTATCTGTCTTTTCGGATTGCATCAGCTGGATGCATTTCCTGTAGATACTCACATCCGCCAGGCGTTGGATGCCCATTATAAACGGGGATTTCCAAACAGACGTTATAAGGGCTGCCGGGGTGTGATGCAGCAGTATATATTTTATTATGAACTGATGAAGTAACTGTTCAGTCAGGGATTCTGCATGAAAATGGCAAAGTTGATTTTCAAGAGAGTCTTACTTGTATCAGGAGGAGTGTAAGCTCCTTCTGATAAACTGCGGAGCAGTTATTCGGTGTAGAGCTGCGTAGCGAAGCGGATTGCAAATATCTGCTTGACTAAAAAGTATATAAGAGGAGGAATGTTATTATGGAAATCGGGGCAATGTTAGACGAATTAAGAGAAAAAGCACTGAAAGACCGTAACATCTGGCAGGAACTGATGGATACCAGAAAGGCGGAACAGCCGCTTGCCGCTTTCTGCGCGAAGTGCCGGGAACTGGGATATCAGATTTATGAGATGGATCTGATCACAGCCGGAGAAGAATTTTATGCTACCATGCGAAGAAGTACAAACGGTGGAGGTGAAAACTCTCCGAAGCTTGCAGGGGAAGACGATTTCTATGAACTTTTCTTCGCAAGCCTTGAGGAGCACATTTAGACAAATAAGAAAGTCCTCATCTGCTGAGCTAGAGTGCGTCTGAAAAATCATTCCCGCAATCTGCACGCCCCACTTTGCGGGATATTTCACCCGAATTCAGTTGCCGTAGCCCGCTACGGCGCCCTCATCCGGGCAAAATATCCCACAAATTGTGACGCACATCTTGCAGAAAGCCTTTTTCAGACACACTCTAGTTCTGTCAACAAAACGTAAAAAACAGGACATTCCGCATCTCTGCAAAATGTCCTGCCATTTTTATTTCTTAACTATATTTTAATTACTGCGCTAACACAAATTACTGCTCTATCAGTAATTACCCTTTTTTTATTCTTCAGCTTTATCCACTTTGCTTGCTCTTGCTTCGATTTCTTTTGCCTGGATATCGTTCGGAGCCTGCTCGTAGCGTGCGAATTCATAGGAGAATTCTCCGCTTCCGCCTGTCATGGAGCGCAGATCTGTGGAATATCCATAGATCTCAAGCTGAGGTACATCTGCCTCAATGATCGTATTTCCCTGATGGTCAGGAGTCATACCCAGAACACGGCCACGGCGTTTGTTCAGGTCACCCATAACATCACCTGTGTATTTATCCGGAACTGTTACTTTCATGGATACGATTGGCTCTAAGAGTACAGGTGATGCATCCATGAAGCCTTTTTTGAATGCAAGGATGGTAGCCATCTTAAATGCCATTTCCGAGGAATCTACCGGATGATAGGAACCATCATACAGA
>ERZ779822.529-NODE-529-length-13688-cov-2.91242_pt1 | contig 13688 bp, 8 predicted proteins | sample MGYA00511069_ERZ779822 | MGnify/ENA primary metagenome ERZ779822 (study PRJEB29588, sample SAMEA2147589) | human gut metagenome | biome: human gut; feature: human-associated habitat; material: faeces | place: Denmark | collected 2008/2010 ...
CTAAACCAGCCGCACACATTACATAAAACATTTTTTTCATAACACTTGCCCCTTTCTAAAGTACATAAAATATTTTTGTTCTATACTTATACAGCTTTACAACTGTATATAGTCTTTGCAACATCTTTTATGGCAAACGTTTTCCATCTGGAGAAAAAATAAAAGGCAAACGTTTTCCATTTTGGATTTTTTTTGCACACTCCTTATGGCGTGTGCAAATTTAACTATTTTTTTTTGTACTCTGACGTACGATCAACTTTGACCGTACCAAAACCTCCTCTTCGCTGACACAAGATTCCTTTTCCTCCGTATGTTCTAATAAAGAAAAATAATATTTTGCCAGCTTTTGCCCCCATAAATATTTTTCCAATCCTACCGTTGTCAAAGAAGGATACACCGAATCTGCAAAAACCAAATCATCAAATCCTATAAGCGAATAATCATCCGGCACCTTTTTTCCATTTTCACGAATTGCCCTTAACGCTCCTAGTGCCATTGCATCATTCATACATACAACCGCTGTCACTTCCGGTGTTCTTTCAAGAAATGCTTTTGTAAGATAATAACCTTTATCTGAAGATTCTGTCACATCTGCTGATATATCTTTATCCCATATGTAAACATAATCTTCATTATAAGCAATGCATGCTTTACTTAAGGCCTTCCTATAACCTTCCAGACGTTTTTTCCGGATAGAATTATCTAATCTGTCAAAAAGCATCGCAATTTTACGATGTCCCAAATCCAACAAATGCTGAACCGCCAGTTCACATTCTTCTACCTTGTCTACAAGAATGGTATGCATATCTGGTACACAAATATCATTAGACACAACATTTAAGGCAATGCCTCCTCTTTTTACCAGACGAACTAGGGCTTCAGGAACCTCATCCATATAAATACTTATAATTCCCTGAACATTTACTGCCAGCATATTTTCAATGCTGTAATTTGTCCTATCCATATTTCTGTCACAGCTGGATATGATCATATGATAATTTCGGCTTACAATCTCATCCTCTATTCCTCTTACGATAGATGGATAAAATGGATTGGCTATGGACGGAATGATTATTCCAATGGATGTACTTTTTCTACTTTTCAAATTTCTGGCCTGAAGGTTCGGAATATACCCTAACTGTTTAGATGCTAGAAGAATTCTTTCTCTTACCTCCATTTTTACCGGATGGTCGGAGTTATTTAAAACTCTGGATACCGTTGCTGGAGATACATCCGCAACTCTGGCCACATCACGAATGGTTACTTTATCTTTGTTCATATTGTCCCAATCTACAATAAGGAAATCGTTTTCCTCTGTGTCTTTATACTAACATATTAATAAATATTTTTCAAGTATTATTTACAATTTTCTATAATTAACCTGAATTATTCATAGAACAATATCTGAACTGATAACTGTTCCGTGAATAATTCAGGAATAATTTTCCTTTTGTTTCCAGAAAAAAACTCCGCGGCAAAACCATAAAAGGCTACCGCGGAGTTTTTTTGTATTACTGCTTTAACTGTACATTCCCATCTATAATCCACTCGCCGTTTTCATTTACCATATAACCGTCCGGCGTCATTCCATTCTTTACCATAGAGCCAACCGGGCGCCTGGAATCCGAAGTATCCTGGAAGTAGTAGCACTTTCCATTTATCCAGTTCCAGCCCGTGTACATAGAACCGGCTCTGCTGTCGTTCTGGTCATGGAGAAAATAAGTATTTCCGTCACGGTCTGTAAACCAGCCGCTGTTCATGTAGCCCTCGGCATTAAAATAATACCATGCCTTAAAACCATTTGAGGAGCATTCATACCAGCTGTCTGCAGGATATGTGCCGTCTAAAGGAGCGAACCACCAGCCCTTTTCGTTCTGCATCCACTGACCGTTCGGCTCAGGAGCCTCCTCCTTTTGAGGCTGGACTTCATACTCATAAACCTCTTCCTCATCCTCGCTGTCCTCATAAGATGGAGGAATCGTAGTTTCCGGAACAGTTGTTTCCGGAACGGTAGTTTCTGGAACGGTGGTTTCTTCCTCTTTTTTAAGGATCATTTCATATGGCTCAAAATCTCCAAACTCTGTGATCATCCCCTTTTCATGGAACCGGTCTACAATCTGGAAATCATTCTCATCTACGGAAATCGTCACATTTTCATCCGATTTTATGGTAATGGTTCCAAGAAGGACCTTTTCTCCCTTTTCAAGGACGGTATCCCTTCCGGCTACATACAGCTTCATGGTTTGATCTTCCTCATTGTACCGTTCTTCATGAACCGATACCTTCTCCCCCTTAAAATCAGATCCGAATTTAAAAACAGGCTCCTCTGACAGATCTTCCTTACTGTCAAAATTCAGTGTCAGGCTGAAGGCCTTAATTTCCTCGAACGCTTCCTTTTCCTGAAGCTCCAGATACATACTTACTACATTTTTGCTCTTCTTTTCCCATGTGATCAGGCTGTGCTTTTCCGCCCGTGTCAGCACGGGCGGGATCAGCACAAGAAGAAGGCAGATAATGGCCAGACAGCCGAAAATTGATTTCTTCTTCATATTTTTCTATCTTATTCTCCGTTGTTTGGTGTTTGACTGTTTTCCAGCTTGATGGTCGGAATAGGATCCGGAACTGCCGGAACCGCCATAAATGGAGTATCGCTTACAAGGCGGTCGCCTTCATTGGTTTCCCCATTCTGGACACGATAAAGCTCTGCCCGAACCTTTTCAGGACGTTCCACCATGTCATTCTGATCCTTAGGCTCAATATAGTAAATCCAGCTTCCTTCAGAGACCTCTCCTAACTGTCCGTCCTTTGGATCGGGAGCCAGGATCAGCTGATCTGCAGCTGTATCTCCGTCCTTGTCCTTTCCGCCGACCACATTGCCCTTTTCATCATAGAGGATCACCATGTTATAAGCAGGATTTCCTTTATAGCGTCCTGTAAATACGATGGAACCCTTGGGGATTCTGGTTGCATTGCTTCCAGTACGTTTTTCGCCGGAATACGCTGCTGTGCCTTCTTCACTGCCATTATCGCTTCCGGAATGCTCAAACACCGCATCCTCTGTCAGGATTCCAAACTGATCCAGCTGAACACTGTCGCCGATGGGGCTGAGAATATCGATCTCCGAAGCTGAGAAGCGGTCAGAACCAAGAGCAGTGATCTTCACATAGGCTGCATCATAGATATAGTACCTTCCGTCATTTTCCTTGTCAAAATGTACGGCTGCAACGCCATTTTCCAGCCGGAAGGTTCCTTTTTTAATCTCCTTCCAGTCTGTTCCGTCTTCGCTGATGGAAATGGAGTAAGCCCTAATCGGCTCCCCGGTTCCTTTATATGTGTATTTCACGCCTGCAATGGCTTCTGTTCTGCCAAGGGAAATGACTGCCTGAGCGTCCTCTGTCCTTTCCTCCGCTTTTACTGTTCCCTCATACACAGTATCCAGATCATTGTCAATCATGGTTTTTGCGCTGCTGACAGTTCCGCTGCAGGACTGGTTAAACTGGTTTTCCTCGCTGTTTACATCCCCGTTTACCTCTTCATCCGCTTTAGACCAGGTATTTACGGTAATGCTCCAGCCTGCCTTAACCATGCTTCCGTCATGGGAAACCAGGATCTCATCAGCCAGGACATAAGCCTTTGTAGGCATCATGCACCAGTCGATTCCTCTTACCTCGTATCCAACCACCCTGTTATTGATTCCGGAAATCACATCTGTAAAGGTATCCTCCTGGGTAAAGCCCACAACCTGGCGCTCTTCCTTTCCGTAGCGGCGCTGGATCCGGGTAATCTCATAGCCGAAAAGCGTTCCACTCATGGCAGCTCCGTCTTTTCCATGAGCTTCCATGGTAAGGGTCACGCGTCCTGGATCCGTTTCATCCTGATGCGCTGTGGCTGCTACTTCTACAGATTCTGCGATACTGCTTCCACCCTCTGCACGGTATGCCCTGGCCTCATCATTGATATAGTAAATCGTTCTCTCTTCTGCGTCAAACTGCTCTGCGTATTTCCTTGTAACCGCATCAGGGATCATTCCCCAGCGTGTGAAGAATTCAAGCACGTTCTTTTCAGCAGCCGCGCAGGCCAGACGCATAAGCTTATTGTCCTTATCCGCTCCGTCCAGAGTCAGCTTTACTCCATCCGGTGCAGGTGCACGGCTTATATCTCTTGCATAAGAATCAATGCGGGCAAAGATCAGGTTCTTTCTCTGCTCCCCATAATCCTCATAGGTCTTAAAGTTATATCCATCGTCATAAGCCAGATGAAGCTGCCAGTACATTCCCAACTGGTCGCTGCTTCCGCCCTTTGTTCCTGAAGTTACCTTTCTGTAAGCGTCCTCATATTTGAAACGCACAGAATCGTTGGTATCCTTTGCCTGAGCCAGGATCGAATAGTAGTTATTTGTGACCTCAGCCACAGCGTACGCGCCTTCGTTGATGATATGGCCGATTTCATGGGCAATTCCCCATCCAAAGTAGCTTCCGCTTACATATTTGCCGTTATCCGACTGGATCGGCTCTGATCCACCTAACAGCGCGCAGGAATCCCACTCAATACCAATATGAAGACCGCCTGCATACATAAATGCGCCTGCAAACATTCTCTGATAACGGATATTTAAACGTGTTGTTGGAAGCTTGTCCTTCTCATAGATTTTTCCTCCGGTAACCGGAGCCGCATTTAATCCCTTATGCTGATAGAACAGATGAATCATCTCATCCATAGCCATAAGAGACTGATACAGCTTCTCTGCTGCTTCATCCTGAGATTCACCATTTCCCGCAATGGACTTATATACCTGCTTAATGGGAATCGAAAACATCATCTGATCCAATACAATATCCGTTGCACCTAAAATACAGTTTCTTTCGTCATAGTCCAGACCGGAAATGGCGCTGTGAGAGTCCTCACTGTCAGAATTCTCATTATGCATCTCCTCTATCTTCTGGACGTATTCCGCCATTTCTGCCACATAGGCGTCTGTCAGTTCTTTGCGTTCCTCTGCAGTCTCTGCCCGTGTCACATCCAGAACCGGATACTGAGAACCGCCGATTACGCGGACTGCATAAATCTCATTGGGGTTATTTCCGGTGTACTCTATATACAGAGCTCCGCCTTTTTCCACACCCAGACTTGAAACGGCAGGAACTGTAATTTCATTAAAGCCTACCTTCAGGGATGTTACTTTTTTCTGTAAATGGCTGGCTTCTGAATGGTACTGAGTTGCATAAAGATCCAGATTTGTATTGTCTCCAGTACGTCTTCCGGGAGCTCCTACATAGACTACAACCTTCTCTCCGGCCAGAGCTGCTGTTCCCAGAGGCTGCCATCCATTGAGACCGGCGCTGAAGGTAATATGGCTGTCATATTTCTTGGATACCCCAGTATCTATATGAATCACCTTATAAGACTCATTATGATCCAGGATCTTCTCCGCATTGTCCAGCTCCTTCAGGATCAGATCTCTCTTGGGAGTCATTTCTCCGCTTACAGGATCTACCTCGTCAGCCCTGATCCTCAGCTCAGTGATCTGTTCCTGTGTAACATCCTCGCGAAGAGTCATATGCAGATCGTCCGTATACAGGGACAGAACCTCATTTAAAAGCTCATCATACTCATAAAAACGGATTTCTGCAATACTGATATAGCGGGTAGAGCTGGGTACAGCCGTATTAAGCTGAATCTTATCTGCCTCAAATGGCTTATCTGCCAGAAATTCATAATATTTCTTTCCGTTTTTATCCAGACCCTCCCGGACAGTGAGACGCCCGTTTATGATCTGAGGTTCATTTTCTTCTCCGTTCCAGGCACGGACACGGACTGCATTAAAATCATTTTTCTGATTCGGGCCTGCAGTAAATGCAATAGTATCCATAATATAGGGCTGATCCAGCGTCACAATAGGGCCTCTGTAACTATAGTAAGCGCCGGAATCCCAGTCATCCAGCTCCCATAAAGAATAGGGATCACCGTCTGCCACATCACCCGGAACACTTGTTACAGAACCGGTGACAATGGATACCTCTTTAATATGCTCTGTTAATGCCTGTCCTTCCTTCGGCTCTGTGTTGATCAGACGGTAAGCGGGCATTCTTGCCGCTTCCACTGTAATCGTACTTCCAGAGTATATCACAGACTGAGGACTGTCTCCCAAAGGATTATGACCGATCATATAGATCTCATACTCCGTCTTATCTTCCAGACCGCTGATGGTTGTGCTTGTGCCTGTAAGCTCACCAAGCATTGTAAACTCGTCTTCTGTACCCGCCTTGCGGTAATACAGGCTGTAGCTCTTTGTATCCTTCATCTTTTTCCATGAGATATGAAGGCTCTTATAGCCTCCCTCAATGGAAATATTTTCCGGTGCTGGCGGCGGACCGTCCGGTTCCGGTGTTACGGCAATCTGAGCGCTGTAACTGCTCTTCCAGCTTCCGTTTACAGAACGGACCTTTACCAGAAACGTCTCATAATTCAACAGTTCTTTTCCATTAAATTCATCAACTGTCAGCGTATTTACCGTTGTTTCGATAATTTCTGTTTTTCCATTATTTGTAATGGAAACCTCATAGCCTGTAATATTTACCTCTTTATCCCATGTAAGGGTAAAGATCTTGCTTCCGATCTGTGCGCTTACATTCTGAGGGATATTCTGGGCTGGCGGCGGGATGCGGTCCTTCATATCGCCTAAAAATTCCACCTGGCTGATTTCTGCCAGATTTCCTTCCGATACGGTTCCCGTTACCTTAATACGGATCTTTTTCACAGGCTTCTGATTCTTCAGATCAATCAGGATCGCACCGTCTGCATCGATCATGGCAGTCGCACCGCTTCGGAAGGAACGGCGCTTTTTAGTTCTCGCATACCTGTCAATGGTTACTGCGATCTTCTCGCCGTCAGTCAGCTCTGCTTCTACCTCACCAGTGCTGATCGCGCCCTCGGAATCAGGCGGAGACTGGATTACAATTCCTCCGATCACCGGCTGTCTGGAAAGATCCAGCTCCAGTTCAACCGGATAAGCCTCTGAAATTGGTTCATCTATCTCGCTGTCCGCGTGCTCCAGTGTTATGGAGCTTTCTGTATCATTATTAAACAGATCCTGTACCGTTCCCTCTACCTTTGTGGCATTGCTTTTTGTCGCTTCACTTGGAGATGCAAGGGTTACATCGCCTTCCTGAACCGTGATCGAACGTTCAATCGTAGAAACCGGATATTTATTATCGCTGCCTTCCTTTCCTTTATAAAGGCTGGCAAAATACTGCAGATCCACCAGGTCAATTTCTCCGTCACGGTTTAAATCCATGCCTTCCTCATCCATACCTGTGAGATTGCCCTCATAAACAGCATCTACCAGAGCATTCATATCCTCTTTATCAATCACGCCGCTTCCGTCCACATCACCCATACGGATCAGGCCCGGATGAGCGGAGGAAGAATATTCATAATCACCGTAATCATTTAAAATCATGATCTTGGAGGTATCATCCCTGACCTCTATGGTCTGTTCATATGGAAGATATCCTTCGGCTGTTACCTCAAGCACATACATTCCATTTGGAACATTCTCAAAGGTCTCATTTTCCTGCTGTCCCTCTCCCGATTCCTCTTCAGGCATCAGGCTGATGGTAAGAGAATCCTGGTAAATATCCCCGTCTTCGTTCGCTCTTGCCTTTTTGGATACGACTTCATTTAATTCAACATTAAAATCCACAGCAGACATTACAGGCAGCAGGGTCCGTATTTCCACCATAACAGCGCCTCTGTGCTCTTTTCCCGGCTTTACCGGCTCACTGGGACTTGCAGTGGGAACTGATTCTGTCTCTGTTCCTCCATCCTCTTCATCTTCCTGCCGATGGCTTTCAGATGAACTTGCAGTGGGAATCGTTTCTTTCTCTGTTTCCTCAGTCTGCGTTTCCTCGTCCCTGCTGTCTGATTCCAGACCGGGGATTTTGCTTTCCTCCAGGGCTTCCATTTGCCCTGCTGATTCCGGCAGCTGCGCTCCATAGGCGTTAAAGGCGCCAAGGGGAAGCTGCAGGCCAATACAGGCAGCCAGCACACATGCCAGTTGTCGTTTCATTTCTGCTTCTCCTCTTCTTTTTTGTTTCGTTTTTGTAACCAAATGCACCTTAGTATATCAGGAAATGTTTGTCATTTCAATTGTTTTTTAACTTTTATTTCCATATAAAAACTCCCGCGCATATACCGTTTCCGTTTATGCGCGGGAGTTCATTTTTTCATTCTGTTTTATACAATTCCCTGACCCAGCATAGCCTCAACAACCTTCTCAAAGCCTGCAATATTGGCGCCTGCCACATAGTTTCCGGGAACGCCGTAGCGCTCTGCCGCATCCGCAGCCTTTGCAAAAATATCGGCCATGATCTTATGAAGTCTCTCATCTACTTCCTCAAAGGTCCAGGACAATCTTAAAGAGTTCTGGCTCTGCTCCAGACCGGAGGTTGCAACGCCGCCTGCATTTGCTGCCTTACCGGGCATAAAGAGAATCTTCTTCTCAACAAAGAGATCAGTTGCTTCTCTGGTGGAAGGCATATTTGCACCCTCTGCCACTGCAAAGCAGCCATTTGCCAGAAGAGCTTTTGCATCCTCCAGATTCAGCTCGTTCTGCGTTGCACATGGAAGAGCAATATCGCAGGGAACTGTCCAGATGCCTTTTCCTTCTGTATATACAGCAGAAGAAACTGCCTCTGCATACTCCTTAATGCGGCCTCTGCGCACTTCCTTGATCTCCTTTACAACATCCAGCTTAATGCCTTCCGGATCGTATACATAGCCGTTGGAATCGCTCATGGCAACTACCTTTGCGCCAAACTGCTGTGCCTTCTCAACTGCATAGATGGCAACATTTCCGGAACCAGATACGATTACCGTCTTTCCTGCAATCTCCTTGCCGTTGTGCTTTAACATCTCATCCAGCATGTATACAAGGCCATAGCCGGTCGCCTGGGTTCTTGCCAGAGAACCGCCGAAGGTCAGTCCCTTTCCGGTGAGAACGCCCTCATATAAGCCGGTCAGTCTCTTGTACTGGCCGAACATATATCCGACCTCTCTTCCGCCTACGCCGATATCGCCTGCGGGAACGTCCGTATCCTTGCCGATATGACGGTACAGTTCTGTCATAAAGCTCTGGCAGAAGGCCATGATCTCACGGTCGGATTTGCCCTTTGGATCAAAGTTGGAGCCGCCCTTTCCGCCGCCCATAGGAAGACCGGTCAGAGAATTCTTTAAGGTCTGCTCAAAGCCCAGGAATTTAAGAATACTCTGGTTTACGGAAGGATGGAAACGAAGTCCGCCCTTGTAAGGTCCAATGGCGCTGTTAAACTGCACTCTGTAACCTTTATTGACCTGCACATTTCCCTGATCGTCCACCCACGGCACGCGGAACGAAATAATGCGCTCCGGCTCTGTAAAACGCTCCAGGATGCCCGCTTTGCGGTACTTTTCCTCATTTGCGTCGATCACCAGCTTTAAGGAATCCAAAACTTCCTTTACTGCCTGGTGGAATTCCGGCTCACCGGGATTCTGTGCTACCACTCTCTCATAAATCTCATCAACATATGACATGGTACTGATCCTCCTTTGGTTTTTGTTGGGGTATGCGCCCGGTTTTAAGCGGACGTATATGGGATACTCCATCTTTCGATGTACATTTTAGGGACAGTATAGCAAGTTAACTTGCTAAAGTCAAGAAGGAATTTCATATGTTTAAAACAAAGCCGGGATTCTACCTCCCGGCTTCCTTTCGTTCCATCCCCACCAGCTCCGCCAGCTGTTCCATCACGCCTTTTCCGCCATTAATAGAAATCGTCCCCACCTTATCGCAGATCCGCTCCAGATACTCCATCTCCTTAAGCTTAAAGAGGGTCTGGTTTTCATCCATCAGCCTTGCGGTATTTAAGAGGCTTCTGGTAGAAGCTACCTCCTCCCTTCGGGTGATAACATTGGCCTGGGCGCGTTTTTCCGCCAGAAGCACAGTATTCATGATCTCCCGTATCTCCCCCGGAAGGATAATATCCTTGATTCCCGCAGAGACGATTTCCACGCAGTAATCCTCCTGCTTCTTTTTCATCTCCTCCAGCACATACTGGCTGATCTCCTCCTTCTGCTCCAAAAGCTCATCCAGACGGAACCGTCCTACATATTCCCTGAGGATCAGCTGCGCATGGGTATAGAGCTGTGTTCCCACATTTTCCACCAGCATTACCAGCCTGCGGGGATCTGTGATCCTGTAAGTGCAGATCACATTCAGCCGCACCCCCACCTTATCTGCTGTCAGTATCTCCTGACCGGAAATTTCCAGCTGCTGAAGCTTCAGGTTAAATACTTTGCAGGTAGTTTCCCTTCCGTAATTCCAGAAAAAGTAAGTTCCCGTTTCCAGCTGCCGCTCAAACTGATTGTCAAAGTACAAAAGCCCAGTCTCTCCGTCCTTAATCACAATTTTCTTATAGTATTTGGCAGGCATCAGCTCCATATACATCCTGGGAAGAGTTTCTTCCATCCATGGCTTTGTGATATCAATCACCTGAAATTCATTTTTCTCAAATACATTCCAAAACAATGTCTCCGGCTTACAAACCACCTCTCTGAACGCTCCATTTACAAACCGGATGGCAATGGATGTATCCGGAAGCACATTTTTTACCACACGGGAAGCAAATTCCGGATTCTTCATCAGGATTTCCTCCGGAATCCCACAGGTATTTACAGCCCCGGTCATGGGAACAATTTTTACCTCACAGCCGGACAGGCTGAGAAAATAGTAGGTTCCCACAGTCAACAGCTTCTCAAAGCGGCCCCTGCGGATCAGATAGCCGCACTCATTTTCATTGATCTTATATTTCTTTATCATAGGTACCTCCCTGTTTCACAAACAATTTCCCTGTTTCATACAGAAAATCCTGCGCCATGCTTCGTCCCCGGCCCAAGGGGCTGTTTCTTAAGCCCAAAGGGCAAAGGACTCCAAAACTTCCTTATCCCGGCTCCTTTGGGCGATATCCGAAACTGCACAGGCCTTGCCGGAGACTGCCGCGATGCTGCCTGCAGCCGAAGCAAAAAGCGCATTCTTTCTGTGGCTCTGCAGCCTTTTGACTGCAAAGCCGTGCTCCTGTGACATTTTTAAGATGTCTCTTAACGATTGCTATACCCGCTTAGCTACATGACTTGCCATCATGGCAGGATTTGAACCTGCGGCCCATCGTGCTGACTATATGCTGTCCTGCCGGAATACCAAAACGCCATAGGCGACGGCACCGGGGAGCCAGGAAATACTCCTCCCATGGGCAGAACTGCCTGTATCTGACACCGGCCCTCCTGCCCTGCAGGTGCCGGACTCTTCCATTATTATCCCTTTACCACCCCTACGGTCTTCAGCCGTTTGACCGGGGTTACCAGATCCGTTTGGGCGTTCATTACCTGATCGATATCTTTATAGGCAAACCGGCTTTCCTCTGCCACATCTGCCTTTCCCTTCTTTCCCAGAACCACGCCCTGTTTTCTCAGATCCAGGATTACATCCTCACAGGAGAAGGCTTCCATAGCGCCTTTTCTGGAATATTTCCGCCCTGCTCCGTGAGAACAGGAACAAAAACTCTCCTGATTCCCCTTTCCCATCACCACATAGCTGTAAGAACCCATGGCGCCGGGGATAACCGCCAGTTCGCCGTTTTCTGCCCTTACCGCGCCTTTTCTGTGCACCCATACCTCTTTTCCATAGTGTGTTTCGAGGGATGCATAATTATGATGACAGTTAATATCGCCGGAAAACTTCAAATCCAGCTCCGTATATTTTCCAATATACTTTTCCAGGATCGCCTTTACTGCCAGCATCATCTTTTCCCTGTTTTCCTTTGCAAAATCCATGGAAAGCTGCATCCAGCGCAGATACTGGCGGCCCTCCGGGCTGTCCACGGGCAGAAAAGCCAGCCTGTATTCATCCGGCACCTGGCTGTACCATTTCTGGTTCAGCTGACGGGCCTTATAATGAAAATAGTCGCAGACGGATTTTCCAAAATGACGGCTGCCGGAGTGAATCATCACTGCCAGCATCCCCTGATCATCCTCCTGAAGCTCAATAAAATGATTTCCTCCGCCCAAAGTTCCGATCTGAAAATATCCGGCCTCCAGCTGTCCCAAAAGCTCTGTATCCTCCTCATACAGGTTCAGCTCTTCCAGTGCCCGGTCCATGGTATAAGAGGGCATCCCCAGCTTATGATGGGCAAAGCCCACGGGAACATTTCTCATAATATCACCGATCACCGCCTGGATCAGCGTTCCGTTCCCGGTCTGGATCTCCCGAATGGCCTCTAACGGAATATTGGTTTCCGTATATGCCATCCCGCAGCCAATATCCACACCCACTGCATTAGGGATGATCACTCCCTCTGCAGCGATCACACCGCCGATGGGCATTCCCATTCCTGCATGGGTATCCGGCATCAGATTGACCCATTTATGGAGAAATGGAAGCTGTGCCAGGTGGTATGCCTGTTCCCTGCAGGTCTCTTCCAAATCCTTTTTATCCTCAAGCCATACCTTTACCGGCAATCTCATGGCATCCTTTTCATACATTACGAACATATCCTGCACATCCTTTCATTTCTTATCATGGCTTTATCTTAGCCTGATTTTCCATTTTTATCATTTAAAAAAAGGTGCGAACCCGCTATAATGGAGCTATATCACCCTATGGAGGGATCTATATGGCAGAATTTCAGGAGCTTATCAAAAACTTTGACCGGATCCGGGATTATATGCGCCAGTTTTATATTTATGGATTTAAGGTGAGAAATGATTTTGACTCCCGCAGCGCCCGAACCTATGACAATGAACGGAGGCGGATCGAGAGCTGGCTGGGCGATTACACCTGCTCTTCCTATACGACCAAGGGAAAACAGGTCTATATCAATATCGACAGCAAGACAGTGCCCGAAAATCCCCTCTATGCGGCCTGGAAATCGAAAAGCTTTACGGATAATGATATCCTTCTGCACTTTTTCATTCTGGATCAGCTCACCGATCATCCTCGGGGAATGAATGCCTCTGCCCTGAGCGATGCGATTTCCCTTACCTACGGCGTTGCCTTTGACCCCCAGACCGTGCGGCTGAAGCTAAAGGAATACGAATCTCTGGGACTGCTGTGCTCTCATAAAGAAGGAAAAAACCTTATCTATCAGATGCTCCCGCCCCAGTTTCCCCATGACTCTCCCTTAAATGATACTCTTTTAACCGCTGTTTCCTTTTTTCAGGGAACCCGCCCCTTTCGGGTTTATCGGGAGCACCATTCTGGACTGGCACGACCGGAAAAATACCTTTTTTCAGTTCAAGCATCATTTTATCGTACATACCCTGGAAGATCAGGTGCTCCTGCAAAGCCTTACAGCCATCCGGGAGCACCGTTTGATCGACTATGAAAATAAGAGTTTCCGTTCCGGGAGCATTTCCTCCCAGTCCGGCGTTCCCTTAAAAATCTTTGTAAGCACCCGTACCGGAAGGCGCTACCTCTGTCTGTACCTTCCATCTCTGCGGAGGTTCCACAATGCCCGTCTGGATTCCATTCTCTCCATTACCATTAAGGAGCCCTGGGAAGACTATGAACGAACCTATGAGGCGCTGCTGGCAAATATAAAGCGCTGCTGGGGCGTTTCCTTCGGAAGCGGAAGAAGCCGCCTGGAAACCATCTGCCT